>ERZ1292629.2575-Hain-H43-01um-R1-2575-length-15008-cov-6_pt1 | contig 15008 bp, 23 predicted proteins | sample MGYA00564399_ERZ1292629 | MGnify/ENA primary metagenome ERZ1292629 (study PRJEB36523, sample SAMEA6512636) | groundwater metagenome | collected 2019-01-08 | study: AquaDiva: Metagenomics assemblies of 32 groundwater samples
AAGTCTAATTGATTCTGATAGTGGTCTGCTGTGTCCTCTTTTACAGCAAAACCTCTAGTCTTATAATCTAAAACAATCAGTTTCTTTCCTTTAACTAAAATGTTATCTACTGCGCCAGAAAGCACGTTTCCTTTTTTATCTTCCCATCTAATTCCTTTAAAATTACTTCTCCAGACTTTTAATAACTCTGATTCATTGAATAACTTTAAGCCTTTTGTATGCTGATGGTTTCTAATTTCTGGAGGTAATTCTCCTCTGTCTCTGAATTTATCAAAATGATTCTTTAAAATTCCATCCATTCCAGAGGGAAGTGAGGGAAAAATACCTTTTGGTCTATTCCACTTGCCATGTTTATCTAACCAAAAACATCTCTGGCATTCTTCCATTAAACTTAAACTTGAGTGTGAAAGTTTGAATTTCATGTAGTCTCCTATTACTAAAAAGTTAAGATTAATATATATAAAAGCCTTTAGCTAATTCGTTTGATAATTAATGGATAGTTTGTGGACAGTTGATGGACAAAAAAGGGTTTATGGAAGGTGCAAGTTTTTACTATAATTTAAGTGAATTGAGTAGAAACATTTATATAATCAATTGATAATATTATCAATATATAATATGGTTGAACAAGAAATAAAAGAAATGAAATTTAATGTAGAAAATATAATATCCAGAAGCCCTAGATTGGATACTTTAGTGATGGTCGAGGAGTTCATCAAAGAACATAGTGGAGAGTATAAGAAAACAGAATTGTTTCATAGTTTACCAAGAAAGATAATGTGGGGAACATTCAATGTCATTTTGCAATATTTGTGGAACAATAATAAGATTGGAATTGATAAAGAGGATTATATGATTTATGTTTGGAACCCAAGTTTGATAGAGAAGCTTAAAAATAGAAAAGCATATTGATATGTATGCTGATTAAACCGGCAAAAGAGGTTAAGTTTGTAGAACAGAATTTAGAAGATGATTTTGTCTCTCTTCCAGAAAAGCACCCTATAAAGAAAGGAATACAAAGGGCAATTGAAAATTTGAAGGAAAACGCTTTTCGTGGAAATAAAATAGAAAAAAGATTAATTCTTTTGGAATATATTAAAAAATATAATATTGATAACTTGTGGTGGTATCCCTTGCCTGATGGTTGGCGACTTGTTTATTCTATTGCAACAAATGAATCTGAAATTTTAGCCGTTATTATGGAATATTTTGATCATAAAAACTACGCTAAGAGGTTTAATTATAAAACTTAGGAAATTGCTTTTTTGAGAGATTTGTGTATTAGTTTAGTTTTTTCCTAAGAGCTGTATAAACTCTGCCTTTTTTATAGCCTAAACTGTTAAATAAATTAATTTGTTGTTTGTCTGCAAATAAATCAATCGTTTTTAATTTGTTAAGTTTTGCTATTTTTTCAAATTCTTTAACTAGAGCAGACCCAATTCCTTTTTTTCTATATTCTATCTTCACCATTAATCCTAGTAAATCTGCCCACTTTTCTTTCTTATTATATGTTCCAAAACAAATACCTATTATACTGTTATCTTCTTCTGCTAGAAGTATTATACCTTTTTTTACCAATCTTTTAAAATAATCCTCGGAAAATGTTTCTTGAGTTGTATCCATTTCTTTAGTATTGTCAATTAGCTTTTTTATCTCTTTTATGTCTGAAATTTTTGATTTTCTTATCATTTACTTCTTTCCCAGTTATATAGACTATTTTTTATCTAAGCTGTTTGATACTTTTAAAGTATTCTACTTTCTAATAACTAGGCTCAAAAAATTATGGATAATTATATAAATCATCTTTGGTTATATTTAATACGAGTGAGTTACAAGTAAGACCTATTTGTTATGATAGACGAAGAGCTTTATCGTCAAGAAGAGGATTAGAGGATTCAACTACTGGTCGTGAATATGATTTGGCTTTTTTGTCTCCAATTGGAGAAGAAGAGTTAGTAGGTTCACGAGGGTTTATTGCTGAATCAGTTTTAAGTATTGCAGATGAAATGCAAAAAACTTATGAACCTGAAAACTAAAAGATGATTCATTATGAAATTCTAGGAAGTTTATCAAGTGCAAGAGAAACTTCTCTTGTAAACGCTTCTTCGCTTTCTAGATCATAATTACATAGTCTTACTCTTGTTACATCAGAAGGTCTTCTACCACTATCCTCTTTTGAATCTGGAAAAGTTTCTCTGGTTACATATGCTCTCATTCTTGAGTCTGGAAAACTCATTACTCTAAACTCATAATCTGATTGTGTTGAGGCATTTCCTATTCTTTCATTACCTTTTTCAATGATAATTATTCGCTCTCTTCCTCCAAGGTCTCTAATAACACTTAAGGGTAAGTCTCTATCCCTATCTATATTTGCACGCCCTCCAACACCTGTGTAAATAAATTCAAAATTTCTTGTTATATCATCTTTTACCATAAAATCAACTCATTTATTAGGTATTTAAGTTTTTTTGTGATTTTCATCTTATTATTCTACTTTTGAACCAAAAGATATAAGAAAAGATACTATTTTTATTGTGGATGGAAAATTTTAAAGTTTATTCTGCTCCAAGGGTTTTTTATAATTCTATGTTGAAAGATATATTGAACGCTAAACGAAAAGTGTACTTGGAAACTTATATCTATAATGATGATTATATAGGCAAATTATTCAGAGAGGCTCTTTACAAGAAAGTTAAGGAAGGAGTTAGAGTAAAGATCCTTGTTGATGCTTGGGGCTCAAGCGCTAAGAAAGACTTTTTTAAAAAAATAGTCAATAGCGGGGGCAGAGTAAGATTTTTTAGAGAGTTTAAATATGTTGTAAGAGTTTTTACAAAAAATCATGAGAGGAATCATAGGAAGTTGTTAATAGTAGATGATAAAATTGTTTATCTTGGTTCCGCTAATATAACTGCAAAGTGTTTAGATTGGAGAGAGCTTGTTTTAAGAATTAATGGGTCTTCTGCTAGGGCTTTTAGATCTTCTTTTTTAAGGAGTTGGAGATCAGCTGGAAAAATTACTAGAAGAAAGATTAAATATTATTTAAACAAAGGTTTTGAAATAGTTGAAGATTTTCCACATAATATTGAGAGGGCTGCAGAGAAAAAATACATTCATCTTATAAAAAGAGCAAAAAAGAATATTTTTATAGAGACTCCTTTCTTTATTCCCTCTAAAAAAATAAGGAGAGCTTTGCAAAGAGCTGTCAGAAGGAAAGTAAAAGTAGATATAATTTTACCATACATATCAGATGTTCGTGTTGTTGATATTGCTAGAAATGCTTATTTAGGCGATTTGCACAATAAAGGTATAAATATACATTATTATAAAAAAAGTAAACTACATTCTAAGTTAATGATAGTGGATGATTCTTTCTTTATTCTAGGTTCATCAAATTTAGATTATAGGAGTTTTATACATCAGTATGATATAAATTTAACGGGTAATGATAAAAAGCTAATTGGAGAATTGAAAAAATATTTTCTTGAAAGCTTAAAACATTCAGAACCTTTTAGTTATGATGAATGGAAAAGAAGGTCTTCTTTTGGAAAAATTATAGAAATAATTTTTTATTATTTTAGGAGATATTTGTAGAATGGGAAAACCTATTTTCATAATAGAACATATGGAACAAAGAATGTGGAAGTGGTGCGTCATAGAGTATAAAAGTATTTCAAAAATTGTAGGAAAAGATTATTTGTGGATAACTAATGTGAAGAGAGGTTCGAAGGAACTTGAAAATTATGGTAAAGTTTTCAGAGAATCTATCAAAAGTATGAATTTGAAAAAGGTTTGCATCCTTGATCCTGAAGCGAAAAAAACTTTGGAAACTTCAGATAAAGAGAAGTTTGAATACTTTGTTTTTGGAGGCATTTTAGGAGACTACCCTCCAAGAAAAAGAACTAAGGAAGAGCTTACACAGTTTCTTAATTTAGCAGAATCAAGAAATATTGGAAAAGAACAACTAAGCACGGATAATGCGGTTTTTGTTGTTTCTGAGATACTGCATGGGAAGAAATTTGGAGATTTAAAATTTAAAAATGAAATAGAAATAAGGATAAATGGAATTGAATCGACAATTCTTCCCTATTCTTATCCAATTGTAAATGGAAAGCCAAGAGTATCAGATGAACTTGTTAATTATTTGAGGAGAAGAAGGGATAACTGATTATTGTATGTGAAGGGGGGAGTTAACAAACTCGTGGAGGCGTATATATCTTATCTACGATAAACGCTAGTTGCACGCTCCTCGCGTAATTTTTTATAGGCGATAAAATAATTAGATAATTTTAGGGAAATTTTTGATGAATTTTTGTGTGTTTTCCGGGTAATTGATTGGGGAGCGTGTAACTGAAAAACATCCTATTCTTTTAACCATCCAATAGACAAAACTAATCTGTAACCCTTTTCAATTTTTGTCACGCTATGTTCTGCTATATCTGGCCTAAAAATATTTGTTCGGTACTTGCTAAATATAACGTCCTGACAAACAAAATCTCCTCCAACATCTGCTTTTTTCAGAACAATATTCATCCTGTAATGTCTACCAGATTCAACTTTATCAAAATGCTGAGGGATCTCACTTCCTTCTGGATAGTAAAGTAAATAGCAATCAAAATTCAATCTTTCGGACTCAAGAAGTTTAATTTTTTTATAACCTGTTTTTTGTCTACCTTCCTCCCAAGGTAATTTTTTTACAAGTTCCTCTAAGATGCTCATTTTAACCTGAAAGTTGATTTATAGATCTTGCAAGATTTTCTCTAGCTTTATCTTCATATTTATCTCTAAAAAACTCTGTTGAATATAGTATGGGTCTTTTTGAGAAAGCTCTCAAGACGGCTTTCCTACCAGCTCTAAATTGATCTTCTGGAACCCAAGAATATTCTTTTCTAATATTGCTCTCATATTCATCAAAAACTTCTCCAGATTTACCCAATATAGACAAATCTATATCAACAAGAACTTGCGCATCTCTCTTAGTTGGAACTATAAGATGTTTTGTAGCAAGAACTAAATTTCCTACTCTTGAAATTCTTTCTAAGTTGACTCCACTATCAGCTAAAACTTTTCTAGCTAATTCTGCGCTTTTTTCTTCATTATCTTTAGCCTTAGAATCATAAACAACATCATGAAAATACCAAGCCACTTCAACTTCTTCTGGTTTGGCGGTTAAATCTCTAACAGAATCTAGTTCCACTAATCCGTCATTGATGTGCGTCGCATTATGATAATATCTTCCTGCTGAACTATAGATTACATCAAGATTAGCTTTAATCCGATAAGGATCTACTTTTGGATTATCTAAATGTAAAGCGAACCACATTTCCAAAAACTTTCCAAAATCTTCGTATCTAGCGTTCATTTTCACCCCCGAGATTGAAATAATTTAATACGTCACATAATGTTTCATCAATCTCTTCTTTTCCCTCAGAGTTGTCCAGTTCCCAAAGTTTTCCGTGGCGATCTAATTCTATTCTTTTTCTCAGAGTTGAAGCTTTTTCTTCTGTGTCATATTGGCTTTCCTTTCTTCTTAGAACTTGATCTGGAGAAAGATCTCTTTGTTCCAATCTTCTTGCCTGAATTTCTTCTTTAGCAGAAACCAGCACAACATTATTATTGCATAAATAAGTCATCTTTGATTCTGCCAACAAAGCAGCATTGAGAATTATCAGTCCTTTTTTACCATATAATTCTCTTCTGAGTTTTACCAATAAAGGAGTATACATTAATTGGTTTAATCTATTCATTTTTGAAGAGTCATGGAAAACAATCTCTCCTAAAGCCTTTCTATCAATTATTCCTTCCCGAGTTCTAACACATTCTCCAAATTCAGCAGCTATTTGGTCTCTAGTATCTGCATATAGTTCTTCTTTTAACTCTCCGAGAATTTGATGGCTTATGCTATCTAATTCTATATTATGTGCTTCTAATCCTTTATTTTTGGCTAAGGTTTCAAATCTTTTTCCAACATAAGACTTACCAACTCCAATTTCACCAGTCAAACCTAAAATATGCTGGCCAGACATCTTTTCTTCAAGTGCTTGTTTGACATTCAAGGGAACATACCCGTGTACCAATCCTTGTTCTATCTGGAGCGCCTTAACTGCGCTTGAGCTAAAGTGAGTCATTTCTTGCTTTGCAGGTATAAAGAAAGTGTCTATTCCAAGCCTCTGGCTTTCTCCAACATGATGAAGCATTAATTCATAGTCTAAATCTGATTCTCCTCTGATTCCTTTTACTACAGTTGCTATTCCATTCTCGGCAGCATAATCTACAAGTAACCCTTGAAACGATTTTACCTCAACATTTGGAACAGAGACTAATGCTTTTCTAACCAGATCAAGCCTTTCCTCTAAGCTAAACAAGTATTTCTTAGAAAGATTAACACCAATTCCCACAACAACTTTATCAAATATTTTCGACGCTCTTTCCACTATGTCTATATGACCATAATGTATTGGGTCTCCTGATAATGCATATATTGCTTGTCTTTTCATAGTCTATTGTAGAAAAATACCTAATTATAATCTGCTTCCATATTTTAAGCAAAATAGGTAAGATTTATAAATAATTTACCTGTAATCTATAATATGGACTTGATAGATAAGAAAATAATGTGTGCTTTGGATATGAATTGTAGAAAGCCAGTCTCTCAAATAGCTCACGAATTACGAATAGGAAGAAACGTAGCAGCATATAGGATAAAAAATTTAGAAGATAAAGGCATAATATCAAACTATATTTGCTCTATAAATCTTGGTAAATTAGGATATAAAACTTACAAGATTTATTTTAAGACACAGTTTTCTACAAAAACCTCTGAAAAACCTTTTTTTGATTTTCTGATACATCATAAATCAATTATTCATTGCTTGAAAACTGAGGGGTCTTTTGACTATTCTATTGCAATAGCCGTTAAAAACATCTTAGAATTGGATAATTTTCTCACAGAAGTAAAAACAAGATTTAGAGATTTTATTAAAGACTATTTTGTGAGTATAATTGTTTACACTAAAATATTCAAATTAAACAAATTACTTCTTGATCAAAAGGAAATACAAATTAAGTTTGATAAGTATTCTGGAGAAGAAGAAACGATAACCATAGACGAAAAAGACAAGAGAATAATTAGTTTACTATCACAAAGATCAAATTTATCTATTTTAGATATTGCAGAAAAAACTAAACTCACTCCAGATATTATTAAGTACCGTCTAAAAAAATTATCTTCTAATATAATTAACTCTTATAGGGCTCTTTTTAATTTAGGAAAATTAGGATACTATCATTATGTATTGATGTTAAAAATGAGGAGAGCAAGTAAAAAAGACGAAGAAGACCTAGTTATTTGGTGTACAAACAAGAAAAATGTGCTGTACTGCACAAAAAGAGTAGGTCATTTTGATTTTGAGATTAATATGGCAATTACAGACATTCAAGATCTTAACTCATTTATAGATGAATTCAAAGAGAAATTTTCTGGACTAATTGATTCTTATGAAATAGTAATTAATAGCAAACTGTTAAAACTAAACTATGTTCCTTTTTAATTAGTTACTTCGAGGGCACTTAACTGCTCATTTTTGCAAAGTTTAAATTTACCAATTTTTGAAAACTAACTTTTTTGATGGAAAAATCTTATCGTCGACAAACAACTCAATTTTCTCGTGAGACTCTTAAACTAAGGTTAAATAATCGCGGGGAGGTGTTAATCCTAAGGATTAACCATGCTGGAAGTTCATAATATTTAAATACTATTAAGTAGTATAAAGTAGTATGGAAAATGTAAGCTTAAAGATAGAAGGGAATTTCATGAATGCTATAAATAAGGTTATGAAAAGACATAATTATATGACCAAGACAGAGTTTATTAGAGAAGCAATAAGAGATAAAATAAGAAAATTAGAAGAGAAGGAGATACTAGAGGATAAAGATCTAATGGCTCAGATAAAGGCTAGTGAAAGAAACCGAAAGAAAGGAAAAGCTTGGGAATTAAAATACTAGTATAATTTATGTGATCCTACAGAGTCTATATAAATTATTTTTTTGGAGTCGTCTATAATGTATATCAACCTAATATTTGAGCCTAGCCAGCTGCCCATTTCCCTTTAAGCTTTCCATGAAGTGGATGAGCGCTGTTTGATCTCCTTGGTTCTTCTTTTAGTCTATCCAGTTTTTCTTTTATATCTTCTCTCAACATTATATATTCATTTATTCTTTTTTCAGTTTTCCTGTTGGAGATATAAATGGCGTACACTTATAATAAAATCTCTGGTTGTTTTAGATTTTGCTATTTTTAGTTTGAAGATTCGTAGAGGCGTTAAATTAGTAAAACCTGTTTTTTCATAATTTATTTTTCTTTCTTATCTTTCGGTTTTTTATCTTCTTTTTTAAATGGTTTTTTGAATTTGGAGAAGAATTCTGAGAAGCTCTCTTTGAATTCTGTTTTGACTTCTTTCATTGATAAATCTTCTTTATTTTCTATTTCAGATATGACAATTATATATCCTATCACTATTGTAAGTATATAGACTAGGAATCTTATGTTATTTTCTATAGGTGTTAAGAAAGAAAAAACTTCCCCAACAATGTAGTTATCCATAAAATGCATTATTTTTATTATAAACTCTGTTAGTAAGACGGCTCCTGGAGCGTTGAATATTGGAGAAGCCATGCTGAAAGGAAATTTTATCCTCATAAAAACACCACCAAGAATAAAATAAATGTTTAGGCCTATAATTAGTAAAGTGCTTGAATATAGCAGTTCGTAGATGTTTTTGAAGAAAGAGAATTTTAGATTTGATGAAATGAAGCTCAATACTATTAAAACAATGAAGAATAGGAGTAAAGACCAGACACGCGACATTACAACTTTAAAAATCGAACTCTTTTTTTCCATTTGAAGCTTAATTAAAATATATTTATAAAATGATCGCTCAAAACATTTAAATATATTGTTTGTCCGATACTCAAATGAGTTCAAAAGAAAATGAATATGTTATAGAAGTTGAGGGATTGACAAAGGATTTCGGAAAAGTTAAAGCAGTAGACAGCGTTTCTTTTAACGTTACAAAAGGTGAGATGTTTGCATTTTTGGGTCCGAATGGAGCGGGGAAGACAACGACAATCAGGATGCTAACTACTCTTCTTAAACCAACATCTGGAAAGATTTTTATTAATGGATTTAATCCTTTGAAAGAACAGCATAAAGCAAGATCTGCTTTTGGAATTGTATTTCAGGACTTTAGTTTGGACAACGAGCTTACTGCTTTGGAAAACCTTAGATTTCATTCTTCTTTATATAATGTGCCAAGAAATCTTTCGGAAGAGAGAATTGTCCATTTATTGAAACTTGTTGAACTGTGGGACAGAAGAAATGATTTTGTTAAAACCTATTCAGGAGGAATGAAGAGAAGGTTAGAGATTGCTAGAGGATTGATACACCATCCTAAAATTTTATTTTTAGATGAACCTACTCTTGGCCTTGATCCACAGACAAGAAACAAGATGTGGGACTATATAAAAAATTTAAATAAAGAAGAGAAAATGACTGTCTTCTTTACAACCCATTATATGCATGAAGCTGAAAAGTACGCAAAGAGGATAGCAATAATTGATCATGGGAAGCTTAAAATTACAGGAACTGTAGCAGATTTGAAGAAAAAAACAAAAACTAAGTCATTGGAAGAAGCATTTTTGAAACTGACAGGAAATGAGATGCGTGAGGAAGGTGGAGTGGCTATTGATAGAGTAAGGGAAGCTGCAAAATCATGGGGGGTAAGATGAGTGCGGTTTATGTTATGTGGCTAAGGCAGTTGATAAGGTATTGGAGAACCAGATCTAGAATTGTAGGATCTTTAGCCCAACCAGTCTTGTTTTTGGTTGCTTTGGGTTTCGGTCTAGGCCCTGTTTTTCAACAAGCAGGCGCAGGAAACTATTTTCAGTTCTTGGCTCCTGGGATAATTGGAATGAGCATTTTGTTCACAGCGATGTTTTCTGGAATGGAAGTTATTTGGGATAGACAACTGGGATTCTTAAAAGAAACTTTAGTTTCTCCTTCTTCAAGATTGAGTATATTTATGGGGCGAACTTTAGGCGGAGCTAGTGTAGCTTTAATACAAGGAATTGTTCTTTTTATAATTACTTTACTAATCGGGTTTAGACCTACTAGTTTTGTATATCTGCCTTTGTTTTTTGTTTTTATGTTTCTTCTTGCTTTTGTTTTTACTGCACTAGGAACAGCCTTCGCAAGTAAAGTGCAAGATATGCAGGCATTCCCTCTGATAATGAACTTCATTATAATGCCTGTTTTCTTTCTTTCTGGGGCAGTCTTTCCTATTGATTCAGCTCCTACTGCTATAAAATTGATTGCCCTATTTAACCCCATGTCTTATGCAGTTGATGGATTAAGACTCTCCTTAGGTGGAGTCTCTCATTTTGGCATAGGATTAGATTTAATTGTGCTTTGTATTTCAGCTGTCGTTGTCTTATTAGTGGGAAGTTACTTTTTCTCTAAGATTGAGGTTTAACTTTTTTACGGATTATTCCTAAAAAATCACTTAGTCCCACTTTTAACCCTTCAGTCATTAATTTAGAATCTTCTTTGACTAGTTCTTTAACTTTATCGAGTTCGTATGCTTCAATTTTTTCAAGCTCACTTTCTTGAATTTTAAATGGGCCATCATTTTTTCCATGATAAACTCTCAAAGCATGTCTAACTTTGTTTCCTTCAATGTCTATTTTTCCATATAATGTTTTGAGAGAAAGTAAAGTTAATTTTGTCTTAATTCCTAATTCTTCTTTTAATTCTCTATAAGCTGCATCTTCATAATTTTGGCCTGCTTTTATGTGTCCTGATGCTGAGTAATCTAGAAGACCTTCACTTATCTTTCCTTTTTTTCTAGTTTGTAACCATATTTTTCCTTGAGAATTAAATAAAATCACGCAGGATATTCTATGCCAGATACCCTCTAAATGACATACTGATTTCATCTTTTTCCCTACAATTTCATCTTTTTCATTGACCACTTCAACGAGTTCATCTACCATAGGGTTATTTTATAATTTAGAATATAAAAAATTATGGGCTTATTGATCAGGTAGTTAATTACTCAAAATACAACAAAGCAGCCATAACAAGTATTCCTATTATGAAGAAGATTAGCTGTAATAACGACTTTCTCATTCTTGTCTCTTTGTGGAGTTCAGGAATAAGATCTGAGCCTGCGATGTAGATGAAACCGCCAATTGCAATAGGTATAAAGATTGTTTCTATTTTTTCTATTGAATTAGAGAGTGCGAAAGTTAATAGTGTACCGAAGATTGCGAATAATGCTGAAGCGAAATTTAACAAAAGGGCTTTTCCTTTTGTGAACCCTCCGTGAAGAAGAACTCCGAAGTCTCCTATCTCTTGAGGTATTTCATGCATTATAACTGCAATAGTTGTTGCTATTCCTGTTGGGATTGAAACTATGTATGAAGAAGCGATAATTATTCCATCTAGAAAGTTGTGAATTGCATCTCCAACTAAATTTGTGTATGCGAATGGATGTCTGTGTTCTTCTGAAATGGGCATGTGACAATGCTGCCAATGGATGAATTTTTCTATTATGAAAAATAAGACTATACCTCCAAGAACGTATAGAGAAGTTGTAAATGTAAAACCTTTTTCAATTAATTCTGGAAAAAGGTGTATGAAAGCATCGCCTAAAAGTGCCCCTGCAGAAAATGCAATCATGTATATAAGGAAAGATTTTAACTTTTCAGTTTTTATGCTTAATGTAAAGACACCTATAAAAGAAATTAAACTTACTATAAAAACACTTATTATCGAGTAAGAAATTATGCTTAACATTTTATTTTATTCTATCAGAGATTTTTCCAATCCAAATTGTTAACATTACGGCTATGATCGTTACAATTATAGCATAGAAAATCATGGCGTAGATGTCTGACGCTTCACCATATACTTTTTTAAAAATTGATTGAATTGCTTCGTTCCAAGCTAAGGCTGCAATAAGTCCGAAAGCTGCTGTAATTAGTGTAGCAAGTTTTTCAATGACCTCTTTTCTCATTTTTAATACAAAGGAAATTGATATTTAAAGTTATTGACAGTCTGTTGGGCAGTTAAAAGTGGTTTCAGCAGTGGTGCAGTTTTTACATACAACATTTTCACATATCCCGTTACCGCAACTTTGAATATCAGGAAGATTAGCACATATTCCTATGTTTCCTAATGGAAAACCTTGAAGACTTCTCCAGCCATTTATTGTATGAATTCTTTTATTTGGCGGGATGAAATTCGTTATACATAGAGAATTTGATGGACAGGAATAGTTATTGTTACCTTTGCAAAGACAATATTTTTCTTGGCTACATAACACGTCAAAATATGGCCCATTGCATAGTGCTTGGAATAATCCTCCAGACTGAAGACAGGTCTCTTTTTCAATTGATACGTTATTAAAATTGCAGAAATCTGTTTTTTTACATTTTATTTTTCCTTTATAGTCACAAGAACAGCTTTCACATCCTTTGAGGAAGGTTTCTCCTGCGTTATATTTTCCTTTTTCACAAGTGATGTTTTTGTCTTTATAGAGACAATCGGTGTTGCATGAAGATAAGGAACTTGCAACTATTTTTATACACACTTTTTTTTCTTCAAAACAATTTCTTCTACAGGAAGAGCTTTCGCAGTTATCTTTACAAAAAGAATATTCTGTGTTGCATGATTTAGTATCTATGCTTTTTATGAAATTACATTGCTTTTTACAGTCAAAACTAGAAGATGCGCTGACTAAACCCATCATTAGAAAAGATAGTACAATTATAGAGAGGAATAGTAACTTTTTCATTTTTTATTTACCTTAATCCATTATTTAAATTATTGTTGTTTAGCAAGGTATAGTTTGAAAAATATGCTTTAGAGTTGGTCTCCCCAGTTCCACTTTGGTTTCTCACCTTTTAAATAACAAATTAGAATGAGAATGATAGAAAGTAATAGTGTTAGAGGTATAAAATTAATCAAAGTATCACTTACTGAATGAGATTTTGAATCTATTCTTATAAAAGACGAAACTTCTAGAATGACATATAGGCCTAAAACAAGCCAACCTTCTAAACTAGAGGGATACCAACCCCAACCATATCTTTTTGCTTTAAACCATAACATACTTTTTGACATTATCTTTTTCTCTGATGTCTCCTTTTTGCCAATCTTTCAAGATTAGTCTTGCTGTTCTGTCTAGATCTATTTTATTTTTCTTAAGTATTAAGTTCTTTTTTCTTCCTAATTCTTCTAAAAGTATTTGAGGGTCGTTTTCTGAATTTATTTTGTAAAATGAGTCTAATAAACCTGGATGGTTTTTCATTATCTCAGAAACTACGAAATGAGGGTTTTTTACTTTGTCGTAAGTTCTTACCCCTATTTCTGCGTGTTTTTTCAGATCTTTTAATTCTGTGGTTGAGTTTTCATCTAATGGAATTATTCCAGGAGTATCAAGAATGAGTATATCTTTTGTAAGTTTTATTCTTTGTATACCTTTTGTGAATCCAGCTTGCGCAGAAGTCCTTGCTGAACCTTTTCTTGTTAGAATGTTTATTAGAGAACTTTTTCCTGTATTTGGATAACCGACTACTCCTATATGTGCTTTTTTGTGTTCGTCCAATATATTTAACCTTTTAACTTCAATTTTTATTCTATTTCTTAATTCTTTAACACCCAAACCCGATTTACAAGATATAAGAACATAAGGATAAAGCGTGCTATTTTTTATTTCGAGTAATAGATTATCCTTATTTACAAGATCTGATTTATTTATTACATAGATAATTTTCTTCCCATGTTCTTTTATCAGGTTTTCAACATCTATATTTCTTGTTTTTTCTATAAATCTTGAATCTAGGATTTCTAACACTACGTCTGAGATTTTTATTACTTCTGTTACTATTTTTGGGATTGCTTTCTTATGTCTGTTAGTAGGCATAGATCTGGCCATCCAGGTTTTTCTTGATGAAAATATGTATTTGACTCGCATTTAATTTTGTAGAGATTTTTGTTTATAAATCTGGGCATTTAGCTTTCAACACAGAAAAGAATAAAAATAAGGTAATTTGTTTTTATTTATGGCTGTAAAGGAATTTGGTGGAGACCAGCGCTTAGATGAGCTTAGGGGGCAGATTGCAGGAGCGATTGCTAGTAAAGGTGCAAGTGTTAAGCCAGCTTTGATGAGTGGTTCTGGAAAAAAACCAAAATTTGTCTTGGCTTGTCAACCTAACGATGTGCAACACTATTCTTTTCATGATAGGGTCCTTGATATTACTACAGCCGTTTATGGACAAAGAGGTTATTCTCCTCATGAAACATTTAGAGATAATGGGGGAGATCTTGAGGATTCGGTTGACGCTGCTATTGATGAAATAGATAAATCTAAAGGTGTATTGGTCCATCTTACTGAAAAAAGTAAGCCTCTTGGTTCTATGCTTGCTACGGTGGACTGTTGTCAGAGACCTTTTTTGTTATTTTGGCCTAGAGACAGGGAGAGTTATGTTTCAAGTGCTGTAGAGGAAATTGAAAATTCTTGTAGGCCTATTGCTCGTTTTTCTTACATTTCCAGAGATGGATGTTTAGATAAAATAAGATTGGAGCTAAAGAAATATTTTCCTTAATCCTTTATTATTGATTTGTATATAAATTCTAAGTAATCTCCTTTGTGTGAGTTTGCCATTTTTTTTATAATTAATTCTGGGGTGGAATTTGCTAATCTTCCTAGAACTGGATTATGGTCTACTATCAAGTCATAGTTTTCATCAAGGCCTTTCGCTTCAATTCCATCTATTCTGGCATATTCTGGGAGGTTTTTTTGTATTTCTTTTCCTAAATGAGTTGCGATAACAAGAAAACAGCCTTTTTTTATGAAGTAGTCTGCAGTTGCACAGACAATTGCTCCTGCAACTCCTGGTTCTGTTACTGATTCTATTTCATCTGCTAGAATTAGGGTATTTTTACCAGC
>ERZ1292629.2577-Hain-H43-01um-R1-2577-length-14998-cov-5_pt1 | contig 14998 bp, 15 predicted proteins | sample MGYA00564399_ERZ1292629 | MGnify/ENA primary metagenome ERZ1292629 (study PRJEB36523, sample SAMEA6512636) | groundwater metagenome | collected 2019-01-08 | study: AquaDiva: Metagenomics assemblies of 32 groundwater samples
TCACCGCGACCGAGGCTTCGTTTCTCTGGGGCGCGGCGATTAAACGATTAAGAGAATTTTTATTTTTATATAAGAATGCGTTACTCCACAGCGAGGTTAAATTAAAATTCAGTTTATTCAAGCAATACTTTTCCAATCCGCTTGCAAAAGAATCCAAGACCAAGCGCGATAAAGGTTTGCGAATTTTGAAGAATAAATTTAAGGAATTTAAGGTTAAGATAAATAATGTTTATGTCAGAAAAGAAGTCAATCCGAATTTCTTTGAAGGAGAAACGGACGTGGATTTAGATTTACAGCTTTTAATGCCGATGTCGCAGGCTCAAATGGTAACGATGTGGAGCCAAATTTTAAGGGATGCCGTGCCATTCGTGCAAGCCGGACTTATAGATATTTCTCTTAAAAAGGTTTTTGAAAAATATGTGGAAGCGTTGGGAAGCAATATAGGTTCTTTGCAGGAAAATAAAAAAGAAGTCGCAATAGATATGGCAGAAGCCGAGCATAATCTTTATTACGATCCCAATTCTTCGCCGAATATGAAAGAGCTTTTGCCGAACGGCACGCAACCTCCATTTCTTACCGAGGAACATATTTTGAAACACGAAGAACTTTTAGATGTTGATGTGTATATGGGAGAAACAGAAAAATTAAGGTTGCTGGAACACATAAAGGCCGATATAGGCAATCTAAAGGCTTTGCTGATAGAAAAACAGCAATTACAAACTCTAACTCCGCAGGCAGTATCGGGAGTAGGCGGGCTTACGTTTCCTCCGCCGGCGCAACCGCCGGGGCTTCCTCAAACGCCTCCGCCTCCCTCCGCACCGGAGAATTTAATTTCTTAACATGTTACACGATGAATCGTATTATTTAAAACAGCTTATAGAAGCAATGGAACAAGACTTGGTAAATGTAAAAACTCAAGAATGGATTTATTTGGAAGAGTCAAAAAATCCGACCAAAATGGGAAAAACAAAGGCATTGGAATTTTTGGGAATTATGCAAAAGCGAATTGAGAATTTGGGCATTAACTTAGACGCTTACCGGCGATATGCCAAAGCAAAAAATATAAAGTTATAAAAATAAAGTAAAGTAAAGTTATGAAAATTGAGATAACAACAGAGGAAAGAAGCGGATTGGATAAGCTGGCTCAAACTAAAGAGTGGGAAATTTTAAAACAAGTTGCCGACAAGCATCTTCATTTGTGGGCGTATAATTTGTTGAAAGGAAACGAATTTGAAGCGAATGCCGCAGTTGAAGAATTAAAAGGCCGCAGGGGGTTTTTTAAGGGCTGGGACATATTAGTAAGATTAGTTGAACCTATCAATGAAAAAAAAGTATAACTTCAAAAAATGGGAACAGGAAGCCGTAGATTTGTACTGGGAGAAGGCTTACAAGAGAGTGTACGAAAATATCCATCACAACAAAATGCTGGTCAAGAGATTACAAACAAAAGATGGCGCGGACGCTATTGGAAGCGAAAAAGCGAAAGAAGAAATTACCAAAAGCGAGCAGTATGTTAAAGACCAGCAGTCAGAATTAGAGTTTGTTAAAAAAATGGCTTCACAATAATATGCCATTCGGTGCAAATAGTCAATACCGTAATTTTTCGGAATGTGTCAGCGTTAATCGTTCTAAACGAAATCCGCAGGCATACTGCGCAACAATAATGCGAGCCACCGAAGGAAAGAAAAAGAAACGCAAAAAATTATTGGCTAAATAAATCATAATGGCGAAAAAACCAAAATACGGCAAAACTCGTTTCCCCAAAAAGGCTGGTTCGCGCGAAATGACTATGGCTGAATGTATGAAGCGAATGAAAAAAATGGGGAAGTCTATGGAACAAGCTCATAAAGTTTGCGAAACACAAATGGGATAGCCCTTTGTGAGGAAGGCTCCGGAGTTGGCGAGAATGTCTTATCGGGGCGTACTCGCCCCTTCCTCAAAGAGGGTTATCCACAGTGTGCCTTTTTATAGTCTTGTGGTATAATAGAGTTGAAGTTGGAAACCGATAATTTCCTTAATTCCCCGATACATTATTAGTGTCGGTTTTTTGTCTTTGCCTAAAAGACGTAAAAGATTAGGCGTAAAATTATGGAAAACGGCAATAACAAGGACGTAAAACAGCCAGAGAAAACTGGTGAGGAAGAGTCCTCCTTCAATAAACAGGTAAAAGTCGGAGAAGACGTTAAAGCACTTACCTCGGAGCAGAGAGCTAAAGAGCTTTTGGAGAAACCTCATAAAGTTGAAGTTGAGAGGTTTAATGAACTGAACGAGAAGGCTAAACTTTTTGACTTGCACGCCCCGCTTATTAAAAAAGTGATGGAGCGTAACGAAAAAGAGCCTGGATTTGTAGAAACGCTTTTGGAGAGCAAAGAAAAAGGTTCTCTGGAAGAGAGAATGAAACGGCTTGAAGGGGAAAGGCAAGTCGAGAAACAGCATGAGCTTGAAGGTGCGGTTCAAAAAGCCCTTTCCGAATGGTCTGACTTTGAAAAATCTTGGCCTGATATACAGCCTATTTTTGACCAATATACGAAAAAAGGTCTTCCCGCTTTTGATGCGATGCGCCGAGGGTACTTGGCGGTTCATCCTGAAGCGGCAAGCGCCGAAGCTGAAAAGATTGCGAAAGAGAGAGCTAACGCTTTGGGTTCATTCTCAAGTTCCGCAAGTCATTCTCCCACGCCCGTAAAAACAGGCGAGAGAAAACTTACGGAAGGCGAGAAATCTCAAGCGAGAGCTTACGGTAAATCGGAAGAGCAATATTCGGCTTCTTTGAATAAGTTTGAAAAATATTTAAAGGCCAGAGGTTTTTACGACGAGAAGTTAGACCAGATAGCATTATAAATTTAATTACTTACATTCATGCCATTCATAAGAAAATCATCGCCGACTAGCTTGCCGAGTATTCAAATCGGCGGCCCGGAATCTAATAACTTCCTTCGAGGAACGGTTATTGTAAATTCCGGAGTTATGTCGGTGGGAGATGTGCTGGGAGTTGTTTCGGGCGCCGGCGTGGCGAACAGCGTAGTTGTGCGAAGGTACAACGGCGCAGGAAACGCGATTTTGGGAGTTTGCGCGGGTTTTGGGCGGGCAAACGGAAAAACCGTTGCCTTTGATAGCGGTTCCGCAACCACGGTAACTGTGGGTTCTGATAATGAAACTGTTGCGAGGATCTACGCCATTGTTGATATTACTCCCGGCGCGGTTTGGTCTGTGAACTCATCTGCCGCACTTCATACTACGGCAGTATTCGGACTTGGTGCCTGGACAGATCCTGATACAGGAGCGAACGCGGGAAGACTTGCGGAAGCTAGTGTAACTCGCACTACAGTTCAAGGACGGGGAGTTGCTTGTTTGAGTCCTGATCAGGACGATACGGCTCGCGGGCTAGTTACTATCGAGGAAACTGTATTTAAAGCGGGACTCGGAGCATAAATTATTAACTAAAATACTTTTAACATGGAAAATCTTGGAACTTGGGGAGATTCGATAAGAGGAAAGGGTGTAGAGTTTTTGGAATTTTCGAATCAGTCCGATGTCAGTCTAATCAACAGCTGGGAACCTGTTGTGAAGATGATGCGCGGTTCTGACGCGACTTCTAACTTTTCCGGCAAGACGGGCGCGGGGTATCCGCAGAGGACTGCTGATGGCTCGCCTGTCGCTACTGGAAATCGTTACAAACTCTACGATACTTCCGTATCGCAAGACCCTATTAGCCTTCGTTTAGAAATTACCCGCCAGACTTTGCTTTACCGCAGACATGGCGAGGCTTTCAACGAGAACAATGATCTTATAAGGGCATATAAGAATTACTTAACTCGCGGCGCGGCTCAATTCTTCACTCGCGCCTTTACTTCGGGAGCTGGAGTTTCAAACGGAACTCGCATCGTCCCTTATGGCGATGGAGCGCCGCTTTGTTCAACTTCTCATCCTAGAGTAGACGGAGGTACAGCGCAGTCTAACGCCTCCGCAACAGGTATTCCTCTTACTGAAGCAAACTTTGAAACCGGAAGAATCGCGCTTTATAACCAACTGCAAGATGATGGAGTGCCTATTACCGCGCCCGGAGAGCTTTGGCTGGTTGTCGGAATAAACAACGACAAACAAGCGCAAATTATCGCTAAGTCGGAAAAACGCGCGGGAACCGGGAACAACGATTTGAACATTTACTTGGGACTTGTAAATGTTTTGTCTACAACCTATCTGGACACAGTCGCCGGCGCTACGAATAACACCCATTGGTTTATTGTGGCGGCAAACTACGCGAAATTGACGATGATTATTTCGGCGGGGCCCGATATAGAAATCCTGCAAGACAAAAACACCAAATCCCATTTGTTTGATTTGATGTTTGATGCTGGATTCTGTGCTTACGATTGGAGAGGAGTTTGGGGTACTCTCGGAGATAACGCGGCGTATGCATCCTAATTATTAGCCATAACGAAAAAAGAAAATGAGCAAACAGAATATAGTAATCGGGTTGATTGCGGTTGTCGCTCTCGCAGTGGCTATTATTGGGTTATCTTATCCAGTTGCTCAAAAGAAATTAGGTCAAGCTGTATCTTCTGTTATTGGAGTTGGCGGGCCGCCCACAGGTGTAACTGAATTGAGTTTTGCTGATGGAGAAATCGAGCGCGCCGGCAAAAGAGAGTTGAAAATGGCTTCGGCTACTTCAACTATGACTTTTGTCAATAGGACTGGAGATGACTTGTTGATTCATTCGCCAGATTTTGTGATTCCTTCTGGTAGCTCTTCTCCAGTTAGTTCTTATGTTTGGGTTCTTGCGACAACTACCGAATTTAGTGTCGGCACAGATGAATCGGCAACACCAATAAATCTCGAAGCCGCTGGTATTCTTGGTTATTGGTATACCGCAACGGGAACTAACGCGTCCTCTACTTCGCTGGCAAACTTAAAGAATAATCATACGTCGGTTGTAGATGGTCTTGGTGCTGCAACACCGACAAACGGAAGCGGTTATTCTTCTTTTGAATGGCCTTTGGTTTTGAAAGACCGCGAAGCACTTCTTTTGAGGCTTTACCATATTGCCAATGTTACCAGGGCTGGCATTGTTACGGGCGGATGTGGTTTAACTAGCGGTAGTTGTAGAGCCGCAAGTTCGACAGAAAGGGGCTTTGACCCAATCTTGAAATTCGATTACGAGTCAGTTGATTAGAACTTTCCGGGCGGGGGGGTTGATATAGTTGTCAAGACTTGAAAAAGACAGCTAACCCCCGCCCTAAAAAGGGAATTATTAGAAATAAAATATTTAAAATGGCAAAAACTAAAAAGCTAGGCGGATTCGAGGCTAAGGCGGGCGCCAAATACTTTGTATTCGACCCTGAAAATGCTGACAGAGTTCTTGAAGTATTAGGTAAGAAATTTGTTTTTAAGTCTGATGCGGTTGAAAAGATTGAAGTCAGCGCGAAAGAAGCCGAGGCATTGGCGGCTAAGTATTCTTACTTGAGTTTTGAAGAACTTTAAAAATTATAAGTATAAGTCTTTAACGTTAAGACGTAAATAAAACGTTGTAAATATGTTTATACGCAATAATCAAAAAAAAGAGATAAAGATTAGGTCGTTAGAAGGTTATAAGTTTTTTATTCCAACGGGGGTTTCGGCGATATGGAATAAGGCAGGAGAGCATTTATTGTCAATTCATAAGATAGAAGTAGTAGACCCCCGCCCTCCAAAATGGATTAAGGGGATAAATGAGGGCGGAGATGGCGGAGCCAGAATACCGGCAATACAGGAAGTAACAGAAAAAGACTGGGTAAAAGACGGCAAGAAGATGGTTCGGGTTGAGAGGTTTCCGATAAATCCCAATCTTATAAAAGCCGATGCTTTGATAGAGCTTGCTTCGGAAAGAGGGGTTGAGGAAAAACTGATTACCAAATGGCTGGCAAGAAAAAATGTTGAGCCATCGGAAATTACGGATGTTCTCAATAATATGCCTATCCCTGAAGAAATTATCTACCCCATAGACCTTAATAAAGATGACAATACAGAATAAAATTTTAATGGCGTTACCCCTGCTTTTGATAGCGGGAGTGGTTTATGCCGCGCCTTTGAGTCTTACCGATATTTTGTTCAAGCTCGGGCTGTTGCAGAAACAGGTTGATATTCTCGCTGAACAAATAAATAGCGAACCTAAACTAGGCGGTGTTTCGGCTTTTAGTAATTGTTTTATCAACGCTCCCGGGACTTTAACCGCGCCTTTGGTTATTTCAACTGCTGGTGCTACCACTACTTCTTCGGTTTGCGATACGCAAGGAAAAGCCAAGAAACTGGCATTGCTTGGACAAGTTGGCTCGGTAACTACCGCAGGTTCGTTATTTACATTTGATATTCAGTTTTCCCACAATAATACTGATTTTTTTACCGAAAGTTCCAGTGCGCTTCCGAGCAACGGCGTAGCTTCGTATGCTCATACAGCATCTTCCACACACAGATTTGTTTCGAGCAATATTGGAACAACTACTTTTGCTGTTCCGATTGATAATGTGCTTGCTAGATATATAAGGATAAGATTTTCTGCCAATGAAGCTCAAATGAATTTTGCTGGAATTCTTGTGAGGCAAGAAGACCAGAATTGACATCTCGCCTGTTAATTTTGGGTAATCTAAAAGGCGAGATTATATGAGTGAGAAACAAAAAATAGTTTTGGCTTATGTTTGCGGGATAGTTTTTTTTAGCGTTTTAACCGCTTCTGTTTTTGCAAGCGGTTCTAATCTTTGGGAACATTTTAATAAAAATTTACCCTCGCTTGATGAGCGCGGGATTATTTATACTGGAGCCAGCGGGGAAGATAAATATGTCGGCTCAGAGGCTCAAAATGATTTTTTGCACGCTTGGTTAGATGAGCCGAAACTGGGAAGTCTGGCTCGCCCTGGCGGGCCTTCGGTTGAAGGCACGACTACTTCTGGGTGGTCTGACGATGGTTCTATCGTGCGTTTAAACACGGCCGCAGACAGCGTAGGTATCGGTACGACCAATCCAATAGAAAAATTATCTGTAACAAGTGGAAATGTTTTTATAGGCGGGAACTTATTTTTAACTGGAGGGACTATTGGTTTTGGCGGAGGGTCAGGAGCGGTTGGCACTTCAACCCTGACTTCCGCAAGCGGGAATTTGGGTATAGGCACGACAACTCCGGATCAATTACTAAGCGTTCACGGCGGTGCTTTAATTGCGGGGACGACTACTGTAAAAGCATTGGTAGCTACATCTACGCTTGATATTCGTGGCACGGCAACTTCAACTTTTTCTGGAGGAATAAGACTAAGTGCGGGGTGTGTGGCAATAAATAATACTTGCTTAACTCTAAGTGCTGCTCCTGTTGATTTACAAATTTTTACTTCTAATGGTACATGGACTAAGCCTTTAAGTGCCGCTTCGGTAGAAGTTATTTTAATAGGTGGTGGCGGAGGCGGATCCAGTGGTTCGGTAGCTGCTCCTGGAAATAATCGCAACGGCGGTGGCGGAGGGCAGGGCGGCGCTTATGCCAAGCATGTTTTTCCAGCTTCAATTTTAGGAGCTACGGAAGCAGTAACTGTCGGAAGTGGCGGAACGGGCGGTGCTTCACAGTCATCTGGAACAGGAAACCCTGGGAACAGTGGAGGGCAAAGTCAATTTGGCAGTTGGATTCAAGCGGCTGGAGGATCTTCAGGAACATCTCCAGCAGGAGGAAGTTTTGAATCAGCTACGGGAACCGCAAGTGGTGGATTCGGAGGTACTTCCAGTAACAGCGCGGGTAATGTTGGTGGATATGCCACTACCACAGCTGCGGGCGGTGGTGGTGCCGGTGGCGGTATAAATTCATCAAATACTTTGTCTTCTGGCGCTACTGGCGGAAGTGGGCCAGCAATGAGATTGAGAACTCCTTTGGGTGGCGTTGGTGGCTCCCCCGCGAGCGCTGGGAATTCGGTTAATACGAACGAGCCTTTTGGCGGAGCGGGTGGAGGTGGAGGCGATAGCAGAAGCAATCCAGCCAATCCAGTTGGCACCGGTGGTAATGGAGGAACTTATGGAGGTGGAGGTGGTGGAAGCGGAGCGGGAGATGATGATGCGCCTTCTGGTGCGGGGGGCAATGGAGGCGCTGGGATTGTTATTGCTATAACTTATATTTAAGAATTATTAAATTTGTGATATGGCTAAATTTCAAATTCCTCCGATTGATAATAGAGCTTGGCGCGGAATCTTTGAAGGAGAGTTTGCTGGCAATATCAATTTTGCCCGTAACATAGATTTAGAACGAAGCAAGGGAAAAGTAACCCTTGCCGATTCTTATTCTCACATAGTCAATAGTTCTCAAGGTGGATTTTCTAATTTAACTACTCCTATTGCTTTTGTCCGTTCTTCCGCAGATGGAACGGACAGGTGGTGGGCTAATGGAGGCAGACTTTTTAAGACTACCGGAACAGACCCAGAAGCGGGCTGGGCAGTAGATAATTTAGCTGATTCTCCCACAGCTCCGCTTTACGATTTGATTGATTTCGTTGGAGCTTTAATTTGCCCAACTTCCACCGATTTAGCCCGCTTATCCACAACTTGGACACCAGCGTGGTGGAGTTCTTTAACTAACGCTTCTGCTTTACAAGCTCTTCCTCATAGATTTGCTATTTTTGAAGGTGCGCTTTGCATTACAGACGGCAGATTTATAAACGATTATGACGGCACGATTGCCCGCGACCCCGCGCTTACCCTGCCCGTAGGTTTTGAAGCCAGATGGCTGAAAGTCTGGAGAGATTTGCTTTTTATCGGAGGAGTAGATACTACAGGAGCTGAAGCTAAAGTCTTTACTTGGAGGCGAAGCCTTGTTTTGCCTGAAGCGGCATATCCTATTGGTGCGACAGAAGCTCTGGCTTGTTTTGTCGCAGATGTTCCTTACATCATCACAAATCAGGGAGAAATAAAACAATTCACAGGAGTGGGTTTTCAGCCAGTTGCGAAGTTTCCTCACATAGAATTGGGCGGAGTTTTAGACGAAATTCACCCGAATGGAATTACGGTATCGGAAAATATCGCAAAAATTTTAGTCAGAGGAGATTTGGAAGTTTCCTTGCAGTTAAAGGGCACGGCAGACGGGATATGGCATTTTGATACTATTACCAAAAATCTTTACCACGCAGGTTCGGTAAGAAACACTACCGGAAACGATTATGCCCAACAGCAACTCGCGGGCGTGGGGGCAATAGTTCCTACCGCTATAAGCCAAGGAGCTTATCTTATCGGAGCGCAGGTTTATACAGTCTTTAATGGCACAACCCGCTATGGCATTTTTTCTTCAGATGAGGGGGCTGTTTCCAACAGAGGATATTTTATAACTCCTAAAATCCCTGCGGCAGATTCCCGCAACTATTGGAGGTATATTACAGCGAAAATGGGAAAACTCACAGCCGCAGCCGATAGAGTGCGCGTTGCTTATCGTGCCGAAGATTCTATTGTTCTTCCAGCTTATGAAACAATTACTTGGACTGCGGCCAATCAATTTACTGGGAGCAACGCTGATGCGGTAGTGGGAGATTTTGTGGAAATTTTGGCGGGAGATAACGCCGGAGCCATAGCCCCGATTACCGTTATAGCAGGCGGGTCTGCGCCATTTACTTTTACGATTTCTACTTCGCTGAATATTTCAGCAAATACTGCCAGGGCGAGATATTTAAGATTTACCGACTTGGGCGTGATTTCAAACCAAACGCTTCAGGAACAAAGATTCGTGGTTGCGGCTCGTTCCAACTGGATTCAACTTTTAATTTACATAGAAGGCACGGAACTTTCGCCTTACATAGAAAGTTTATTATTGGAATTTGACCCGAAACGATTGTGACGACTGAAGAATTGGAAAAGGTTTTTAAATTTCATCAGCATAGCGGAAGCGATTTATCTCTCCAGCTTGCTTTGTTAGATTGGAAACTGCTGGCTCGAACTTCGCTTGCCGTTGCCGCAGGAAGCATTGTCTTGGATAATATCCCGCCGCGAAGATTTTTAAGAATTTTAATTGAGCATAGCGCCAAAAGCGGGAACGGAAATAGTTTGCTCCGTTTTAATAACGATTCTGCGGGAAATTACACTTTTATAGAAAACGGCAATAACACCGCCAGAACTTCGCAAACCGAAATAGATTTACTTGACGGCGCAAACAACTCGCTTGGATATTTATATGTGATTGATATAGTGAATGTTTTTAACTTGGTTAAAGCGGTTCACGCAGATTCCATAGCAAGGATTACAAGCGCGGCTACCGCTCAAACACGGCATAGAATATACGGAAACTGGGTAAGTACTACTGCCAACATAACAAGATGTGATTTAGTGGCATCCGCAAACAATCTTCCCGCTAATACGATTATGTCAGTTTGGGGAAGCAACTTTTAATGGTATAATATAATTATGTCAAGTATCGCTTTATCTACAATACGCACTACTCTGGAATTAATTTTATCGTTGCCTACTTCCGTTTCTTATGTAGGCAGCGACCAAGAATTGCAGGACTTGAATGAGGGTTATCAAAAATCCGCGTATAAGTACGACTGGCCTCAACTTTTGGTAAAACGCGGCATTCCATTAAGGGCAAACGACAGGAAGTATCTTATTCCCGCCAATTTCCGCAAAATGCATTCCGTTAGAGTGAGAAACGGATTAAGAACCGAGTGCGAACTAGATGACATAAAAAGGTCTTGGGGAAAATACGCGATAGACCGTTCTACCAGAGAGTTAATTTTACACGAACTTCCTGCGTCTGCTTCTACCGCCTATACTCTTTCTGGCGCAGAAAGCGCGGGAAACGCCGTAACCATTGAGTTGGACGTTACTTCCGGTTTATCCGTGGGAGATGAGATTTTTATTGATGATGCCACAAATCCCGAAGTTACTTATGTGGTATCCATCACGGCCGGGGCGAGCATAGTAGCCCGACTTGCTTCTTCAAAAAGCGCGGGAACTATTTTATACCGCGCGGACGATTGTATAATGATGAATTATTATATGGCTATCACCAAGCTCTCTGCTTCTACGGATACGATTTTGCTTCCCGATGAAGTAGATTTGATTATTTGCCACTATGCCGCGCATTTGGCTTTTGACAGATTAGAAGATAAAACCCGTTCTGATACCCAGCTGGAAAAATGGGCAACACGGCTCGCAGACGCGTGGCTGGCTTGGGATAAAAATAGTACGGGATTAACCGCAGAATTTGTTGTAACATGAACCCTGAACTTCGAAACCTTAAAGATTTATACGCTCAATTTGGAAGCAAATATCAGGCAAACATCAAATTGCCTACTGGAGAAACTTTGCAAAGCCCAACGAATCCGGGGCAAGCGGCGACTATTGATGTTTCTGCTGGCGGCGTAGGAATACAAAGAGAAAGAGAACCCAATCTTTTTGAAAAAGCATTATACAATTATTTGGCTAAACGAGGCATTCAAGGACAAGCAACGACTATTTCTCGAACAACGCCTTCGGCGCCGTCTGCCCCTGCTCCTTTACCAAATTTAAGCGGACTTTATACGATTAAAAAAGGCGACACGCTGTCTAACATAGCTTCTAACGCTGGCGTAGAACTTAAAGCTCTTTTAACCGCAAACCCACAATTTAATACTCCAGGAAGAAGTATAAACCAAATTTTTGAAGGCGAGAAAATTAACCTGCCAGGGGCGGGAGGCGCGCCCGCTATTCCTACGACTCCGGCTCCGCCAGCTTTGCCTAGCGTTGCTAGTCCTGCTGAATTATACGCTTCGGACAGAATTAAAACTTTAGAGAGCAAGATTGATGTTTTATCGGCAGATATTCAAGCAGGATTAGAAACTGGCGGCAGAACAACTTTACTGGGAGAACTTTTTGAACAATTCGGAGTAACCAAAGAACGGACTATCGTGGAAGATTTGTCGGCGTTAATTCTGGCAAAAACACAAGCGTTGAGGAAACTTCCCGAAAGTTTAAAAAAAAGTTTGGAAGATGTGGGCGTAACTCAAAGTCAGTATGAACGGCTTCTTTTGAGAGAATCTAAACCGCACGAGGAAATTTTAAGAGATTTGCTGGAACAACGAGGCGCGGCGAAGGAAAGAATTGGACAAGCTCTCCAGTTTGTCGGACTATTCTTTGACGCTGAAATGAAAGACCGCGCGGCCAAACTGGAAGCGCAGAAATTCGCTTTGGAAAGTATGGAGGGAGATTACAAAGATTTGAGGCAAGACCAGAGAGAATTTCTAAAAATAGCCCTAAACGAACAAGGAGATAAACTGACTCTTATCGGAGATTTAAGAAAAGGCGGCGCGCCCGAAGCCGCGGTGTCTTATTGTATAGGGACTTCAAGGGCGGATTGTTTGGCAAAGTATGGAAGTTTCCTCGCAAAGCCCGCAGAGTTGCCTCAAAATCTAGAAGAACGTGTTATAGGCGGATTTAGAGTTTTGTTTGATAAAACAACCGGACAAGCGGTTTCAACAAGAGAAATAAGCGCAACGGAAACAAAACTTACTCCTTCTCCCGGATTTTTTGACGCTAAAGTTGAATCCAGCGCAAGAGAGGATTTTGTTTCTTTAACAGGTCAATATAAAAACCCAGCTCAACCGACAGAAGAAGAAAAACAAAACACATTTAATACTTTGAGATCGTTGTATTCTCAACAAGAAATAACCAATGAAGCATTACAAAACTTAGTTGGCATTTCTAAACCGGAAGCGGTTACGATAAAGCCCGGCGCAAAAACGCCAAGAAAAGTTGGCACTGGCTTGAGCGGAGCCGGGGCAACGGCCGCTCCCGGAGTTCCGTTGCCTTCTCCGCTTGCGGAAGCCGGCATTGTACTTCCTGATTTTGCTGAACTTCAAAAAAGACAAGCGCAAGCCCAAGATAGTTTCTTTGCTAATTTATTTAACCAATAATGGCGCGACTTACAAATACTAGGGGGGGCAGGTTGGGCAGTTTAGGAGGTGACACAAGCACTTCTCAAGGTCTTTATAACATTGCTACCCGTAATGGATTCCAAAACGAAGCGGACAGGATATTGGCTACACACGCAGGCGAAGCCCCAAAAGAAATTTTCTCTGGAGGATTTATTACCGATATTTTTGATGTTATGAACGCTTTTCAGTACGGAGTTGTCGGAGTATTGAAAGGCAAGAGTTTTTTAGAGGGAGTTAAAACGCGCCAAAGTTTTACGGACGAAGACGCTTTGGGAGATAAAGGAATCCCCGGCTTAATCACTGGCGTAGCTTTGGATATAGCCTTTGACCCGCTTACTTATATTGCCCCAGCTACGATAGTTAAAAAAGTTCCTTTTTTATCTAAAGCCTTTCAAGCAGGAAAAGAATTTATATTTGGCAAAAAAGTTATAAAACCCATCACTGAAACTGCGGAGTCGGCCGCCAAAGGCGTTACTCGTTTATTTGAAGAAACGGAAGGAGGAACTCGTTTAGGGAAATTCTTAGCTTCTAAATTAAGCTGGAGTATGGGCAAAGACCCGGTATATTTGGACACCCTTCAAAAAAGCATGAGAGCCGTGGGATTGGAAACTCAAAATATCATAGGACTTGCAAAAGGGCTTAAAAATATTGATGACGAACTCGCAAGCAAAATATTTACCAAAGACGAAGTGGGAGAAGTTGTTCTGAAAAATCTTGATGATATTAAAAAAACTCTCTTACCGGAAGATTTTGTCGAGGTGGAAAGCTTGCTTAAACGAATTGACGAAGGAGGAGAAGAACTGACTAAATTGGGAATGTTATCCGAAAAAACTTGGCAAGCAAACCGAGGAAAATACGTCAAACAAATTTACAGCGAACACCTGCAAACGAAAAGCAAGTTTGGTTTTAAAAAACTGGGTATAGCCGAATTAAAAGCCCGCAAGACTCCAGAGGAAATGGCTAGGCTTTTGTTTGATTCTCTTGGCGTGGACGAAGCCAGAAAACTTTATCCTAATTTCGTATCTGATAGAGGCTTCTTTCTAGTAGAGAAACTTAAAAAAGAAAGTCCTGATTTATTCAAAGAACTGGCCAAAAAAGGCAGGGAACTTATGCAAGAAAGATTAGGCCTTATCCAAGACCCCGCTTTTGTGCTGGCTAAGACGACTTTGGATATAAGCCGAAATGTGGAAAACGGCAAATTGCTTCAAACTTTGAATAAAAACTTTGCTACTGATGTGGCGCAAGAGGGATTTGTGCAAGTGCCAAAAACCGCCAAATTTATCACTTCTACTGGAAGAAAATCAGAAATTTTAAGTAATATCAAAAAAGTAAATATAGAGTTAAAACCATTATTTAAAGAGTTAAGGGCTACTTTTTCCGCCGACAAGAAAATTCTTAGTGAAATTAGCCAATTAGAAAAAGAGCTTGAAAGACTGGGTGGATTGAGAGCGGAAGAATTATTTAAGTTTTTTAATGAGGGTGCAGATATTGGAAGGGTTTTGCCCGGGAAACAAATAATTAAAGGTGCAGGTAAATTGCCAGAACCTTTGCAAATGTTAGGCCGTTCTGTAGAAAAATTTGAGGGGAATTTTAAAAAATTTCTCAAAACTAAAGAAGGTTTAGAATTGGAAAAACTATATACTAACGGCAATCTTGAACGATTAGGTTTTAAGGAAATGGAAGATTTTTTTAACTTCGTTAAAGAACCATTTGCCGAATTTGGCGAGCACGTAACTATACACCCGGCTATAAGCAATATACCAAGGTTAATTAAACTTCAGTCGCAAATTGAAAAGTTAGGCATTAAAGGCGAAGCATTAACACAAATTAGCAAACGCAGCATAAATGATTCTTTTCTTGCTTTAGAAAGAAATATTAGCGAATTGAGTCTTACCAAAGAAGGGCTTATAGAAAGTTTAGAAATAAATAAGTACGGCGATTTAGCGGGCAAATATATTCCCTCTCACATGCTAGACTATATCAACGAAATTATAGAACCGGCGGAAAAAACGCTGGGCAAGCAAGCCGTAGCCGAGTTTAAATTTTTCAAAGTTATTATGAATCCTGCCACGCAAGCAAGAAATGTGATATCTAATATGCTT
>ERZ1292629.2578-Hain-H43-01um-R1-2578-length-14995-cov-14_pt1 | contig 14995 bp, 28 predicted proteins | sample MGYA00564399_ERZ1292629 | MGnify/ENA primary metagenome ERZ1292629 (study PRJEB36523, sample SAMEA6512636) | groundwater metagenome | collected 2019-01-08 | study: AquaDiva: Metagenomics assemblies of 32 groundwater samples
TTCCTAGAGGTAGAATGTCTAAGCCTGCAACAACGATTAAGTTTAGAGGTTTTTAGATGTCTTCAACTTTTTTGAAAAGTAGACACGACATCGGCGTAACGAATTCAAACGGAGATGTCGTGGGCATGATGATTGCCAAACGGAAGGATGGCACACCTGCTTATGCTGTTTATGACCGCAAGCACTTAGCCGACCAATTCTTTACAGGTATCCCCGTAGCTGGTTATCAAGACCCTGAAGTAGAAATTCCCATATCCCAGTATTCTTGGCGTGCTGGTATGGGACTGAAAGTCTATGATAATGCCCAGCCAGAACGATACTACAAAGCGGTTAACTGCGACTTGCGAATTATCGGCAAGGTGATGCTCAGTTATCAGCCCTCAAGCGCTACCAAGCCTGTAGCCGTCAACTGCACAGTAGTTAATCCAGGATTTGAAACTGACGCCATCAATGCAGGCTGGACTGGAGTTAACGCATATTCAGGCACAAGCAACTATTCTACTGTTAATCCATATGCAGATACCCGTTGCTGGTTAATGTTACCTGGTGCGGGGGGAACAAGGGAAATATATCAAGATGTAGTTGATTGGGTGCCAGGCGTTCAGTTCAAACTGGAATGTGCCATCAATACCAATGTTCCTCCAACAGCAGGAACTTATGCTAGAGGTTGGTTAAATGATGGTGTCCAAGCCAACTCATTTACTGCTAATGGAACTACAACTTGGGGGTTAAAAACATCCACGCTGACAATGGATGCAAACTCAAAGTGGCTTCGTGTCCACTTAATAGCAGAAGAAACAGCTGAGCACCGCTTTGATGCCGTGCAAGTAATGATAAATAGTGGGAGCGCAACTATCTACCCTTCTGTAGCAGAAGCTAAATTTAACAATAACCAGTATCTTAGCTTTGGTAAAATTCTAGGGAAACTACAAGCAAACGGCGCTGGGTTTAGCATAGTTCATTCTTTCCCGAATAACATTACTTGCCTTAATCCATTCACCGATGACTGCTTATATATTGGGCAAGGTAATGTTAATGCTTATTGGCAAATGAATACCGCCGAAGGTTTTACCCAGTATGCGGTTGCCAGTAGTGTTAATACTATGCAATTTATGGTTACCGCCCATGCTGCCTCGCCTACGGCATGGGGTAACTCCGATAACTTCCGTATTCGTTCTACCACTGCACCCGTAAATGGAGGCACGGCCTGGTCTGACCCGCCAACTAATGTGGGAGGGTCTTATTACAATATTACTAAATTACTATACGGTAGTGGCACGGTTTATATTTTCAAAGAAGATAAACCCTATTATCTTAATAGTAGTAACCAAGTTCAAGATGACTTAGCTGATGAAATGGAAAATCTTTATACCAGCAAGTCGGGCAAAGCTGCTACTTACTGGAATGGCAATATCTATGTTCCCGCAACTTCACATCTTCTGGAAATTGACGGCACGGTTAAGACATGGCTTCAACCTGCTTTGTATTGTTCTGATTTACCAGAATACACTGGCGATATTGATGGTCTAGCAGGTGATGAGGAGTATCTTTATGCGGCTTGTTCCAATAGCGGTAAGGTGCAGATACTAGCAGGTAGATGGGAGATACTAGATAGCACTACAGATTGGCGCTGGCATCCGATAAGAACTCTAGCCATGACAAACTGCGAATTGATGTTTACCTCCAGCATATATAAGAGACGATTGTATATTACTTCAACCAACGCTTCTGACCCAATTTATTATATTCCACTACCCGATAACTATAGCGATATGGCGCAGGATGCACAACGCAATTTCGTTAGTGGTGGATACTTCCATACCCCCTGGCTTCATGGTGGTTTCCGTTTAACTCCCAAAGCCTTTACCGAGTTGGAGTGTGAATTGGGACATTCATCTAATCCGAATATATATTGGGAAACCTTCTATCGTATATTTCCTCAAACGGCATGGACTTTTATTGGCAATATGAAGGGAAGCAGCCCTTCTCGTATTGCTAGTAATTACTTACCCGATACTACTATAGGGGCTATACATCCTGTTGACCCCATGATTCAATTAAACTTTTGCGGTATAACCAGTTCCTACAGTGTAACCCCCGAACTAATTGGCTATACTCTGCGGTCTATTTTATACCCACCTAGAAGGGATATTATTGCCTGTCAGGTTATTGCGGCTCAGGAAATACAAACTAAGGATACTATAGAACGCAACCGCTTTGATGACATTAGACAAACATTAAGAGAGACCAAAAATGCAACCTGGCCTGTCAAGATTTATGATTTAGACGGAGACCCTGTTAATGTTAAGTTCCTACCCTTACCCAGTGGCACACCCAGATTTGAGATTATTAAAAATGAAAAGGGTAGAGTTGAAGAGAGAGTTTATAACTTAATGATGCAAGAAGTAAATATGGGGGGTGCAACACATGAGAACCCGCCGCCCAAGTAATGATTTTATCTTTGACCCCAGTTTAGTTTTATACCTTCCTTTCTGGAAGCTGGACGGTGCTTCCTTTATGTCTAAGGATGCCTATGGGCATCTCGCTACGGTTATTGGTGCTTTATGGACACCGCAGGGCAGAACTTTTGATGGAATAGATGACAATATAAATTGTGGCACTTCTACAGTGCTAAAGTTTACTACGCAGAAGTTTACAATTTCAGCGTGGGTAAAAGTTACCTCCTTTACTGCTGGCGCATCTTCCATACTAATGAATGGCACCGAAAATACCGCTGGGTATTGGTTCCTTTTGAATGATAATGGGCGAATAAGTATAAGGACATATCAGGCAGGGGCAGGGCAAGGTACAGTCTCAACCGCAAATGATGTCACAACGGATGTTTGGTGCAACATAATGGCTGTTAGAAGCGGTACATCAGTGACTCTGTATAAAAACGGGAGCGCCTTAACCCTGACTGAGATAGGGGTACATCTCGACCCTGTGGCTGCAGCTGAAAACTGTTTAATCGGTATTCATGTGAACCTTTCTAGTTATCCGTTCCGTGGCACTATAGGTGAAGTTCGTTTATACAACCGTGCCCTAAATCCGATGGAAGTTCAAAGAAATTACCTAGCGACTAAGTGGAGGTATGCATGAAATACAGAATTCTCGCTTTTCTTGAACATTGGAAATACAAGATACTTCGTATAAAGTTTATGCCACAAGGGAGGATTATTGAATGAAATACCGTATTCGTGTTGACGCAATTCTGGATGCCACTGATACTGCAACTAGAGATGCAATGAAAACCTATCTAGTTGCTCTTAGAGACAAGATGCAGAGAATAGGCGATATTGAGACAAGTTCTATTGTGGTAGAACAATGTTACCACGATGAGAACCCACCCAAGCCCTGTGTAATACTTTATAAATGGGAGAAAAAATGACTAAACCGATTTTGGAAGTATTTAAGAAAGATTGGGATGTATCAGTTGAAAAGAGATTAAATTCATTAACTGCGTTTCGTAAAAATTTAGAAGGTAATGATATAACTCTATATAATACTATCAATTATAATACTTATAACACTTATTTGGGTGGGCAACCTGGCGAACCACCTACTTGGGTGGCAATGTTTTCCGCCATAGAGTTTATTATTGATGGTGGCGGCGCAGTTATCACTACTGGTGAGAAGGGGCATATTGAGATACCCTTTGACAGCACGATAACCCAAGTAGCCCTGTTAGCTGACCGGTCAGGGTCAATCGTGGTAGACATCTGGAAGGATACCTACGGAAACTTCGCGCCTGTTGATGCCGATAGCATTACGGCTTCAGCTCCACCGACTATAACCACTGCCCAGAAATCTCAGGATAAAACTTTGACTGGCTGGACAAAGGCGATTGCGGCTGGTGATATTCTGGCTTTCAATGTTGATTCATGCACCACTATTACCAGAGTTACTGTGGCGCTCACAGTGAGGAAATAAATGGCGAAATTAGTGGTCTATTCCGCAACGGATGTAAGGACATTTATTTCTACGGGCAGTGATATTAATATAGATAGTGATTGGCAGCTCAGTTGGGATGCTGCCCATGATGCTGCTACTGGGACTCTTTCAGGAGACACTGATGTAATACCACGAACTGCTTTTGATGAGTTTGGGACACCTACACCAACATCAAAATGGAAATGTGAACGAGGATTTCTTTATTTTGATACTTCCGCATTAGGTGCTGGATGGACTATTACGGCGGCTATCTTGACTGTCTATGTCTATGCCAAACAATTTACAAATGCAGGACATGCTGACTTACATATAGTCGAAGGTGTTCAGGACGACCCTGCTCAAGCAAACGATTTTGGTGATCATCTTCTCAAAGTTACTAGCGGTGGTTCTATAGTTTATGCTGATATAGTAGATGATGCCTTTAATGATATAACTCTAAATGCAACTGGGCGTGGTTGGATAAACAAAACAGGCACAACCAAATTCTGTGTAAAAGTATCGGGTGATATAGATGACCTTTCTCCTTCTGGTGTATCTTCTGGAAACGCTATTTTTATCTCCAACGATGAGCCACCTTTATTGGCAAGTAGGTCTCAAGCCGTAATTATAGATTAGGAGTAACTGAATTGAGGCTCGGCAAAGTAAGAGATGTCAACTGGGCAAGGTGTATTGGGATAGCCTGCCTGCTTTGGGTGATACTCTGGTTTGTATCCTGCACCTTAGTTGGAATATATCAATGGACACCATAGGAGAAAGAATATAGGAGGGATAATTGAGAGATATAAAGGGCATCCTAATTGACTTTGGGCTACCATTTCTTATTCTTGTAATGTTATTTATCTTACTGATGACTGGAATTGATGGTGAGGTAAAAACACTATTTGCTACTACCATTGGGTGGATTATAAAAAGCGGGGTTAGCCGAATTAGAAAATGAATAGCAAACTACTCATTGAGATAAACAAGGGGTTAGATTTTGATTGTAGAACGCCTTGTGAGGAAGACGATGGTAAGCCCCCGCCTAGTAAAGATAATATGGATACTGGCACAGGGTTTATTCCTTCCAGTGGTTTTGTGGTTAGACGATGTAAGAGCTTCTGGAAGTTATTGGGCGATTGGGATATTCCTGTTGCTAGAAGCCCTGTATTTGGGCGATGCCTATTTGTTCCTGAAAATCTTCAGAGCCAATAAATAAATTCTTCCCTCTCTTGACAACCCTCTAATTGTGTGCTATGGTTGGCTAATGATGCCGAATACCTTTACGGTTAACTGCTTACCCAAAACCAGAATGTTCACTTTCAATGGTAAGCGTATGATTACTTGGAATTTTTTCACAGGTTGCAACTTTAACTGCTCTTACTGCTGGGCAAGAAAGTTGGTAGAGGGCAGATTAAAGAAGTCATATCCAAACGGCTTTATCCCAACTACTCATCCCGAACGGTTCAATAGACATTTTAAGCCCGATGACTTTGTTTTCGTAATTAGTATGGGGGATATTGCCTTCGCTCCGTCAGTCGTAGAAGATTATATCATAACAGTTGCCCACAGGTATCCCAAAACCAAGTTTCTACTATGCTCAAAGATGCCTGATATATTTCGCAAGATAAAGTTCCATCAGCCAAATATTTATCTAGGCACAACACTTGAAACAAATAGAGATTACCACCTTACACAAGCACCATCGCCACGGGATAGATACCTAGCAATGCGAGACTTGACACACCCTCATAAGTTTATCCCCATAGAGCCAATAATGGATTTTGACTTATTGACTTTTGTGCGCTGGATAGGGCATATCAAGCCAGAAATTATAGAAGTCGGCGCCGACAATTACCACAACAATTTACCAGAGCCTTCATCACAGAAATTAGAATCACTTTTAACTCACTTGAAACACATCTGCCCAACAGTTATAGAAAAAGATGGGTTGGAGAGATTATTAAAATGAAGGACAGCCTACCTGAAGACAAAAGCTATTGGAGCAGGGCTTGCAAAGCCGCTAGGGTCTACTCTGGACATCCCTCAAAGCGTTGTAGTAGTTGTCCCTTCCCCGATTGCATTTTGGATAAGCCACGCCTGAAAAAAATCATCCTATTCGCCCATATAGCCAAACTATGCAAAGCCTTTGATGAAAGAGAACTAGCATCTGTCTGGTATAAAATCGCTAAGGCAATGGAGGAATAAAATGAGACGAGGACAAAAAGTAATAACAGATAAAGGTCAAAGGGGAACTATTCGCTATCGTTTTATTAACCATTATGTTGGCAAAAGAGGAATTTGGTATTGCTGTATTACACCAGATAATTGGGACGATAGGAATGAAACTTTAATAATGTGTCCCGAAAGAAAATGTCAACCCATTAGTAGCCCTTAAAATTTGATTATAGAGAGGCGGGAATAAATGCCAATAATAAAGGGAGGGTGAATTATTATGGCACAAAATGTCAGTGTCAAAATCAAGGGAGAAACCCCACTTCTGGTAGACAAATACATTGCAAAGTCAACCAGACCGCAACCTCGGATGAAATCCCGCCCAATTGATATTCCCGTAGAAGATATGCTTTATAAAAACGGGAATGGTTATTTCCTACCGAGTCGCAATTTACTTTTCTGTTTGCGGGATGGAGGGAAAAGAGTCATAGAGCGGGGCAGGACGACTTATGCCAAAACTATCATGGGAGGCGTTGCTGTAGAACCGTTAGAAATTACTTTACAACCGCAGGAATATGAAACTTATATCAGGGCGGTCAAACGGTCAAACGGCGAGCGCATAGAGAAAACATCGCCCCAGTTTAATAACTGGTCTCTAGAGTTTAGGTTGATAGTAAGTGATTGGCTGTCTATTGATGATGTCAAGAGGGTGTTAGAGGTAGCGGGGCAGATGGATGGATTGGGTGCTTTTCGGATAGGTGGGTTTGGCAGGTTTACAGTTGAAAAATTCGAGGCAGTATCTTAATGCGTGGCGAAGCGATGAATTAAAAAGGGAGATAAATGCCAAGGCAGGGCTTGGCAACGCGCCGCAACGCACGGCAGAGCATAGCAACGCAAAGCGATGAGATGAGTAAACTTTAAGGAGGACTTATTGGAAATCTACATTGAAGACCAGACACAGTTTAAGCAAAGCCTCATATCGGTAAAACCAGATTTTAACCAAAATGTTATCCTCAAGGGAAGCACCTTGATTCTTATGGACATACAAATTCCGTATCAAGACGGGGACTTTATCTATCGGATGTTGAATTTAGCTTCCCAATGGAATATAAAGCAAGGCATATCAGGTGGCGACTTTTTCAATCAAGCCGCCTTTTCTTTTTTTCTAAACTTGCCGAAGGAAATGATTTGGAAGGAAGAAGCTCAAAAGGCGGCTGAAGTCGGTTCGGCAATGGTTAAATTCGTTCCCAAGTGGACTTTCATAATGGGCAATCACGATAGTTATCTGTTGAAAAAAGTAGCTCACCAGCTTGACCATACCGACCTCTTAAAACTTGCCAATATGCCTAGGGGAGCGATGGGTAGTGATTACTATTGGTGTATCGTAAAAGATAAACGGGGTAACGAATGGCGGGTTACTCACCCCCGAAATGTTTCAGTCTTGCATGGGCGAGTTCCCCAAAGGTTAGCTATTAAGTATCAGCAAAACATTATATCTGGGCATGGACACTTGGCGGGTAGTAGCCCCGATGATGGGGGAAAGTTTTATTGCATAGATGCGGGAGTCTGTTGCGACCCAATAAAATTAGATTATGCCCAAACCCGTGATTCCACATTCCCCAGAATGAATCGAGGAGCAGTTATTCTTAAAGAAGTGAATAGCAAAATCATACCTTATCATATTTTACCTGAGTGGGCAGATTGGGAAGCTTTAGCCAAAATGTATTGTTAAGGCATAGCGGGGCAAGGCACGGCACCGCATTGCAACGCAAAGCGATGAGATGAGTAAACTTTGTGGCGAACAAGAAACTTGCCCAGATTTTCAGTGGGAACACAAAAAACGAGTCCATCACATACGGATTACCGTTCCCTGCGAATATTGGGTTAACGGGGCTTGTGATTTACTTACGGGGCAATCCTGTAATATTGAGAAAATACAAAAGTTGAGGAGAAAGAAATGACTGTGATAAGCATTATAATCTTAGCTGGTGGTGTTTGGATTATGCAAGATGCAATTGCCTCTATACTTTACTACCTTAAAAGGGATAATGAAAAATGGTATTTCAACCATCTTGTCCGTTTACTCAGAGGATTATGGGGGGTGATTTTCATTTATATTGGAATTTATTTATTACTGGGAGGGGCGAACAGTTGAGCGATAAACAGAATGATACCGCTAATCAGGTTGGCTCGTTAGCCGAATGCTTATATGCTACGGCTAATCGAGTCAAGATAGCTCAAATATTGTTAGACTTAAATCAAGATGAGCTTCTGCCTACTATTTTGGAGGATATTTTCGTTGGTTGCCAATTCATGCTTGACCGTTTTTGTGTAAAGGAACAAAAGTGAAGTTTCTAACCCATTCAAAGGATAAAGTTGGTGACTTCCAAGATAGGGTATTGCTTCATATCCCCATTGGCTTCTTCATCGTCTTATCAGGACTTATCAATCCCTTTTTACCGCAAGCCATTGAGAGACTCTTTGAAAAGTATGAGTTAAACGAAGACAGCCATACTCAGGATGAGGCGTGGAAAGATATGTTCGGTGCTCTCGTTGGCACTGTCATTGGCTTCTTTTTTGTAGGTGCAGTCATAGTCCTCTTAGTTATTTGGCTTCTGAAAAAATAAAGTTGCCAAACCCCTTGACAAGTATGGCAAGTTGTAGTAATATTAACCTATGATAAATTTAGAAAAGATAAGGCGAAGAGACAAACGGATATATGCTTACTATCTAGCTCATCCAAAAGTTTCATATGCAGCAATTGGTCGCATGTATAAGCTAACTAGAGAGCGGGTGAGACAGATAATGTTGAGGGAAAAGTTAAGGAAAAAAGATGCCATTAACAAAATTTGAGCAGGAGACTGTTATCAATTTCAATGAGGGGGAGGCTGACGCTTATGTATTTACTTATAACCGCAAATGGATAAAACATCTTGAGCAAAAGTTAGGACTGACTGCTTTTATGAATAATGGCTTTGGTGGCAAAGAATATAAAGTAGATAAAAAACTCATCAAGTTACCCCAACTCAAAAGGAAGGTTTCTGAGGCAACCCGCAAGCGGTTAACTAAGCGTCTACAACTTGCTAGAGAAACCGCTTTGGCGTCAAAAACTAGCACAGCACAGGTAAAATCCAAAAAGGAAAAGAAAATTGTGTAGCCCAGCACTAACCGATAAAAATGGAGGGCTTAGAAACAATGGAAATTCCAGATTCCAAATTAACCGCTATACAAGGCTTCCTGATATCTTGTGGAATATTTACCGCTCAAGCCACCATTGAAAAGTGGATGGCAGACGGCGACACCAAGGAAGAAGCCATAGACCGATGGCAACAAATCACTTATACAAGGCTCCCAGAAATTATTAAGAATCTCATCAAGGAAAGTTAGGATGCAATGCGGATGGTGTCGTGGGAGTGTTCTAATAAATGTTGATAAGGAGCTTTACTGTATCTCTTGTGGAAGGCTTGCTTGTCCAAAATGTGGTGGGGTTTTTATACCGAGGGCAGGACATTTAACCTGTTTAACTTGCGGAGAATTGTATGGATACGGACAAGAAATGACTAGGGGTGGAACTGGTGGAAGTAGAGAACTTTACAAAATAAGACACTTGATTTCAGTATAGGGAGATAAAATGAGAGAGCTTAAATTTAGGGCTTGGGATAAAATTAAGGAAGAATGGATTTATAGTGATACCTCCCCAGCCATGTGGAGATACTTTAAGGAACTTGAGGAGAGAGGCATAAGGCACTTTGAAAGCTATGAATACACTGGCTTATTTGATAAACAAGGCAAGGAGATTTATGAGGGGGATATTTACCAACAGGAATGGAAGGATGAACGAGTTACAGGAGAAATTATTTATGGCGATATGGCTCGTTTCTGGTTGAAACCATTTGAACATTATTTTATTGGTGAAATAAAAAACACAGGCGAGGTCATCGGAAACATCTATGAGAATCCAGAATTAGTGGGAGAGATAAAATGATGGAAACAGCATTAAAAGAAGTAGAAAGATTTAAGGTTGGCTATGCAAACGATTGGACAGGAGCAACTCATAAATACCTTATTCTGGATGAAACAAAAGACGGTAAGTATAGAGTGCGACTGTTTGTAGTCTTAACTGATATTGATGGTCAACCATACTTAGCCGAAACCTCAATAAGGGTTAAAGACAAGAGTGAGGTTACTGACATTCACGATGAAACTTTAGAAGGAGAAAGAATATGACCGATAAAGAACATTGGTTATTAAAATTAGTTAAGGATGAAGGTGGTGTTTATAGACAATATCGGAGTAGTAAATGTATCATTCATTCTGTAACGCAATATGATGAACCCCTAACTGCTTCCGAGATGCTCAATAAGGAAGTTAAAGAAACACCATCCAAAATCCGAAGGGCAACAGATAAATTAGTTATTATAGCAAGGAGAGCAAAATGATTGAGACAAAAACAATCAGTAGTATCAGTGAGTTAAAGGTCGGGGAAAAGTCAAAGAAACCCTATTTTGTGGTAGATTTTACCGATAACACCAAAGCCGTCTGTTTTGTGCCAGCACTTCATAATGAAATTGAGGTTGGCAAAACTTACCCATTAGATATAAACCCACCCCAAAAAGAAGGTTACTCGCCACAGTTAGTAAAGCTCATCAAGGCAGAGGATTTACCAGCACCAACCAAACCTAAACCGATGCCATCCGCACCAGAAATAAGCGGACCCGAAATCGGATTGTGGTGGAAACAACTGGGTGATGATTTAAGGTCAGGGCATATTGATAGAAATTCATCCGTAGGTAAAGCTCTCAGGCTGACCTATTTTGCTCAGATGTTTAAGGTATTGAATATTGACCTCAAGGAGTTACAGGCTAGTGAAACAAAAACGACTCCGCCCAGTAAGCCAGCGACAGCAGGAACGCAACTTAAAACTAAGGGAACTGGAGCAGTATCTCCTAACGAACAGAGCGAAGGGGAAGTGTGAAGTCCGAGCCGAAGGGTGCTGGGGAACTCAATGGCTATCATCACATCATATAAAAAGGCGGTCAAGGGGTGGTATGCACATACGAGAGAATATCCTAATGGGTTGCCCGAATTGTCATTGTCATTCAAAGTTTGCTTCAGGAATTAAAGGTATGTCTATAGAACAGCAATTAGAATTGGTAAAGAACCTTAACAAAATCATGCTTGATGGAGTGGCATAAGCTACATAGTCGCAGTGTTGTGTTAGTGAGCAGGTCGGGATATATGCGTTCACCCTACCCAGTAAACTAATACTCCAGCAAGCCTGCCAGCCACCCACTGAAAAAGATTGGGCAACGCAACCAGTAAATACGAGTTACAAAGCGTGTTGAGTAGTAATAAGACGGGAGAGGCTACTGGCTGGTAGGACTGCCAGCCACCCGAAAGGGCAGTAGGCACTGGTAGATACAGAGGTCAAGCTCTACTACGCCGAAGGAAATATCGGATACATCCGAGGCTGCGGTAGGGACATAGGAACGGGTCGCTCCCGTAACTGACACTGACCAAGTTGAAAAGCTACTGGCTGGTAGGACTGCCAGCCACCCGAAAGGGATAACGGATTAGTAGTTGATGGGCTACTGGCAAAGCAGGTGTAGCAGACATAACGAAAGAAGACGGCTACTGGCTGGGGCTTTGGTAGTTGAGCCAAATCAACTACCCCTTGACAAGTCTTTACTGATAGGTTATACTTATTAGTAAGAGGTGAATATGAAAACAGAAGTTAAAAGTCTATGCTGTAAACGGTGCGGTCATTCTTGGTATCCTCGGCAGCCTGAAGTTAGGATTTGCCCTAAATGTAAAAGCCCCTACTGGGATAAGGAGCGCCGATGAAAACGGCAACGAAATGGTATGTCAGGGTTACAAAGCCCGAACATCATCGCTCAGATAGTAGAGGTGCTGTAAGGCGTTCTGTCTTGGTTATGGAAGAATATTTAGGTAGAGTCTTATTGCCGGGAGAAGAAGTCCATCATATCAACGGTATGTTAACGGATGACCGAATTGAAAATCTTGAACTACTGACTCGTAAAGAACATCAGACAAAATATAATAACTTGGACAGATATAATAATAATCCAAGGCATACTAAGGGTCGTCCCTTTTACGGAAATCAATTCGTAAAAGTAGGCTGGCAGGAACTTTAACAATTACAGAAGCCACAAATCTCATGCCGTAAGAGAGGAAAGTCTAGGGAGAAGTAGCAGAAAAGATGCCGATGCTCTTGTGCTAGGCTAGACGCTACTGGCAGGCAGGAAAGTCTGAGCCGAAAGCTAGATGCTGAAATATGCTGAGGGTGAACAGAGACTATCTGTGGTAGGCTCAGACAGGGCAAACTAGAACTGGACTTGTGAGAAAGAAGGTTATTAGACTACATCCTGAATTAAGAAAGGAGGAGACAATGTATTCTGAAGAAGATGAAGAACTTGAGCACAGTAAGTATAGATTCAAGGACAACTGTGTGAACATTTGCAGGAAAGATTATCCAGACTCAGATAATGGTTACTTTGGGCAGGGGGATTATCATACAGAGGTAGAGTGCAAAGTCCAAGCTATGAAGTATCTTAATGTTTATACTGCCAGATATGCTGCCTTTGCTTGCCCTGTTTATTGCCCTCAATATAATAATGGACATTTAATAGAAGCACAACCGAGAAAAGCTAGACGATGCCCTAAGTGCGGCAGATTTATGAGAAAGCTGAGAGACGAGGAGAAATGCGTTTATGTAGGCGACGGGTGTCCAAATTGACCCATAGGGAGGTAAAATGAAATTCAGAAAGAAACCAGTAATAATTGAGGCATTTCAACTTACAGACGATTGGTTTGACCTGCCCCACCCTAACCCGCAGCATATCATAGGATTTATTACTGACCCTATATTACGGACAGTTACTATTCCTACACTTGAGGGCAACCACTTAGCAAGGGTCGGCGACTGGATTATCAAGGGCATCGCTAATGAATTCTACCCCTGTAAGGACTTGATATTTCGTGAGACTTACGAGCCAGTTGAGGAGGCATAAATGAGAAGTTTTGGTTAGCTGTAATTTTGATGGGCATAGTAGCTACTACACTCGTCTTAGCGGGGAGGGCAAAATGACTAAAGAAGAACATATAGCCAGACACAAAGAGTTGCATAAAAGCCTAGATGAATTGATGGCTGATATGATACTGCATACTAAGGCACTCCCCGCCCAAACTATAGTTATAGACTTAATGCATTGGTCTTATCAGCAAACATTAAACCCGACAGAGGAAAAGGATGAGTAAAAAGGCTTGGGCATTGGTCGCCGTCTGGTTACTGGCTTTGATTAGTCTGTTTCTAACAGGAATTTACTGGGCACAATTTGCTGAGAAAAAATGGCAGGAAGCCACCTTACCCCCAGAGCCGATAGTGAAAGAGAAAATCGTCTATCCTGAACCCATAATTGAATACCGAGACAAAGTTATAGAGAAGCCAATTTACATTGAGGTTGTCAAGGAAGTTCCGATAGTGCCTCGCTGGTTTAAGTCTGAGGAAGAGCTAAAGATTTGGCTGTCAAAGTATCCGATGTGGGGTGGGCTGGATTGCGATGACCTTCAAGAGATGCTGATGTTTGACGCCTTCAAGGATGGTTTTATCATTACGCCTATCCCCGTTTTCTATGGCAAGGTCTTTGACGAGCCAGTATTGAATGTTGGTATCTCAGGCGTGCTTGACTTCGGGGCTTGGACTTGGATTGGCAACGACATATTCTATGTGGACTTGCGGTTGAAGTTACCACACTACAAAAAGTTGAGTTATACCAGAGATTAGAGGAGAGGAGAAGAAAGGAAAACTGGAGGGATTGAAATGGAAAAAGTAGTTGTAAAACTATCCCTTGACATACAGTATGAGGCTAAAGTAAAATGAAGGAAAGGCCGAGATTATTAGATTTATTTTGTGGTGCTGGGGGAGCAGCGGTAGGGTATCACAGAGCAGGATTTGAAGTAGTAGGTGTGGATATAAAGCCACAGCCACACTACCCCTTTGAGTTCCATCAAGCCAATGCTCTTACCTACCCGCTTGAAGGCTTTGACGCTTACCACGCCAGTCCACCATGTCAGGGATATTCCATCATGCACAACCTGCCCTGGCTAAAAAGTAAAGTATATCCCAAATTGATACCAGCAGTTAGGGCATTGTTTATGGTGACCGAAAAACCTTATGTAATTGAGAATGTAACTGGAGCTCGCTACTCCCAGCGTTTGCCTGAAGGATTAAAGGCTGACTATCTATGCGGGCAGATGTTTGGATTGCCAATATTTCGCCATCGGTATTTTGAGACGAATTTCGCTTGGTTTCAACCTGGTCATCCTAAGCATGAAGGCCATATCAGAGGCGGTAGAAAACTTGGCGGGAGGGCTAGGGAAATTATCGTTAGGCGGACTGGTCAGACATATGGGTTTGATAGACCTGAATGTGCCGTGGGTCATGCTGCTATGGCGGATACCTCTGCCCGTAAAGCTCTTGGAACTGAATGGATGAATAGATACGAGACTTCTCAAGCTATTCCGCCGACATATACCGAATACATAGGGAAATATTTAATGGAGGAAATCATGGCTAATAAAGAAAAACCTTACAGGTGGCAACAAGATGCTTTAGCCAAAGTAGAAAAAGCATTTGATAAAGGAAGGAAACCTTAACAGACAGCTTGGAGGGATTAGATGAGAGAAATGAAAATGGTATTTCAATGGTTGATGGATTGGGCATTTAATTATATGATGGCGTGGATTTTGATATTATCATTTCCCCTTTGGTTACCTATTTATCTAGCTAGAAAGTTAAATAAATGGGTAAGGGATGGATAAAGGAGAAACAATATGCAGAAAATGAAGGTAATTGATTTCGAATCTATTGAGC
>ERZ1292629.2581-Hain-H43-01um-R1-2581-length-14985-cov-5_pt1 | contig 14985 bp, 15 predicted proteins | sample MGYA00564399_ERZ1292629 | MGnify/ENA primary metagenome ERZ1292629 (study PRJEB36523, sample SAMEA6512636) | groundwater metagenome | collected 2019-01-08 | study: AquaDiva: Metagenomics assemblies of 32 groundwater samples
GCGCAGAGCGACAGCCTACCTCTGACTGCCGCCAATCTTTGCAACAGAGCCGCCCTGCGTTTCGCCGCGAGTGGCGGAATGATGTAGTATTATTATATGCAATACTGTGATTACTAGGTAACATATTCAATAAAATGCCTTTTTATTAACAGTTTTATTGGACATTGGGCTGAATATTTCACACTATTCCCGCGCAAATTGCGAAAAACGCGAGAATCAATAGCAAGCGGGAGAGGATTTATGAGGTCTATTCTTGGTACAGCCTTGTCTGCTATTTGCGCTTCCCTCGGTGTGGCGTGCTTTTCGGCGACGGCGAATGCGACGGAATTGGAGCCCTATGAGTTCGTGACGGTTCCCGCCGGGACCACGGTCTTTCTCGGCTATGCGCTCTATGGCCATCATGACCAGTTCAAGCCCGAGGGCGGCCCGAAGCTGGACGACGGCACCAATCTCGATCTCAAGCTCAGCATCGCGCGCCTCGCGCACTATTTTGAAATCGGTGATACGCTGGCGCTCGTCGAGGTGCTGCAACCGATCGGCACCCTCGATAAGGCACGCATCGGCGGCCAGCGATTCAAGCGCAGTTCAGGGCTGGGCGACACGATCCTCGCTGCGGCGCTATGGCCGATCAACGATAAGGAACGACAGACCTATCTGGGCGTCACCCTATATCTGACGGTTCCTACCGGCAAATATGACAAGCTGGAAACGATAAACCTCGGGGGCAATCGTGTCGTCTACGATCCGCAGATCGCCCTGCACCAAGGATTCGGAGATCATTGGTCGTTCGATCTGACCGCTGACATGATCCTCTATGGTCACAATAAGAAGGCAGGCGTTCTGGGCGAACAGACCTTGTCGCAAAAGACCAGCGTCCAGGCACAGGCATTTGTGAACTACAAATGGCCTGGCGGTCTCGCCACGTCGATCGGCTATCAGGGTTTCCGAGGGGGCAAGCAAAAGCTGGACAGCATCGCCAACGGACAACGGACGGAGTTCGATGAAATGCGTTTCGTCGCGAGCAAATTCGTGACCCCGAAATTCCAATTGCTCGCGGAGGTCAATCATCAGTTCAACGTCGATGGGGGGTTCCGCCAGGATATCGGCTTCCTGCTGAGAGGGCTTTACGTCTTCTGAGGCCGCCACATCCCGAACGCGGGACAGATGTAGCGGATGTGATCCAGTGCGCGACAGGATGACACATATTTGTGTCATCGCGGATCTGATGATGGACGCGAAATCACGCAATCAGGCGGGACGCCGATTTGGCACGAAACATGATTAGGATTCTTCAGGCCCGTCGAAGCGCGGGCTTTTGGGAGGGTGCATGTGTCGGCTGTTCCAGTTGAGCGATCCAGGCAGTTACATGTTGCGCACCCGCAAGATACGGATTCACGGCCATTCGACGTCGGTAAGGCTCGAGCGGGGCTTCTGGGCTATTCTCGACGAGATGGCGCGCGCCGAAGGCAAGAGCGTCGGGCGTCTTGTGACGCAGCTCTACGATGAAGTACGGCGAACGGAGGCCGACCTGACCAATTTCGCCTCATGCCTGCGCGTCATCGCGCTCCACTACGGCATTTATTACGCGGACCAGTTCGCGCCTCACACAAAGACAAAGGGACCGGCCTGGCTTCTGGTCGGAAATTCCAATGAACGGTGAAACGATCCAGTCCGACGGTGAGATCGTGCAGTTTCCCTGCCTTCAGGACAATTATGGCTTTCTGGTCCGCGATCATGCCAGCGGTGAGGTGATCGCGGTCGATACGCCCGATGCCGATGCGATCCTGGCTGCCCTCGACGAACGCGGATGGCCGCTGACCTATATCCTCAACACCCACTGGCATGAGGACCATGTCGGCGGGAACCTGGCGCTCAAAGCAGCGACCGGCGCGCGCGTCATAGCGCCGGCCATCGAATGCACGCGGATACCCGGCGTTGACATCGCCATCGGCGACGGCGCGGTCATCTTCCTTGGCGGTCTTACCATTGCGGCAATGGCTACCGGCGGGCACACGCTCGGGCATCTGAGCTATCATATACCGCGTCTCAATGCCGTATTCGTGGGCGATACACTGTTTGTCATGGGGTGCGGACGAATCTTTGAAGGGTCGCCCGGCATGATGTGGGAAAGTCTGCAACGGCTTGCTGCGCTGCCCGAAGAAACGAAGGTTTACTGCGCACATGAGTATGCCGCCGCCAATGCGCGTTTCGCGCTCACCGTGGACAATGGTGCGGAAACAACCGACCGCGCAAACGACATCTTCGCAATGCGCGATCACGGCGAGCCTTCGGTCCCAACGACGATCGGTATCGAACGGCGTACCAACCCGTTCCTTCATCTTCCGCAAATTGCGGGGCGAGGCACGGAGGCCGAAGCGCTGCGCAAGTTCGCAGAGCTGAGGGCACACAAAGACACGTTCTGAGCATTCATTTATCGGCGAATCTTCTACGTCGTAATCCTACGAGGAAGTTATACCATTCCTAACGGCGACGTGTTGCGACGATATCGATGTCGACCCCCACCTCAAGCGCCACCCACTGCCCGCTGCTCCACGCGCCCTGCCCGACGCCAAAGGCGTTGCGAAGGAGCTGGAGACCCGCAAAAACCGGGTAATTTCGGGCTGGCGTGATGACGTCGAGGCTGCGCGGCGCACCAAGGGCATCGTTCGGACCGATTTCCAAGATACCTGGCGTTGATTTCGCCGTTTTTGCCGGCTTGCAGACAGAGTCAGCCTGCGGTTTCTCGGCGCTCGTGGAAGATCAGGCGATTGAAGTTGTAGGCCAGGTTGCAAAGGGTCAGTTTCGCCTCAGCGCGGGCCAGGCCGATGGTGCGGATAAACAGGTTGAACCGGTTCTTCTGATGCGCAAAGACATGCTCAACATGCGCACGGATGGAGGATTTGACGGCATTGGCCCGTGCGGTTGCCTTCGACATCGGCTTGCCCATGGGTTTGCGCCGATGAATTCGGGACGTGAGCATCTGATCCGACAACCACTTCTCGTTGCGCTTGGATCGATAGGCACTGTCAGCCCAGACCTCGGAACTGGTATTGTCCGTGCTGACGACCTGCCGGAGAAGACGCCCGTCCGCTGCTGACGCCGAAGTCACCGCCATGCCTCGGATGAAGCCGAAGCGTCGGTCGATGCTGATGTGGGATTTGTAGCCGAAGACCGGCAGGGCGATCATGGGGAGCGGCGTCCCATCCGCCCGATACCGGACCTTCCCGCCGACTTTGAGAGTCCAGCGGGCGTCGGTATCTTTCTGCGCTGCCTTGTTCGGTTCGTCCGGCCAGATATCCCTGGCGCTCTTGCCCGACTTGATCGCTTCGCGTTCGCCCTCGGTGTTCCGCTGTCTTGGCGCAGGCACCAGCGAGGCATCCACGATCTGCCCGGACATCGGGATGTAGCCCTTCTTCTGGAGTTGCCAGTCAAAGGCCTTCATCACACGCTTGAGCGTTCCCGTCTCGGTCAGGCGATTGCGAAAATGCCGGATCGTGTTCTCGTCCGGCGTTCGATCCCCGAGCGACAGCCCCAGAAACCGCAGCCAACTAAGCCGATCCCGGATCATGAATTCCATCCGAGCGTCTGACAGATTATGCTGCGCCTGCAGGATCAGCGCCTTGAACATCATCACCGGATCGAATGGTGGGCGGCCGCCTTTGCTACCATCGCCATAGCCAAGCCCTTCAACCAGCCACGCCCGGAAATACTCGAAATCCACTGTCTCCTGCAAAACCTCGAGCGGATCGCCTTCCTTGCTCAATGCATCAAGGTGTTCGCTCAAACTGAACAGAGACTTGGGATCCATAGCTCACTCCGTGATCGCGCGCCTTCAATGAATCACCATAGCCGTCCAAACGCTACCGGTTTTTGCGGGTCTCCAGCTTATGAAAGTCGGTTCATCGGGACGACGGGAGGCAACCATTCAGGCGATCGAAGAACTCAGCGCGGGTGTCACCCTCATGCCCGAAGAGGACCGTGTTGAAGCTGAGGTAGAGGATCTAATTCTGGGCAGCGTAATCCCGGAAATCCCACGGCCGCCGCGTCGGGTCTGGACCCGCCTTGCCTACGTTCTAGGTAATATCCATGTCGCCAATACCGGGTTTCCGCCCGCCACCGAGCGCGCCATTCAGAAAGCATTCTTGGGGGTTGAGTAGCAACGGAACAGAAAACCTACATAAGGCGCACCTTCAGGCATCGTCGATACCCACTGCACCGGGGTCGCGTAGCGGCCGAAGTTCGCCGCGCGCCACCATGTCGGGGATGGTGAAGGCGTAGCGTCCGAGCATGTTGATGTGCTTGGTTCCGAGCGGCGAAAGGCGGGCGACGTCCTCGTCCAGGATCACATGACCTTCGGCGCGGAGCTGGTTGAGCGCGGCATCGATGTAGATCGTGTTCCAGAGCACGACTAAATTGACGACCAGCCCGAGCGCACCGAGCTGGTCCTCCTGTCCCTCGCGGTAGCGCTGGCGAAGTTCACCGCGCTTGCCGTGAAAGATGGTGCGGGCAAGCTGATGGCGGCTCTCGCCGCGGTTGAGCTGGACGAGGATGCGGCGTCGGTAGGGTTCGTCGTCGATGAACCGCAGCATGTAGAGCGACTTGATGAGGCGGCCGAGTTCCTGGAGGGCGCGCGCCAGCCTTGTCGGGCGATCGTTGGTCTGGAGGACACGGGTAAGTCCGGTCGCGCGCACGGCGCCGAGTTTCAGTGACCCGGCCAGGCGAAGGAGGTCATCCCAGTGCTCGACGATAAGCCTGGTGTTGATCCTGTTCGCCGCGAGGTCATCCAGCACGCCATAATCGGCCTTGCCATCGACACGCCAAAACCGCGCGCCGCCTATATCGGCGATGCGCGGCGAGAACTGGAGCCCAAGCAGGTGGAAGACGCCGAAGATTGTGTCGGTATAGCCGGCCGTATCGGTCATGATCTCGCTTGGCTGCAATTCGGTTTCCTGGTCGAGCACGACCGCCAGCAGATGGAGGCTGTCACGCAGCGTACCGGGGACCGTCACGGCATTCAGTCCGGAAAAGCGGTCGGAAACCAGATTGTACCAGGTGACGCCACGTTCACGCCCAAAATAGCGCGGGTTTGGGCCGGCGTGGATCGTGCGGACCGGCACGGTAAAGCGTAGCCCATCGGCCGAGGCGACCTCGCCGCCACCCCAGGCGCGGGTCAGTGGGATCCTGTTGTGCGCGGCGACCAGCAGCGCGTTGGCGGCGGTCAGCGTCTCGGCGCGCATGAAGTTCTGTTTCACCCAGCTCAGCCGAGACCGGCGCAGTGCGGGCATCTCGGGACGTACAAGCGGCTCGAACCCGGTATTGGTCGCCTCCGCGACAAGTACTGCGCAGATGGTCGTCGCTATATCCTCGGCGCGCGCATTGCCTTCGCTGGCATGAGTGAACGCCGCCCCGAACCCGGTTTGCGCGTTCATCTCCAGGATCAGCTCAGGGAGATCCAACTGCGGCAGCCGTGCATCAATCGCCTTATGGAGATCGGTGAGGCTGAGCGGCTCGTCGATCTTGTCGAGCGGCCCGATCGACAGGTCGGCACCGCCCGCGGTCTTTGTGATGGTCACTGCATTATTGGCCGGCACGCGCGCTGCTGTCTCGCGGTAGGCGAGATCGATCCGCGCCGACAGTTTGGCGATTTCCTCGTCGCCAGCGACTGCCACGCCGACCGTGCGGCATATCGTCGGTCGGGCCGCTTCCCAGGCGGCCCCCGTCAGCAGGCCCTTGCGCGGGTCGGCATAGCGAAGCGAACGAACGGGAAAGACGTCTCGGCGACGGATGGCACGGCGCAGCCGGTCGAGCGTACAAAGCCGGTAACCGGTCAGATCGAATGCACCGTCATCGGTCTTCAGCTGACGACCCCAGCCCTTGGGGACGAACGCGGTAGGTGCCGGCCCACGGCGCTTTTCACCCTGGTGAACTCTGCGCAGGTGATCGACCGCGTCGAGCAGCGGCTGCCCCGCAGGCGCGGCTGCAAGATCGAGCGCTGCCAGCATCTTCGGCAGATAGCGCATCGTGCCGGCCTGCTGGCGCAACTCGACAAAATAGCTTTCGTCATTTGGTCGGGCAAGCAGGTTCACCTGCGCGACGGCGTCCGTCAACGCCGACCGGTCAACCAGCGCAAACACGGCCGCGCGAACCTTCGCATCGTCAATGCTGTCATCGAGCAGCACGGTGCCGACATCGCGAAGTCGGAGCGATGCAGCGTCGAGATCCCGCAGTGAGCGCATCCGAGCCTCCTTGGCGTTGATGCGCGCATTGGAGGACATCTTGGCCGACACGACGTCGAACAGGTCGATCACATCGTCGCTGGCCGACGCTTCGAGGGTGCGGATGAATGCAACCAAGGTGGCCGCGCGCCGATCGTCGGGAAGCCGGGCTACGGCTTGCGCTTTCGCGGCCCCAGCAAATCGCGCCAAGGCAGCGGCCTTGCTGGGTGGCACGCGGTCAAGTTCGGGCAAGCCCGCGGTGAACGTGCGGATTTCGGTCAGGCGGTCGACGGCGCGACTAATCTCAGGGCCGCTTTGCAGATATGGCCCGTCACGCAGCCGATCGAGCGGGCTTTGCCGTCCGTCCTCGGTAACAGCGACGAGCGTATCAAGCCGGATACGTTGCTCTGGCGTCAGCTTATCGACCAGACGGCTATGAACGTGCGCGGCGACCCGTGTGCGGACCCGCGCAATATCGCGCTCGAGGACGGATAGGCCCGGCAACAGCACCTTGGCTTCGAGCAGCCATATCGCTGCTGCATCGAACAGCGCCGATGGCCGATCAGTGCCCGTCCAGCACAGCGCGTACATGAAACGGTGCAATCGGAACGCGACGTCGGGATCGGAGAAGACGCGGTAGCCATAATGATCGCGAATGCGTGGGCCGTGCCGCCATCGTCCTTTGGTCGCGCAATATCGCGCCATCAGTTCGGCCGATCCGTCGATCGCCAGTTGGTCGCCGGTAAACCGCGTGACCGACGCCGGTGTCTTTGCCGGATCTTCGAGAAAGGTGCCGAGAAGCCTTAACGAGCCAAGCTGCACCGCGACACCGAGCCGGTTGTGGTCGCCGCGGTGCGCGCCGATGAACGCCCGGTCCGCATCGTCGAGATAAAAATGACGCGCCAGCTGTTCCGATGTCGGATCGCCGACGAAGCGACCATATCGCAGTGCTTGGTCATCTGAGAGAAAGCTGACGGGCACCGCTTCGCGTTATGCCGCTGCCGTGGACTTGGTCCCGCGCTTGGCCAGCAGTTCGCTGGCCCGCTCTCGCGGCTGTCCTTTCGCATCGACATAGGCATAAAGCGTCGACACTGACACGCCGAGCTGGATCGCGACATCGCGCGCGGCATTGTCGCGGTCTGCCATCAACGCCATCGCGGCCTTCAGCTTCTGCTTCGTCATGACCCGTGGCCGACCGCCTGCACGGCCACGCGCCCTGGCCGCGGCCAGCCCCGCCATCGTGCGCTCGTGGATCAGGTCGCGCTCGAACTCGGCAAGAGTCGCGAAGATACCGAACACCAACCGGCCCGTGACGGTCGTCGTGTCGATATCGCCGGTCAGCACCTTCAGGCCGACCCCGCGCTTCTGCAGATCGCCGACCAGTCCGACGACGTGGGGCAGCGACCGTCCAATCCGGTCGAGCTTCCAGACGACGAGGGTGTCGCCATCACGCATGATATCGATTGCCTTGTCGAGCCCCGCCCGTTCGGTCGCGCGACCCGAGCACACGTCGTCGAAGACCCGGTCGCATCCAGCACGATCCAGCGCATCGCGCTGCAGATCGAGATTTTGCTCGCCCGTCGACACCCGCATGTACCCGATCAGCATTGACGTCCGCTCCCTCGTTTATCAATCTATCGAAGGATGGGTTTACCGGCTATAGGTTTTTGGACGGGTATATATGAGATTGAGGCCCATCAAGCAGCCCGCTCGCAAGCGCCAAGCCGCTTCGCATCAAACCGGGGTTTGTTGGAAATCCTGCATCGGCAGTTATCGCCTCATTCTCTGCCGTCCAGCCACGATGCCACATCACTAAAAACGGTCGTCTGTTCACATCAGTCGATGGCGCTGTTTGCGCGGTCGCCGTGGAATGCACTGACCTACGCGACTGATTGCGTTGTTGTGAGACCTGGCGCCTAATCGACCGTTCCTCCGTTCAATATTGTGAGTTGCCATGCTGCCAAGGGTGCTATATATGGCCGCGCATCCGCTGGACCCGGCTCGTACCGGGTGGCTCGGCCCGGCGCCTATCCCCGGGATAACCTTGAAGCACCACGGCGTTCTGCCACTTACAACTGCATACGTTCTCTACTGAGCGTCTGGCCGCTGTTGTGCTGCAGCTATATTCCAGGTTTTCCAATGATAACATTTGCCTCGCTGAAACGCGAATGGCTTGCCAATCCACGTGGCGACATCCTTGCGGGGATCGTCGTCGCGCTTGCGCTCATACCTGAAGCTATCGGCTTCTCGATCATCGCCGGCGTCGATCCGCGCGTCGGTCTTTATGCCTCCTTCTCCATCGCCGTCATCATCTCGCTGGTCGGTGGCCGACCGGGCATGATCTCGGCAGCCACTGCGGCCATCGCAGTCCTGATCCTGCCGCTGGTCCGTGACTATGGCGTCGAATATCTGTTCGCCGCCACGATTCTGATGGGCGTGCTGCAGGCGATCGCCGGCTTCCTGCGCCTCAATCTGCTGATGCAGTATGTGTCGCGCTCGGTGATCACCGGCTTCGTCAACGCGCTCGCTATCCTGATCTTCATGGCCCAGCTGCCGGAACTCACCGGCGTGCCGTTGCTGACCTACATTCTGGTCGCGGCCGGACTGGCTGTGATCTACCTGTTCCCGCGGCTCACCAGGGCTGTCCCGTCGCCGCTGGTGGCCATCGTGCTGCTGACGGTCGTGGCGTTTTATGCCGGCTTTGACGTTCGTACCGTTGGCGACATGGGCGAACTGCCCACGGCTTTCCCCAGCTTCTGGCCTCCCGACGTGCCATTCACGCTCGAGACCCTGAAGATCATCTTTCCCTACTCTTTGACGATGGCGGCCGTTGGCCTGCTTGAATCGATGATGACGGCACAGATCGTTGACGACCTCACCGATACGCCGTCAGACAAGCAGCGCGAGATGAAGGGCCAGGGCATTGCCAACTTCGTCACCGGCTTCTTCGGTGGGATGGGCGGCTGCGCGATGATTGGCCAGTCGGTGATCAACGTGAAGTCAGGTGGCTCCACCCGCCTGTCGACCTTTGTTTCCGGCGTATTCCTGCTGTTCCTGCTACTGGTACTTGGGCCGGTGGTGGCGATCATCCCGATGGCCGCATTGGTCGCCGTCATGATCATGGTGTCGATCGGCACCTTCAGCTGGCGCTCGATCCGCGACATCCGGCATCACCCATGGCAGTCGTCCGTGGTGATGCTCGCCACGGTGCTGATCACCGTGTGGACGCATGACCTGGCACAAGGCGTGTTGGCTGGCGTGATCCTGTCGGGCCTGTTCTTCGCCAGCAAGGTCAAGCGGCTGTTCACGGTCGCAACCGACCTGTCGGCTGATGGTCGCAGTCGGACCTATCGCATCGCCGGACAGGTGTTCTTCGCCTCGTCTGAGCGCTTCGTGGATGCGTTCGACTTCAAGGAAGTGCTTGATCGCGTCGTCATCGACGTCTCGCAAGCACACTTCTGGGACATCTCGGCTGTCGGCACGCTCGACAAGGCGATCCTGAAGTTCCGCCGCGAAGGCATCGAAGTCGAGGTGATTGGCCTGAACGAGGCCAGCGCCTCAATGGTCGATCGTTTCGCCATTCACGACAAGCCCGGCGCCGAAGCAGCGCTCGGCGGTCATTGAGAGGACAAGACCCATGCAGCACATTCTCGCCTGCATCGACGCATCGGCTTACGCCAACAGCGTCTGCGATCTTGCCGCCTGGGCGTCCCGGCGGCTCCAGCTCCCCGTCGAGTTGCTTCACGTCGTTCAACGACGTGACGCCGTTGCCGCGCGGCATGACCTGTCCGGTGCCATCGGCCTGGGCGTGAAGACTAACCTGATGGAGGAGCTCGTCCAGCTTGAGGAGAGCGATGCCAGACTCCAGGTTGAGCGCGGCCGCGTGCTCCTGGCTGCGGCCAAGCAGCGCCTGCAGGAAGGTGGCGTGGATCAGGTGCGCAGCCTCCATCGTCATGGCGGCATCGTAGAGACGATCCTCGAACGCGAGGCGGATGCGCGCGTCGTGGTGATCGGCAAGCGTGGCGCCGGCCATGAGTTCGCCTCCGATCATATCGGCTCGAAGATCGAGCGCGTCGTGCGCGCCAGCGATCGGCCGATCCTGATCGCCTCACGCGCGGTGTCGGAACCTGGCGCAATCGTCTTCGCATTCGACGCCAGCAAATCCGCAAACCGTGCGCTCGAACGCCTAGTCAACTCACCCCTATTCACTGGTCTGCCGGTCCATATCGTCATGGCCGACAGTGAGAACGCGGTTCACCGGCAGGCGCTGGATGATGCGGCCGGACAGTTGCGGGACAGCCATGAGGTTCGCACCACGCTGCGGCAAGGAAAGCCCGAGACAGTCATCGCCGACATCGTGGACCAGACACCTGGCGCGATGCTGATGATGGGCGCCTATGGCCATTCGCCGCTGCGCACGCTCATCGTCGGCAGCACTACCACGGCGATGATCCGCACCGTGCACGTGCCGGTGCTGCTGGTCAGGTAGTATGCCGCTGGATCTCGATCACTTTCGTGCCAAGCTGGCTTCGGCTCGTGAGGCACTGATCGAGCAGGATCGCCGGACCGAAGCAGACCGGGCGCCTGTGACACTTGAGCAGGACAGCGTCGGGCGCCTGTCGCGTATCGATGCGATGCAGATGCAGGCCATGGCGCTGGCCGAGTCTCGCCGGCGCCAGATTGACCTTGCCGGCATAGCCGCAACCTTCCGTCGGATAGAGGACGGCGAGTTCGGCTTCTGCATCAGCTGCGGAGAGGACATCGCACCCGCCCGGTTGGAACATAACCCCGGAATTGCGACGTGCATCAATTGTGCACGGAAAGGATAAGACACCATGCCGGCAGGCACTGTCCGATATGTCGATCACGATAGGGGCTTCGGCTTCATCTCCCGGGACGACAAGCTGCCCAAGCTGTTCCTGCATGTTTCCGAGGTCGAGAAAGCTGGCCTAAACAGTATCGAAAAGGGGCAGCGCTGGATCTTCGATACCGCTGAGCGACCCGATGGAACGCTCATGGCGGTAAATCTGAGGTTCGAAGGCGTTTAACGATCAACACAATTCTCTCGCAAGTCGATCTGGCGGCAGCTATCGTGGTTGGTCTCTGCAAAGCGTACCGACAGGAAACCACCACTTTCTACCATTCCGGAAGGGCGCGGGGCCTCGAGGCGTGCTGCCTTATGTAGGTTTTCTGTTCCGTTGCTACTCAACCCCCGATATCTACGAGGTCGGTGGTCAGCAACGGTCCTGGTAGAATCAATCAAGCGTTCAGTGTTCGTTCTTCAACCTGGCCAAAATCGCAGCTTCGGGCCGACTGGGCCTACAACGCCAACCTCAACACGGGCGCTGCTTTGACCGTCACGCCCTGATCCGGGCTAACAGGGGGGCGGTGCAACCCGCCCCCTTTTGCCGCCCGCGCCGATCGCGGCGGCAATTCGGTTCAAAAGGCCCCACGAACCGATCCTGCATAGCCGGCGCGCGCGATCGAACGCGCCACCCAGCTATAGGACTGACAGTGGATTCCGTCGCGGCGCGCGCGCGCCCACGCCAGATCAATCACGAGATCACCCCACCGTTTGGCGACGTTTTCGATCGCGGCCGTTGCGCGCCGATCATAGGGCAAGAGCCACACGACCTTGCCGACCTGGAGCTTGCCCCGGATCGCGTTGAGATTGTCGGCGAGGTGTGGATTGCCGGCGTCATTCGCGCCGGCCGAGATCACGGCGCTACCGTAAGAGCCCGCAGGCGTCCGATCGAGGATCGCGGCCGAGCCGATCCCGGCCCTTGCTACGACCGTGCAGCGGTTGCCGAGCGCCGCGCGCACCGCAGCGGCCGTGCCGTCTGCGTGGCTATCGCCAAGGATCAGGCAGGATGCGAGCAGCATCACCGAAATTTTCCTCTATCGCAGCCGCGAGCATGTCTTGCGCGGCTATTTCAGCAGCCGCCGCTTCCAGATCGATTTGGAAATACTCAGTTGGAGCCGGCAATGTTCGGGCGATCAGGAACCAACGCAGGATCGATTGTGCCCCCGGCGTCTTAGCCCAGCGGTTGAGTGCCGGCGTATCCTTGAATCCGCCCGTCGAGATCATCTCTAAGACCGCCCGGTTGATATCGTGAGCATCGAGGACCAGCGGCACGTCAGCTTCCGTTGCGTGCCGGGGCCACGAGTCGCCCACCGTCATTCCTCCACGGCCGCGATCGAGCGTGGGACGTATCCGGAGGGATTGTAGGAAACCACCCGGATCGGCGACGAGTAGGGATTCATGCCACGGGCCTTCGCAGAGGCCCGAGGAGCGCGCTTCGCAACGGCCGCGACCCGAACCGGCGAGGCTTGAGGGCTTGGCCTTGCGGCCATGACAGGGGCGGTTGTGACCGGCGCGCTATTCACCGTCGCTATCGTCTGAGGCGTGACCGTGAGCGTGTCATAGGTATGGAAGCGGGACGACAGCCAGCTACCCCATTGGCGTGCATAGACCATGATCGCCGCTCGATAGGGAGCGTTGTGGACCGGCGTTCGTGAGTGATAATTCGCCACCCGCGTCCAGATATCGCCGCGATCGTTTTTGATGTGTCCGCGCAGCCGCCACGCCGCCAGATCGTAGGAGTAGCAGCCCGGTTGAGCCACGTCCGCCGTCCCGATCCCGTAGCGCGCGAGCGTGCGAATATAGGCGGTGTTGAACTGCATCGAGCCGATATCATAGGTCGCGTTGGTGTTGCGGACCCATTGACCCGGCTTGCCGCCTTCCTTCTGTGCGACGGCAAGGATGATGTTGGCAGGCACGCCATACTTGGCCGCCGCGCCGATCGAGCACACGACCCTTTCATGGATCGCGGGCGGGATATCCGCTGGCATCATGGATTATTCCCCCGATTCACAAACTCGGAAACCTCATTGCTGGCGTCCACACGGGTTGACGGGTTGCTCCCCCGCTGACTTCCCGAGATCGCGTCGCCACCAAACCCGCCGGGGTCCGCGCCGATCGCTTCCGAGGGGCCGCCGTCGCCATCGAGCGCGCCGCCATCAGAACCACCACCACCGAACGAGCCCGAGCTACTGTAGGAATAGGAGTCAAAGCCGCCCGTGGAGGTTGTCGATCCCGGCGACCCGAATCCGCCCCCCGAGCTTCCGCCGCCGCGCGAGCCGCCGCGCGATCCCCCTGCCCCGGTTGCGGGCGTCAGGGTTTCGCTTCCACCACCACCTTGCCGCCTCGCAGCCGCAGCGCCGGGGTTGCGGATTTCCGATGCGATTTGGCCGCCGACAGTCCCGGCGACTCGTGCGCGAGCCGCATCCGCTACAGCGCCCATCTTGTTTGAGGCGGTTCGCGCGATCCCACCGCCGAGGTTAGAAGCCATATCGGCCGCGAACAGAGCGCCCGTTGCCAACGCGCTACGCCCCGCCGTTCCGCCCCCGGCTTCGCCCGCGCCGCCGGCCCCGCCGCCGTCTTCACCCAGCGCAGCGGATGCTTGCGCCGCCGAGCCGGCTTCCGCCGTAGCGGCCACGACTTCTTCGGCTGACCCGGCCGCCGCGCCATCGGGCTCCCCGACCGCCCCGGCGATCCCGCCGCCGGTAGTGCCAGCCGGCGAGCCAGCGCCAGAGGTCGCAGTCTCAGCGCTGCCGCCTTCCGCCGTCGCGGCGCTACGTCCACCCCCGGCGTTGTCGTTCGCGCCACCAGCGCGACCGCCACCCATCGCCGAGGAAAGCGGAGAAGGACCGCCGCCACCGCCACCAGCGCCGCCACCGCCGCCGCCGTCAGGTCCGAGACTACCGCTCCCGCTGGACCCACCGCCGGACGAGGAACCCCCGCCCGAGCTTGAGAACATGCCACCGCCGCTCGCCATGTTTTCCTGCGCCGACTTGAACGCGGCGCTGATCGCACTTGCGCCGCCGGCCGCGTTCGCGGCACCGGCCGCGAGCGCCGCACCGCCGGTTGCCGCAGCCGCTACGGCCATGCCCCCCGCCGTCATCGCTGCGCCAGCGCCGAGAGAGCCAACATTGGCAGCACCGCCAACGCTCGCGCCGGTTATGATCCCGGCGACAAGGCCGGGAATCTTGTTCACCAGCGCCAACAGAATCACACAGGCGACCATCATCGCGGCTAGGTCTTTGATCGTCGTTACCGACGACAAGCTGGCGTGATAATCGTCAACGAAGGTCTTGCCGATCCCGACGAGCAGAACCATCGCCATCAGCGACGCGCCAACGCCGAGCACCGTCTTGAAATAGTTGATCGCCATGTCCGAGGTCCATCGGGAACCCCCGAAGCCAAGGAAGAAGATGCCGCCGTAAGCGAGTATCCATGCGGACACGAACAGCAGCAGCATATTGACCGCCACGAGAGCCAGCACGACAAGGATAATGCACGCGATGATGATCCCCACCGCAGAGTCCACCGGCTCCCAAATCGAGGACTGATCGACCGTTGTAGAGACAATATCGAACCCGATATCGACAATGCTACCCGGCGTGACCGGGCCGATGCTGGCAGCGTTGGAGCCTAGCTGTTGCAGGGATCGAATGATTGCCGCCGCGATAGCCGGGCCATTCGACAGCAAGAAAAAGTAGAAGCCGGTAAAAACGACGAAGCGGATAAACTCCGAGAAGAACTCTCCGAGATCGGCCCGGCGAAGGGCCATAAGGCCCATCGTCCAAACCAAGCTGATCGTCGCCAAGCCCCAAAAGAGAAACGATGCGGCGCTCGTCATCGCGCCGGCCCAACTGGCGGCAGCGGCTTGATACCGACTCTGCACATCGGCGAACATGCCGCCACCCG
>ERZ1292629.1176-Hain-H43-01um-R1-1176-length-26632-cov-6_pt1 | contig 14980 bp, 13 predicted proteins | sample MGYA00564399_ERZ1292629 | MGnify/ENA primary metagenome ERZ1292629 (study PRJEB36523, sample SAMEA6512636) | groundwater metagenome | collected 2019-01-08 | study: AquaDiva: Metagenomics assemblies of 32 groundwater samples
ATATAATCTGGAATTCTTTCCATCGGCCCTTGGCGATAAAGGGCGACCATGGCGTTTATGTCGTGGATAGTTGTCGGTTTCAATTCTCTCAGGTAGCGCGTCATTCCGGCGCCGTTTAATTGGAAGAGCCCCATGGTTTCTCCTTTGGCGAGCATGGCAAAAGTTCTTTTGTCGTCAAGCGGAATTTTTTCTATATCAACATCAATCCCATGTATCTTTTTGACCAAACGGACGGCGTCTCCCAAAATGGCCAAGTTGCGGATACCGAGAAAATCAAATTTCAAAAGGCCGGCCTCTTCAACGGCATACATGTCGTATTGAGTTATAATTTTGCCGCCCTTCGGGTCCAGTTGGAGAGGAACGAAATCAGAAAGCGGGCTAGGTGAAATGACAACACCGGCAGCGTGCACGGAAATATGCCTGACGCACCCTTCAAGCTTTTTTGCCAAGTCTATTATTTCCTTAGTGTCCGTTTCTTTCTTATACGCTTCTTTAAGTTCAGGCGTTATTTCCACGGCGTGATTTATAGTCATGGGGAATCCTTGACCGCCTATCGGAATAAGGCGGGACAAACGGTCTCCTGTGGCGTATGGATATCCGAGCGCGCGAGCGACATCCCGAACCGCTCCGCGCGCCATCATTGTGCCGAAAGTTCCTATCTGGGCTACTTTATCCTCGCCGTATTTTTGTTTGGCGTATTCTATGACTTCGTCTCGGCGATTGTCGGCAAAGTCCATATCAATATCCGGCGCCGAGGGGCGTTCGGGGTTTAGAAATCTTTCAAACGGCAATTTGTAGATAAGCGGATTAACTTTGGTAATGCCCGTAAGATAAGTAACCATCGAACCGGCGACCGAACCTCTGATGTTTGTAAAAATGTTGTTTTCGTTGGCATAGCGAAGCAAGTCCGCCACAACCAAAAAATACGGCGCGTAACCTTTGTCGTTTATTATTTTAAGTTCGTATTCTATCCGGTCTATTGTCGGCTGGTCTTTGTCCAAGTCGCGGGCCCGGGCTCCTTCATAAGTAAGCCGTTTTAGCTCGTTGGCGTAAGAAGCGCCGCTTTCAATTTTCAAATCCGGGAATACCCAGCTGCCAAGTTTGAGCTCGATGTTTACCCGCTCGGCGATTTTTACGGTGTTTTCCACCGCCTCCGGAGTGTCCTTGAAATATAGAAGCGCTTTTTTGGTATCTATAAACGAAAAATCATCAGCCCCAAAAGTAAGCCGGCTTGAATCTTTGGTGTCGGTGCCGGTTTGCACCGCCAGAAGCGTGTCTTGGGCCTTGTGGTCGTCTTCGTTTAAGTAATGCGAGTCCTGCGTTCCAACCAATGGGATTTTAAGTTTGCGGGACAATTCAATAAGTTTTTTTCTGACATCCTCCGCTCCCTCAACGCTTGGATGGTTCATTAGTTCAATATAGTAATTTTCTTCCCCGAAAATTTGCTGATACTCGAGCGCGAGAACTTCGGCTTTTTCGGTGTTGTTGCCAGCGAGCGCGCGGGATACCTCGCCGCTCAAACAGCCGGAGAGACAAATCAATCCTTCGTGATATTTTCGCAAGAGCTCACGGTCCATTCGCGGTTTGTAATAGTAGCCCTCAAGATTGGCTAAGGTAACAAGTTTGATTAAATTGTGATACCCTCGGTTGTTATAAGCGAGAAGCGTCAGGTGATAACGGCGGGCATCCACGCCGGGTTCTTTATCAAAACGGGAACGCTCGGCGATGTAGGCTTCAACGCCGATAATCGGCTTGATGCCGTGCGATTTGCAAGTTTTGTAGAATTCAATTGCCCCATACATGTTGCCATGGTCAGTCAGGGCAAGCGCGGGCATCTGGTGTTTTTTGGCGAGTTTCACCATTTCGTCCACCTTAGAGAGGCCGTCCAAGAGGGAATAGTGGCTATGCGTGTGTAAGTGTATAAACTTAGTATTTTCGGGCATATTTAGATGATATTATATCATAAGCAAATATCGCCATTTTGCCCCCCCATCTGCCTTTATTGTGGTTCTCATTGATTGTTTCCCTCCTCCACCAATATTCCGCTATAGCGGAATATTGGTGGAGGAGGTATAATTCACACAAATGGGCAAATTAGAATTTGAAGCTCAAAAAAGATTCAGAAAAGAGCATTTAAAGAAGACTATTCTTGCCTCTGTCGCCGCAGTCGGGGTTATGAGCATTGCGCTTGTGGCACCAAATGCCCTAAAGGCACTCAGACAACTTGGCCTTATTAAAAGGACCCGCACTGATAGCGTTAAACGTTCTTTGGATCGTTTGTTGTCAAACGGATTTCTTGTGTTTGAGAAAACCAAGAAAGGAACATTCGTGAAGATTACTCCCCGTGGCGAACTCGCCCTAGACCGTTTATGCGACAATCCGCGTCTGATTAAAAAACCGAAACGTTGGGATGGAAAATGGCGAATGGTCATCTATGATCTTAAAGAGTCAAAGAAAAAATTACGCGACCAGTTGCGTATGACTTTAATAAGTTTCGGTTTTGTAAAATTACAGAAAAGTATCTGGGTGTATCCACATGATTGCGAAGATTTAATAACTTTAATTAAAGCTGATTTTAAAATAGGGAAGGAGGTTTTGTATGTTATTGCTGATACTATAGAAAACGACACACATCTGAAGAGAGTATTCCGTCTCAGACAGTTTAATTAAAATTACTTAGATTGCCTAGGTTGCCCTAATCCATTTTCCGCTTCTGTTCCTGCTTTTGTATTCCTCCACCAATATTCCGCTATCGCGTGAAGTTGGTGGAGGAATGGAAATATTTTTGGGCTAGAGTTTATGATTTTGTGTTTTTTAAACCGGAGTTTTCAATTTTCATATTAATTAAAAAAGCAAAAAGAAAAGACCGGAATTCCCGGCCTTGGAATAAAAGTTCCTCAGGGCAAGCCCCGAGGTATTATCGGAGCTTGCTTCGCTCGCGCCTTCTCACAGCAAGCTGCGAGGCATCGAACCTTTAATTCGCCGTCATTCGGACATTGTGAATGTGGTTACCGTCTACAGGTGCCTATCAACATCCGATAGGCCACATTCACATGCTCCGAGCTCAGGCGAAATAAAACAGTTCTGTTTTTAAAGGACCTATGGAAGTGAACTGATAAGGAATGAAACCCTCTCAAGTTTTTTTCTAACGGATTCCTCTTCCCCTGCAGTAGCAGAGAAATGTTGTCGCGCGAAGTTCTTAATTTCTAAGGACCACTGGCGATAGTGTGCCAATGTTTTCACCAGATTTCCAGGCGAGCTGTCGAAAAGTCCCTCGGCGTAATTAAGGTGAAATTCCTCTAAGTCGTCAATCAAGGAATCCAGTTTTTCCATCAAAAAAGTATCTGTTATTTGAGGTTTCAACGTGGTCATGGCAATCTCCGTATTGTGATACAGTTTAGTGGAATCTCGAGTTTCTAGCGAGAGCATAACAACCGAAAAAGATTTAGTCAATTATAGTGGATATAGAAATAAATGGGGAAAACCAAATATCTTATAGGCATTGACGAAGCCGGACGGGGGCCGCTTGCCGGGCCGGTGGCTGTTGGGGTGATAACCTTTCAACAAACAACAAATAACAAACAACAAATAAAAAAAATCTTAAAAGGAATTCGAGATTCAAAAAAGTTTTCGGAAAGACAAAGAGAAGAATGGTACGCTAAATTAAAAAAACTAGAGAAAGCCGGCATAATTAAAACCGCCGTTTCTCTTTCCGGCGCCAAGACGATAGACGAACGGGGGATAGTGACGGCTATCAGGCGCGCGCTCGCGCGCGCCTTAAAAAAACTCGGCATACCGCCAAATTCATGCAGGGTTCTTTTGGACGGGACTCTTTGCGCGCCCGCCCTATACAAAAACCAAAAAACGATTATTCGCGGCGACGACACAGAACCGATTATCTCCGCCGCTTCAATTATAGCCAAAGTCTCGCGCGACCGGCGAATGAAGCGCCTGGCGAAAAAATTTCCCGGCTATGATTTTGAAATTCATAAAGGGTATGGGACAAAAAAACATTACCGTGCCATTAAAAAGCACGGTTTGTCCAAAATCCATCGGCGGAGCTTTCTTCAGAATTATTTCGGCTAGAGAGGAGCGCGTGGACGAGTACTCTCGTACACGGCGTCCGAACGAAGACGAATTATTGTACCCAGTTATATTTCGGCTAGCGAGGTGAGAAGCGAATACTTGGAGCTTCGCAAGACCTTGAGCGTTTTGTAATCAAAATGTGAAAGGTATACCGTTCCCGTAGGGAAAGCGTGGGAGCGTACTCGCTCACACGGCGTCCGAACGAAGACGAATTATTGTACCCAGTTATATTTCGGCTAGAGAGGAGCGCGTGGACGAGTACTCTCGTACACGGTGTTCGACCTGCCCGCCAAAGCCAGAGCGATTACAGCAGTATTTTGTAGAAAGTGAGATGTTTAAACTATAATCTATAAAATTTACATTTGCGCGTCAGGCGATGGCAGGCGGAGCGAACCGATTATAAGCGACGTAAAGCGAGAGTGATGAAAGAAAAGTAATCTTTTATTTCATTACCGAGCCGAGGAGTTTATATGTAATCATATATTGTATCCAGTTATATAATTGGCGATAGCAAGATTATAGTGTTTCCTGTATTGGATTGAATTTCTAAAAACAATTCTCGGAAATTCCCTTATTGTCTAATTCGCACGAATTAGACAATAAGGGTTGACCGTTACGCCAAGTTCTAACCTGAATCATTACACCCTCTAAAAATAGTTGACATGATTTATATTTTATGCTATCAATTGTGGTAGAGGTTCTTCCTCCAAGTATCACCTAGGCAGACCTTACATTTTGAACATTTTTTGAAAAGAAAGGGGTTTTGAATGGACAATCGGGAACCGGGGCATTTTTGCGCCCTTGTGGTGATGAGAATTGTTGGTGAAGGTGTTGTCGAGTGTCTGGCAATCGATTACATGAAAGCAGGCGGCCGGATGCAGGTAAAGTGGCCCGGTGGTACAAGTAAAAACAAGGAGGTTCCTTTTCGGGACATGGTCGCAACTCTCCGGCGCGAAACTCGCGAAGAAGTTGGAGAGGAGGTAGAAATTAACCTCACAGACGATGTTTTGAACGGGCGGCGCGTTATTCTCAAAAAAGAACTTTCTCCGACACATATACAGTACTTCTTTTTTGTTTCCGACGACGACATATCCGGCAATATCCGTAAAATCCCAAAATATGACGACGATGAACTTTTGTCACCGCCGTATTGGATTGAAGCGGAGAAACTGTCCGAGAAAATTTTTCGTAGCCACCGGCCCGCTCTTATGGAAGCACTCGACTTCATTTGCAGGTCTGTGGAATCATCGAGGATAAGGTATTTCCGGCTTTTGAAAGCGGCGGTTTAGACATTCAAACCCTGTAGTGAATTTGGCAATTTGTATAGCGCCTGTGGCGCATTGCCAAATTCTACTGCGGGGTTGTTTTTTTGGCGAAATGTTATATACTCTACAACATTATGACAGTACGAATGAGACACACCAGAGCGCACACGGCCAATCGCCGTTCGCACCACGCTCTTCGGGGCCAGAATCTCGGTTCTTGCGAGAAATGCAAGACTCCCAAAGCAATGCACAAAGTTTGTTCAAATTGCGGTACTTACAAAGGCAGGGCGGTTTTGAATGTCGGCAAGAAGCTTGCTAAGAAAGAGAAGAAAGCGAAGAAACAAACAAACAACAAATAACAAATAACATATAAAAGTGCGAAACGCGTTAAAATATCGTATTATTTGTTATCTGTTATAAGTTATTTGTTTTTCCCATGTCAAATAGGCACCTTTCAAGATCAATCGTTTTGCAGTCCCTCTTCGAGTGGGATTTTGGCAATAATGACGGTAAAGATATTTCCGAGATTCTTAATCGCAACATCGAAGAATTCGCTCCCGGCGTGGGCGATTTTTCTTTTATGGAAACACTGCTTAAAAATATTGTTGCCAAACAAGAAACCCTTGATGAAATAATTGAGAAAGCCGCGCCGGAATGGCCCATTGCCCGCATTTCAATCGTAGACAGGAATGTTTTGCGTATCGGGCTACACGAACTCCTTTTTGGCGACCGCAGTGAAGTCCCGCCCAAGGTGGCCATCAACGAGGCGATTGAGCTTGCCAAAACTTTTGGCGGGGAAAATAGCGGTAAATTCGTCAACGGCGTCTTGGGCGCGGTTTACAAAGAGTTGGGCGAACCGGGCAAAGACGAAACTTCAAAAAAGAAAGACAAGAACAACATCGATATTTCAAAATTGCCGGTGGAGAGATTGGGCGGAGCGATAGTGTATGCCAGAAGGGACAACGAACTTTACTTGGCTTTAGTCCACGACATCTTTGGACACTGGACTCTTTCAAAAGGTCATATTGAAGAAAACGAAGACGAAATGGAGGCCACGAAACGCGAGATCAAAGAAGAGATAGGCGTGGAAATTGAAATCAAAGATAAAATTGGAGAAAACGAATATACGGCAAACAACGCCGACAAGACCGGAAAAATCCGCAAACATGTATCGTATTTTCTGGCAGAGGCGGAACTTGGCAAATTGAAGCTTGAGGAGGGAAAAGGGGGGCTTGATGATTGCCGGTGGTTCAAAGCCGAGGATATAGTTGACTTAAATATATATGATGATATCTTGCCCATAATCACCAAGGCGATAACGATTCTGGTGAATAAGTAATTAACACATAACACATAATAAATAACACGTAAGGATGTTTCGTGGTTCCTTATTTGTTATTTGTTATCTGTTGACAATTACCCATGATTGACTTCTCAATATTTGAACGGAAAATTAAACTTCAGTTCAAAGACAAAAACTTACTTAAGCAGGCATTCGTGCACCGGTCTTATGTGAACGAACATCCTCGGCTTGGTTTTTCCCACAACGAAAGGTTTGAATTTTTGGGCGACGCGGTTTTAGAGCTTGCGGTAACTGAATACCTGTATGAAAAATATCCAGACGCGACTGAAGGCGACCTGACTTCTTATCGCGCGGCTTTAGTAAACGCGGTTACTTTGGGAGATGCCGCGACGGAGCTCGGGATGAATGAATATCTCTTATTGTCAAGAGGCGAGACCAAAGATACCGGCCGGGCCAGGCAGGATATTCTTGCCAATACGTTTGAGGCGGTTGTCGGGGCGATTTATCTGGACAGCGGATACGTTAAGGCCAAAAAATTTATTGCCGGAGCAATCTTCGGCCGGATTGACGAGATTATAAAGAATAGACTCTGGAAAGATGCCAAGAGCCACTTTCAGGAAAAGGCCCAGGACCATGTCGGCATCACTCCGGCTTACAAAATTTTGTCGGAAACCGGTCCCGACCATGACAAACAGTTTACGACAGGCGTATTTTTGAAAGGAGAATTAGTCGCGGAAGGCAGTGGTAAATCCAAGCAAGACGCCGAGCAGGAGGCGGCCAAGAACGCGCTTCTCGCGAGAGGGTGGAATGGAAAATAGCTTTTAGGCACTAGGCTTTAGTCGCTAGCCAGGTAATACAAATACTAAAAACAAAAATGGCCGGCAGTTTTTTCAAATCTGCCGGCCACAAACTTACAAACAAACTGCATGTCATTTCCGTTTTCCAATGGCCTCTTCGTATATCTTGGTAGCGATGGCCGTGGCTTCATCTTGCGGGTATCCCGCATCCATCAGGAATTTGATGGTATCGGAGAGGTGTTGTTCCATGTTGATTTCCACGATATCAAAAGCGAGATTGAGTTGATGGAGCTCTTTCGCCAATAATTCTCGGACCAGTCGCTCCTCTTCGCTCAGAATGGAAAGCACTTGGTCGCGATACTCCTCCATGACCCTTTTTGCTTCATTGTAGATTTCTCTTGCGACCCCTACGCTCCTTTGGGACATTTCGAGCATCAGTTTGGCTACTCCTTGGCGGATACCATCCGGCACAGGTCTCGACAGGTGATCTTTCTCAAAAGTTGCCTGCTTGAGCTCAGCTTTCTTCAAAAATTCCCTGCTATTTTCCTCCACGCTTCTTTTTCGTTTCTCCACATCAGCAATGATTTTATTCCAACGAAGAATAGAGGCGCGAAGTTCGATAGCGCGTTCCGAATTAAAAAAGTCCATTTGAAAGACCCCCGTTATTCTCAAAAAATCAAAAACTGATTATTAATAACATATCTTAGATATAAAGTCAAATATAATTTTAGGGTTTAGTTTAGGGTGTTTTTCACTTCATACTCCATACAAAATACGCTATACTCTATACTAATTTATGCTCAAACACCTAGAACTTTCCGGCTTTAAGTCATTCCCCAAAAAAGCCACGCTTGAATTCAACGCCCCGGTCACTGCTATTGTGGGTCCCAACGGTTCGGGCAAATCAAATGTGGCCGAGGCCATTCGTTTTGTGCTGGGCGAGCAGTCCATAAAATCTCTCCGCAGTAAAAAGGGAGAGGACCTTATCTGGAATGGTTCAAAAGCGATACCGCAAACGAATCGCGCCGCCGTTTCCATAACTTTTGACAACTCCAAACGAGTTTTCAAATTTGACGGCGAAATGTCCCAAGATCTTAATTTGGGCTTTGATGAAATAGTAATTTCGCGCGAAGTTTACCGCGACGGCGTTAACAGATATTTGATCAACGGCTCGCAGGTGCGACTTCGCGACATCATTGAACTTTTGGCTTCGGTAAATATCGGCGCATCCGGCCACCACATTATTTCGCAGGGCGAAGCCGACCGCATACTAAACTCAAGCGCCAAAGACCGCCGGGTGATGATAGAAGAGTCTTTGGGTCTTAAAATTTATCATTGGAAAATAGGGGAGAGCGAAAGGAAGCTCGGGAAGACGAATGAAAACCTGGATAAAGCGGAATCTTTGCGGCGGGAAATTCTTCCTCACATAAAATTTCTGAAAAAGCAGGTTGAAAAAATAGAGCGCGCCGAAGAAATGCGTTCGCGTCTTGCGGAAAATTACGCCGAATATTTGAAAAAAGAAGAGACTTACCTTGGGCGCGAAAAAAGACGCACCGAAGGCGATAAGCATTCCGTCGAAAAAGAAGTGTCGCGCATAGACAACGAGATAAAAGCCATTAAAGACGCGCTCGCGCGCCAGGGCGAGGATAGCGCGCGAACGGACGAACTTCATCGTCTGGATTCCGAACTTCGCCGATTGCGCGCGGGGCAGGAAGAGCTTTCGCGCAAATTGGGTCGAGCGGATGCCAAGATAGAATTCATTGTCCGCGAGGAGCGCGCACTTAAAACGAAACGGGGAGAGGCGGACGTAAGAACCGTGCCTTTTTCCGAGGTGGAGGGTTTGGCAAAAACAGTTGAATCCGTGTTTTCCGAGGTCCAAAACGCACCGAACTTGCTTTCGGATGCAATTGTTCGCTTGAGGCGCCTTCTTGCGGATTTTCTTTCCAAACATCGCGGAGGAGACGACGACATTACCGCGAAAATTTTCGCCATTCGGGAAGAACTTGCCCAAGCCGAAAGTGAAAAAAGAGAAATTGAGGGTTTACTCACAGCCCTTGTTTCGGAAGAAAATAAGTGCAATTTGGCGCTTGCCCGCGCAAAAGAAGAGGGTGATAAAAATAAAGACGCCAATCGCGACCGCGAACGGCTTTATTATGAATTTATAGCCAAACGCAGCGAAGCGTCCGGACAACTTAATGTTATTTTATCGCGACTCCAAATCATTGCCCGCGAGGAAGCTTCTTTTGTGGAAGAAATCAAGGAAGGGAGCGCTCTTATCGGGCAGGAAATTTTGAAATACAAGCGGCAAACGATAGACGAAACAGCATTTTGGAATGAACCGAGAAGCGAGCAAGAAGCACGTCGCAAAGAAATTGAAAAAATAAAAATTCGTCTGGAAGACATGGGAGGAGGCGGAGGAAGCGAGATTCTCAAAGAATACAAGGACATGGAAGAACGGGACCAGTTTCTAACGCGGGAAATAGACGACCTGAAAAAAAGCGCGGAGTCTTTGTCGTCGCTCATCAAAGAGTTGAAAGAAAAACTGGATGTTCAGTTTGACGAAGGTATTGAAAAAATCAACGAACAATTTGAGAAGTTTTTTAATCTTATGTTCGGGGGCGGCTCGGCGGGGATTACCGTATTTGAAGAAAAAAAGAAGACAAAAGCGATTGACCCGGAAACTGGCGAAGAAATTGACATGGGGGAAGATGAAGAAATCGTGCGAGGCATAGACATAAAAGTCCACTTACCTCAGAAAAAAATAAAAGATTTGGCCATGCTTTCGGGCGGTGAGAGGGCCCTTACTTCCATCGCTCTTCTTTTTGCCATTTCACAGGTTAATCCGCCTCCGTTTATGGTGCTTGACGAAACCGATGCCGCCCTAGACGAAGCCAACTCGCGCAAATATGGCGAAATGCTCGGGAATCTTTCCAAACTCTCCCAGCTCGTGGTTATCACGCATAACCGCGAGACCATGTCCCGCGCCCAGGTGCTCTATGGCATTACAACCGGGGGAGACGCGGCATCCAAACTTCTTTCTATAAAATTTGACGAAGCAGTGGATATTGCGAAATAACAAACAATTAACAATTAACAATTAACAATTTACGAAAAAATTAACTTCCCTTGTTGTCTAATTCGTGCGAATTAGACAACAAGGGAAATGGCAAGTTTGATACAACCTGTAATTTTTAAAATTTAATGTCCAAACTGCCCAAAGCGCCGAAGGAATCAATGATTTATGAAGACAAGCGGGTCTATGTTTGTTTGGCAATGTACCCGTTAACAAAAGGCCATACGATTGTAGTTTGGGAAAAGCCGGTTAGAGACATACACGACTTAAGCTGTAAGCAGTACGAGCATTTAATGAATATCGTTGATATAACACGGGACGCTCTTCTAAAAACTCTTAAGGTTAAAAAAGTTTATTTGCTTTACATGGACGAAGTTAAACATGTGCATTGGCATCTGGTGCCCAGATTTAACGAGAAGGGCGTTAATGCCCTTCTGCATATTCCCAAGCGCGCGAAAGATTTCTCTCTCGCGCTTAAACTCAGAAACAAATTCTCGGAAGTTTTAAAAAAACACAAAAAAGATTTTTAAAAACAAAAAGCCCCGCAATGCGGGGCGATTAAGACAAGCCGATGGTTGAAAGAAGATGTTTGGCAACATACAAAACAATGGCCAACAAAAGAATTATCGTGATAACCAGCTGAACGGCAAGGGCGCACAGATTTACGATTGTCAGCCGCAACAGGGCATTCGTCAGCTTCAATAGCGGTTTAGAATTTGGTCTTAGCACGGAAGACTCCCCGTTTTTGATTTTTGTTCGAACGGAACTTCACCAACAAAAAGCCTAGTCTTATTCAAAACTTTTGTCAAAAATGGGAACGCACAAAGACAGGCGAGGGATTCACCATTCTCTAATTCGCGCGAATTAGAGAACAAAGAGTGAAAATATGATTACCAATAAGTTAATAAGAGTGCGATCACTTCCTTATTGATAAAAAGTTTTTAAAGAGGGAATTTCTGAACAGTTTTTTTGTTTGCCGTAAGTGGCAGGTCGTTGGTTGTTCGTCGTCAGTCGCTTACACAAACACATAATCAAGGGTCTTTTTTATCATATCCGCCGAGACGACCTTGAAGCGAACTTTGTCGCCCAGAGTGAAAGTTTTTTTGGTGCGTTCGCCCACAATGCGGTAATGCTTTTCGTCAAAATTATAAAAGTCATCTCCAATGTCGCGCAGTTTTACCATCCCTTCGCATTTGGTTTCTTTTTCCTCCACATATATACCCCATTCCGTGACACCGGAAATGACACCGTCAAAAATTTGTCCCACGCGCGATGACATATATTCCACTTGCTTGTATTTAATGGAAGCGCGTTCGGCGTCGGACGCTTCTTTTTCTCTCTGTGAAGAGTAATTGCAGAGCGTGTCGTAGATATGCCATTCTTTTTTGCCTATTTCTTTGTTGTGTAAATAATCATCAAGAAGCCTGTGCACCATCACGTCCGGGTATCTCCGGATGGGCGAGGTGAAGTGCGTGTAGTGTTCGAAGGCAAGCCCGTAGTGGCCGATGTTTTCCGTGGAATAAACGGCTTTGGCCATCGAGCGGATGACTGCCGTCTGTATCATGTCTTTCTCGGTTTTACCCTCAAGTTTTGTCAGGAGTTTATTCAGTTCATTGGGGGCGATGTTGCCGTCCTCGAGCTTTAGCTCGTAGCCTACGCTTTTCAGGAAGAAAACCAAATTGGCGACTTTTTCCTGATTTGGCGTATCGTGGATGCGATAAACGAACACCTGGTCTTTGTTTGTTTTCTTTTCCATTTCTGCCACAAATTCCGCTACATTTCTGTTGGCCAAAAGCATGAATTCTTCAATCAACTTGTTGGTATCTCCGCGCACTTTCTTGTAAACTCGCAGCGGCACCCCCTGCTCATCCAGAACGAATTTCACTTCTTCCTGCTCAAGCGATATGGCTCCTTCCTCAAAACGTTTTTTGGTAAGCTTTTTGGCTATATTATTTAGCGTGTTCAACTCCTCGTAATATTCACCTTTTCCATCGCTCAATATTTTTTGGGCGCTTTCATAAGAAAATCGTTTGTCGGAATTTATTATCGCTTTGCCGAACCATTTTTTCAAAACATCGCCATTTTCATTCATGACAAACACCGCGCTCATGGCAAGCTTGTCTTCTTTTGGATTTAAGCTGCATAGGTTGTTTGACAAAGCTTCGGGAAGCATCGGTATGGTTCTATCAACCAGATAAACGGAAGTGCCTCTTTTTACCGCTTCCTGGTCCAAAGATGCGCCGGGACGGACATAATTGGACACGTCAGCGATATGAATACCTATCTCAAAAGTGCCGTCTTCAAGTTTTTTAAAAGAAAGAGCGTCGTCAAAATCTTTGGCGTCTTCCGGATCAATGGTGAAGGTAGTGATGTTTCTAAAATCTTTTCTTCCGGCTAAATCTTCCGCCGTAATTCCGCGTTCTTTTAGATTTACCGCTTCGCGCTCCACTATTTCCGGGAAATGTTCCGAGAATCCGCGTTCAAGGGCGATGGCGCGCATCTCGGCGTTATTTTCGTTTGGCAATCCGAGTATTTCCGTTATTTCTCCGCTCGGACTTTTTCGCGGGTCTATCCACGCCGTGATAATTCCAAAAACCTTGTCACCCTCTTTGGCCCCGTTTAACTTATTTTTCGGAATTAGGATGTCCGTATACATCCGCGTGTCCTGCGGTACCAAAAAATAGACACCGTTTTCACGCTCGACTACCCCGGCAAATCCCGGTTTGTGTCTAACGAGAACCTCGGAGATTTCTCCGGAGAGCTGCTTTCCTTTGCGTTTTGGGTGGAGGGCGATTTTCACTCTATCGCCGTGGAGAGCCGTATTTAAAAAAGCGGGCTGTATTTCAATATCTTCGTCTTGCCCCAAGACTCGCACGTAACCTGTCCCTTTTCCCGTGATTGAAATAACTCCTTCCGCCGTGCTATGTTCAGGATGTTTTTGTTTTTGAGCCGGTTTTTTTGGTATTTGACGGTTCGCCCCAAGCGTTTCATTTTTATGTTTTTTCATTACGGATGTGATTATAACACGAAATCCTCTTTGTTTTAATCCCTTTTTGTTTCGCGCGATAATTTAACAGGCGCAAGATTATTTGAAACAAAGCACAGTCAATTGACCTTTCGGAATGTTTTTGATAGCATCACACTTATGTTAATGATTCGCCTGCAGCGTATCGGACGAAAGAACAGCCCGCATTTCCGGGTTGTTTTGACTGATCGCAAAAATAGTACCAAGTCAGGAAGATTTTTGGAGGTGCTTGGTTCGTACGCCGCGAGACCGGGCAATTTCGAGGTAAATGCCGAGCGCGTGAAGTACTGGATTGGACAAGGCGCTCAAACTTCGGACACTATGCATAATTTCCTCGTTGAAAAGAAGATTGTCGTAGGCAAAAAGATAAACGTTCTACCGAGCAAGCACCCGACTAAATCTGCCCCAACAGAAGCTGTCGGAGAAACAGCGAAAGAAACTCCCGTTCAAACGGAAATCGACAGTTCAAAATCTACGAAAGCGGAAGAGCCAATCGCCGCCTAACCAATTTTTTTCTGCACTTTTCTTTTTCGACGCTTGCCCGCCTAAGTTTTTGATCTTTAAAAATTTTGGCGGGTAAGTCAGCCCGCCGTAGGCGGCTCCTTTACAACAAAGTTTCTCTCTAATACAATATATTTATGCCGTGCTCGGGCGAGGCACGCTGATCTTTAACAGAGTTAGCTCTTTAGAATATGACAGAAAATACAACAGACCGGGATAAGGAATTTCTTGAGTATGTGATTAAGGCATTGGTTGATAATCCAGGCGATGTAAAAGTGGACAGGACGATTGACGAAATGGGGGTTCTCTTGACTCTTTTGGTTAGTCCGGCGGATATGGGCAAGATTATCGGACGCAAAGGTAATACCGCGAAAGCCATAAGAACTCTTCTCCGGGTAGTCGGAATGAAGAATAACGCTCGCGTTAACATGAAAATAAACGAACCCGAAGGAAGCACCCATGTTTTCGGCGGAACTCCGGTATCATCGTCAGCCCCGCGTCCTTCAGCCGCGGATGTGGACAGCGCGATGGATGAGATTAAAGATTTGTAGAAAGTAAAAAGTCGTAAATACATAAACTCAAAACAGAACCCCTCTCTGCTAGCAGAGAGGGGTTCTGTTTTTTCTCATATCCTCATATCTCTAATTCGTGCGAATTAGAGATATGAGAATTTTTGCCCAGAAGAAGAAATGAAGAAATGGGGTCAAGAAATGGGGTCAAAGAAATGGGGTCAGCCACCATTTATAAGAAATGGAAAGAAATGGGGTCAGCCACCATTTATGATACACTGTACACATGGCAAGAATAGAAAGAACCGAAAGATTTGGTCTTAAGCAAACCTTAAGGAAAGTAGACCGAAAACGAATAATGGTGGCTGACCCCATTACTTGTCATTATTGTCGTATGTGGCAGTGTTGACGGAAAAATCAC
>ERZ1292629.2182-Hain-H43-01um-R1-2182-length-17113-cov-5_pt1 | contig 14979 bp, 15 predicted proteins | sample MGYA00564399_ERZ1292629 | MGnify/ENA primary metagenome ERZ1292629 (study PRJEB36523, sample SAMEA6512636) | groundwater metagenome | collected 2019-01-08 | study: AquaDiva: Metagenomics assemblies of 32 groundwater samples
GGAACCGCCTTCCGTGCTGAAGCCTGTCACGGTATCGCCCACCGACAATTCAGACGCGCCGGTAATCGGCGTGAAGATGTACGGTGTCGTGACCCCGGAGTGCTGCACGAGATTCCCGAAGCTGAAGAACAACTGGTTCTTGTGCGCCTTTACGAACTTGGGCGTGTCGGGGCTTACACCAGTCGTGATCGGGGCGAACACCGTGCCGTCAAACTCAAAGCCACGGTTCACGCCGTCACAGCCATAAACCCGCGTGGCATTGGCCGCGCCGCCGAAGTTTTCTTTTACTGTCTCATACCGCCCAGACGGCAATAGAGTAATGGCGGTGCTATTGGAGGCGATTGTGGCGACATTCAAGTTAGCGCCGACATCCAGGTTCTCGGCCTGAAAAGTTCCCGTCTGCGAGGCGAAAATCAACCGCCCAGCGGCAGTCCCCGCCGCGAAAGTTCCGGTCTCAAGAACCACTCGCGTAATGACTGCCGTAGCGCCGGATATCGCCCCGGTGATGGTGTTGCCTTCAGCAATGACGTAGGTTCCGCCCGACGTAAAAGACATCTCTCTGCCTAACGCAACAGCAGTCCATCCGGACGTGCTTTCTTTCCACAATCCGGCTGCCGTGCCACCTGCATTATTGCGGAAACAGTAGTTGATATTGTTGAGGTAGAACCCGCCAAGAATCTTCCCGGACCCCGTTGGTGCCACTATGTCGGTGCGATAGTTGTCTGCCGCAAGGTTCAAATACTGCGCGTTCAGCAATGCTGTCGTTGCTTTCGTATGCCCAGAAGTGGCTGTCGCCACCGTCACGGCGGCAATCTGCAATGACTCTCCGTTGATGAACGTTCCGACGATCTTCGTCATCACAAACGCGCTACCGGGAAGCGCCACGATTACGCCGGTCGCCCCCGAAGTAACGCCGGTCACGGTATTCCCGAGCGCCGGAGAACCTGTGATGGTAGCGAGCACAATCACATAGGATGCGTCGGATGGCTTCGCCTGACCGCTGTAGCGTTCGTAGCCTTCAATGGTGATATAGCCACCGTTGATGTCTGCCTCGAAGTTCTGCGCCTTGCGCGCCAACCCAGGCGTTCGCTCATAAGGTGGCGTCATTTCATCGAGGCCACCAATCAGCTTGATATAGCCTGGTTTGATGTTGATCGACGAAATGGCTTGCGCCGTGGTGTTGCGGGTGAATTTCACGTCAGCGGCCCCGCTAGTGTCACTGGCGGCAATTGGTCGCGCTCCAAGGCTCTCATCAATCGGTTCCCCTCCAATCCACCACGATGGAATACCTCAATCGCACCCTTAGCCGCGCCGTATTTCTCCATGGCGCGATACATGATGAGATTGTGGAAGCGCGCCGGCATCTCGGGAACATCGGCATTCGCGGAAAGCGTCTGCGGAGACATTTGGTATTCGCCATTGACTGTATAGGTCGCGTTTGGCTTAGGGCCGAGCACAAGATTGTTCTGTGGATCGATGGCGAAATGAATCGGGTAGGCGTTTGTTTGCGTCCCGCGCTTGTAGCGATAGCGGAAATCTTCCCATTCCAAGTAAACCAATGGTCTCTCATCCGCTACGCCGCTTGAAGTCAGATAGATTGTGACATTCGAGTCGCCATCGGCATCCAGCGGCCACCAGTAGGAAAATCGCGTTACCGCCGCCGAAAGCCTAGAGTCAGTGCAGTCGGTCCCCGCATAGGTATCGTCACCGCTCGTTGCACTGACCGTGAAGGTCGAACGCAACCATCTCCACTCGGTACGAGCCAATTGAATCTCGGTATAAGCTTGCGATACCCAATCCACGATGTCCTTAAGCAGGCCGGTCTGACTAATTACGGTAGTCGGCCCCGTCCCGTTGATGCGGCATTCCTGCCGTGTCGCCACGGAGAGCGTAAGGTATGTCATAGTTGCGACCTTGATTCAAGCGAACGCTTCAGCGCGTCTTTCTCTACCGCCGTGAGATTGCCGACATGCGCTGCCGCTTTGGCTTCCGCCTTGCGCTTTTCCATGAGGGCAAGAATAGCAACCCGTTTATCTGATAGCGCGGCCACCTGATTGGCGAGGTCGATGAATTCCGCCTGAAGCTGATCGATGGTCTTGGCATCATATGAGGCGTCGAGAATCACGACTTACCCTCCTTGAAGTCTCTCTAACCAGGCCGAAAAATCACCATCCCATTTCTTGCTGCCGATATGGGAACAGGTGATTGTCGGATCGAGAAAAATCGATATTCCGGCGTCGCGCAACTTCATCGACACAAAGATGTCCTCGCCGACCAGCCGGCCATTTACTGGTCGCACGTCGAACATCCAGCGATTTCGCTTCCCGTAGTCGTCGCAATACTCTTCGCTGCGTTCCCACAACGCGAGCATGGCTCGACGGGACAAGCGAATAAATCCCGTTCCGAGTCCTTCGACCTCCATCAAGCCGGTTTCTGGATCAATGGGAATTGCCGAGCTAGCGGCTTTGACGTTGTAGGTTTCAACATCCGACTTCTTGCGCACCGCTCCACCAACGCAGTCGCGCGGCCATGACAACAAGCGCATCACCCATTCCGGCTTCCACTCCTGATCGGCGTCGATAAAGATCAAATCATCGACGCCGCTCTCAAGCGCGATCTTCACGAGGTCATTACGTGATCGCTGGATTAGCGCGTCGTATGACATATAGACGGCGTTTACATCAACGCCGAGCGTCATGCCCAAACGGATCGTCCCGGCGAGGCTGTGCGCGAAATGCACCCCCACGGTGCCGTCATATGCGGGGGTGCCAATCATTACGCGGCGCATCAGGATTGCGCCTCAATCGCCTCAATCGCCTCAAGTCGCGCGGTCAGTTCCTGGATGGCATTGATCAGCGGATAGACGAACGCGCTCTCGCCAATCATCTGTTGTCCGGTGCGCTTGTTGACATCCCATCCGTGGAAAGCGCAGCCCTTGCCGACCGTATCCAGTGCCGCCTTGACATCCTGCGCCCCCATACCCAAAACCACGGCATCGGTATTGACGCTGGCGTCAGCAGGCACCCCGAACTCGGCGGGCCACTCGGCGGCCGGCTTCCAGTAGTACTCGATCGGCCGAAGGGCGTTGATGAAGTCCAGGCCAAGCATGCTAAATCCAAGCACGGTCTTCATACGCAAGTCGGACGGCGCGTCCCAGGTCTGGTCGGTATCGAAGTTGCATGTAATCGCCCGCGTCACGTCGCCCAGCGTGATTGCGTTATCAGCAACACCAGTGACGCCACGCCCTATAACGATCTGATCCACAGCACCGACTGCACTCGCTTGCGCCGCCTGGCCGATGATCGTGTTGCCGGTGCCAACCGTGATGGTGTTGCCGGCCGTATCGCCGATAGCGATGTTATTGACGCCAGTGGTAACAGCGAGCAACGCATCGCGGCCAATGGCGACACACGAATTCGCGGTCGTCAGGGCCAGCAGGGCATCGTCACCGATTGCGATATTGTTGATGCCGATAGTACAGACCTTGAGCGCATCCGTACCGATGGCGACGTTCTCAACTGCGGTCGTCGCAGCTTCGAGTGCCCCGGAGCCAATCGCGACGTTGTCCGTACCAGTCGTAAGCAGGCCCATGGCATTATTGCCGACGCCGATGTTGCGCGTTCCGACAGTCTGAGTTTTGAGCGAATCACGACCAATCGCAACGTTTGCCGCTCCCGTGGTGTTCGCCAGCAGGGCATCGTCACCGATTGCGATATTTCCGTCGCCGATAGTATTGGCTCCAAGCGCATCAGTGCCAATAGCTACGTTTTCCACACCGGTCGTGGTCGCGTTCATTGCCGCAGTCCCGATAGCGATGTTGTCCGTACCAGTTGTGAGAACCCCGAGCGCGTCATCGCCAATGGAAACGCAATCCACGCTCACCGTCGCCGCATCCATTGAGGCAACACCGATTGCGACGTTCCTGACGCCAGTAGTCAGAAGCAGCATGGCATTGAAACCAACGCCGACGTTGTTCGTACCGACCGTTGCGGCTCCGAGTGCGTCGGTGCCAATCGCAACGTTCTTGATCGCGGTGGTTGCCGCGTTCAAGGCCGCCGTGCCGATGGCGACGTTGTCGGTCCCCGTCGTGAGAGCGCCACCTGCGTCATCTCCAACCGCGACGTTGTTCACGCCTACGGTCTGGGTCTTCAGCGCATCACGGCCTACCGCGACGTTTTTTGCGCCGGTGGTGTTCAGAAGAAGCGCGTCATCGCCGATGGCTACGTTACCGTCACCAATGGTGTTCGCCCCGAGAGCGTCCGTACCGATGGCCACGTTTTCGACTCCGGTGGTGTTCGCATCCAAGGCGGTTGCGCCAATCGCAACGTTATCCGTACCGGTTGTGGAAGCTGTCAGCGCACTCTTGCCGATCGCGATGTTACGGACGCCAACGGTTTGAGTCGCTAGGGCATCGCCGCCGATGGCGACGTTATCGATACCCGTCGTGGTCGCCAACATGGCATCATCACCGATCGCAACGTTGTCCGTACCGATCGTGCAAGCGCCCAAGGCGTTTGAGCCAATGGCTACGTTATCGATTGCCGTGGTTGCCGCATCAAGGGCGGAATGCCCAATCGCGATGTTGTCATTGCCGGTCGTTAGAATCGCCATGGCCCCCTTGCCCACCGCGACGTTGTTGATGCCCACCGTCATTGCCTTGAGTGCATCCTTGCCGACAGCGATGTTGTCGATTGCGGTAGTCGCGCCGCCCAAGGCGTCGAGTCCGACAGCTACGTTGTCCGTGCCCGTCGTCAGCGCATCGAGGGCGGTATTGCCCACCGCAACGTTACCCGTGCCTACTGTCATGGCAAGCAACGCATCCTTGCCCACCGCGACGTTGTTCACCGCAGTAGTGGCTGCACCAAGCGCACCAAAACCGACGGCAGTATTATTCGTTCCAGTGGTCAATGCGTCGAGGGATGCCTTTCCAACGGCAGTATTCCCAGTGCCTACCGTCATTACCAGAAGCGCGTTCATGCCAACAGCAGTGTTGTCGATGCCCGTGGTGACGGCGCCGATGGCGTCCATGCCTACCGCTGTGTTGTTCGTCCCCGTGGTGAGCGCATCCATGGCCGACTTGCCGACAGCGGTGTTTCCGGTGCCGACGGTTTGCGCCTTGAGTGCATCCTTGCCGACAGCGGTACTGTTGACGCCTGTCGTGTTGGCACCCATGGCATCCTTACCGACAGCGACGTTGGAATCGCCAACCGTATTCACGTCCAGGGCACCGTAACCCACGGCGACGTTGCTAGCGCCTGTGGTGTTTGCGCCAAGCGCACCGGACCCAACGGCTACGTTACCGTCACCAATGGTGTTGACGTCCATGGCCTGGTAGCCGATGGCGACGTTATTCGCTCCGGTCGAATTGGCTTTCAGTGTATCGGCGCCGATGGCCACATTGGTAGCGACCTTCCCGGCGCCAAGCGATTCAACAACGGCACCAGGATTGATGACGAGTTTGCGGCGAATGATCGCCAAATCATATGTTCTGGTAAGCATGGTAAAACTCCTCTTCTGTGCGGTTTCCCGCTTTGAGTTAAAAGCGCCGGTCGGATGGCCGGCGCTTGTTTGGTGCCATTACCGCGGCGACGACATGATTGACTTCAACCAAGCATCTCCCTTGGGTGAGTCGCCAATGACCGTAAACGGATAGACCTCGGCGGTATGTGCTGGATAGACATATTTGTCCTCGCCGTCCGGTCCCTTGACTTTCTGATTGTCGAACGTGGTCAGCCGGGCGCGCGCCAATACCTCGACATAGCATCGCCGCACCTGGATTTCTTCTCCGCGCGGGAATCGCTGAACGCGACCGTTCACATATACATCCGGAAGCGGATTAGCGTTTCGATCCGTCGACGGATGAACTCGTACCGTGACTGTCTCGTTCATAAAGGCCATTTCGTCGTACCACTTCTTTGGACGAATGCGTTTCCGTTTCCCGTCTTGACCGCCCTCAAAGCCAAGGCTTTCGAGAACGGGGGCGCGGTGATGGCCATCCACCGTTATGGAGGGCTCCCTTGTAAGCTCGCCGGAATCGGTGAATTCTCGCGTCCCACCTTGTGGAATGCTCTGCTCTTGCGATTCAACCATTTTCCGCTTGGTGTATGTACGTGCCATTTTTTAGTTCTCCTTGGAAAAATAAACCGCCCCGTAGGGCGGTGCTTTGCTTATTACGGCAACGGTTGCGGCCGCGCCGGCAGTTGGCCGTCAACCTCGACCACGGCGGACGCCGTAATGCCGGTGGCGGTCCAACTCGACGTGCCGAAGGTGAAATCCGATGCCGATGGAGCAGTACGGACGAACAGGTAGCCGATGGGGCAGAAGTTGTCTGGCAACGTCGGAAACTGCGGATTGTTTTTGAACGCTCCGGCAGTCGTTGTTACGCCCGTCTCGGTCGGCTCAATCGGCCCCTGGGCAACCGCAATCGCGCCGGCCGCAGTGACGCCGAACACATAAGCGCATGCCGTATTGTCGGTCTGCGCCACGAAGGCCGCGCTCGTCACGGCATCCGTAGTCGGGGTCGCGGTGTTGGTCTGCGCCGTCAGGCCGGTTGCCCATTTGCTATCGATGCTGCATTCGCTCGTAGCGGTGGTGGTGTAGGTTGAAGTCGTGCCTTTGGTCAGCCCTGTGGCGACGTGGCTGATTGTGCGGCGGTCATGGTTTCGCAAGCTCATGGTAATACTCCTTAAAATGAAAAAGCCCGCACTCGGCGGACTCTATGGGTTGATTGCTAGACGAATCAGGTCAAGGCCGAGACGCCGGCCTCAATCACCGCCATGCGCCCGTTGTTGACCACGCCGACAGCGGACCAGAACGACGCGCCGCAATACCCGCGCTGCCCCAGCAAGTCGCCCTTATCAAGCTGCGTGTGCGGAATGATGTTCATATCGAACGAATCTTCGCCCTTCAGCGCGATGTCGAACACGGCGTCTTCACCGCAAACGATGAACGGATACACGTCGATATTCGATGCCGCGCTGGTGGTTGCGTATAGCGCCGCATTGGCACCGCCAGCATCGGCGTAAGACGCCAGTTCCGCCGAAAGGATGAAGCGAAACTCTTCACAGCCACCGATTTCCTTTGGCATCGGAGTCATACCGGCGTACTTGGAATACGGCACGAATCCCGGCAGATCGCGAATGTCTGCGGCGGCGTCAGTATGCACAAAGACAAGGAAGGCGTCTTCGATGGCCGACGTGTCGTAGTCCGGACCAGGCTTGATGATGCGCGTCTTCTTGCTGGCATGGTTGTTCAGCAATCCGCGAGCCGCACGACGGAGAACATTCAGACTGATCGCCTCGTCCGTGGTTGCGCGGGTGGTGCCGCCAGAATAAAAGACGTTGGTGCACGCTTTCATTGCGTTGTACCTGATCATCTCCTGCACAAGGGTCATGCGTCGCCCCATGATGCGCGTCATGTCCTTCGGGATATCGTCCTCGTGCAGATCGGCGGTTTTGTTGCTCCACCCGTAGATCGCGCCGTACTGCTGGAGTTGGAAATTGACGTACTGATCCGTCAGGGTTTCCACGTCCGGCGTTACGCCTTCTTGCAGCAAGTGATTGACTGCGGACACGCTCCAGCGGTTGATTGTGTTGGCGTTGGTCGTGGCACCGCCGGTCGGAATGATGCGACGGTAGCTGACGTTGTCGCCCTTGTTCTTGGGAATCTGCTTCATCTCGCAGCCCTTCGCCAGAACCATATCCGGTTCGGCATAGGCCAGCGTTTCCCCAAGAACTTCGTTGATTCGGCCAGGCGACAGGCCATATGATTGAATTGCCATGATGTTGCTCCTTTATCGTCTATTGCCGGCTACCCTGTTGTAGGCGGCGTTGATTTGCGCTTGCTTGTCGTCGCCCACTGCTTTGGGCTTGGTGCCAGTTGTCGGCAAAACGGCGCTTGCGAGCCGCTTGCTTGGGCCTGGCTTGGGTTCTGGTTTCGGCTCGGGCTTCGCTTCCGGCGGTGGTGTCGTGGGTTTCTTTGCCTTCCATTCCGCGAACACATCAAGCCGGCCGGCAACGTAATCCGGGTCGTCTGATTTGCGAAACTTCTCGCGTTCCTTGGGCGAAAGCGTTTGAGTCCATTCCTCAAGCTCTGGACTCACCCTGATCTGATCCCACTCTGGGTGCGCTTCCGTCAGTCTCTCGAATGCCGCGCTGCGTTCAGCTTGTTTGGCTTCGCTGATCTTTCTGGCCACGATCTTTTCAATGGCATCAGGATCGACGGAGCGACCATTCGCCATCTTTGAAAACGCCGATTTCAGGCCTTGGTATAGCCCGTCTTCGCCGAATTCCTCCTTGATGTCCGCAAGCACATCGTCGACGTTGAAGTCGGCGCCGGACTGCTCTTTCTTGTCCGCAAAGCGTTGCTGGATTTGATCCAGCATCTGCTTTAGTGCTCCGTATCGTCCGCCATCGTCTCGTAGGCGCTTCTCCAAATCGGGGATACGCGCTACTTGTGCCTTCAGTTCCTTGATTTCGTCAGCGGTTAGAGCTGGTCCCGGCGGCGTTTCAGCGGTCGGGACGATGATCTCTTCCGTTACTTCCTCTTGAACTTTCCCTGGGTTTGCAACCCGGTCATATGCTGCCTGGACCGTTTCTTTTACCTCGGCGGCGGGTATTTCTGCGGGCGATTCGACTGCGTTCTCCTGGCTCATGTCCTACTCTCCAAACAAACCGCTTAACGCGGCACACTGATGAGCGGCAATAAAAAACCGCCTCTCGGCGGTTCACTGCGGTTCATCGCTACTTTCTGGGGTCGGTTTCCCGGCGCCATGAAACTGTTATTCGTCTTCGATTTTTGGCTTCGGCTTGCCCATTCCAAGGGCGCCGATGAGGCGCTTAACCTCTTTGATCTGTCCGCACAACTCGGCTTTGTCGTCCGATAGCATGCGTTTGTCGTTGTCCATGCGCAGCTTGGCGAGGCGGGATTCGAGTTCCGCTTTTAGCGCCACCCACCACGGCGCATTACGTTCGCGTTCGGTGATGATCATCGCTGAAATGCTTGGCCGTTCGGCGCGCGGCCTTGTGGCTCTACGGCCGGCCGCGCAACCTGCGCAGCACGAGCCGATTGCATCGCCAGGCGCATTTGCGTCTTGAGCTTCATCACGTCACGCGCCAATTCTGTTTTCCGGTCTTCAGCGTTCATACCTTGATCGCTATCAAGCTGCGCCGCATCAATTGTTGCCGTCAATTTCATTTGAAGCCGCTCTATTTCGCGGTCGAGATCGGCTTGCTGCGCATCAAACGTCTGTTCTGACTGCTGCATTCCTTGCCTAGCCTGCCATTCGCCTTGCTTCACTTGGGCCGCAATCTTCGCCGCCGTGATGCGCGGGTCTTCCTGAACTTGTCGGCTCGCCATTTCCTTCTTCTTCTCGTCGGAGAGCTTGATCTTTTCGTAGTCGAATCGCTGCGACAGAATAATTTCCTTGAATATCAACTCGGGATCAACACCAAACGCGGGATTTGGAGAGATTCCCAGCATTTGCATCAGTAGTTGTGAGTTTGCGTCCCGCTCGATCAGCACCGAACTACCCAGGGCGTCAATCGTGAAGTCGCCCTTGGCCTCGTCGTCGTCGCCATAAATCAACAGCCACTCGTAGTAAGCGCCGATATGCGACTTGGTCACGTCGTCATCGTAGATGTTCGTCACGCGCCGCAACATGGCTGAGCCGTTGTTGTTGAGAAGCTGTGCTTCGCCTAGCGTGTGTTCGACATCGCCCTGCATGCCTTGAATCAACATCGGCATGCCGGTTTCCTCTTCCGCCATCTTCATCCAGAACTGGATGTAGTTCATCATTTCTACCTGAAGGTTGGGCGCGAGAATCCACGTAAAGGCTTCGCGCACATTCGCGCCTTCGTCTGGATCGGCGGAGTAATAGACTTTATGCGGCCCCACTGACCACGACCCGTCTGCCGGGACAATCTTGGATCGATCAATGATGAGGATTGGAGCCCCCGATACCCCTGCGTTGTCGTGCATCAATCTCACGCTGGCGTTCACTCCGTCTTGACTGGTCCGCATCTGCCGCGAGACTCCGGTTCCAGCCCAGTGATCGTCCCGGTATTCCCATCTGAATACGTGGTACGGGAATCTGCCGGAGTCGAACGGCGACATCGTTGCCTTGATAATTACATCATTCACCATAACCACAACGCACGGCCATTGATTGGGCTCGTTGCTCTCTGGCTCGTCGGCAGGATATGGAGTCTCACTCTCTTCGTGCTCGACAGAATCTTCCGTGGCATCGTCTTCTGCGTTCATCAGTCCCGATTCCGCGTCTTCGGGCTGATCGAATTCATATCCACAGGCCTCCAGGTCTTCCTTGGACAGATAGCCGTGGTAATACCAAATCTGAAATATCTCGTTCTTGCCTTTTGTCCACGTCTTGGATCGCCGCGAAACTCCGGTGGTCGCCTGCTTTGGCCCATCTTCAAGCACCCTGTCGATGGCATCTGATATGTACGAGGGGTCATTCTTCAGCTCCGACAACATGCGGGAGTTGATTTCGTCGTCCTCGAAAATGTACTTGCCGCGGTGGATATCGGTTCCGCAGGACGGGTCCGGGTACAGGTTCCACGCACTTATCCGCCGACTCCTCGGGACCATGACTTCCTCGAACTCCAGGCGGACCCCTTTGTCGTCCCTGAACACGGCTTGGTGTTTTACGACTTCCGGGAATGGACCCTTTAATACCCCGGTCCCGATCATCGCTCCATCCAAGACGACGTGTCGTGACTGCCCGTTGATTCCGCTCTCTGTCAGCCAGTCGTCGATTTGTGTTTTTGCGCGCTCCGCCGCGTCCTTGGCCTTGTCCATCACTTGTTTGGCAACGTCGCCCTTGGTCAATGGCTTCTGCGCCGGCAACACGATCGGTTGGCCGGTGGCATTGTCCAGCATTGGCTGCCCGTTGATCATCTGCGGTTGCATGACCGGCTGGCCCTGTTCATCCGTTACCAGTGCCTGCATGGGCTGCCCAGACTCATCCATGGCCGGCGATGCGTCGTTCACCTGCTGTGTTAGTGAAGGGATCGGGGTCGGGCGCATGCCGTAGTTCGACACATCGCTACGGAATAGCTTATCGGAGACATAAGCCGCCGCCGCATGGACGTATCGCTTCGTGATGTTCAGGAAAATCGTGCTGTGCGTACTCTTTTTCGCCTGCCTCTGCCGAGTCACCCGGCCATCAGACGTTGACGGCTTAATCCACTTTTCGCCCCGATTGGCGTCGTCGATACCGTCAACATACTCGCGATCCTCCGTCCATATCTGCTCGATACCGGAATCCGCGCGCCACTGGATCGCTTCGTCGCGAAACCCCTTGAGGGTTATACACAATCGACCCAGGCGCGTGTTGTCGTCGCTACACATGCTCAACCCTGCTCAATTCCCAGCTTGATACGGAAAGTCTCAGCCGAGACAGGGGTATAAGCATTGCGGGCCACCAGGACGCCGAACAGGTCAGACGAGCCAGGAACACATCGGAATGGGATATCAAGTCCTGTCAATTGCACAATGCAGTTGCCCCCAGCGCCGACCGTTGCGTCGCCTACCTTGATGTTCGCCGCCGCAGTGCCGTCCAGGCTGATCACTCCGATTGCGGCCTGCATTTCGGCATCGGTCGGAACAAACGCCTCGTTGTCATTCCCGTAACTCGCCGGAGCTGTATCGAACAGAAACAGGTCTGCGCTCAGTTTGGTCGCTGCCGCCGCGCCATCGATCAACACCGCTGAGCGGATCGAACCGCCATTTCCGCCAGTGCTCGCACAGCGAGGGAACGTCAATACGGTCGCAGCGGTCGTTGAGTCGGCAACAACGTCTCCCGATGCATACGCTGTCGTGTTCGCCGGGCGCGTGAAGTCCGCGAATGTCATTGCGCGCTGAATCATCACTCTCTGAGTCATATCGTCGTGTCCTATACGTAAAAGTTTGGCTCTTTCTGCTTGGTGCCGATGTTTGTTGACTGGTAATGCACATCCACGTTATGGATGAACAACTTCCCGCCACCACCCAATCATGATCGGCCTCGCTCCTCAATAGCCGAAGGTTGAATTTTGTGGCTCGAAACCGGCCTCAAATCGCGGCCTGGCTGATTCGTTGCTCATCTGATCTGCAACCACACCGACATATCGCCAGCAGTCCGCACCATGGCTGAATTCGTCATGCAGCGGACTCCCTGGCTCCTGCGTCTGCGCGTTGATGCTGCGCCGGTAGCGCTTCAGACACTCCACCAGCCGCGCCGTCTTGGCCTTGTCGAAATACGCCTGCCCGAATGCGATGCGCGCCGCCTTGATGCCGGGCTCGACGCCGATCTCTGGCGTAATCTTCGGCTTCCGCCCGAACGATTTCAGCATCTCTTCGGCGCTCTTGCCGGTCTTGAAATCCTTGGCGCGGCCATCGTGAGGGAGGAAATCGAAACCCCAATTCCAGTTGCGCTTGCCCAACTCGGCGCAGTACCAGTCGAGCGTTTTGTGCGAATCCTCGATGTAGTCGATGACGCGAATCTCAGACCGCAGCCGCTGCACCATCGCAATCGACATCGAGTCGTTCCAGCCCAAATCCCAGACTGTATGAACCTTGAGCCTCGGGTCGTAGGGCACATTACATATCCGCTGTTCGCGGATCGCGTCGCTTACCTCGATAGCGTAGATCGCGCCAGCCACCGCCACCCGGCACTTCCCTTCCCAAATCTGCCCGTAGTCCTCTTTGTTCGTCAGCTCGCAGTGCTGGCGCTCTTGCTCCAGCACTTCCGGGAACCAGGGATTCGTGTTGTAATTTACCTCCACCACCTTACTGTTCGGCGGCGGATTAACAACAAATCGCTGATATGTCGCATCAGTATCAAGTTCAGGATTGAATGTGATGACAATTTCAGAACCTTCTTCACGAATGGTCGGTATCAGCAAGTCCCAACTTCTATTTGATACATTCTGCGCTTCTTCTACCCATGCAACATTACACCCCTCCATTGACTTAATAGAGGATGCCGTTTGCTGACTCAATCCAGAGAATACAAACAGAGTCCCGTTTCTGCCTCGAATTTCCGCTTCTAAAACGTCGTAGAACGACTCTAGCCCCATCTCTACTATCAAATCCGACAGAAGTCGATGGACGGAATCCCTGATTGATTTCTGCACCTCTCTGGCACACAAAACACGAAGCGGCGACCCCGCGCCACGAATCAACAACGACCTGGCTACAGAGTGAGACTTCCCAGAGCCTCGACCACCATATGCGACCTTGTATCTGTATGGATCAAACAAGAACCTGAATATCTCAGGTATCTGGATGTCCATACGCCCGCCTCCGTTCGTGGTACGCAATCAGAGCGGCGGCAATAGCATCCTTCTGACTTTGGCTCATTTCCCACTTTCACCGATACCGTCCGGCAGACGAATGAGATTATTTCCCACTTGGTGCCACAAACGACACCATCAAACTAAGCTCTTTCCCACCTTTGCCGACATGCTCAACCTCCTGCTTCGCTTTACCCCAACCCCGATCTATCACGTACTGCGCGGCGGCGAGTTTGTTGCGCTCGTTCTCGCCAGAGGTCATGATGCCTAGGATGGTGGATAGCGCCTCGGGCGTCTTGTCTCGGCACATCGCCTCAAGCGTGCGCTCCTCGGGCGTCTTCTTCGCGCGCCCACCTGGATTGCCGGACTTCCCCTTCGGGAATGCCGTTTTCGGCGCTTTACGCTTTGTCTTGTCTGCTTGCATCTGCTCTCAGACCTATTTTAGGAACTGCGCCATCCCAACCGCCCCGGCCGCCATCGCCAATGCGGCGCCGATAGCCGAGCGGATAAACTGATCCCGCGCCGCGCGTTTGTCGTCCCGCGCATCCTGGTCGGCCTGCTCGCGCTCTCGGCGAATCTCCGCGAGGAGGTCGTGGTCGGCGCGGTGTTGTTGATCCTCGTGCAGTTCATCAAGTCGCCGGCCGAGGTCGTCGTACATCGCTAGAAAAAGGCTGTACAGGGTGCGGTCTCGTTCATCCGATGTGCTGGCTATTGCTGCTATTAGCTTGTCTCGGGCGGCTGCGGCGGCCATTCTTGCCTCCATGGGATTTGCCATAGTATATTACTTTCGTAGTATTGTTGTTGAGTTGAAAGTCATCACTTCACCCCGCCCTTCCACTTGTCGAAACTGCGGAAGCCAAGGTAAGCACCGGCCGGACCGAGCAATAGCATAGCCAATTCCATCACGGCACCGGCCTGGATCACCCCGAAAGCCTTGGCGGCCTCGAAGCCAACGATGTAGCCCATCGTTGCGTACCACGACTGCCGCGCCATCATGGGGCGCGTTCGCCGCACATACTCATCCGATGCGTTGTCTCCACTTCTGATGGTTTCCTGCTGCTGGCGGTGGGCTTCCTGTTCGTCCTTCAACCTGACTTCTTCCTGCGCCCGGATATGCTGACGTATGCTGTCGGCCTCGCGGTAGACGAGTTCCTTGAGCTTGATCATCGCTTCGGGGTTCGCCTGTAGGTATTGCATGGCCTGCGCGGGATCAGTTGTCCCGGTGGCCGAGCTAACCAGTGCAATGCCTGCCGAAACAGCGCCAGGAAGGTTCCCGGAGAGCAGCGATCCCACCAGGGCGGCGCCCGGACCGGCGTTCTTCGTCAGCCAGTCGCCAACATCAGGCCATTTCATCGCGTTTCGCTCCTGTTTTTGTGCACCCACGGGTACGCCGCCCAGCGCCATGGCATGAAGAAACGCCGCCAGCTTGGGCTGTTGTATATCATACCGAGCCGGCGCAGCGCAGCCGCGTGCATGTTGATAACTACGGCCATCAGTAGCAATCCTCGAATGAGGCCGTGAATTCCCGCAATCCCTTGACTTTTTGCCAGAATTCGGCGAATCCGGCGCCGGATTGACCAATCGCAAGCCGGTCCTGAAGCACGGCATACGACTCTCCGATGCCGACGCAGCCCTGCAAGTCCGTCTCCCAGTTCGCCTTGTGGAACAGCAGCAGGCTATGGCCGGC
>ERZ1292629.2586-Hain-H43-01um-R1-2586-length-14945-cov-4_pt1 | contig 14945 bp, 21 predicted proteins | sample MGYA00564399_ERZ1292629 | MGnify/ENA primary metagenome ERZ1292629 (study PRJEB36523, sample SAMEA6512636) | groundwater metagenome | collected 2019-01-08 | study: AquaDiva: Metagenomics assemblies of 32 groundwater samples
TATTTTAGTTATATGCTCGGAAATGCAGGGTTCGACCTCGTCACATGGCATATACTGAAGGGGTGGTTAAAGGATCGTAGTAGGGTACTAGCACAGGATCCTTATTTTAGGTTTTATCCTGATGAACAAATATTAAAGATATTACCAGAACCATTAGATAACTCTAGTTATTATGCTATGATAGGGTGTAGAGTAGAAAAGCCGATAAAGAATTTGATTAAAGAGAGATGGATTCAGCAATATATATTGGCACTATGTAAGATTGGGATAGGCAATATAAGAAGTAAATATTCCGGTGTTGTTTTATTTGGGGGTGGTTCGGTAAATGGTAATGATTTATTAAATGCAGGCACAACAGAAAAATTAGCATTAGAAAACGAATTACTTAATCAATATGGTGAGGTTGAACCTCCACTATTCTTCCATTACGTTTGGTATATTGCACTTTTAGGTGGAGCTGCTTTATTGCATAGTGTTCTTAATAATGTTGTTGGATTATTGTGTTAATTAAATAAATAATTGATATAGGGTAATTTGATATACATGTAATATATCAAAAAAATATTAATTAAGAATAATTTAGACAAAAAGAATATATATTACCATCTGGCAAGATAATCCACAAACAAGGATACGAACCCCAATTCCTTGACCACGTTTTTAACAATAAAATACTTAGAGAAGATGAAATTGACTACAGACCATCATCAATAAAATATTATAATAAAGACAATAAAATTAGAAGATATGTTCCCGATTTTTATATACCCAAATTAAATTTAATAGTAGAAACAAAATCAACCCGCATTTTAGAAACATTTGATAAAGAGAAACAACCATATAAAGAATTGGGTGTTAAAAATAATGGAATGAATTATATATTAATTTTAGATAATATTTTTACAGAATTTGATAAATTATTAGATATTTTTATTAACAATTATAGTGAAGTTCAACCTCTATTATCTTATAATATAAATAAAGGAGATGAAGATATGAAAGATATTCCAAATGAAGTAATTGAATTATATCAAAATGAACATAAGTCAATAAAGGAGTTAGCAAATCAATATAAAGTTGGACAGGGAACAATAAAGAAATTTCTTATAAGAAATAATGTCCAAATTAGAGATGTATTATTCTCTCGAAGTTTGACACCAATTCCAGTGGCAGATGTTGATAAGATTAGAAAGCTATATGAAAATGGTGATTCTGTTAGAGATTTAGCAGAACTATATAAAACCCCCAAACCGACCATGTTAGCGTATATGACACGCCATGGAATTGATAGACGCTCTCCGGCAGGAGATCCTGTTTATGATAAATTATTGGTAAATAAGCAGAAGATAATTGAAACGTATAATGAACAACACAGTATAACCCCAATTGCATCTCAATTTAGTTGTAGTGAATCAGCAATCAAAAATTTTATGGATAAGGAGAATATTGAACGAAAACAATATAATTCATTAAAAGATATATCTAATGAAGATATTGAAAAGATAAAGGATATGTATTGTAATCAAAATATATCATTACGTCAAATTTCTAAGAAATATGGTGTTAGTGGTTGGACATTGACAGATTTCTTAAAGAGAAACAATGTAGAAATACGTCAAAAATGAAAAAAGACATTATCATATTATACAATAGATATGTTTATGAAAGAAGTAGTTTGAATAAAAAATATTGGAATATTAAATATCTTATTAGAGAAAATGATGAAATTTCAAAGGGATCATCTAAATTTATTAAAATAAATACCTTACAAAAATCTTCTATCATATATCCAATTAAAAACGTCAAAAACTACGACCCCCAAGATTATTATAGTTTAAACGGCATTCAGGTCAAACGATACACCCAAGAAGAATTTGCACTAGAGTATTTTGACGAATTGTTACAGTTATGAAAGATGTAATTATATTAAATGGTCAAGTAATTTATATATACAAACAAACTTATCACCCCCAAACAAGATTTGAAGACATAAAAATAAAAGGATATTCAAATAGATGGATATTAACATATATGATAAATAAATCAAAAAATATATATAAATATGATGGAAGATTAATATATATTATCAATCATGAAAAAATGTTTTATTATCAAGAAACTATGGATAACCCCCAACATGTTTATAAAATCGATAAATCCGATGTTAAACAAATGACCCAAGAAGAATTTGTATTAGAATACTTTGGTCAGTTATTACAGTTATGAATGAATTAGATGTAATTATATGTCAAGAGTATACTGTTTATATTCGTACAAATAACAAGTATACATTATCTTATATTATGGCTGATGGCCATATTATAAGAAGGGCAAATAGATCAGATAATGCATTTTCATTTCCTGTTATAGAATATAATCCACAATCGGTTTATATGTATAAAAATAACCAAGTCAAAAATATGACAATTGATGCGTTTATTGACAAATATTTTTTAGATTTGATAGTGTTATGAAAGATGTTGTTATAGTAAATAAACACGCAGTGTATATTTGTAAAGATGAGGTAGTTTGGGAATTGTTATATATAGTTGACCATAGTGATCATTTACAACACACAGAATATGTTAATGGTTCTTGGGCATATATAAAAAAATGTATACATGACCCCCAAGATGTATTTAGGATAAATGATTACCAGGTTGAACGTTTGACCAGTGAAGAATTTATACAACGATATTTTTGTGATATATTGGAATTAATGTGAAACCACCATATTTCATTATTTTGACCCGTAGAAGAAACATATTATATACCAAAGATACAGTATATTATAAGATAATATATAAAGTTGAAAATAATGATTCCTTTAAACCAAAATATGTACAAGATAAAACAGTAACAAAAATAAGAAAATATAATAATAGATGTTCACGTATAAATAATGGATTGACAAGATTGATTAGAAATGGGTATAAATATGAAATATTACCAATGGATAAATTTTGTGCCTGCTATTGGGTAGATATAGTGAATTTATAATGAAATACTTTATATTAAAACTAAAAAGAAATGTCAAAAAGAAAAAAACATATTATCGTATGATGATATTTGTTTATAATAGAAAGCGATATAAAATCAAATATCATATGGAATTTGGTCAAAAGGTGTTTGTAAAACATCAAGATTGTTGGACAGAAGATATATATCGTTCTTTAGATGGGTTTAGAATGCATAATGTTGAAGAAATGACAGAGGAAGATTTTATCCAAAAATATTTTACAGAAATATTGGGTGCAGTTGATGATGATTGGTTTTGGGTATGAGATTAAATACAGGTATTAATCCCAAATATTTGACCGATCAACATCTAATTGCTGAATATCGTGAGTTATTCATGATATTGGGTCAATTAAAAGCCAAAAACTTTAAGATAAAATATATACCTATTAAGCTATCTTTGGGTACGGGATATATGTCTTTTTGGTATGATAAATTGTTATATGTCCAAAATAGACATAATAATATCATAGTAGAGATGGATAATAGGTCATTTAGGTCACAATATAAGTTTGACCTAACTGGGGTACCTCAAAATTTAATAAATGATTGGAATCCAAGTTTAAATGATAGTTATCTATTAAGGGCACGAGTTATAGAAAGGATAATGCAAAAGCCTGATTGGTATAGATATTATGGTCAAAATATAAGTAGAAATTTAAAAGAAATAATAGATAATATAATGTATGGAGAGATTTGGTTATAATGTGCTTGTATTGGCGCTGCCTTCTAAGCAGTTAGTGCATAATTGGACAATGTCAGTTCGACTCTGACCAAGCACACCATTTTATTATATTCAAGTTCGTATCTTATTTAAAATGTCCTATATGGTTTAGGGATGTTGGTCTATTAAAACTATGAAATTTTTAAAGAGAATCAAAGCTTGTATTAGTCGAAACCCATGGCTTATCCCAAGCTCTTTAGTTAGAAAGATTGTATATCCCATATCATTATATCATATTAAACAACTACAATATCATCGTAGATATTGTGTAATCTTAGAAACATCCAGCATATGTAATGCCAAATGTATATTTTGCCCACATCAAACAATGAAACGAAGACATATGATTATGTCAGATTACATTTTTGATCAAACAGTAAAACGATTAGAAGAGTATGGAGAACCAGAAGTTATTGGGGTATCTGGATTTGGGGAACCACTATTAGATGATAAATTATGGCCCCGAATTACAAAATTAAGACAAGTATTTCCCAATACTCTTTTAAAAATACACACAAATTTTAATAAAAAGATTGACAATGAAATACTATCACAGATATTTGATTGTGGATTAAATGAGATTAATATATCAATAAATGCAACAAATCCTATAGATTATCAACGTATAATGGGATTAAAGTATTATCAAACACTACAAAACATTAATAGTTTATTAGATTTTAGGATATTAAAACGATACCCCATTGTGATTAATGTATCTTCTCCTGTATTAGATTTACAACAATCTAGGAAGTTCTTAAAAATTTGGCAAAATGTTGCTGCCTCAGTAATAATGAATCCATTAACATATTGGCGGGGTAATATTTCTGGTAGTCAACGAGAAAAGACAAAGCACCCAATACCTTGTCGATCTCCATGGATAACAGTTGGGATACTTGCAGATGGAAGATATTCAATGTGTTGTATTGATTATGAAGGATCATTCCCATTGGGCAATGTGGCAGATACAAGTATTATTGATAATTTTTTACATAGAGCCGAAATTCAGAAAAAACATATAGAATGTAATGGTAGAGATGTTTTAATATGTAAAAATTGTGATTTTGATATTTGGAGTGGTTTGGATTGGGTTTTTCCATATGTAGGATAAATTATGAACCGTTTTGATAAAATAGCCAAAATGATGAAGTTATATCATAATGCAAAAATACTAGCCAAAAAAATAGGCAATGATAATGACCCAATATGGTCAATTGGGATTAAAACTGATATTGATGTATTAAATATGTTTAGAGTTGAATATAAACAAGAATTGTATATAATACAGAATATGAATAATTATATACAATTAATTGAAAGTGAGATGAGAGAATATTTAAATGAAAGTCAAAAAGATAATGAGTGATTTGTGGACAATATTTTGTGTAATATTGTTTATCCCTGTATTCTTTGTATTATTTTGTTTATTAATTTGGGCATTTTGGGTTGATAGAAAGAAGGTCCATTGGGGCTATAGGGCATCATTATATTCTGGGGATGTATCATTCATTCCAGGCCAAAAATCACACAAATATACTTCCTGAAAATGGTAAGTATTTTTGTGACGCCAAAATTTGATAAAGTGGTTGACCAAGTAGTCAATGAGGGTAAATTCACCAGGGCTCTTTCTGGTGCTGCATTGGCTGCTTCACTATTTTTAAATACAACTCCATCATCCGCCGCCAATGTAAAACAACCTACACCAGATAATAAGAGTCAAACTAATCAAAAATCACAATTTGGTCAAAAGGATCAAATTAATCAATTAATTGCAGATAATGTAAAAAGACATATAAAACAACCAAGATCATTAATTACGGCCAATTTTATAAAACGTCTTGTTGAACAAGAAAGTAAATATAACCCAAATGCAGAATCTGAAAAATATCCAGGTGTTGGAACTGGTAAAGGATTATTACAATTACATAAAGCCGCATGGTTACATGCAGATAAAATATATAGAATAAGAAATAAAGAAAATTCATTTTTTGATTATAAAACATGGGTATATGACCCTGAACAAAATTTAATGCATGGTATTATATATTTGGGGTGGATTGAACGAGAATTACAAAGAAGGGACATATGGCCAACAGAAAGTAGGATTTATGGTGTATGGAATGCTGGGTTAGATCATTTAAAGAATGCTGAATATGACCCCCAAAGATTGGCGTCGGTTAATCCAACATTTAAAGATAATTTGGCAAAATTTATGAAATCTACCCCCTATAAGAAGAAAAATTTGACAAATTATAAGAATACCCGCCATCGTTTTGGTAAATAATTCAAAGACTATTAGATTTAATGGAGAATATTAAAATGAATCAAAATGACATCGATGCTATGAATAAGTTATATACACTACCAAAGAGGGAAGCTGTTGTTCAAAAAGAATTTAAGAATATCCCTATTCCTGTTAATAAGAAAGATAATGTTAGTATGTCTTTGATTTATGAGAATATGTTTGGGGATCCCGAAGAGAAAGAAGAAAAGGATGAGGATGAAGGGGAAGAGAAGAAAGAGAAGGAGTCAAATCCTTTTGCTAAGAAAGAGGATGGGTCAGAAAAGAAAGAAGAACCTAAGAAACAAGAATCTGAACCTAAAGCACCATCTCCTGTTCCAGTAAGTACCCCCAAAGTAGAACCTGTTGCTGCTGAACCCGAAGTTGAAGAACCCGAGAAAGAAGCAGAAACAGTAGAAAAGCCGGCAATAGATGATAGTCAAGTTCAAGCACTTCAAAATAAGCTAGCAATTCAAACTAAGATTCAAACTCTACAGAAACAATATAATGACCTAGTGGTTACAGCATTCCAAGCCCATGCAGCAGAATGCGTTCGTCAAGCTATTGAGGACTTTGAGGGTCCCCTTGGAGAGAATATTCACCAAATCGTTGGTGTTGCACTAGAAGCACTTAGAAAGAAAGTGTTAAGTGATTTTGGTATTGAGACTGGTGGGGATGGTTGTGGATGTGGAATTGGCGGAACATTACCCCCAATGCAAGCACCTATTACAGCAAATCCTTTACCCCTAGCACCCATTCCCCCAGCAATAACCCCAGTTGGTGCAATGTCGTTTGAATCAAAGAAATGGCATAAGGGTGGTTTTAGCAAGCATGGGGATAAAGACGCCAATCCAAAAGAAGTTCAAGGTATGAAGGGTAAGAAATGGACAAAGGGCCAACTTCCTCGTGGAGAAGAAAAATGGACCCCCCATAAACATTTGGGGCGCGATATAAAGAAAGACAACGAAGAAGCCGAAGAAGAAGATTAATAGTGGGTGATTCATGCCATTTGTTGAACAAAGTACTAATGGGTCAGTAAAATGGAGTTCAATCCAAGTGAGAGCTACTATTGCTATATTATTCTCAATAGGTATTACTGTTGGGTTTTTTATGAAATTAATAGCCCCTGAGATTTATGCTGGGTTTGCTAATTTGGCATTAGCTTTTTATTTTGTCAAAGGCGCTCAGGGTGATGTTAAAGAGAATGGTAATGGTGATAGTAGTGGCACCCCCAAACCGACCCCATGACAGCCTCATATCATAAATACAAACAAGGTGTTTATACTCCAACCAATAAAGCCAAATGTTTAAGTCAATATTTGGCCTATCGATCTAGCCTAGAACTAAAAGTAATGCGTCAATTTGATAGCAGTACGAACATATTAGAATGGGCATCAGAAGAAATAGCAATTCCATATCAAAATCCACTAAAGATTAAAAAAGATGGTCAACCCAAAATATGTAATTATTATCCTGATTTTTATATTAAAGTTAGGACTAAAGATGGTGGTCAATTAAAATGTTTAATAGAGATCAAACCAGATAGTCAAACTAGACCACCAGTTGACAAGAAAAGACGTAGTAAGAATAAGCTATTATATGAGCAATTAAGATATGCTCAAAATGTGTCAAAGTGGACTGCTGCACAAAGCTGGTGTCAAACCAATGGGTTTAAGTTTTTGATTATGACCGAAAAAGATATCGAAAAACTGTAAACCCAATTTTCCATATTTACCTTACATAAATCCACAATTCTCTTCTAAAGTGGTAAATATTTACAAGATGAATACTTTTATACATAAATCCGATGTTGATGTTTTAACTGAACAATATAAACAAATTTGTGAAGCACAATCTACTCAATTAATCAAAAAAATTGGTGATACCCAAGTTGAACATAATGGCGCTACTAAAGAGATAAGTGATCTATTATTTGAACTATCTAATGGTGGTAATGATATGATTACTATTTTTACTATTAGAAAAAATAATAAACGTGACCCAATTACTAAAGAAATAATTGCACCCAAAGGAGGAATAATTGAGGCTAATGGTAAATTGGGGCCGTGTCAAAAAGATGTTAAAGGGGTTGGGAGTCCAATGGGTGGTCCAAAAGAACGTTATTCAAATTATAAATTGATCACTATGTGTATCAAAAGGAATAATGGGGAATTTGTAACTAGGTCTTTAGATGCATCCCAAATTTTTAAGTTTAATGTTGGTGGTACAATGTATATAATCCACAATGGATAGTTTATAGGGGAATGAATATGTTAAAATTAATTGTTGACCAAGTTGATGCTGGAGATTTACAATATCTTGTAGAAGAGAAGAATAAGAATGAACCTTCTGTTCTATATATCCAAGGACCCTATCTAGTTGCCGAAACAGTCAATAAAAACAATAGAAAATATAGCAAAGGGGAAATGATTACCGAAGTGACTCGTTTTAATAGTGAAATGATTACAGCAAAACGTAGTATTGGTGAACTAAATCACCCCCAATCAGTTGAAATCAATCCTCGTGATGCTTGCCATATGATTCTTGAACTACATGAAAGTGGTAATGTGTTCGTTGGTAAATCTAAAGTGTTATCAACTCCAATGGGACAAATTGTTAGAAGTTTAATTCTTGATGGTGTTAAGTTAGGTATTTCATCAAGAGCCTTGGGTAAATTAGTAGATGGTAAAGGTCATCAAGATGTAGAAGGGTTTAGGTTGATTACTTGTGATGTAGTAACAGATCCATCTGCCCCTGGTTGTTTCATTAATGGTGTCCTTGAAGCCAAAAATTATGTGATTAATGCTGATAATACAATTTCAGAAGCTGTCAATAGTATCTATAATGATTTAGAAGATAAGTTATCAACATTACCAAAGCATGATGTTAATGTGTATTTACAAGATGCATTTACATCATTTATTAAATCCCTCAAGGAAGCAAATAAGAAATAAGGAATAAGGAGATCAAATGAATACAATTAATTACAGTGGGGATAAGAAAGGTGGTTGTGGTTGTTAGTATGAATATAACCAATTTTAATGGACCCAGAAAGGGTGGATGTGGTTGTTAGTTTTGATAACAATCAATTTTTTGCGGTTTTGTGTATAAAATGGATAAATAATTCAAAGGATGACAATTATGACAGAAAAAATTCTTATTCAAGATTTTATCAAAAACATTTGTGAAAAGCAATATGCTAGCGCCAATGTAGATCTTGAGAAAATCGTTAACGAAAAGCTTCGTAAACGTATTGTTGGCAGCATGAATACTTCTGCCCAAGTTATTAAACCAAGGAATTCAGATTTGGAGGAATCAAACTAATATGAACAAGTTTAAAGATATTTTGGACAAAGTGGGCAAAGATATTCTATCAGAAGAGACTAAAATAGCAATTACAACCGCGTTTGATGGTTCAGTTAACGAATTGGTCAAAGAACGTGTCCAATTGGAAGTGACTAATGCACTCCAAACTTTGGATGAACAACATTCTAGTAAGCTCCAAAAGCTTTTGGAGACTATCGATAATGATCATTCTAAGAAATTGACTGATGTGGTCAAAAAGATTGACGAAAACCACTCAGCCAAACTACGAGAGATTGTCAGGAAGTATGAAACAATGCTAAAAGAAGAAGCAGTTTCATTTAAAGATTATATGACTGCAGAAGTCAATAACTATCTTGAACTTTATCTTGACAAGACAATTCCCAAAGCCCAAATTACAGAAGCAGTGGAAAATACAAGATCTCGTAAATTTGTTGAAAAGCTTCGTAAGATTTTGGCTGTAGAAGATGAATTTGTGACCAAGACGATTGCGGAATCTGTGGGTGATGGTAAAAAGACCATTGATACGCTTCGTAGAGATTTGAATGAAGCAATGAAGGAAAATATCAAAATTAACCAGGATTTGAGAAAGGTTAATGCTGAGATGGTCCTTGAAAGGAAAACTTCTGGGATGCCTGATAAAAAGCGTGGCTACGTTCGACGGATGCTAGGCGAAAAGGCCCCAGAGGAAATCGAAAAGAACTTCGATTATGTCGTTGAGATGTTCGAAAGAGAAGAAAAAGAACAGATTTCTACTGCATCAGAAAAAGCGCGACAGACTGCTGTCTCAAAAACATCAGATGTGCCTAAATCCGTGATCACTGAAACTGTTAATGATTCTGCTGATGTTACTCAAAAGGGTGAACCAGTGAACGAATATCTGAAGGAATTGGAACGGTTTGATAAGAATCGTAAATAAGAACATGTCATATCGATATGTTGATGAGTTTATAAAGGAATTATAAAACTATGAGTAAGAGAGTAAATCCAAGTTCAGCCTATATTGACCAGACAAGGGCTGAGGCACTTATGGAAAAGTGGAAAGGCATTCTGGACTATACGTCTAAGACGGTCGCCCCAATCGAGGATGACCATACTAAGATGAACACCGCAATTCTCCTAGAGAATCAAGAGCGGTGGTGTTTGGGTGAAGCAAATACAGCCGGTGGGACTTCCGGTGCGTTTACAACCTATGCTGGTACAGTGAATGCAGGTCTCTATGGTGGTTCAGTGGGTAATGTTGACTCCTATGCAACGGGTGATGCTCGTTTGCCTAAGGTCCTAATCCCTATGATCCGTCGTACTTTCCCAGAGTTGATTACTAACGAAATCGTGGGTGTGCAGCCTATGAGCGGTCCTGTGGGTCTTGCATTCGCACTCCGTTATCGTTATGATTATAGCTCCCTAGGGAATACGGGTGGTTGTGGTGATGGTGGGACTTGTGGTAGTCGTCCTACTTCCTATGCTGAATATCTCCAGGCTGTTGCTGGTGACCCTCAGTATAGTACGGCGAAAAATAAGGAAGTTGGCTGGAACTGGTTGGATTCCCGCTTTACGGGTACTAGTTCCCAATGGCTAACCGGTACGTCAGACTTTACTATGCTTGGTGAAGATACGGGTGTTGCAGAAATTCTAGCGAATTTCGAATTGACCTCTAAGATTCCCCAAATGACAATCGAATTCGAGAAGACGGCTGTTGAAGCTGGTACTCGTCGGTTGGCAGCTAAGTGGTCTATCGAGCTTGAACAAGATCTAAAGAATATGAACGGTATTGATATCGATAACGAGATGACCAATGCTATGTCATATGAAATTCAAGCTGAAATTGACCGTGAAATGATTATGCGTATGGTCCAAGTGGCCCTACACGCTGGTCCCGTTCAAGGTTATTCACTCTGGTATGCAGCTTGCGCAGACGCTCGTTGGATCGGTGAACGTAGTCGTGATTTCTATGCTAAGGTTATCGTGGAGGCCAATCGGGTTGCTATACGTAACCGCCGGGGCGCCGCTAACTTTATTATAGCTACTCCTCGTACGTGCGCTATCCTAGAGATGCTTCCTGAGTTTAAGTTCATGCCTATGAATAGTACGGTTAATACGCAGCCAGTCGGTATCGCTAAGGTGGGTACGGTTGGTGGTCGGTTTAGTGTCTATCGTGATACGAGAACCGATGCTCAGTGGATGATTGGTCGTCGGTCTACCCCACTAGAGTATGCTCTGTTAGGATACAAAGGTGCTGAGTATTATGACACCGGTATAGTATATTGTCCGTATATTCCGGTGATGATTCAACGTACGATAGGCCCTAACGACTTCGCACCTCGGGTTGGTATTCTTACACGTTATGGTGTAGTGGACCATGTGTTTGGGGCGGAATTGTACTATCACGTGATTATTCTAAAGGGGTTAGGAACTAGTTTTGTTCCTGGTGAGGCCCATACGTACCTTTAGTTTGGTACTCTTTAGAGTATAGTAGTTAGATAAAGATATGGGGAATTTGAAAAAATTCCCCATATTTTTTTGTCTTTAAATAAAATTTTTGTTGATAATCAAATAGATATATTATATACTTAAAATAAAGGAACAGTTAACCATAACAAGGGGAACAAAAATGGAAAGAAAACAATATAGTGAAACAGAAAAAACCGAAATAGTAGAATTTAAAAAGAACCACACCATAAAAGAAACAAAAGAGAAATATAATATATCCGTTGGAACCATATTATCATGGACGAATCCTGAATATCACCAAAAACAATTAATTCATCAAAAGAATGATTATATTCGTAATGGTCAAAGTGAGGAGAGGTCTCAAAAGCGAACAGAATATAATAAGACAAAATACGAACAAGACCCCCAAAAATGGCAATCCTTAAATAAATCTTATTATGAGAATAATAAAGAAAAGGTTCAAGAGAAGGTCAAACAATATACAGAAGATCATAAAGATCAATTAAATTTGACAGCAAAATTATATAAAAGAGATAAATTTAAAACAGATTTTAATTTCAAATTGGTTAGTCTATTAAGAAGTCATATTAATATAACATTTTCATATAAAGAAATTGACAAAGTAGATAGCCCCGATAAATTATTGGGGGCAAATATAGAAGATATCAAAAAACATTTGGAGTTAAAATTTCAACCAGGAATGACATGGGAAAATCGAGGCAAGGGGCAAGGTAAATGGTATATTGGTCACATTATAACAATTGATAAGTTTGATTTAACAAAGAGTGAAGATCAATATAAATTCTTTAATTATACCAATTTACAACCAATATGGGGTAAAACATCTAAAAATAATAAGGAACCTATATGTCAACCCCCAAATACAACGACAGCGTAAAGTCTGAAATTATAGAATTTAGTAAAACACATTCTGTAAAAGAGACAATGGTTAAGTATAATATTGCTAGACAAATGCTTTTATTATGGATAGATCCGATTTTTCATAAAAAACAATTAGAAAGAAATGCTAGATATTATCAACGAAAAATACAAAAATTAACTACAACCACTAAATATTGTGCTTGTGGGTGTGGTCAACTAGTAAAAAATATAAATTGTCAATTTTTACAAGGCCATAGTAATAGTTCATTAGAGGTTAAAAATAAAAAAGAACAAGTATTTTTGGATAAATATGGTGTTAATAATCCAAGCCAACTACAAGAAATCAAAGATAAAAAAAAAGCAACATTACAAGCAAATTTGGGGGTTGATGTTCCTGCTAAATCCCCAGTTGTAATGCAAAAAATGAAACAAACATGTATAGAACGATATGGTGTCGAAAATATATTTTGTAGTGAGCAATTCAAAAAAGATAATCATGAAAAATGGCAAAATAACAAAGAAAATATAATTAAAAAAATACAAATGGGTAATTGGTCAACATTTTATGATGAATTAATTAATACAGATAGATTAAAAAGTAAATTTACAGTATTATTTACAAAAGAAGAATATGTTGGGGTTGGTGATAAAGATAAAAAATACCCATTTAAATGTAATAAATGTGGTACAATTTGTGAATCTAATTTAGATGATGGATCTTTACCTAGATGTTATATATGTTATCCTTTAATAACAAGTGGTGGTCAATCTATTATAGAAAATGAATTAGTATATTATGTTCGTCAACTTGAAACAGATATTAAAGTACAAAACAGATCAACCATTTTTCCATTAGAGCTTGATATAGTAATACCCCAAAAGAATATTGCTATAGAGCTTGATGGATTATATTGGCATTCTGACGTTAATGGGGGTAAAGATAAAAATTATCATTTAAATAAAACACTATTATGCGGTCAAGAGAATATTCGATTAATTCATATATTTGAAGATGAGTGGAGAAAAAAGAAGAAAATTGTCAAAGGAAGATTAAAACACATATTAGGCAAAGATGATTATAGAATATATGGTAGAAAATGTGAAATTAAAAATATTAACGATAATTTAAAAAGTAAATTTTTAAATAAATATCATATTCAGGGAGATGATAGTTCTAGTATTAGATTGGGTGCATTTTATAAAAATAAGTTAGTTGCTGTAATGACGTTTGGTAAGTTAAGATTGGCATTGGGCCAAATTCATGTTGAGAATAATTGGGAATTAATAAGATTTTGTATAATTCCTAATTTTGCTATAATTGGTATAGCAGACAAACTATTTTGTCATTTTGTTAAGCAATATAACCCCATAAAGGTCAAATCTTATGCTGATATTCGATGGAGTGATGGTGGATTATATAGAAAATTAGGATTTGAACAGATTGACATAAGTCCGCCAAGTTATTGGTATATGAAAGAATATAAAGACAGACACCACAGATTCAATTTCCGTAAAGATGTATTAGTTGAAAAGCTAGAAAACTTTGATCCAAATAAGACAGAATGGCAAAATATGGTAGATAATGGCTATGATAGAATTTGGGACTGTGGTAATTATGTTTTTGAAAAATCCTTTCTCCAAAATCCTCAAAGATCTCCTTAAAAAAGGTAAATAATTATAAGATTAAGATCTTATAGATTTCATAAGGAGATAATAATATGGCAGCCGTAACCTTTAGTTTAAGCACAGTATCCGCGACGAACCTAGATTTTTTTGCATACTCTGGTCAAGGGTACACCACATTTGGCAACATTCTGATCAATGGAATTGATCAATGGAATATATCAGCAGTAAGGATTGCTTCCATGACGGTCAGTGCAAGTAATTCTTCATTTACTGGAGTATATACATTAAGCACAGCAACGCAGAATGCACTCCCCAAGACATTAACCATTGGGTTAGCGCAAGAATCTGATGCACTACCATATTCATTAACCTATAGAAATTCAGCTCTTAATACATTAAAATCCTGTCAACATTTAGTTGCAGTATCAGCTTATGGCTGGGCATTGTCGACTGGTGTACTTCTTGGCACAATGAATAATGGTACATGGAATACATTAGTATGGAATACAACGGCACTTCAAACCACATTTTCAACGACTTGTGCGTTTGGTAATGATCAACTTAATAATTGTGTCCGTAGTGGTTTTACTAGTTCGATTCCATGTTCAGTAGTATTAGCTAGTAATTACGAAGTATCTG
>ERZ1292629.2590-Hain-H43-01um-R1-2590-length-14925-cov-8_pt1 | contig 14925 bp, 5 predicted proteins | sample MGYA00564399_ERZ1292629 | MGnify/ENA primary metagenome ERZ1292629 (study PRJEB36523, sample SAMEA6512636) | groundwater metagenome | collected 2019-01-08 | study: AquaDiva: Metagenomics assemblies of 32 groundwater samples
TAGAGCGCGTCACTGATAATGACGAGGTCTGAGGTTCGATTCCTCAATCGCCCACGAAACGCCATCTGGCGTTTTTGTGTTATATTTGCAAAAAGAAAAAATCTCATATATAATATTAATTCAGAAGGGTGGTTTTTATATCTCCAAATACGTATGGAAATAAAGAGTAAAAAAAGGGTTGGCAAGATAGTCCTCGGATATCTGGGGAGCGCAGGCTTGTTTTTGATAGAAATCATTAAAGTTGCTGTGCTGGCCGGGATTACTATCGGCATAGTCAGGTATTTTTTGTTCAAGCCGTTTTATGTTAAGGGCGCGTCAATGGAGCCGAATTTTTTTGATAAGGAGTATTTAATAATAGATGAAATTAGTTTTAGGTTCAGAGCGCCAGGAAGAGGCGAGGTAATCGTTTTTAAATATCCGGACAATCCAAAGGAATTTTTTTTGAAAAGAATAGTCGGATTGCCCGGCGAAACAGTTAAAGTTGCCGAAGGGCAAATAACAATATATAACACCGAACATCCGGAAGGGGTTGTGTTGGATGAGCCGTATCTGCCAATGGATTTGTCGACCGTTGGTGAGAGGGTTACCATTCTTGATGGAAATCAGTATTTTGTTTTGGGCGATAACAGGCAAAATAGTTATGATTCAAGAAGATTTGGCGCTGTTGATAAAAAATTAATCATCGGCCGTACTTTTTTTAGGGGTTGGCCTTTTAACCGCGCCGAGCTGATAAGACAGCCGGATCTAAATATTTAATATGCCGAAAATAAAAAAAGAAAAGGCTTTGAAAAAAAAGACAAAAGTAAAAATTGAGAAAGAAAAATCTCCGGTTCCTGAAAAGAGCAAAAAAACATATAGCCTCCTTAGGGGCATGCACGATATTCTTCCAAAAGATGAAAAATACTGGAAGACTTTTTTTCATATTGTCGAGAATCTGGCCGAGCATTTTCAGTTTGGAAGAATTGAGACGCCGATTTTGGAAGAACTGAATCTTTTTGTCAGATCAGTTGGCAGGGGAACGGATATTGTTGACAAAGAAATGTACGCCTTTGAAGACAGAGATGGCAATAGAGTTTGTTTGCGGCCGGAAGCAACCGCTTCAGTAGTGAGGGCGTATATTCTGCATGGAATGTGGAATATGCCGCAACCAATAAAACTTTGGTATTGGGGACAGATGTTTAGATATGACAGGCCTCAAGCCGGAAGATTTAGGCAGTTTTTTCAGGCCGGATTTGAAACGATCGGAGATGCGGATCCATCTGCCGACGCGGAGTTGATATTAACGGCTCATAATTTTTACAAGGACATGGGTCTTCCGGTTGAAATTCATATCAATAGCATTGGTATGCCCGAAGAAAGGCAAAAATATAAAAATGCTCTGGTTGAATATTATAGAAGCAAAAGGAGTTATTTATGCGATGATTGCAAGGCGCGGTTAAATAAAAATCCTCTTCGCTTGCTTGATTGCAAAAATGAGAAATGCCAGCCGGTAAAAGAGGAAGCCCCGCAGATTATTGATTGGCTGGATGATGAATCAAAAAATCATTTTATGAAAGTGTTGGAATATTTGGACGAACTTTCCATTCCTTATGTTTTGCGTTCAACACTGGTTCGCGGTCTTGATTATTACACCAAGACGGTATTTGAAGTTTATACTGTGTCTACCGGTGAGGGTGGAGCGCAAAGCGCGTTGGGCGGAGGCGGTCGATATGATCTGTTGGTTGAAGAGTTGGGAGGGAAAGCAACGCCGGCAGTCGGATTGTCGCTAGGCATTGAGAGGTCGGTCAGCGCATTGAAGCAGTATAATGAGCAAAACCAACTTAAACCGTCGGTTAAGAAATATGACGCGTATATAGCCCAGTTGGGGGATCAGGCCAAACGCAGGGCTTTAAAAATTTTAAATGAATTGCGAAATTCCGGATTAAAAATCAACTACAATTTCGCAAAGAATTCGTTAAAATCTCAGCTTGAATCGGCCAATGGTTTGCAAGTGCCATACGCATTGATTTTAGGCCAGAAGGAAGTGCAAGATGGCACAATTATAATCAGAGACATGGAGTCTGGCGTGCAGGAAATTGTTGATCAAAAGAAGACCTGCTTAATCTTAATCAAAAAGCTTGGTAAAGTTTGACGAAGAGCCTGATTTTGTGTATACTTTACGAGTATTTATTAACAAAGCGATTAGTATTTTTTGAGCGGGTTATGGCCACCACAGTGGCCATCCATGAGCTTTCGCAAGCGAGGAAAGCGAAAAAATTACTAAGAGCGGATTTTTAGAAAGAGAGGTGAATTTGTGCCAGAAGTAAAACGGAAGAAAAACGAATCTTTTGAGGCTTTTTTACGAAGAGTAAAAAAGAGATGGCAGCAATCAGGGAAAATATTACAGGCGAAAAAGATTCAATATTATGAACGGCCGAAGAATAAAAATATGCGCAAAAAAAGCGCATTGCATAGAATGGCCGTATCGCAAAAAATGGAGTACCTGAAAAAAATCGGCAGATTGCCTGAAGAGCCGAAAAAATTTGGTAGATAATTTTTAGTAATTAAAATCCATTGTTCCATGCTTCAATGGGTTAAAAAAAAATCTTCTGTAAAAAAGACTGCAATATTGTGTGGAATTGTTTTTGTTGTCGGTTTTTTTATTTTTGGAAATAAAGTTTCCGCGCAAAGCATAAGCGATGCCAGCAGTTCCTTGCGAGAAGGCTTGAGCGCGGTTGAATCAACAGGACTGCCGTCAACAGATATAAGGGTTATTGTCGCAAAGGTAATTAAAGCGGCGCTCGGATTATTGGGCGTCGTTGTTTTGGTTTTAACAATATATGCCGGATTTTTATGGATGACTGCGGGAGGCAATGAAGAGCAAATAACAAAAGCAAAAAAAATGATGCTTAATTCGGCGATTGGCTTGGCGATCATTTTAAGCGCTTACGCTTTGGTGGTTTTTGTCGCAAGAATGCTTGGTGTTGGCGCCGGCGGTGATGGAGGAGATGTCGGGGGGTCGGCTATGGGAGTTCCAGTCATTCAAAATTTTTCCGGCAGTGGCGCTTTGGGCAGGATTGTAAAAGATCACTATCCGGCGCGCGACCAAGTTGATGTTCCGCGAAACGCGAAAATAGTAATAACATTTGGCAAACCGATTTTGCCGGAAACTTTTTTAGATGACACAAACCGGGATGGAATATTTGGCAGTTGCAACGACCCGATTAATAATTGGGCGGAAGACTGCGACCGGGTTAAAACCAGTTTTGATAAATTGAGCGATAATTTTATAAATATTCAACAAGTTGACGCCGAGAATCCGATTGCCGGTGCGGTGGTTTTAGCCGCGTCAAGCACGGCTAATGGAATTTCGGGCATTTATACTCTTGTCATCAAACCAATTATTGATCCATCAGTTCCGTCAGGCGGTTATATGGGTTCATCCACACAAAGAATTTCCTACAAAGTTCGTTTGGGTGGAGAAATCAAACTTGATGACCCGGCTAACGGGAATCCGTCGGCTTTTCAGAGCGCCCAGTTTGGGAGCAATTATTATGAGTGGCAGTTCTCTAACGGCACCGCTTTGGACGCCGCTCCTCCGAGAGTGGAGAGCGTATTTCCGCCGGCCGGTTCAACGGAAGCCATGAATTCAATTTTGCAAATTCACTTTAGCGAACCGATTGATCCGACCGGCATTCAGGGGAAGTTTGTCGCGGGCGATAATGAATTTTTTATTGAAGGGCAGAATATTTTTCTCAAAAGCGGATCCAGCGAGATGCCGCCCGGTAATTTTATTTTGACGAATAATTACAGAACACTTGAGTTTGTTTCCACCAAAGAATGCGGCAAGAATTCTTGCGGAAATAAAATATTTTGCCTGCCGGTCTGCGATAAATCCGGAGCTGATTGCGAAATAGATAATTACGAAATTTTATTGCGAGCCGCGAAGGTGTTTAATGAGAGTTCGTTTGAGGGTCGGCCGTTTACCGGAATTATGGACATGGCCGGGAATTCTCTTGACGGCAGTAAAGATAACAAGCCGGATACGGCTTCAACCGAAATGCCGGCATTTCCAAATCAAAAACAGCCGGATAATTATTTTTGGTCATTTAGATTGGAAAATAGATTGGATACTTCGGCTCCGTATTTGCAGAAAATAATGCCCGGCAAAGACGCGCAAAATGTTCAGCCGGATCAAGAATTAAGTTTGCAGTTTAACAAGAGGATGCGGGTTGACTCAATGTATGGAATAGGGATTCAAGAGTATCCTGCTCCGACAAACGGAGTGCCTGTTTGGAAAGTTCCGGTTTCTGTATTTAACGCAAAAGGCACTTATACCAGAATTAATCATGGGCCATTTTTGGATGATAGGCGTCAGTATTACATGCCTATTGTTGATTCCGGAGTTGAGGATGTTCATTATAACTGTTTTTATCCAGGGAAAGGGCCAAATCAAGAAGCTAATTCTGCCGGAGAATCTTCGGAGTGCGACGAAGCCAATCCGGATAATTGTTGCCAGGTAATTACTCAACAAAATCAAGCCTTTTGTTGCAATGGATTGGTATCTGAAAGCGCCAGCACCGCGCAGGCTTGTTTTGAATATTTACGAAGCGTGAGCATATAATTTTTGAGAATGACATTTTGTAAAACATGAGGAAAGAAATAAAAAAATTTATTTTAATTTTCATTCTGGTGATTGGCTTGGCCGGGGCGTTTTTGTGGCATGCGAATTTAGCGAGCGCGCAAGTTGATTTGGGAGTGGAAGCGGCTGGCGATACAATCGGTTTGGCCTCAACGGATATCAGAGTTATTGTGGCGAAGATAATCAAGACCGCGCTTGGCTTGCTTGGCATTGTGGCGATTGTCTTGGTTTTATACGGCGGATATGTATGGATGACAGCCGGAGGGGACGAGGAAAAAATAAGTCAGGCAAAAAAAATTCTTGTAAATTCGTTTATCGGCCTTGCCATAATTTTATCGTCTTACGCCATAACAAGTTTTGTATTGAACAGGTTGATTTCCGCGACCACAGGTGTTGAAAACAGCGGCGGGAATATGGGTGGTGGCGGCGGCGGAGGGAATCCGTACTTTCCTTCATCAATTTTTTATGTTGACAGTCTGCCGAAAGGCGGAGTTCTTTGTGTGCGCAATGTTCATTTGGCCGTTACGTTTAATAAAGAAATTAATCCTGATACATTAGCCGACAATTTGGTTCTTGAGAAGGAAGACGGCAGTCCGGCCGGCGGTTCTTGGAGCGCCAACGGAAATACCGCGGTGTTTATTCCTTCCGGCGACTGCGGTTCAGGCCCGAGCGATTGTCTGGACGGGTTAACAAAGTATATTTTGAAATTTAAAAATTCTTCCGCGATAAAATCAAGCGACGGGCTTGTTTTAAATTGTTCCATTAAAGATGGCTGTGGCAATGTCGCGTTTACGACCGGTGACGGAGTGGACAGATTGCCGCCGCAAGTGCAGATACAGGAAATACCCGGTGATTTATTAAAACTTGGCTCAATGATTCCGGTTACGGTAAATTTTACTGACGATAACGGCGTGCAAAAAATAGATTTTGGTTCTGATGGTTATTTCGCGGAAAGCAAAACAATTTCCGGGTGCCAAAAAAGCGGATCCGTATCTTTCAATTGGGTTACAGCCGGCCTGTCTGCCGGTGAACACGCGTTAAAAGCAACGGGCTTTGATTGGTCAATGATGCAGTTCACGGCCAACTCAAATGTCAGTTTGTTGCCCAATCATTGTTTTGACACTCAATTACAGAGTGATCTGGGCGAAACAGTGGCCGGCCCGCCGGCGTGCGGAGGCGAATGCGGCGGGTGTTCCGGTTCTTCTTGTACAAACAACAGCCAGTGTTCAAGCGGATACTGCGAGCTGTCAGGAGGTTCTGGAACTTGTGTTGATAAAATGCGAATTAACGGAGTTTCTCCTTTATCAGGCGCTCCCGGGACTTTTATTAGTATTTCAGGTTCATTTTTTGGAAGCAGTCCTGGCAAAGTTTTTATTAACGATAAGCAAGCGAATCTGGCTTCCTGCGGAATCGGGGGTTGGAAGCCGTGGCAAATCATAGTTGAGGTTCCAGATAGCGCGGAAAGCGGACCTATTCGCGTTGAGACAAATGAAGGCGCTGGAGCAAAGTTAGTTGACAGCACAAATGATGATTGGGGTCCTCGTTTGTCTGATTTTACCGTTAATAGCACAGTCAGACCAGGGTTGTGCGCGATTGTTCCTGACAGCTCTTTACCCGGACAGGAGATTGAATTGACTGGTAAAAATTTTGGCAATGCTTTGGGAAAAGTTTATTTTGGACAAACAGCCGGCCTGGTCGGCTTGAGCAGTTGGGCCGACGTCTATATCAAAGCTCGTGTGCCAATTTTAAATTCAGGCAATGTCGGAGTAAAGGTTGCGAGAAACGGCGTTGACAGCAATAGCTTAAGATTTTTTATTGAAAGCGACGACAATACTAATGGCCCAATAATTTCTTCGGTTAATCCGGAAAGCGGCGCCAAGGGCGAGTATATAACAATTATTGGCAAAAATTTTGGTGACCAGAGAGGAAAAGTTTGGTTTAAATTGGTTGGAGCTGATGGCCAGCCAAGCGGCGACGCGATTGATGGGAGTTTTAATTTTCCGGCGGAATGTGATAGCACGTGGACAGATAAACAAATAATAGTAAAATTTCCTGAAAATAAAGGCGGCGCGGGAAATACATATTTCGTACAGGTAAGGTCTGCGGATATCAGTAAAGGCTGGAGCGCGCTTGGTTCAGTATTTAAACTGAATGTTGGCATGCCAAAGCCTGGAATTTGTGAGATAAATCCAGTTTCCGGGCATGTCCCGTTCGCGAGCAGTTCGGCTGTTTTGAGAATTGCCGGCGAATATTTCGGATTTTCGCCAAGCGCGTATTTTTGGACTCATTCGGCTTCCGCAACTTCCACAGAAGGAAGGCTGGTCGCGGAGTCTAGCAATTTAACAACTCAAGGCAGTTTAAATATTATAACAACACAACCTCCGCTAGGAACTCAATCTGGGCCGATAATTGTGTATAGAAATGATGACCTGCAATTAAGCAACCCCAGGAATTTTGCGGTTAAAGATTGTGTCAGCAATAATTTATCTTGTCCTGAAGAAAATACGCATTGTTGCGCCACTGGCCCGGAAGTCGGTTCTTGCAAGCCGAATGGAGCGCTGTGTGATGGTGAGACATTATCTTCAGGGTATGTTTGGAGATTCAGCACCAAGGATATTCCGGAAGTCCCGCGAGTTATTGAAAGATGCGACAGGGGCACAGAAGGTGGAAGAAATTTACCCAGCCCGTCCCCCAGCATACAATGGGACTCTTTGCCGTCTGACGACCATCATAATGTTTGCAGATCGGCTTCGGTGGCTGTTGAATTTAATGTTAATTCTATTAATCCAATTTCACGGAGTAGTTTGATTATAAATGAATGTGACGCCGGTTCTGTCAATACGGACCAGAGATCTTGCGTTTCCGGCGGAAATGTTGAGATAGACGGGGCGGGCGATATCGCGCCACAGCCAAGCACAGAAGCAAGGAGTTATATTAAATTAAATCCGAGCGGTTCATATAACGGAGGAAAGTGGAAAGACAATACTTGGTATCAGGTTGTTTTGAAAGATAATATAAGCGCCGGAACCGGAGACACTGCCGCGAATTTGCTAAAAAATAAAACCTGCAATGTGAGTGGGTCGGCTTATTGTTTTTTGTTCAGAGCCGGTGAACGTGATTGCAGAATTAGATCGCTGATTATTACCCCGTACAGTTATAGAACAAGAGTTTTGGAAGCTCCAATCAAGCAAAGATCCAATTTTGCGGGCGATCCTGAAAATTTATTTTATTCCGCTCATGGCTTAAGCGATCAAAAATGCATTATCATGAATGTGAACGGTTTTGGTTGGCAATGGAGTTCGGCAAATATATTGTATGCTGATATTTTCAGCGGCGCGAACGCGGAGGATATGGTTCAGGTTTCCGCCCTGCAAAATACAGTTGGAGTTGGTCTGGTTAATCCGCAAAATGCGGTGAATATCAGTGTGACTGCATCCACCGGCAGTCTTCACTATAATGCCGGTAGTCCTCTTACAATAGATTTGTCCGACCCGGAAGTTATTGATTCTTGGCCAAAGTGTTCGGAGTCATGTCCAAACGCGGAAATTGGGGCAAGATTTAATACGACTATGTCAGAGCTCAATTTGGAAAATGCCGTAAATATGTATGAGTGCGCGGATGAAAATTGTTTTGAAGTCACGCCTGTGGCTGTTAATGGTTATTTAGATCAGGATTCTAATTATACTGTTTTAAAAATTGCCAATCTTGTTCAATTAAAACAAAACACGATTTACAAAATTTCACTTTCCGCCTCTTCAAGCGCGGCTTCGCCAACTCAACTCTGGTCAGCGTCTGTTTTCGGCGACCCGACCACATATTCAAAACCATATAATAAAGAATATTCATGGAAATTTAAAACAAAGAATGAAAAATGCGCGATAAATCGCGTTGAGGTTTCTCCGAAAGTTTATACAGCCGGCAAAATCAACGACCGGGCGGTTTATGAGGCGCAAGCTTATTCTTCGCCTGATTCATGCGACGCAAGCGGCCAAAAAATAGATCCGTGGAAAGCTGATTGGAGCTGGTCGTCTTCCGACGCTTTGGTGGCGGAAGTCAGAAGTTTTAGCACAAAGGGTCTGAATCCTTATTGCACGCAGTATTGCGTAAGAAGGGGCAGTGATATACCGGCTGGAGCGTCCGTTATTCCGGTTTGTGGAAATGGCATAGTAGAGGCCGGCGAGGACTGCGACCAGCCTGATAAAAGCAATGGATGCGGTCTTAAGTGCACAAAATTGGGCAACACCAGCACATCAACATGCGGGAATGGAATTGTTGAATCTGGTTTGGGAGAAGAATGCGATCCGCAGAACACAGCGGGCATAATCGGTTGCGGCAATGATTGTTTGAGGCAGGGTTCTTCGGCGGAAATATCAGATGTAGCCGACTCTCTTTGCGGAAATGGTTATATTGGGAGCGGGGAAGATTGCGATGTTGGCATAGCAGGATCTGCAAGCAACTCGCAATCAGCCATGGGTTGTTCGGAAAAATGTCTGCGTTTAGGAACCAGATTGTCCAAGAATTGGTGCTCGGAAAATTCGTCCGGCTATGGCGGTTTTACAAAAGAAGAATTTGAAATATCTTGCAAGACGGCTATGAGCCAATGCGGCGACAAAGTAGCAAGTCCGGATGAGGATCCAGGGTGTGACAATTCAGCCAGTGGATGGAATAGCGAGTTGTGCAATTCAAGATGTTTGTTAAAAAATGGAGATGCTCCGGTTGACATAAGCGGAAACGGGTGCGCGGAAGCCGTGGAAGATGGCTGTGTCAAGGGCAAGCACAAAGGCTCTTCTTTAATGTATTCTCAACCGTCAGTTTGTGGCGATCAAGTTGTTGGAAAAGGCGAGGATGCTTTTTGCGAAACGAATTTATCAAGCGATCATGTCGGCTTAAAAAATCCATGGTCTTTGGCCGTTGGGATCGGCATGGGCGAAACTGTTGGGACCACAACTCCGACCCAGATCGCGGAAATCAAAGCTGAAACTGATAGCGGAGCAACAGGCATCAAGGTTGGCGCGTCTGGTGAATTTAGAGTGCCGTGCGGTTTTTCTACCGACCAAGAATGCAGATCCGCGTTTGGCGGCGACTGGAGCCTTGGGAAAAATTCGTGTTGCTACAGGAAGCCCGCGCTATTGAGTGTATATCCCGGCGCGACTTCTTCCATAAAACATAGCATTTGCCCAAATTCCGTTGTTGAGGTTGAATTTGACAGAGAGATAGATTTGTCAACTGCCAACGGTAATTTTGTGCTGGCTCGTGGAATGGTTGGAGCCGGAGTCGATGGGATTAGTTGTGGTGGCAACGAAGACGTGACTTCTCTTTTGGCAATTAATAATCAAAAAACTTCGCCGTGGTATAAAAAAATAGTTTTAAAAATTACTAAATTTTTTAAAGGCTTATTCAGCCAGGAAGCCTCGGCTTTGCGCACCGAAATAAGGTCGGCGAAATGGTGCGCCGGTTCCGATTTAGGGAGTTACAAAGTTCAGAAATTTGCCGGTAAATCAAAATTAAGCGTGAGTTTGACCAAGCCGCTTGAAGCTGACACTGATTACGCCGTAATTTTGAAAGATGGCATACGCGACAGAAGAGGCGCGAGTATTGGCAAGAATTCGGATGGGAAAAATATAAGTTGGAAATTTATAACCGCCCCGAAAATGTGCGAAGTGGAAAAGGTTGAAGTTGAGCCGTCGCAAATTTTATTTGGATCTTCCGGAGCCTCAAGCACATTAAATGCTTCAGCGCTTACGCTTAATGGGAGCAGAATACAACCAATACCCGGCCATTATTCTTGGGACTATGCTTGGCAGCCTTTTGCCAATTCTTATGTTACAATAGAAAATACCACTTCATCCATAAATACAATTTTTGCAAATAATCGCAACGGCGAGATTGATATCAGAGCTACGGCTATGGTCTCTGAAAGTGAAGTGAGTGGAAGATTGGGGCCTGTCGCGACCGGCAAATCACATGTTATCGTTTTCTTATGCGAAAGGCCGTGGCCTCCCAAGGATTTGTCTGTTGCCGGCGGGGCTCCTGTCGTAATATTTCCGTATGAAGACAAATTTGGCAATAATGACGGATATAATTTAACGGAAAATAAATTTGACAACACCAGTATACCGGCGGCGGCATTGGGCGGTTACTTTAATTTCAGTTCCTATTATTGCGCTGATAATGGAGTCTATGGCTCTGGCGATGATCTTCCATATTTGCGCGCCGCTGTTCAGACATCTCCGCAATCAATCACCAGCACCAATATCGCGTCTTTAAAACGGTTTATCTTTACAAACGAAAGAAACAACGACGCGATTGGAATTCAGATTTTTTCCAATCCGAATCATCTCGCGATCAAAGATTGGTTTGAGCGCGGAAAAGCCGAAGGCGGCATAGGATTTTATGGGGATATGAAGGACTTGCGGCTTGATGGCTATGAAGCGATTACGGATGGCAATAATATTTATGTTGATGCGTTAAATGTTAATTCATCTCTGGTAAGAATTAGTTTCGCCCCCGTCTGTTTCTTTCCAGCCGCCCCTTCCTCTTGTTTTACCGAAGGGGAGCGAAACATATATTCCAACATCTATCTGTTCAGCATAAACGCGAGCGCGCGACCTGAAACCAGAAAAGTTTTTGAACAAATGATGGAAAATCTGGAGTTCAACACCAATTTGACAAATTATCGGTATTGCGGGGCAGATGTGGAAAATCCCGGTTCGTCCGTGGCGTGTCAGACGGATTTGGATTGTCCTTCTGGAGAAGTTTGTTCAGCCCAAGTTGATAAATTAAAGAGAAATTATACAAGATTGAGGGACCTTGAAGTAATAAATGACGCGTTAGAATAAAATATGAGGTTAAGAAACGTTAAATTAATAATAATGGTATTGGCGGCCGCGGCAGTCGGAATTTTCGGTTTAGTCAAATCCGTGAAGACGTCCGTGCCGGCCTTAAAAGAGGGCACCTATCTGCCCGGGCAAACTTTGAGCGTCTGGCCTTCGTGGTCTGTTTTGGGGAATGAAGCTCGCAGAAGTTTTCCTACCGACCCAATAAATCAGTTGGGTTTATCCGGAACATGCACAACCGGACCCGGAAAATTTTGCACAAGCGACGCGGACTGCGCCAGCTTGACTCCAACCACAACCTGTACTCTGCACGATCCGGAAACAGGTTGGAGCGTCGCGGACAGGCGGTTTAGTTTCGCGTGTTCGCCGCTGTCATACGCTTATCGATATATAAATTTATCAACCAGCACTTATGAAGTCAGGGCGAGATTTGAAAATCCGTTTGGAACAGATAGCAACATCGGCGCTTCCATCGGTAATTGGGATTCATTTGTAAATAGTTTCATAGACACGGCGTCGTTTAAGATTTCAGAACAGGAGGGAATCTGCAGGCAGGATCAGGAGATTTCAACGGCTGACAAAGGCACATGCGGAGACGGTAGATTAAATTTAAACAAAAATGAGCAATGCGATCCGCCCGGAAGAATTAATTATGGAGTTTGCGAGGATGTATTTGTGGAAGGAGTCGCGATCAAACGGATGAGCAAAGATGTTTGCGATAATTCGTGCAAATGGATGTCTGTCCCGCCAGTTGCCTGTTTTAGCACATGCGGGAATGGAAAAATTGAGGCAGGCGAGGCTTGCGACGACGGGGTGAAAAACGGAACTTACAATCACTGCAACACAACTTGCAACGGGTTCAGTTCCTTGGGAAGATGCGGGGATGGAGTGGTTACCACCACTTATGAGGCGTGCGAGATCGGAGTCGGTCAAGTCAATGAAAAATATGGTTTAAGCAAAAATGAGTCTTGCGCCGCCGATTGCCAGAGTTGGGGACCTTACTGCGGAGATAGAATCATTCAAAGCCAATATGGAGAGGTGTGCGAGAAGGATACGGAATGTTTTACGGACGGCAAAAAGGGAATAAAACTTTGCCCTGCCGGGTGTGGAAAGAATAACAACCTTGTTGGTTGGTGGAAATTTGACAGTTTTACCGGCAACACGACGCCAGACTCTTCCCCGCTCGGCAATAATGCTGATTGTGTCGCGTCTGTTTGTCCACAGACTGATTCTGTTGGTAAAGTAAACGGCGCCTTATTTTTCGGAGAAGCAAAACGTTTGTTAATGCCGTATCATTCCAGTTTTCCGACCAGCTCAATTGGCATTTCTGTTTGGATTTTTCCGTCGCCAAATGAATATCCGATGAGAAGTATAATTTATAAAAGGATTGATCAGAAAGGGTTTAGATTGTCGTATGATTACAATTCCGGTTTAAATACCGTGAGTTTCGTGTTGTATAGCACGGATGTTACAACTACTTTGCGTACGGTTTCCAATGTGTCGTCAAGTGTATGGACGCATATAGCGGCGACATACCAAAGACAGGGTGGTGAAAATATAATGAGAATTTATGTAAATGGGAAATTAGATTTAGGTAATGAGTTGATCAATAACAGCGCTTCTCCGTTAACACAAGGAGGAGTAAGCCCGATGCACATTGGTAAAGCGACCTTGTTAACTTCCACGCCAAATATTTCAAACCCTTTTGTCGGGAAAATTGATGAATTTAAACTTTATAATCGCGCTCTGTCCGCGGATGAAGTTAAAAATGATTATCAGGCCGGTTGGTTTTGCGACACCGGCACTGTTGTCGCGCCTGTTGAGACAGCTTCAGACGAATGCGGGAATGGAGAAATCGAAGACAGTGAAGCGTGTGATAACGGCTACGCGAAAAATGGCAAGCCATGCGTTCCGAGCTATAACAAGCCTTGCTCTTATTGTTCGGTTGACTGTCAAAATTCAATTGATGTCCAGCCAACGCAGTATTGCGGAAACGGCATAATTGAAGCGAGTGAAAAATGTGAAAAATCCGGAACCGATATTTTTACCGCAGTCTCAAATACGATCAGCACATATTTAAGTCTTGATCCGGTTAAAAAGGGCTATCAAGAAAAGAAATGCTCGGACGAAGACTTGGGCGCTTACGGGTCTGGCAAAGGCGCCAAGAGTTGTGATAACTGCATCCTGACCAGAAATTGTGTTACTTGCGGTTTGGATCCAAAAGGGGTTGAAGTGAGCGGAAAAATTATTAATGTATTGCAGACAAAAAAGGACTCTTATGAAGATCCGTTAATGGTTTGGAGTTCTGGTAGCGTCAGAACTCTGGGATTATATTTGAATGACGACAAGTTAGATAATTGTTGGGAGTATTCTTCTACGATATTTGGAGATTTGCCAAGGACTATCGCGATCAATAGATGCGAAGTAGGAAGTGATCATTTTGTTCCAAGATTGGCAGAGGCGAACAAATTCGCGGATGTTTCTAAAACCCCGCTTGCTTCACTGTCATCTTATATTTTAAAAACAACATCCGAACCTGTAACAAACGCAAAATTAAACAGCAGTCCTTTATGTTCAAGCGCTCCTGAACCGACTTACACGATGGTAATTAATAATGACTACAAGCACAGGTTTAAGTTTCCAATAGTTGCCGGCCCTCTTCCCGGGCAGTATGACATTATCGCCTCCCCGATAATCACCAGCACCAGACCAAAGGATGTAAGAGTTGTTGTGAGCTGGGAAACGACTGATGAATTTATAGGCGGATTTTTACGGCCAAGCGCGAGGGGGTCTTTATTTGAAGGGCCTGAATATACGCCGTGTAGCGGCACTGTCTGCTTTGATTTTGTAACCACAGGCGCGAATTATTATTCATTCACCGGTCCGGATTATAAAAGAGGCGGGATATGGTATCATGGTTTGATATCTTTAAACAAACAGGCGGAGTCGTTTACGATAGACACGGCGAGCATGGATTCCGGAGCGTATGGTTTTTATGTCAGGACGCCCGGCGCTCCGATTGCTCCGTTTAAAAATTTATCAAAATTAAAAGTTGATGTTTATTTGCCGGAAACAGACCTGACGAATTCGCGTATTTTTGGGGCGCCTCAAAAAACATATTATCTTAAAACAGCCACTACATTTGATCATCCGGCCGCTGGCTTTTGGTATGTATTTAATTTGTTCAAGCCTGATGCCGGTTCTGTTGTCAGCACGACTAACATTGTTGATAAAAATGAGATAATTACAAGTTTGGCGCGAATTACAATCGGCGAGTGTACTGGAAGACCCGCCGGCGCGGAGTGTCGCGCCGCGGCAACGGCAGAGCCGGGAGCGACATCTTGCGATGTGGCGGAGGCGTGCGCCGGAGATTCGGATTTTTGTCCAGCGGATCAGTTTAAATCAGCCGGCATTGTGTGCCGCGTCAAATCGTCAGGTGTGTCTAGTTGCGATGTGGAGGAAACGTGC
>ERZ1292629.2593-Hain-H43-01um-R1-2593-length-14912-cov-6_pt1 | contig 14912 bp, 13 predicted proteins | sample MGYA00564399_ERZ1292629 | MGnify/ENA primary metagenome ERZ1292629 (study PRJEB36523, sample SAMEA6512636) | groundwater metagenome | collected 2019-01-08 | study: AquaDiva: Metagenomics assemblies of 32 groundwater samples
TATGAGCTATCCACTCCTTTCTTGGTAACAGTTTTAATGAGCTGGAACGGGTGCTTGACAAAAGATAATAAATTTGCTAAGATTGACCATAGTTGGGGTTGGTCTCGGCGGACCCCAAAGGGTGCTATGCAAGCAAACACCAGCGACAGCCTAGAGCTCTCCGCAAACGTTTCTCGGTTTACGGATGAGGACAACAGAGGTATTTCTCTCGCGAGTGTCCGTGAGATGAAATAGTGATTGAAACACAGGAGACCAGCCCGCGTCGTGGCACTACGATCTGCGGGCTTTCCTTTTTTTGTCTCGCATTCCGTTTGATTTTATTTCGCCTAGCGAGGAGTATGTGAATGTGGCCTATCGGATGTTGATAGGCACCTGTAGACGGTAATCACATTCACAATGTCCGAGCGACTTTGTTTTATTCATAAAACAAGAAGTACTCCTGTGGTGCGACGGCGAATCAAAAGGTAAATACCCCGCGGCTCTGCCGCGGGTTTGCACGAGCGGAGCGAGTTCAAAGTGAGTGCAGGGCTTGCCCTGCGGTTCAATACCTTTTATTTTCCACACCAAAATTCTATTCTAGTATTCTCAAGAATACTAGAATAGAATTTTTTGTTTATTAGATAGAGCCTGCAGGCAATATTCCTTATTCTAATGTTCTTGAGAACATTAGAATAAGGAACTGTGTTTTTCCGCGTAAGTCGGCGTCCAGTCTGCGTTATTCCGCGCAACGTTAGTTGAACTCCCCCATTGCGCGTTCGCGGCCATCGGAGACAATCGCGCCAAGCGCGTCGCACGCTTTTTTACTTATTTTTTTTAAGGCTTCTATTTCTTTCGGTTTGAATTTTCCAAGGATGAAGTCAGCAACCGCTTTGTCACCCTTCGGTTTCTTTACCTTACCACTTGGAGTAGCGGGCGAAATCCCGATGCGCGCGCGGATAAACGCTTCCGTCTTAATGGCGCGCTTGATTGACTCTATTCCTTTGTGCCCTCCGCTTCCGCGATTAAAAGAAATTTTCATCGCGCCAAGCGGAATATCCAAATCGTCGTGAACAACAACGAGCTTCTCGGCGGCCTTTTTCGTCTTCACCAGGGGGGCGACGGATTTGCCGGAATTATTCATAAAAGTTTCCGGCAGAACGAGCAAAACTTTTTCTTTACCCCGAGCGCCGTCGAGGGGTCGCACTACCCCTTCTGACGAGAGCGCTTTTAATTTTTTATCAATCTCCCAGCCCGAAAAATCGTTTTTCTTTCTAAAAGCCTCCAAAACAATCCGCCCCGTGTTGTGGCGCGTGTTTTTGTATTCTTCGCCCGGATTTCCGAGACCAATGATTATGTATTGCATATTCCGAAATATTACCAAAAATAAGCGTTTGAATAACTATTTACTTGTTTCAAAAATTATGCTAGAGTGAAAAAATCCATTAAACAGGAGCTGTCATGAACACCTCCGAAAGGAAGTTCTTTGGCGTAAAAAGGATCTTCCTGGACATCGCAGGTTCAATCATGCGAAAAAGGAGGGCCACCAAAGAGACCGCCCATGCCACAATGAAAAAAACATCTCAGTTGGAGCAAGGCACCGATTCAAAAAAACCCCCACGCCCATAAAGCGTGGTTTTTTATTTATTTTTCCTAACCGCCACAATAGCAAGAGAAAGAGCTGCCTCCGCCAGGTTTTTAAGACTGCCCAGATAACTTAATGTCTTGTTTTTATTCCCCTGACCTAAGTCGTTGGAATTTTCAATTTTTCTAATAAGTCCCTCTATGGCTTTGTAAGCATCCGCAATCATATGTGTGGTCATCAGATCCTCAATCATTTTACAATCATTTGTAGAAACAATTTTTTGCTCATCCATTATGGCAACAAAAGTTATTGTTTGTTCAATTGCTTGGGTGTACAAAGTTTCTCTTAGGTCTTCCGCGAAATCGTGATATCTTGCTTCAAATTTTTCTTTGTTTATGATCGCCCCTCTTTCCGCGTCAACATACGGTCTCACCTCCCTCAAAAAATTAATCATCTCCTCCTGATCTATGGACAAAATAAGATTGGGGGCATTGGGAACACCCACTTTGGCTAAAGGATTACCCGATGGTCTGAAAAAACGCAAATCGTGCAGTTTGCCTCGCTTAAAATTTTCTTCAGCCCTATCCACTTTTTCTTCAACCGCTCTAATCGTTTCGGTGGTGACATCAACCAAAAATCTGGTAACACTTTTGGGGTTTATTTTTTTTCCCATGTCATCGGGTAAAACATTCTTTATCTCAAATATCAAATCGGCGTAAGGGGGACCTAGATCTTCGGACGGAGCCGTGGCGTAGATCTTGACCTCTATGTCCCTGCCATCTCTGTCCTTGCCAAAAAACCCGAGAGTATTGCCGAGAAGAGGGATTGTTTCGGCCAACGTACCAATAATTCCTTTCCCCATATTTTCCGACCCCCGGTATAATTGCCTGGTTTTGGAAACACCCTGTCTGGCCGCGCTTACCATTTCACTTCCTAGTTCGTTGGTAAATTGATCTTCTTCCATTGAGTGCTCGGGAAATTTTGCCCTAGCACTTAGTCTTTGAAGTGTTGCGGCGGTTTGAATTACTTCTCTCTCTAAATAATGAGGGGTCTCTTCCCCTCCGTTAATTTCTAGTTTTTGCATTTTCATAAATATTCTTTCAGATTATGTTAAACGTTCGCACGATTATGTGCAAGCGCGGTGAAATCGTCTGAAACCGACCGCTTGTGCGGCGGCGCGAATACGCGCCGCCGTTTTCTTTTTGCATTTTTTGCTCTAACACGCGTTTTTCTATCGCCCGAACACTAATCGTGGTATCTTTTTTTTGTTGCAGCGCTAAATTTTTCGATAAAACGATTTTTGATGCATAAATATTTTTTTGTTGTCCGATTGTGAAAAAACATTTTTGCAATAATACCACGATATAGCGCGCGGGCTTGCGTCAAGCAGACACTACATAGTATTATTTGCGCACGTATGATTGAAAACCAAAAGAAGAATGAAAATAATACTCCATCCGCGTCACCAGAAGAAAAAAACGGCTCGTCCTGGATGGATTTTTTTCGCTTCACGCTTATTGCTGTTGCCATTGTCATTCCGTTCCGGCTTTATGTCGCCCAGCCATTTATTGTTTCCGGCGCCTCGATGTCGCCCACCTTTGAAACCGGCCAATATTTGATAGTTGACGAATTAACTTATCGTCTCGGGGAACCAAAACGAGGGGATGTTGTGATTTTGAAAAAACCGCGCGAAGAAGCCGAGTTTCTTATTAAAAGAATAGTGGGACTTCCGGGTGAAACAGTGGAAATAAACGGCGGGGTGATAACAATAAAAAACAAGGAAAACGAAAATGGATTTGTCGTACCGGAACCTTACGTGAAAAATACCCGTGTAGAAAATTTTAAAGTAATAATCGATCGCAATGAATATTTTGTCATGGGAGACAACCGTCCGGTCTCTTTGGACTCGCGGTTTATCGGAACAATACCTAGAGATCATATCGTGGGGCGCGCTATTCTCCGGCTTTTGCCCATAAGCGAAACCTCTTTCTTGCCGGGAAGCTACAATTAAAACAATTTTTTGAAATAAGTTCCGATTAAAAGATGTAGACACAAATTATGACGACGCAAAAAAAACAGCAAAAAGAAGCCTTCGTGTCTCCCAAGGGGATGCGCGACATTTCGGGAGAAGAGTTCTACGGCTATCAGGGGCTTTTTGAAAAGGCCCAGGAAATAGCCGTCTACTACGGTTTCAAACCGATAGAAACGCCGATACTTGAAAAAATTGAGGTCTTTACGGCAAGTGTGGGAATCGGCACGGATATCGTGGACAAGGAGATGTACACTCTTAAAACAAAAGGCGGAGATCACTTGGCAATGCGCCCGGAAGGCACGGCCGGCATAATGCGTTCCTACCTTGAACAAGGAATGCAATCCTTGCCCCAGCCGGTAATGCTTTACTCCTACGGTCCTTATTTCAGGCACGAAAACCCGCAACGAGGCAGATTTCGCCAATTCCACCAGTTTAGTTTGGAAGTTTTGGGTACGGAAAAAAGTATCGCCGACGCTATCGTCATTCGCACCTCGATGACTATTTTAAACGAAGCCGGTTTTGAAAAACTGGTTATTGAAATAAATTCTATCGGCGACAAAGAATGCCGTCCGTCTTATTTGCGTGAATTAACCGATTATTACAAAAAGCACATTAATCTAGTCTGCGCGAACTGCAAAGATCGGCTGAAGCTAAATCCGTTGCGGCTTCTTGATTGCAAAAATCCAAAATGCCTGGCAATCAAAGAAGGCGCGCCGGACCCGATGTCTTTTCTTTGCCACGACTGCAAGACACACTTCAAGGAAGTGCTTGAACATCTGGAAGAAATGAAACTGCCTTATCGCATTAACAAAAATCTGGTGCGCGGTTTAAGCTATTACACAAAAACGGTGTTTGAAATCAGCGAAGCAACCGAGGGCGATGTCTCGGGCGTGAGTATCGATGGAATAATGGTCGCGCCCGAAGAAGCGCCGCTTGCTTTGGCCTCGGGTGGCCGTTACGATTATTTGGCAAAATCTCTTGGAGGGAAAAAAGATGTGCCGTCGGTCGGAAGTTCCATCGGCGTGGACAGAATAATAATGTCTCCGCGTCACAAAAAACTGACCCCGCGTATTCTCAAAAAACCAAAAGTTTATTTTATTCAACTTGGACTGGAGGCAAAACTAAAAAGCTTGAACATAATAGAAATTTTGCGCAAGGCGCGCGTCCCGATAATGCAATCTCTTTCCAAAGATAGTTTGGCGGGGCAGCTTGGAGCAGCCGAAAATCTGGCTATTCCTTATGTCATAATATTCGGACAAAAAGAAGCCCTTGAAGGCACGGCCATAGTGCGCAATATGGAAACTCGCTCGCAGGAGAGCGTAAAGATTGCCAATTTGGCCGACTATATTAAGAAAATCTAACCTATCTTGACGGAAAAGTCCGTCTTGCGAATTTTTTTGTTTTTGGTGAAAATCGCGCCTTGCGAGTTAACACCATCCGTGTTAATCTTGTCCAATCATGTCAAATACGAATGTAGAGGTCGCGAAAAATATAAACGAATCAGGCGTCAATTTGATTAGACGCTTTACCAAACGGATTCAGGAATCCGGCGTTTTAAACCGCGCCCGCGCCACCCGTTACAATGATCGCCCAAAGTCAAAACTGGCCAAGAAAAACTCCGCCATCAAAAGCATCGCCAAGCGGATAGAAATTGAGCGGTTAAAAAAGTTGGGTAAAATAACTGAAAAACCAACCAGAAAAGGGGGTAAACGGTAAATGGATACGCTAATATCAAATGGGACTTCGGTGCGAAGATTAACAAAAGGCAAGCTTCCATGCTTGCCTTTTGTTAATTTGAAGAACACGGTGTTGGGTAAAAACTACCAGCTCTCCGTGGCCTTTGTCGGCTCCAAAGAATCCAAAAAGCTGAATAAAAAATATCGCGGTAAAAATAACCCAGCCGACATTTTAAGTTTCCCTTTTTCGAAAGACGAGGGGGAAATTATTATCTGTCTAAGCCAAGCCAGAAAAAACGCCAAAAATTTTGAGAAAACATTCGCGAACTTTCTGCCGTTTTTATACATACATGGGTTATTCCATTTGAAAGGATTGTCGCATGGGAGTATAATGGAAAAAAAGGAAGCTGGGGTACGAAAGAAATTCGGGATTTGATGGAAAATGATCCCGTTAGAGATTGATAAGTTATGTGTTGATACCTTGCGTTAACATAAAGCAACGCCATGCTTTTGTTACAAAAACGAAAAACTTACGGAAGCGCCTTACAAATAACGAGAATGAAAATCATACATTTACAACATCGGAATAAAATCAACGTAATCATAGGGACGCCCGTGGGCGCTTCCTATCTCTAACGGGATGACACGCAAAATAACAGTTGGAATAGATGTCGGAACATACTCCACCAAAATCGTGGTAAGCGAGCGGTTTAATGACCAAAATCCCCCTGTTGTCATAGGCACCGGATCCGCTCCATCAGACGGTTTGCGACGCGGCTATATCGTTGACATGGACGAGACCATAAAAAGCATTCGGAAAGCTGTCGGCGAGGCGGAAAAAATTTCAAAAATAAAAATAAAAAGAGCGTATGTTTCAATGGGAGGAATAAGCTTGGAGTCCGTTGTTTCAAACGGACAAGCTATAGTCTCGCGGGCAGACGGCGAAGTAACCGACCTTGATGTAAAAAAAGCCATCGAAGACAGCGAAAAGAACCTGGGTGAGCTCAAAAATAAAAAAATTATTCATACGATACCCGTACGGTTTAAGCTGGATGGCAAGGAGGTTATGGGCCGGCCCACGGAGTTACATGGCTTAAAACTTGAGATAAAAACTCTTTTCGTAATGTGTTTATCCCAACATCTTGAAGATTTGGTTGAGGCGGTGGAGAGCGCGGGGGTTGAAGTTTTGGATATCGTTTCCTCTCCCATCGCGGCGGGTCTCGCGGGCCTGTCCAAAAGGCAGAGAAACATAGGTTGCGTATTGGTTAATATCGGAGCTGAAACGGCTTCCGTTGTTGTTTATGAAAACGACACGCCCATATCTCTCGGAGTTTTTCCTATCGGTTCAAACGACATCACAAACGACATGGCTCTTGGCTTGAAAATCGCCCCGGAGGAAGCCGAGCTCCTGAAACTCGGCGAAAGCACGGAGCCGTATTCAAGAAAAAAACTTGACGAAATCATTGAGGCCCGCATGATTGACATATTTGAACTGATTGAAATTCATCTAAAGAAGATCGGGCGGAACGGCCTTTTGCCGGCGGGCATTATTTTGACCGGCGGAGGATCGGGACTTTCTACCATAGAAGATCTGGCAAGGGTTTCGCTCAAACTTCCGGCAAAAGTTTTTGGCCGAGAAGTAGCCGACGAAACGAAAGGCAAGATCAGAGATTCGTCGTGGTTTGTGGCTTACGGATTATCTTTGTTAAGCGGCACGGGAACAGCCATTGAAGACAGCGGATTTTTGAGGGATTTAAAAAAATTATTGGGCAAAACGAAAGACGCTTTGACATCTTCGGCCAGACAGCTGTTGCCGTAGAAACACAGGGTTTAGGTAAATAGCGCTTAGGGTTTAGGTTAACCCCTTAAAATGTCGTATTATCTATGTTTTAAGGTCTTTTTTCACTATACCCTATCCCCTAAACCCTAAACGCTAAAGTGACACTTTGCTATTTTGCCTCTTCTCTTTTATTATAGAAGGCACATTATATATAACCTGCTTACAAACAGCGACAACAATATGCCAAAAGTAAATCCTGAGATAGAAACATTTGCCAGAATAAAAGTTATCGGAGTCGGCGGGTCCGGGTGCAATACCTTAAACCACATGGTCTCGTCAAAAGTAAGTGGCGTGGAATTCATCGCAGTAAATACGGATACTCAAGATTTGCATCATTCTCTCACCAAAAAAAGAATCCATGTCGGTAAAAATCTTACCAAGGGATTGGGCGCCGGAATGAATCCCGAAATCGGCAAACGCGCCGCCGAAGAAACCAAAGAAGAAATTCAGGATGTCTTGAAAGGCGCGGATATGGTATTTATCACCTGCGGAATGGGCGGAGGCACCGGCACGGGGGCTGCTCCCGTTATCGCGCGCATTGCCCGCGAACAGGGCATCCTCACCGTCGGCGTGGTTACCAAACCATTTTTCTTTGAAGGCAGCCAAAGAATGAAAATAGCCGAAAAGGGGCTGGAGGAGCTTGAAAAAGAAGTAGACGCTTTGATCGTAATACCAAACGACCGTCTGCTTTCAATTGTTACCAAAGATACCAGCGTCAAATCGGCCTTCGCCATGTGCGATGATATTTTGCGTCAGGCGGTTGAAGGAATTTCCGAACTCATCACCACCCCGGGCATCATTAATGTGGACTTTGCCGACATCAGAGCCGTTATGTCAAACACGGGCTCGGCTTTAATGGGCATCGGCCGAGCCTCCGGAGACAAGCGCGCTGAGAACGCGGCCCACGCGGCTATCAACTCCCCTCTCCTTGATATCGCCATTGACGGGGCGAAAGGGGTGCTCTTTGCCATAGCCGGCGGAGACGATTTGGCCATGAGCGAAGTGCAGGAGGCCGCAAAAATCATAACCGAGTCCATAGACAAGGAAGCCAAGGTCATCTTTGGCGCCATAAAGGACGATAAGCTCAAAAAGGGTGAGATTAAAATTACCGTCATCGCCACCGGTTTCCCGACAAATATACCAAGAAAATCTCTGTTTCAGATTGGCGGAGGCGGTAAAGAAAAAGAAGAAAAGAAGGAAGAGAAAAAAGAATCTGTTCCAACCGCCGTCATTCACGATGGAGCAAAAAAATCGGAAACACGCGGAGATGCCATGTCTGAAAACGAAGATAATGATTGGACGGCAGTGCCGGCGTTTTTGCGTCGCGGTAAAAAATAAAGGTTCCTCGGGCAAAGCCCCGAGGAAGAGGAACTCGCTTCGCTCGCGCAAACGCGCGGTAAGTCGCGCGGTATTGAACCTTTAATTCGTCTTCGCTCGGACATTGTGAATGTGATTACCGTCTACAGGTGCCTATCAACATCCGATAGGCCACATTCACATGATCCTCGCTCGACGAAATAAAAACTGGCGGTTAGGGTTTAGGGTAAAGCGTTTAGTGAATTCAATTTCACGAACTAAATCCTAAACCCTAAACGCTATACGCTATGTATGTATGATTTGATAATTATCGGTGGGGGGCCAGCTGGTTCCGCCGCCGCCGTTTACGCCGCGCGCAAGCGCTTGAAGACACTGCTTATCACAAACGAATTCGGCGGACAATCAGCCGTTTCTTTTGAAATACAGAATTGGATAGGCACGCCGGCTATCTCCGGCGCCGAACTCGCCGAAAACTTAAAAAGGCACGTGAACACTTATGCCGGTGATATTCTGACTGTAAAAGAAGGCGAAAAAGTTACTGCGGTCAAAAAAATAGACTCTCCGATCGAAACTTTCGCGCAAACGGAAGGTGGATTTGAGGTGACAACCGAAGACGGCACTATATTCCCCGCTAAATCTATTTTGGTGGCGGCCGGCAGTTCCCGGAGAAAACTTCAGGCTAAAAATGCCGACGCTCTGGAGCACAAGGGTCTCACCTACTGCGCTTCGTGCGACGGTCCCCTATTTTCCGACCAAGACGTAGCGGTGATAGGCGGAGGCAATGCCGCTTTTGAAACCGCCGCCCAGCTTCTTGCTTATGTTAAAACTGTAACGCTTTTGAATCATAGCGATGGTTATGCCAAGGCCGACCCCGTTGTGGTGGAAAAAGTGCTCGCGAACCCAAAAATGAAAGCGGTTGATAACGCCGAAGTCGTAGAAGTAAAAGGCGATAAATTTGTTAGCGGGCTTTCTTACAAAAACAAAAAAACGGACGAGCTGGTTGAACTTTCGGTGAAAGGAATTTTTGTTGAAATCGGCCAAATCCCAAATACCGATTTTGTAAAAGGTCTTGTGGAGCTTGACCAATACAATCGCATAAAAATAGACCCTAAAACACAAAAGACCTCAACGCCCGGCATCTGGGCCGCCGGCGACGCCACCGACATCCTCTATCATCAAAACAATATCGCCGCCGGCGACGCCGTCAAGGCTGTTGAGGATATCTATTTGCATTTACATACAAAATAATTCTTCGACAACATTTATAACCATTATGGAATCATTACACAACGACCGTTGTGTAATGATTCCATATAAAAAATTGAGGCTAGAAAAAAGCGAGTGACTCTAAATCACCCGCCTTTATTCGCAAGTTCTGCGAGCCCCGCGCAGTCAATTTTTTGCTTGATAGCCCACTCGGAAAACAGTTTCAGAATTTTCGTCTGGCGTCTGGTCAGATAAATCCGCGCCGACATCACGTGCTCGAAATACTGCATGTGCCCCATAAGCTCCGCCCACGAAACCTGGCAATCCTTCGGCCTATGCGCCGCCACCCACAAGACTCCTTCAAGCCTGCGGAGATATTTCCCGGGAAGAGAGACTGCGCCGTGTTGGTCTAGCGCACGACCGGTGATTGTCATCGGACCATTTTTGGTCGCGTCATGGAATTTAGTTTTCCGATGATTTTCTTTGAAACCTGCCTTGCTTATGATCTCACGAACTCGCCTTATTAATCCTTCCGGAATCGGCTCGTAGTTGGAAATAAGAAGGTCGTCCACATACCGCGTGAAAACAAGCGAGTCAAACAGCCCTCCCGCCCATTTCATATCAATCTCATCGCGGATAGGCCCGTCAATCAAAACCTCGCAGTAGAAATCAAAAAGTTCGTTTGACGCCGGAAGTCCCTGCGCCAGTCCGCCCGTTCTTTCGTCAAAACAGTATTCTTCGAGAAACTTTCGGACTTCCACCTCCGTCCCCAAATCATCAAAACGCCTCACAATCATTTGAGCCAAACGCTCCGCCCGAACCGATAGAAAGGCGTTTTTCAGATCAAGCTTGAAAAAACGCTTGTTGATGTTGGTAGCATGCCTTATGGCGTTCATATTCCCCGAAATTCGCGGACCGCAAACAACATTCGGCTTGTGGATACTCATTTCGTTGCGCAGGCAATTGATGAGCTTTTTGTGCACTTTTTCCATCGCTTCGTTCGGCACAAGAACGAGGCGTTTTTTGCCGTCCCGAACGATCGCGCTCGGCTCGGCATGGGGTACCCCTTCTATATCGCGGGTAAACCAAGACAGGCCATAGGATTTATCTATGGTTTCTCGTTTTTCCCATGCTTTCATTATGATCCTTTCAAAAAGAATGCTGTGTCTATTGTTTAAAATTTTTGCACAAATGTCAAACGGACAAAAAATATAGCCTGCGCGTAGCGCAAGCTTGGGTTTGGAAACCTCTTTTTTTAGGATAATTTTCAGAAAGAACAAAAGACCACAGGAGACTGAGGGGGCACAGATTACTGCAATTTCCGCCTGTGGTCGACCGGGACTCGCCGGGGGGCTCCTCGTTGATCAGCGCCGCCGGAGGCAAGCTCCCGTATGACGGAGGTTCTTGAGAGAACCCCTCTCCCGCAGGTACTGCGAGAGCACTTCGTACTACTCTCAAAGATTAGCGTTATGTATGATCCAGGGAACGAAAGGGTCCCCCGGGCAACCGCGTAAGCCCAGGCATTAAGACACCTCGCGGGCACAGTCCTGCTCTCTTTAAAGCCCCCTCAGGTCAAGGACGAAATCCTCGACAAATAAATAATATCATTCGGCAAATTAGAGTCAATCCTGTAGTGAAAAATAGCATCGCTCCTTGGGAAACTACGTTACCCGCTATTTTAAATTACACTTAATAATATCTTTCTTTTTCTATTTTATAAATATACAAAAACCCGTGCCATTTTTTACTACGGGATCAATTCGCACCTTGCGGTTTCCGGCGAGTTCCCTACTTGTAAAAATTGCCGAAAATTCTCAAACCTTCTCAAACCCTAAAAGTATTAATTTCCAGCGACCGCTGGAAATTAATACTTTTAGTTTTAGGCTATTTTTTGGATTTTGTATTTTTGGATTTTGTCTTCGTTCTTTTTTTGGCTTTTTTCTTTTCTCCTTTCAGGTTTTTGACGGTGTAAACCCGTAGCGGCGGAAAGCCGTTGAAGTTAATGGAGCTATAACTGCTGGTATAAGCGCCGGTTGAAAGTATGTATATTCTGTCCTCTTCCCTCAAACCTTTCGGCAACTTGTATTTGTGATTTTCGTATAAAATATCGCACGAAGCGCAGGTCGGGCCGGCCGAAATAACTTCGCTTTCTTCCTCTTCATTTTTCTTGTATTCGGTAAGAATGGGATATTTGATTGATTCATCCAGTGTTTCAAAAAGTCCGTTCAGTTTGCCGACATCCAAGTAAATCCAGCGGGTGTCTTGGGCTTCCGATTTGTTGGACACCAAAACAACTTCGGAAACGATAAAACCGGCGTCCCCGGCAATGGAGCGTCCCGGTTCCAAAATAAATTCAAGCTTGTTTTTCGGAAAATTCTCTTCCCTTCCAGATATCGTTTTCTATTTGACATCTATGTCAAAAAATGATATTATTCTGACAATTATCGTTCTTCACAAAGGAAACGTCATGCAAAAAATCAAGGACTTTTTCAAAATCTTATACGAAAACTATTCGCCGTTTGCCGGCAAGGCAACGGTAGTTTTCGTCCTCCTAACCATAGGCCAGCTCATGTTTCTGTCTCTCCCCTATTTCCAAGGAAAGATTTTTGACAATCTGGCATCCAAAGCTTTGTTTGTTGATTCTCTTTATTTGGGACTTGCCATATTGGCTGTTTATCTCGTTTCAAACGTGATTAATAACATCCGCGAGAAATACGAGGTAAAACATCTTACTTTGGAACTTCAGGCTAGAGCCGGCGAGAAAGCGCTTGAGGAACTTTTCGGATTTTCGCTGGGACAACACATCAACGAAAATTCCGGACTAAGGTCCACGGTAATAAACCGCGGGGTCTCGGCTATGGGAAACTTCTTAAATGGTTTCATTTACTCCCTGCTTCCGTTTTTAACTCAAATAATTTTTGCTTCCGTAGCAATTATTTTTGTTAATTGGACGCTGGGAGTAGTCGTTCTGTCTTTTGCGATTGTCTATCTTGCCATACAATTCCGCTTCAACGCGAATTTCTATCCGAGATTCTCGGAAAATCGCAGAAAGTGGAATGACCAATCTAAGCATCAAAGCGAGATTCTCCGAAACGTGAAGCTCGTAAAGATGTCCGGAAAAGAAGCCGAGATGGTCAAAGAATACCGCGAACACTGGGACGAAGTGGCTAACCCGACCAAAACAATGTGGACGGATTACATCGGCGCTTATTACGCCCGTGATACCCTCGTTTCATTCGGCCAAGTGGCCGCTTTGCTTGCCGGAGTGTGGCTTGTTTCAACCGGAGTTGAGTCGCCGGGAAAAATTGTCATGCTGATAGGATGGATGGGAAGCGTCTTTGGCAATGTCGGAAGTCTGGGATGGATTCAAAGAAACATGCTTCAACAACTTGCCGACATCAACAAACTTCACGAAATGCTTTCTCGCGAACCAGCCGTCAAAGCTCCCGAAAATCCCGTGCTTCTGCCTGAAATAGGGGGCAAAATAGAATTCCGCGATGTTTCTTTCGCTTATCCTATCGAATCTGTTGAAAACAAAGAAAGCGGTGAATCCGAAACAGAGAACGCGGAGAACGGCGAGCCGGTGAACAAAGAGGTTCTGAAAAACGTCTCGTTCGCGATAGAAAAAGGCGAAACGGTTGCCATTGTCGGCTCTTCCGGGGCTGGCAAGACCACTATCGTTAATCTTCTCTTCCGGGGATATGATCCGGACGAGGGAGAAATTCTGGTGGACGGCATCAATCTCCGCGACATTGACATGGATAGCTATGTGGAGAAAGCCGGTTTTGTTCCGCAGGTTGTGCAAATGTTTGACAACACCCTCAAATACAATCTGACTTTTGGTGTAAAACATCCGGAAAAAATCACCGAGGCAGAGCTTGAAGAAGTTGCCCGTAAAGCCCGCATTGATCAGTTCTACGATCGTCTGGGCGAGAAAAAATTTGACGTCTTGATCGGCGAGAATGGCATTAAGCTCTCGGGCGGAGAGCGCCAGCGGGTCGGCATAGCGCGAGCGCTTTTGAAGAAACCGGAAATCCTCATTTTTGATGAAGCAACGTCCAATCTGGACGCCCTAAATGAGGCTCTAATTCATGAAGCTATGCGCGAAGCCTTGAGGGGACGCACCGGCATCATCATCGCCCACCGCTTCTCCACCATCCGCGATGCCGACAAAATCATCGTCATAGACGGAGGAACAATAGTCGGCATGGGCAAACACCGCGAGCTTCTGAAATGGTGCGAGCCGTATAGGAAGCTGGTCAAACACCAAATCGTCGCGTTTTGATTCGCGTCAGTTCAAACGCCCCGATCTTGTCTGGGGGCGTTTTTCTTTTGCCGTCAAAAATCGCAATGTATGGCGAAAATTATTTTATCAAAAGCAAGTTGCCGTTGATAATCAGGGGGTTCATTGCTTTCAATTCGTCCTCAAAAATATTTTGTGGGATTGGATTATATAAATAAATCTTTTTGCCCAAATCAAAAGCGCGGAATATCTCCAAGAATGTCGCTCCGCCGATGTAATTTTGCTGGTCGTTTTTCTCAAAATTAAGTGCCAAAACCGCATCATTATTTTTTACTTTTTCCAGCTGGAGATGAATCATGCCGGCTTTCCACGCCCTGTGTTCTTTTTCCCCTATTTTTTTCATTTCTTCCTCCTTGAACGGTTCTTCGTAACTGTTCGGTAGAGTAACAACGTGTCCAGCCTTCTCCAACTCTTCCTTGACTGGAGGAATGCCGTGATAAAAATGCTTGCTACAAATGATAAAGATTTTCATAAACGGAGACGGTGAGATTTGAACTCACGATCCACTTTCGCGGATGCCGGTTTTCGAAACCGGTGCCTTCAACCACTCAGCCACGTCTCCATAGATAACTAATAACCGACAACTAATAACATATAAACTAAATCTGTTCAAAAATCATAGCGTTTTTTTGCATTTTTAGCAAAAAATGTTATGATTTCCCATGTTGTCGCGTTTGGAAATTGGAAATTGTAAATTGTAAATTCCGCCAGCTGGCGGACTAGGCCCTATCGTCTATCGGTCAGGACATGAGCTTTTCAAGCTCAGAAGCAGGGTTCGACTCCCTGTAGGGTCACAAAAATTTGCGTAGCATAATTTTTATGATTTTAAAAAGTAATTTGTTTTACTTTTTAAAAGAGTCGAAAGACGGAGCGCGACGGCGCGAGTCGGGGTAGCACAAAAATCTAGTAAGATTTTATGTGTGACCGACGAACCTAAACTAAGCACGCGAAGCGTTCAAAATAGGGCTTATTCCCAA
>ERZ1292629.2596-Hain-H43-01um-R1-2596-length-14909-cov-8_pt1 | contig 14909 bp, 15 predicted proteins | sample MGYA00564399_ERZ1292629 | MGnify/ENA primary metagenome ERZ1292629 (study PRJEB36523, sample SAMEA6512636) | groundwater metagenome | collected 2019-01-08 | study: AquaDiva: Metagenomics assemblies of 32 groundwater samples
TATGTAGCAAGGACAGAATGGTCAAAACAGACCCTCGTTTTTGTATATTATGCCACTTTTGTGCCTATTTGTTTTACATTTCACGGTGTTCACGGGGCGGGGCGCCCTTTATGCTCTACGGAGAACACCCTATTGGGTGAAAGGGGGCGCCCCGCCTCAAATTGTCCTTTCTGTTGCACGGTAACTCAAAAAACGGACAACAGTAGCAATATTGTGTTCAGGTAGAGTAGGCGGCCGCTAACCGCTTAGTTGTAGGTTCGAATCCTGCCCGTGCAGCCAATTTCTTATTGAAACGCCTCGAAAGCCTCGGCTTCCGAGGTTTTCTTATTTTTAGGCTAGATTTTTTATTTCTTACTATCTTTTACATATGTTCAAGATGGTAAGAAAAATTAAGCAAACTTATTTTGGCTTCATCAGCGGAAACATTTGAGTTTCGCGAATCGGCTTGTCGGCCAAAAAAGCGAACAGCATTTCTCCAAAGCCAAAACCGCAAGTCGGTGGCATGCCGTATTCGAGCATTTCAACGAATTCATCGTCCGGCATCATCGCTTCTCTGTCCCCTCCTTCGATTAATTTTTGCTGATCCGCAAAACGCTCCGCCTGATTAATTGGATCATTCAGTTCAGAATATCCGTTCCCCACTTCGCTTCCGGCGATAATAATCTGGAATCTTTCAGTTAGTTCGCTGTTTTCCGGCTTCGCTTTGGACAGTGGAGAAACAAGTTTTGGATGGCCGGTCAAAAACACCGGACCAGTGATTTGCTTGCGACAATGTTTCCAAAGAGTATCCACCAACCGTTCCATGGTATTGCCGTCATAAACGATTTTTAATTTATCCAATTTCTTTTTTACCGCATCGTAAGTGGTATCGAGAATATCAATCCCTGTTTCTTTTTTCACTGTTTCGCGATAATCAATAATTTTCCATTTGCCTTCTAAATCGAATTTATGCCCGCGGGTTTCAAACTTTGTAGTGCTAAAAACGTCTTGGGCTATTTTTTTATAAAGTTCTTCCGCCAGTTGCATTCCGTCTTTATAATTTGCGTAAGCCCAGTAAAACTCCATATTGGTAAATTCCTGCAAATGATTGGCGTCCGCACCTTCATTCCTGTAAATCCGGCCTATTTCAAAAGTTTTGTCAAAACCCGCCGCCATCAAGCGCTTCTGCCAAAGTTCACCGACGGAAATGCGCAAATAAAGCGGAAGTTTGAAATCTTCGTTGAAAGTCTTGAACGGCGTAGCTTCGGCTCCGCCAGTGGTGATTTCCAAACTAGGAGTCTCTACCTCCAAAAATCCGTGGTCTTTCATAAAGTTCCGCGTTGTATCCCAAAATTTTGTTTTTTTAAGGAGAATATCTTTGATTTCCGGATTCATTAAAATATCCAGATAGCGTTTACGAAATCTTTCTTCCACATCCTGCAAACCGTGCCACTTTTCGGGCAACGGACGCAAACTTTTGGAAAGCATCCGCCAATCTTTCGCTTCGAGCGTCTTCTCTCCCCTTTTTGTGGTAAAAAAAGTGCCCTGTGTTTCTACGAAGTCACCAATATCTACGATTTCATTAAAGAAATTAAATTTATCTTCGCCTAAAACATCTTTTTTGAGTAAAACTTGAAAAGTGCCGGTGCCATCATTTAAAGTGAGAAATACAATCGCGCCTTGTCCGCGAATGGACATGATTCTGCCGGCAATCCATTTTATCTTTTTTGATCTCTCTAAATTAGTAAAATTCTCTATCGCTTCTTTTAAGGAAATTTCCCTATGCGAATCTGCCGGATACGGATTTACGCCCTTTTCTCTTAAGAGCGCGAGTTTTTTTATTCTGACATCTCTAATTTCATCAATTGAAGACATTTTATCCCGCTGTGGCGGTGATTAAGATACGCTGATTATTTTATAATGGACCATTCCACCTGGAGTCATAAACGAAACACTCTTCCCCTTTTTTTTACCAAAAAGAGCTTCACCGAAAGGAGATTTATTAGAGATTTTTCCAGCCGCCATGTCTGCTTCTTCAGATCCGACGATAATATAATTTTTTTTCTCTTTTTCGCCTTCTTTTTGCACGACAACATTAGAACCAACTTCGATCACATCACCGCCACTTCCGGAAACAGTTTGTGAAGACTGTAAAATTCGCTCTATTTTGGCGATGCGTTCTTCCAACTTGCCTTGGTCTTCGCGAGTTTGGTGATATTCCGCATTCTCGGACAAGTCGCCAAGTGATTTGGCATATTCTAAAGAAGCTAAAATTTCTTTTCTTTTTGGTCCTTTTAAATCTTTTAATTCAATTTCCAACGCTTTCCTTTTTTCTTTAGTTATGTAATCTCCCACCTGTTGCATAATTTAATTATCTTATCTTTTTTTGACAAAGGAGTCAATTATGTGATAGTCTGAAACGATATGGCAAACACCGTAATAGAAGTGAGGAAAAATCCAAATGAAAATAATTCTAGTGTTTTGCGCCGTTTTTCGCGCCGAATTCAAGAGTCGGGTATTATCCGCAAAGTTAAAGGGTCTCGTTATAATATCCGAAAAGAATCCAAACTGAAGGTAAAAAATAGCGCCTTGAAAAGAATGGCTCGCCGAAAAGAAATAGAGCAATTGAAAAAACTCGGCAGAATGGCAACAAAGTAAAATATGCGTTTTGAAAAATTAAAAAACGATATTTTAGGCAAACCATACTCGTTGTCCATTGCCTACGTCTCGGAAAAAAAGTCCAGAGAAATAAATAAAAAACACAGGGGAAAAGACAAAGCGACCAATATCCTGTCTTTTGCTCTGCGTAAAAATGAGGGTGAAATCATGCTATGTTCGAATGTTATAAAAAAGGAAGCTAGGAGTTTAAAAGAAACTTTTAGCCAACATCTGGGTTTTTTAGTTATCCACGGCATGCTTCATTTGAAAGGCATGACGCATGGTAGAAAGATGGAAAAAGCAGAAAAAAAGTACTTGTCCCGTACTAAATTTTTGAGTAAGTGATATAATAGTAAGTATTAGAATTTAAAATTTTAGTACTGGGATGATCAGAAATATTTCTATCGGAATAGACGTGGGCTCTTCGATGACCAGAGTCGTGGTGGGAGAATTCTTCAAAGGAGAAAAAAATCCTAAAATTATTGGTGTCGGCGAAAGTGAAACGTTTGGCGTGCGGCGTGGATACGTTGTTGATTCTGTTCCTCTTCTAGTTTCAGTAAAAAATGCTGTGTCAATGGCTGAAAAATCTTCCGGCCTAAAAATAAAACGCGCGTTTACTTCAGTCGGAGGCATAAGTTTGCGCGGAGAAATAAGTTCTGGTTCAGCCATTATCTCCAAAGCGGACGGCGAAGTGACTAATTTGGACATAAATAAAGCATTGCAAGATTGTGAAGATAATTTAAATTTAAATAATAAAAAAGTTGTTCAAATATTTCCTATTTCTTTTAGACTGGATGGCAAGGAAGTATTAGGCAGATTGGAGGGTATGCGCGGAAATAAGCTTGAAGCAAAAGCCTTAATTGTTACTTATTCTATGCAACATTTAGAGGATTTAATAGGAGTGATAGCCCAAGCGGGAGTGGAAACTATAGATATCATTGCTTCCTCTATAGCCATTGGCCAAGTTGTCTTATCTGAAAAACAAAAAATTGCGGGTGTCGGCTTGGTCGCCATTGGGCATCAAACAACATCATTGGCTGTTTTTGAAAATGGACTACCGATTTCAATTCATACTTTTTCCATTGGTGGAACGGATATTACAAACGATATCGCATTGGGATTCAAAATCCCGCTCGAGCAAGCGGAACGTTTCAAACAGGGAAATATCACCGAAGATTTTTCAAGAAAAAAATTGGATGAAATTATTGAAGCGCGCCTCTCTGACATTTTAGAACTGATAGACAATCACTTGAAGAAAATAAAGAGGTCAGAACTTTTGCCGGCGGGTATAGTGTTTGCCGGCGGAGGAGCAAATACCGTGGGACTGGAAGAGCTCTCGAAATACGCACTCAAACTGCCGGCTTGTATCGCAACCACGGAAATTTTTGGCAATTTAAAAACTAAACTTCGAGATTCATCCTGGTTTATCGCTTTGGGACTTGTTGTGTCCGGCAGAAACGGCAGCGATTATCCCAAAGGCTCATTAAAAAGCTTGTTCAAAGACTTAAAAAACACAATAAAATCAAGCGTAAAACAGCTGATGCCGTAAGGTTAGGTTCTAGTTTCTAGTAACTAGGTGCTAGTTAAAAATACTAGAAGCTAGAACCTAGTCCCTAGAACCTAATCCAAGATTTGCTTTTTTTTTCTTCAGTGGTAGTATGCTTTTATACAAGTTAAATCATTAATAAATAAACATATGCCAAAAATAAACCAAGCAATCCAAAGTTTCGCTCGCATTATGGTTATCGGGATAGGGGGATCTGGCAAGAATGCCGTTAATCATATGATAAATTCTAAAGTCAGAGGGGTTTCTTTTATTGCCATGAACACGGATACGCAGGATTTGCACCATTCTTTGGCGGAGAAAAAAATTCATCTTGGAAAAAATTTGACTAACGGTCTTGGCGCCGGGATGGATCCGGAAATTGGAAAGAAAGCAGCTGAAGAAACTAAGTCGGAAATCCAGGATGTCATCAAGGGAGCGGACATGATCTTTATCGCTTGTGGAATGGGCGGAGGCACCGGCACAGGAGCGGCTCCGATTATAGCTCGCGCCGCCAAAGAGCAAGGCATATTAACTGTGGTTGTCACTACCAAGCCTTTTTTCTTTGAAGGCAATCAACGAATGAAAATCGCGGAGAAAGGAATTGAAGAATTATCAAAAGAAGTTGATGCGATTATCATCATTCCAAATGATAAGTTGCTCCAATTGGCTGATAAGAACACCAATTTTAAAGATGCTTTCGCTAGTTGCGACAATGTCTTACGCCAAGCAGTGGAAGGTATTTCAGACCTCATCACTACTCCGGGTATAATAAACGTTGACTTTGCAGACATCAAAGCTGTGATGAAAGAGGCTGGAAGCGCCTTAATGGGAATCGGTATTGCCTCAGGTGAAAAACGCGCTGAAAAAGCGGCGTTGGGAGCTATTAATTCTCCCCTGCTTGAGATTTCAATTCATGGCGCCAAAGGAGTGCTCTTTGCCATTTCCGGCGGAGACGATGTGACCATTCACGAAATCCAGGAAGCCGCCAAAATAATCACCGAGTCAATAGACAAGGATGCTAAAGTTATTTTTGGCACTATCCGCGACGAAAAATTAAAAAAAGGAGAATTGAAAGTTACAGTTATCGCCACCAATTTTCCGGCGGATATGCCTCGCAAAAGTCTGTTCAGTGGAGGATCCGCTGGAAGCCAAACACTCTTAAAAGAAGAAAATGCGGCCATGGCCAAAAAAGAAATAAGTAGCACTATCAGCAGTATGAAGGGCGGAAATATGAGCACTAGCAATGAATTTATAAAGAAAGGAGATAAGAAAATAGAAACCATAAAAGATATCATTATAGATGATGACACAGATGACTGGAGCGCTGTTCCAGCATTTTTGAGACGTAAAAAAAACTAAAGTTACTAAAAAACTAAAGTTTGACGCCTAGTGTATAATGTAAATATGATTTACGATTTAATAATAGTCGGAGGCGGGCCGGCTGGGGCGGCGGCGGCTGTTTACGCCTCCCGTAAAAGACTCCAAACGCTTTTTATCACGGCTGAATGGGGCGGGCAGTCTGTCGTTTCCGAACAGATTTACAACTGGATTGGAACAACTTCCCTTTCCGGCAATGAACTGGCGGAGAATTTTAAAAAACATGTGTTAGCTAATGGAGGAGCGGGACAAACCCTGGAAGTAAAAGAAGGCGAGAAAGTAGTTAGCATAACAGGGCCTAAAGCGCTCGACAGCGCTTTAGGCCCTGTATTTTCTGTGAAAACCGAATCAGGTGAAGAGTTTTTAACTAAAACAATTTTAATAACCAGCGGCGGCGGCCGGAGAAAACTCATTGCCAAAAATGCGGACAAGCTTGAACATAAAGGACTGACTTATTGCGCTTCCTGCGATGGACCTCTATTTTCCGGGATGGATGTGGCAGTGATAGGCGGAGGCAACGCCGGGTTTGAATCGGCAGCTCAATTACTCGCCTATTGTAAATCGGTCACGCTTTTGCACAGAAGCGACACTTTTCGCGCCGATGAGATTACCATGGAGAAAGTTCTAAAAAACCAAAAGATGAAGGCGATAAAAAATGTGGATATTTTGGAAGTAAGGGGCGATAAATTTGTGGAAGGAATAGTTTATAAGGACAAGATTACAGGCAAAGAAACGGAGCTGAAGGTTTCGGGAATTTTTGTGGAAATAGGCCAAATTCCAAACACCGACTTTGCAAAAGATATCGTTCCGCTTGATGAATACGGCCGAATAAAAATAGACGCCTGGACGCAAAAAACGGACACAAATGGAATTTGGGCGGCTGGCGACTGCACCAATGTGTTATATCATCAAAACAATATTGCCGCCGGCGACGCGGTTCGCGCGCTGGAAGATATATATCTTTATCTGCATGCGAAATAGAGTTATCCACAATAAAAATTGACAGCTGTTGTAAATAGAATAAAATAAAAGAAAAGAGTTCGAGAAAGTTATTTTTACAATTTTAAAAAATGATTGGGGAAACTGGTAACCTGCCCGAATGAATTTGTTCAGGCGGAGATTCCAGTACAGTGCCGCTACGGTAAGTCCGCGACGTTACGTCAAGGAACAAGTCCGAATACCAATTATTTTAGTAATCCCGAGCAGGATAACCCTTCTTTGCATCTTTAATTTGAAGGACCCAAAATTCTGCTCAGCAGGATTTTTTTATGTCTAAATTCCATAAAAAATTATATATTCTCATCGCTATTTTTTTCGCTATTTTCCTCTTGGTTTTTTCTGTTACCCCCTTTGCCGCCACAAAAAATGACCTATCCTTAAAAAGCACAGAATATAAAAAGAGCCAATCTGTTACCATTTTAGCTGGAAAAATAAAGGCGGACTTATCGGTACCCGCGGACACCTTTTTGTACAATGCCCTATTGCAGGCAAAAAATGCGGGCACGATGGAATTTTCCGGAAAAAATTATCCGGGGCTTGGATTTTTTGTAACGGACATTGGAACGTTGCATTCCGGCAACGGGAAAAACTTGCTTTATTACATTAACGGAAAAGAGGCGACCGTCGGCGTTTCTTCCCACAAGCTCAAAGATGGAGACATCGTAGAGTGGAAATTAGAATAAAAGTATGAAAAAAATATTCAAATTCGGTTTCGTTTTTCTGGCAGTGTTTATTTTTGGAGGTTTTCTAACATTAGTCCATGCCGAAGATCTACCTATTCCACCTTCAGAAATTATTCCACCAATCGAAACTCCTCCAGATCCCGTACCTATTCCAGTCATAACATTCATCATTCGAAACGGAGATTCGGTTCTTTACAACGGATCCGTTTCTTTGCCGAGCGCCGGCACTGTTTCCATCAATGATTCAAACAATGCGGCGCACACTATAAACGCGAGAAGCGTTTTGGCCGTACTCAAAAATATCGACGACGGCAGTGGTGATTTTTCCATTTCTAATTTGCAATATTACGATTCATTCGGTTCTTTTTACTTGAAATGCATCCTGCCGAACGGTGGTTCAGAATTGTGCGACAACTGGCAATATGCCGTCGGCAGTTTGACCCCTTTTTCCGGCATTGACGCCACCATCCTTTCCGGCGGAGAAACGGTTGGAATTTATTTCGGCGCGTCGCACCGCGTTGTTCTGAGCACCAACAGTATTACTACCGGCGGGTCCTTAAACGCAACATCGGAAAAATATATTTATACAGACAATACTTGGAATCCTCTAACCGGCGTCTCCGTTGGCGTAACTTTGCCCAATCCAGCCGACCCGTTCAATCCTACGGTTGTTTCCACTCACCCTGTTGACGCTCAAGGGAACGTAAGCATCACCATTACTGGAGTAAACACATACACGCTTGGCATTGCCGAAGATTTTTATTTTCCCACTTATGTGGTGAATGTTTCAGCGCCTCCGAATAGTGGCGGAGGTGGCGGAGGATATATACAGCCAATTTTTAACGTTTCAAACGCAATGGCTTATCTAAAAAACCTGCAGAATGCGGACGGGTCATTTGGAGGAGCCGATTTGTACACAGACTGGGTGGCAATCGCCTTTGGAGCTTTTGGCGTAAATGACAGCTCAAAAGACAAATTGCTTGCTTATTTTAATGCTCACAATACTTTAAGTACAATTTTAACCGACAATGAAAGACGGGCGATGGCGCTTCTGGCGCTCGGGCAAAATCCTTATTCATTCAGCGGTGTAAATTATATAAACGCTATCATAAACAGTTTTGACGGTTCGCAATTCGGCGACGCGAATCTCGTAAACGACGACATTTTTGCCCTCATCCCGCTTAAAAATTCCGGTTATGGCGCAGGCGATGATATTATCACCAAAGATATCGCTTTCCTGATTGCAAAACAAAACACCGACGGCTCGTGGGAAGAAAGCACAGACATTACCGCGGCCGCGGTTCAGGCGCTTAAACCGTTCGAAACAGTTGCCGGCGTCGCGGATTCTCTCCTAAAGGCGGCTAATTATCTCGCAAATGGACAAAATAATAATGGTAGCTGGGGTTCAATTTATTCCACCAGTTGGACGATGCAAGCGATGAATTCCCTCTCCGCGTCGTGGACAAAGAACGGCTTTACGCCAAGTAATTACCTCGGCTTGCAACAGACGTCGGATGGCGCGGTGCTTTCTTCGTCAGAAACTCCGCAAAATCAAATTTGGGCGATAAGTTATGCGATCCCGGCCGCGCTTTTTAAACCTTGGAACGCGATTATGCAATCGGTTCCAAAATCTGAAACACAAAACGGCTCAAATATTATTTTACCAAATAAAGAAATAAATCTTGTCGCCACCGCTGCTTCTGTTGCTAAAAAAAACATAAATAAAAAATCTGACGATAAAAAAATATCTGCCATTGCGCGAACTCAGACAAAATCATCTTTGCAAATTTTGCCGGCAAATACAGATATTCTGGAAGAAATAACTTCTGATATGCTGACTGCAACAGTCGCCAATGCCTTGGCGACAAAAAATATTCCAAAAAATCTTCCTATTGTTCTTGGAACCGTTTCGGGGCTTATTCTCCTTTCTGTCGCCCTAAAATTTTTTATTGTATCGTAGCAAAAAAAATCAACTTTTCCAATCCCACGCTAAAGCGGAGGGTACAGGACATTGTTTTGCGGAAGGGGTGGGATTTGAACCCACGAAGAGGACGAACCCCTTACCAGTTTTCGAAACTGGCGCACTAGACCACTATGCGACCCTTCCAGAAAGCCGCTTGATTATATCTCGATATTGTTGGTTGAGCAATCTACGCCCTTCAGTAGTTTTTAAAAATCTTTCCCTTCTCTGAGCATCGCTTTTGAGTGTATACCCTTCATGTCCTATGAGTTTGACTGGTCGATAGTTTCTCGTTGAATTAACCTTTCCCAATTGATGTTCCGTTAAACGAATTTTTAAATCTAAACAAGAGCCCTTATAAATATCTTTATTATTTAAAAACAAAAAATAAACGTAATACATAAATTTGTTTTCGCCCCGTCATTCGACGGGGCGTCCGGTCGTATGACTGGACGAAACCAGTGCCATGCCATTAGGCGAACCCTCCATTTTATTATTACTCTGAAAAAAACAGGGTCAAATGCAAATATTTTAAATCGTGGCCTGCTTCAGCAGTTCAATCACCTCTTCGTCCGATACCTGCGGAAAGTTTTGGTAATAGGCTCCGACCGCACCGAGATATTCTCGCTCATCTTTTAGAACAATCACTCTATCCGCTTCTGCCTGAAAAATTTCTAAAAGCTCGTGCGGAGCGACCGGAACCGCTACCACCAGCTCTTTTGGCTCTTCCCTGCGCAAAGAACGAAGCGCGGAACGCAAAGTAAGTCCTGTGGCAACTCCGTCGTCTACAACAATCGCAATTTTATTTTTCGCCGAGCGCCGTTCTTGATTTTTTAAATATGTTTTTCTGCGCCGTTTCGCCTCCTCCCGCTCTTTTTTCATTTCTGCCTCCAGCCATGACGGGTCAAGCATTGGCCGCTCTCTTTCGCTGTAAAGCGGTTCACCTTCCTCGGTGACGGCGCCAATGGCGTATTCAGGATTATTCGGATATCCGATTTTTCTGGCAATAACCAAATCAAGAGGCGCGCGCAAGAATCGCGCTATTTCAAAGCCAAGCGTTACTCCCCCTCTCGGTAGCGCGTAGACAACGGCATCCGTCCCGCGATATTGGATTAATCGTTCCGCCAGCAACTGTCCCGCTTCTTTTCTATCCTTAAACATATTCAGTAGGATTATATCATTGAAAATTAATTTTTGGTAAACATGTCTTGTCTTTAGTTAAAGGTATCAAAGGAGATGCTATTTGGCTTAGTTTATAAAACTTTATTTATTCGACAATATCTGCTTTATTAGATTTATTACGCTATTCGCATCAGTTTTCCCCTCCGATTTGTATTGCACTTGTCCGACGAGATACTTCAGAGCTTTTTCTTTGCCTGAGATTGTTTCTAACACTATCGCACAATCTTCCACAGTCTTTGCCATAGGTCCTACTGAATCAAAAGATGAAGCATAAGCGATACAACCATATCTCGACACACGACCGTACGTAACTTTTAACCCCGTCACATTACACCATGCTGAAGGATTACGTATAGAACCTCCCGTATCTTCACCGATGGCAAAAACTGCCATACGCGTAGAGAGCGCAACTGCCGGACCACCACTTGATCCGCCAGCCACACGTGTAATATCCCAAGGATTTTTAACTGGACCAAAGTCAGTATTTTCGGAAGTACTTCCATGACCCCATGCATCCATGTTCATCTTGCCTACAAGAATTGCGCCAGCATCTAAAAGTTTCTTGTATACTGTCGCATTGTAAGGTGGTATAAAATTACCCAATACATTAGATGCACCTGTGGTTTTGATATCTTCTGATATATATGCATCTTTAAGCACAAAAGGAACACCATGAAGCAAAGAAGTGGCGTTGGTTATTGTGGCATCTTTCTCTTGTGCTTTTTTGAGCGCTAATTTTTTATCAACCATTGTGATAAATGAATTAAGTGTCGGCTCCAGACGCTCGATATTTTCATAACATTCATGTATTAAATCCACACAGCTAAACTCCCTAGACTTAAGTCCTTTATGTAATTCTTTTATTGATTTGTCTAAAAGTTTCTGTTTCATTTGATTATGGCGTTAACAACAAAATATCCTTCATGAACTCGTTTTGCATTTGCTAAGGCCTGTAACTGGGTAAACATCCTTGCCTCATTAACCTCGTCTTCACGAAATACATTTTCCAATTTTGTTACCTGTGAAGTTTTATGAATGTTGTCAGTATTTAATTTTTTTATTTTAGACATGTAATGTAAAACTGATGATAATTGTAGGTGCAATTTTGCAATACGAATTTCTGACATGGGCAGCATCGCAAGCATGGCAATTTTCCTTACTTCGGAAAGAGTTATGGTTTCTATTTTGTTGATTATTTTGGTGTTCATAAATTTTTTAGTTAAAAAAAGCCCCGTTTGGGGCTAATAGTGTATCTTTATTTTTAAATATAATTTGATAGCAAAAATCAGCCCGTCTTATTGCGGTTTTTTATAGTATTCTGCTGGTTTTGTTGGGAATTTGTTTGGAATTTTTTAGCCATGTTTATATAATACCTTGAATTGTATTTACTTGTCAAATACTTCATTTTATATAAATTTTGAGGCACTCTCTTGGGGTCTTTGAACGCTTCGCGTGCATTAGTAATGTGGTCACAAGTTACTAAAAACTAAACCCTACCGGGGATTTTTCCTTACAGGAACAGTATACCTTTTCAAAATATTCGTGCAAACACTTATATTTAACGAAAAGCTTTTCGCTTCTGCGTTCCTTAACGAAAATATATTTTAAAGAAACAAAGGAAAAAAGAAGCATCGCTCTGTTTGATTCAACCGGCTTTGACACTGAACATGCTAGTTCATATTTTAAAGACAGAAAGAGTAGCGGGCTTCCAGACAAACCGACTAGATGGCGCAAGAAATATCCAAAGCTTTCAGTTTCAACCATACCGAAAAATATGCTCATTACGGGAGGTTTCATCACCTTGGGTCCTTCAACTGACATGCCATACTTTGAACGATTGCTGAAACATACGCTTAATTCATTTCAGCCAAAGACAATCATCGCTGATGCAGGCTATGACAAGGAATTAAACCATATCGTTGCGAAAGAAAAGAATATCAAGACCATCATTCCCTGCAGAGCCTATCGCGAGGGAAGAGTGCCAAAGGCAGAAAATCGCAGGAGAATGTACGAGCATTTTCCCAAGAAACGCTATGGTGTCCGCTGGCATGTGGAAACAGTCATGAGTATGTTGAAGAGAAATCTCGGCGCTAGAGTTTTCAGCAAGACTTTCCGTTCTCAATCAAGAGAATTGATGCTCAAGATGCTTACGCACAATACAACTGTTGTGCCAGTGTAGGTTTTCTACAGAGCAGAACGGTTCTTGCTATAACTTGCTATAAGTTGAAATCATTTGTAGCCACAAATGATTTCAAACAATTGATTTTAGACTTAAGGTTTATGGTTCATTTTTAAAGTTATTCCTTTTATCATACCTTTCACCTTATAAAATTGTTGACGGCTGTTAATCTTTATAGCAACGGTCCCATAGGGAAGTGTATTAAACGGTCTTTTGTTTTTACTTGCTCTGCTAATTTGTGTAACTATATAAAATCTATCCTCTGGCAACTTCGTTGTTTTTGACCAGAATTTTCTTGCCTCATATGGAGATATTGATGGATATATATGGATACCAGCCCTTATTTTTTCTTCTCTGACTTTCAATACATTTCTAATGAATTTCATATAAACTGATACCATAAGTGGATCAGAATTGCTAAGACAAAGGGACACCTGACCTTTTTCCGATTTTGAGCCTTCTCCCCAGTACAAGACCGCCCCGATAAGCAAGAGTTCGTTTTTTGATATTGATTTTATAGAACTCTGTCCTTCTGTGTATGCCTTTTTGTTCTCGGTATCGATCCTCATTTTCCTGTTTTTATTTGCAATAAATAAACCCCTTGTATGGGCAAGTCTGTTATTGCTTTCCAAGAGTTCTAAAGATTTTTTTGATAATAATAGGTTTTTAAACCAGTGGCTGATAGTTCCTTTTGATCTAATACCTAGGATTTTTCTTATATTGTTGTAGCTCTCTCCATTTTTTCGCAAAGCGATAGCTTTACTTTTTAAGTGTATATTTGAACCCATTCGTGTATTATACACTAATAATGGATTAAGTTCAACAACTTTTGTATTTCAAAAAAGAAAATGTTATAGTATTTATATCGGCTCTATCGTCTAACAGTTAGGACGAGTGCTTTTCAAGCACTAAATCCGGGTGCGATTCCCGGTAGAGTCACAAAATGAAACTTGGTCGGGGGTGAGCGAAAAATGCGGGCGCGCCGAAGGCGCGCATGGTGGCGAGAATTTGAAATCCGCCCTGCGGGCGCAAGCGAATTCGGTGGGTGGGCAAAATGAGATGGAGACGGACTTATCACGCAATTGCGAGTTCGTTCCAATTTTTTTGAAATAATCACGAATTTCAAAAAAATTGTCACTTGAAACCAATTGCGTGGCTTTTTTCATATCCAAAATCCATTCCCGCAAGGGTTCGACCCAATTCTTTCTTTGAGCCCGGGCGGAGTCCATTTTTTGAGCGAGAGACACTTTTTGTTTCAAAAGCTCAATTTTTCTTCAAAATATAATTTTCTTTCGGTATGTCGCCATCTAGATATAAATTTACCAATTCATCGAGCTTTTGTTCTGTCTCTCGCTCATTGTCTTTGATTCGTCCGAGCTGTGTTCCCGACGAGTGTTTTTCTTCCTTTTCCCATTCGTCCGTTTTATTGAGCATGTAATCTGTCCACTCGTCGGGAAGTGCGATTTGTTCAAGCCGTTCTTTTAATTGCAAGACGAGCGCATCTTCTTGCAAATATAATTGACCACATTTTCCTTTCTTTTTCGTACAGCGATAATACCGATATCTCACACCCATTTTTCCTGTCGTCCACTGGGCGGTTATCATGCTATCACATTCTCCACAACGAAAAAGTCCTGTAAAAGGAAAATTGTGACTTTTCTTTGTTTTGCGAGGATGCGATCGTTCTTGCAATCTCTTTTGCACGGCTTCGAATAAATCGCTAGAAAGAATTGGCAAAAAGCTTCCGGGAAAATATTCGTCGTAATGTTTCGTTAACCCTAGATATGCTTTGTTCGTTAATATTCTCCATACGGAAGCTTTACCAAGTGGCGTTCCGGACTTTGTGGTCACACCATGAAGCGCCAAAAACTCCGCCATTGATTCAAAACCGTGGCGACCCGTTTTGTATTCTTCAAAAGCGCGCACGATAATTTTAGATTTCACCAAATCTGGTTCGATATTTCTCGTTTTCGGATTGTTCACATATCCATACGGCGCTTTTGTCAGCCATTCGCCACGGCGGAGTTTTTGGCGGAAACCTCGTTGAACATTCTGTCGTAAGTTGTCGGAATAATACTTGCTTTGTCCGAACGCCACTTGAAGCATAAATAGCCCTTGCGGGGTGGATTCAAACCAAAATGTCGGAAAACGCAAAGAAATGATTTTGGTTGTGTCCACGGCGTAGATGATGCGTCCACCGTCAATGGAATTTCTCGCTAGACGATCTGGATGCCATGCGAGAATGCCTACACCATCTAAATTTTCAATTTTACCCATCATCTCGCCGAATTTTTCACGACCGGGTTTCTTTGCGCTTTTCGACTCTTGAAATTCCTCAAGAATTTC
>ERZ1292629.861-Hain-H43-01um-R1-861-length-32792-cov-28_pt1 | contig 14892 bp, 18 predicted proteins | sample MGYA00564399_ERZ1292629 | MGnify/ENA primary metagenome ERZ1292629 (study PRJEB36523, sample SAMEA6512636) | groundwater metagenome | collected 2019-01-08 | study: AquaDiva: Metagenomics assemblies of 32 groundwater samples
ACGTTCCAGAAGCGCCGGCCCCACCCGCGGCCCCACTGAAACCACTGTAACCGGACGTACCACTTGCGCCCGCCCCGCCAGCCGCTCCAGAAAAACCAGACCAGCCGGAAATGCCGCTGGTGCCCGAATAGCCGCTGGATCCTGACGCTCCCGATATCCCACTGAAGCCCGAGTACCCAGAAATCCCGCTCCATCCTGAAATTCCAGAAAAACCGCTGTAACCCGAAATCCCGCTGGCGCCTGAAATCCCGCTGAATCCCGAGTACCCGGAAATTCCCGAGTACCCCGAATACCCGCTCTTGCCTCGTTGGGTGGGTCTTGCTGTGACCATTACGCTGCGCTCTCGATCCGCACCCTGGCGGTAATCAGTTCCTTCTCAATGTTCGGCTCGCCCAGCATTTGCCGCGCGCTCTTGAATTGCGTCTGAATGCTGCCAACGGCCCACGTGTCGCCGCTTGCCGGGGTAAACGTCGGCCATGAACTCACAGTAATTACCGTCGCGGTATTCGACGCGATCTTCGCTGTCTGTTCGGCGTCCGTCGTGGCGGATTTCACCCACACGTAGGCGTCAATCAATCCTTCCCCAGCGGTATCGAGCGTCCCCGTGATCGTCAGTGTCGTCGCCGTTCCAGCGGAAACCGTTCCCTGTACCGTTCCGCCCGCACTCACGCGGTCCATGTTTCCATCGTCAGCACGGAGAATCCAACCCGTGGCGTCCCGACTGAAGAAGACGAGCGTTTTCTTGTTCGAGTAATTTGCCCGCCAGTCCCCGTGGCAATCGAACCCGAAATCGTACTTACTCCATGACTGATGCGGCTGATAGGGGTTCCAGCAAAGCAACCTGTCGTTCGCCCCGGAATTGGCCGTGGTTCGGTAGGCTACCAAAATCTGTCGCCGCCCTTCCAGGTAGGCCATGCGCACCTCATCCCCGATGTTGTTGCTCGGATGGATGTTTCCGATGGCGTCCCACGTTCCCTGAGCGGGAAAGATGCCGCGTTCGTTCGACACCTTCCGAATCGTCGCCGTGTCCCATTCATAAATGCCGTCTTCGGCGGCGAAAACAATGCGCCCTCCCAACTGAATCCCGGCGTAGGGCCACTTCATGCCAACCTTGTCATTCATCTGCTGGGTGTTGCGGTCCCGCCTGTCCGTTCCCGTGATGTGCCAGATACTCCTCTCCTTGAAGACCACCAACTGATTACCTACGACCCATGCCCCGGTGATCATCTGGCCGTCCCCGGTACCCAAATCGAATTGGTAGGTCGCCGGGAATTCTTCCGGCCTATTGGGCCTGGAGGCGTAGACTCTGGCGTACTTCTCGCCGCTGGGCGAATTCATCAGGTAGATAACGCCGTTGAATGCAATGGCGAATCGGCAATTGTCCGGCTGGCCGCCAGCGGCAAGCAATACCCGGTCTGCCCCGGAAGCCGTCGTCGTATCGCTGTCGGCCACGTTGCTGGATCCCGTCGTCGTCGTGTTGTCGGCAATAACGGTTTCGAGGTAATACGGCGGCTGTCCCGTGCTGCCCGTCCTGAAGATGTGTCGTTGATTGACTCTCGGATTCGTGCTGACGGGCACGCTTGAGAATGTCACCTGTTTGTCCGTGAGCGTCAGTGCCGTGGAAGCGGGACCCGCCGCGGAGTACACGTCCGAAGTCGAATCGTAGAAAAGCGGGATCCAGCGATAGATGCCGTTCAATGTTCCGGCTGCCCCGGAAGAGGCCGTTAGCGCCGTGCTCGGAGCGGCAATTCCCAACGTCTGCGCCGCCCTGGCCGTATCACCGTTCCAACTCGCGTTGGGATTGCTCCCATTCACCATCAACAGGTGATTGCGCAAGGTGGCAAAGCTGAAGGGATAGGCGGCATTCGTCGCCGTGATGCCGGTCGCCCACGATACCTGCGTCGCCGCAAAGCTCGCCACGTAGTAGAGCTTCACGGTATCGCTCGCCGCCAGCCCAAGAAAAATGTCCCTGAAAGTTCCAGGCCCGTAGGCGAAGCTCGTAAGCCCCAGCATCCGAAAGGCAACTGAAGACCCGTTTTTGTACCGGCTGGTTGCAACCTTGGTGTGTCCTTTTCGGGTGGAGCCTTGCGGATTCTGCGAGTAATCGACGTTCGTATTGACGGAGCATTCGAACGGAAGTATCTGCGTCGCTGGCAGAGCGTCGTTCAGTCCGCCTGAGATATCCAATTCAAACTTGGCTACTCCCATGAATCGCCTCCAACCGCCCGGCCATAGCCTACCGCTGGAAACTCCTGAACGTCGCCGCCAGGAACGCTTCCTGCTACAAGGATGCGATCTTCTTCGTTTTCGTTCGCTGAACGCATGGCATCCATGCCCAGCATGGCTTTTTCCTTGTAGAAGTTCGCCTTCCGGGGATTCTGTCCGTCTTCTTCCGCCCAGTACCACGCCAGCAAGTTCGTCAGGACGGGATGGAACGCCTTGGGGATGAGCGGAGTATCGCCGAGTGCCAGGTCGGTGAGCGCGATGGTCGCCTCGTAGAAGATCGTTGATTCCGAGCTTGGCACCGGCCACAGCCAGAGTTCCAAGGCGTTTTCGTCTTCGCCGGTATCCGTGCTTTCGAGCCAGTAGTGATAGGGGTCGCCGCTTTCGGTGAAGTCCGGATCGATGGCAACTATGGCCGCGCTATCCTGCGGCGTCAGTTTTGTCGGCACGTCAGACCGCACGTTTTTCAAGCTGCCCGGCTTGACGTTGTAATTACCACCCGCGCTCAAAGGGTACCGATACTTGTCCGGGGTCGTCTTGAAACTGAAACTACGCTTGAGCCAGGACCACGCAACGGGCGAATCGCTAAACACGTCCAGTTCGAGATCGTGGTAAGCGGCGTTAAGCAGTTCCAGGAGCAGGGTGTCGCTCTTGGTGTCCGTCCCGTCCGTCTTGATTTTGAATCGCGTCTTTACCGCGTCCCTGATTTGCGTCGAGGTGGACATTCGGTTCCTCTAGTTTCGGTGTTTCTACGGTCGCCAAAGCCGCATTGGCCGCCCGCACTTCTTCATCCGTGAACAAGCCACTGACGTTGCAGGTGACGTTGGACGGCGGCAGCGGCTTCGCATTATCGCCTGGAACGTAATTGCGGTGCTTGCGTCCCCAATCGTCCGGCTTCTTCGTCTTCGGCGTAGGTTTTCGTGACGTGAATTCAAACGGAGCTTGCTTGGATTCCGCGGGCCATTGAGGCGGTTGATGGGACGGCGGCAACGGTTTTGCATTGGGATTGTAACACCCTGTCTTCGTCGGATCGGCGTCAATGATTCGCGGCATAGGATCCTCTCTCGTTTGAAATGGAAGAAAGCATCCGGGAATCTTTCGACTCCCGGATGCTTCTTGTTGGTTTTGCTTACGGGATGTCCAGGATGACCTGGCCGTATTCCGTATCGGCCGCGGCGTCTTCGGCGACTCCGAGCAATGGCCGAACCATCGCCGCCGTGAACGGCTGCAATGCCCCGGCGACGTTCGCGGAGTTCACAAGGACGTCCCCTCTCGTCCATGCCAGATCGGCGAGCACGAGGCAAGGTCCCTTGACTTGCGCCAGGAAGTACTCATCCGCGCCCGCGGCGACGGCCTTGCAGGGCACGCCGATAGGCGCGTCCAGATGGTCCGTCACGGCGATCACCACACCGCTGCACGGATGCTGCTTCAGGCTGTACCGGGCGGTTGCGTCGTCAAGCGCCAGCCGCACTTCTTCGGCCAGCGTAATCTTCACGCTGGTCGCCGAGGCTGCGGCGGCTGGATGCGACGAAATCCTGTACATTTCCGCTTCGCCCGTGCCGTCGATGATGTAGATGTAGCCATCGGCGTACTGATTGGCCGTCAAGGCCGTGGCGCCGAGGTCAATGCTGATCACGCGATCTCCAATGGCGGCATCATCGCCAACCGCTTGATCCTGGTGATTGGGGATAACATCCGCGGTCACTACGAGCTTTCCACGAACGAGGGCCACTCCACCGTTTTTGCAGATGCGGAACAACCGCCCGTCGTTGAACGGATCGATGATGTCGCCGATGCTTCCGGCGAGTCTCCGCAACGTCGAACTGGTATAGACACCGAGACCAGAAATCTTCTGTCCCATGATGAGAACTCCTTCCCTTGTGAGGGTCGAGGGCCGCGTTTTGGACACGTCCCGGAGATGAAAAAAATGGGGCGCGAGCATTCAGGTGAACACTCACGCCCCAGAAAGAGACGACTAAGATGTATCCCAGACGCTTGGCCGAGCGTCGGGTCTAAACGTTAACCGTTGGTGATCCCGGTGAGCACGGCCAGGCGGCGCGGCTCGACGGGCACAAACTCGCACTGGAACACGACTGGAGCTTCCTTCACCATCGAACCCGTCTTGTAGGCGAAAGTTCGCATCTTGAAGTTGAGCTTCGGATTGAACGCCCACTTGAACCCCTGCTTCGCCAGGAAGTACATGAGCTGAGCGGGGCAGTTACCGTCCCACGTCACCACGCACTTGTTCTTGAACAGGTAATGCTCGAAGTCCAAGTTGGCCAAACGCTTGTTCTGCACGATGCGTTCCGGGGTCGAAAGGAACACCTCGTAAGCCTCGAAGGCGTTTTGGGTGGTGATGATGAACTGCGGGGTTTCAACGCTGTTCCCATTGGAGGCGTTGTGGTAGGTCGTCCGCATCTTGGCGACGCTCAACCCGCCACCGCACGCAACCTGAATGTTGCGCCAGGCCGCATTGTTCGCGCGGTTGATGCCTCCGACCGTTCCCGTCGTGGGGTCGCTTGCGACGAACGATTGCAAGCCACTCGCGGCCTTGCCTGCGTTCGCCGAGCCGTCCAGAAAAACGGCGCTCTGAAGCTGGTACACCATCGCCTTTTTCAGGCTCTTGATCTGCGCTGCGGCCATCTTCTCGATTACCGCATCGTCGTCGGTCATGCCTTCTTCGATCTCGGAAAGGGCGACGCCGCCCATCATGTTCTTCCAGTCGAAGTAGGCGCGGGTGTACAGTTCCTGGTTCTCAACGTCCACAGCCTCCCACGGGCTGACCCATTTGACCGTGTCGTTGCGCCCCATCTCCAGAAGAATTTCGATGCGGCTGCCCGTCAGGGGCACCAGCGCCGTCTTTTCGTCCAGAGTTTCGGGCGGAAGGTCAGCCATCAGTTGGTTTTCGCTGATGTCGATCACGTCACCACCGGCCATCCATCGCAACAGCGCGGACGCCTTCGTGACTTGATCGAACATGCGCTCCTTGATGAACGCACTTAACGCCAGGGTAAATACATTATCCCTGACTTGGGTATCTGAGGTTTGCGTAAAAGCCATGTGTAGCTATCTCCGTGTGTGTGGTGTTACGAAGGCGTCAGAAGTTTTTCGTAATGTCGTATGTAGTCGGAAAACTTTGACATCTTCGGCGCGCTCCCTCGTGGCGTCGTCGTCGGAGTTACAGTGTGACTTGCAGCGCCGGCTTGTCGGCGGCGTTCCTCTTCGGCTTTTTCGGCCAGCCGCTTGCCCGCATCGAGATACTTGTCCCGATACGCGTAAGCGGTAATTAAGTCTGGCGGCAAAGACGTATTCGGCGGAAGTCCCATCCGGGCGGCCATGGCCCTGTTCGCTCGAATCAACTCGACCTTTTGCGTCGGGTCGAGGATGTCAATGCCGAGCTTTTCCTGAACGTCCTGTCGGACTTTCGCCCAAGAGGATTCAAGCGCCTGCCGTTTTTCGACTTCGCGTTCCTGAAACAGCGGGGCAACTTTTTCAAGCGCCCTTTTCGCTCCAAGTTCCGCTGCCTGCTCCTGCGCAAATTGGAGCAAAGAATCAAGCTCTCTCGCACTCTCTTCAGGATTGGCCAGGTCGTTGATCTTTTGAATAACGGCTTTGGACATCGCCATCCGCTGGTTTGCGTCCATGCTGGACGGCGCGGCCGCTGGAAGTCCAGGAAACCCCGCTCCATTCTGAGGCGGAATTTGCGGCTGCATCACGGGTGCGACGGGGGCTTGAGTGCTCAAGAGTCCTTGAACTCTCGTAAACAACTCCTCGTCGTCGGCGATGCGGTCTTCCAGTTTGCGGTAAAAATCCAACTCCTGGTTGTGAGAGCCGATGAGTTTTTGCGCTTCGGAAAGCTGCTGTTGCCTATCGGCAAGCTGGCGCTGCAAGTTTTCAACTGTAGCCGTCGGCGCCGAGCCGGGAGCTACTGGGGTCCCTGGAACTTCAGTCTCTTTGGCGGACGGTTCCGACTCCCCGGCAAGTGCCGGATCGGGATGGGTCCCCCCGCCTTCGGGTGAAGTCTCAAGGTCTTCAACGGTCGTATCGGTGGATTCCATTCAAGGAACCTCCTGATCTGAAATAGGTGGCAAGCGGGCGCTCCCCGTGGGCCACCGACGCCACGGACGCCATAGTTGTTATGGCCTGGAAGACTTGTTCGTGGAGTGTTCAATTACACGATTGTCCTTCCAGGCCAAAATCGGTGAGGGCCACTACACCGATTGAATTTCAAGTTGTAAAAAAAGGGTGCGAATGTTCGCGGTGAACACTCACACCCAGTTTTGTGGACGATTCAAATTCCCGATGCTAGTGGCGAGCGTCGGGTTAGGCGTAGATCATGCTCCCATATTTCCTCTTTGGCTTCTTCGTGCTTTTGCCGGAAGCCACCGCCCCGAAATAGCCGCGCTGCTTTTTCGTCAGCGGCTTCCCGTGCGTCTGGCCTTCGTGCAACATCTTTCCGGCTTTCATCTTGGAAAGCATAACTCCGTCCTAAGCGTAAACGTAAGACCCGTATTTCTTCTTCTCGCCCTTGCCGTCCATACCCTTCATCCCCTTCTTCATTCCGCCCATGCCCTTCATGGCGGCCTGCATGGCGGTCATGTGTTCCTGCATGGACTTTTTGACGTGCTCCATCATCGCTGGATCGTGCTTGATCTGTTCGGCTTTCGTCAAGGTGTTCACGGCACCCTCGATCTCGTATTCTTCCATCTCGTGTTTGGCGGTCTTAGGTACCATGGCTTTCACCTTCAATCGTGCTGAACGATCCACTCGTACTTGCAGTCCGTGGCGGTCTTCGCCTGAATGTCAATCTGCTCTATCCTAGCCGTTGCCGTGCTCCCATGCACGTCACCACCTATCATGTAGCCTTGTCCCGCTGCGATATTCACGTAGGTCACCGCGGCCGCGTCGTCCGTAATTTTGAGTACGGCCGCGGCCGCAGAGGTAACTTTGATGGCGAATCCGAAGGGCGCATCCCCTGGGTCCATGTTCTCAACAGAAGCGTCGTAAAGCGTATCCCAACCGGAATTGTCAGACGTTCCGATCCTCTTCTTGCTGAGTATGACGGACGAAAGCGTGTACTCGATGGCGAGTTCTTCCGTCTGACCGCTCACGTCATCCGTCCACTTCATCACGCTTCTGACTGTCGTATTGAACGCCATGCTTTACGTCCTTACGGTAATGGCTCTGTCCTCGGCGACTTTCTTTCTCGCCCAATTCAACTTCTCTCGCAATCGCTCCTTGTCTCGCTTCTTTTCTTCGAGTTCGCCGCTGTGCTCCTGGTCTCCCAAAAGTTTCGTGTAGCCTTCGCAATGAAGGCCGCGCGACTCCAAAAATCGCTTGTACTGTTCCCGGCTGGAAATCCTCACCGGGGTATCCGTTCGAGGATCGTCCGTCAAGAATTCCTGAAAGACCTTGCCTTTCGGCGCCGTCAAGATTACCAATTTCACCGCTCCGTTGCAAAAAAGACACTTCTGGTCGTGGCGACAAGCGATGAGTTGGAAGGCTTCAAAGACTCCGCATTTGGGGCATTCGTAGTCGTATCTTGGCATGTTACACCATTGCGTTCATAGCGTTTTCCATCTCGCCCGTGCCGTTCGTTCCCCCGCCGTTCCGGTTCACCATCTGGCCGGACATTGCATTCGCTCTGCCGCCGAGCGCGCCCGCCGTAACTGGATTCGGAACGCCTTCGCCGGGCGGCAACATACCCTGCCCTTCTGCCGGCGCGCCGATGGCTTGCGCCAGCAATTCGGGATTCTCCGCCAACTCCGCCGCCTGATGTTCCTGAATGTGGGCGTGAATGCCCTCTGAAATTCCTTCGTCGGCATCTCCGTAGGCCCCTTGATCGTAGAGCATGGCGAATCGAACGTGCGATCTCAGGTGCATCCTGTCGTTGTCTTCCGGCATGACGTAGACCAAGCCACCCGCCAACAGCACAAGGTTTTCCTCGTCGGGACTCGTCTGGTCCATGTCGGGGAACATAAGGGCCAATTCGCTTTGTGAGAATTCGTCGAATCGCCGCATCATAGCCTTCAGGCACTCCGTTGCGCTGAACGTGCCGCCTTCAAGCTGACCGAGGATTTGCTGCGTATTGGCCAACCCCGGAGCAAGCTGCGTGAGCAGCGTGGCGATTTGAACCACCGTCTGCTGGCTGGACTCTTTCGACTTTGGTGAAGTGCTCCCAGGGGAAATCCGAACGATGTCGTACTCGGCCTTGCGCCATTCATCAGAAAACTGCGTCGTATCCGTGATGCGGCTCGTTCCCGAATCGTAGATGGGCACGGTCCGCGATGGAGGGTAATACTCCCGAATCAGCAAGAGGATCGAACGCGCTACGTCCGTCAGAAATTCTTCCCAGAGGCCGCGCATGTTGTTGCCGCGCGTCTGGTAATTCTGCTTCCGGTCTATGATCTCAGTAGCCGTCGTGTCGCTTCCCATCTCACCCACGCCCGCCTGTTGTTCGGCGACTCCGCTGGCATACCTGTAATCCTCGTTTACGAGTTGGTCATTCAACCTATCGTCCGCTTTTACGTTCGGCGTGGCCAGCGGCTCGATTTTCTTTCCGGGTTTTGTCGTCACGAAGCTGGCGACGATCTTCGATTCGAAGACCTGTTTACCGTTCCCGTCGAAAGTGTTCTTCTCCCCCGTGTACTTCGGCAGCAATCGGTCGGAAGCCACAAGAGCATTGGTCCTGAACTTGTTTCGCTGTTCGTTCAGGCTGAACCACGGCCTGACAGCGGCCATACCGAAAATGGGGCGGATGTCTCCGTCTTCCGTGAAGGCGTCGAAAAACTTCAAGTGCTTGACGGGATACCCCTCAAGGTCAAGAGGCCAAGGCTTGGGGTCGCGGATGAACTGCTCGCGCACTTTCCCGCAAAAATGCAGCACTCGCTTGGTCCGCCCGTCCCATATCTCCCACAACTCTTCGCGCTCGTCTTCGTTTTTCGCCCGCGAGGAACTTCGCCGGACAATCTCGTGAATCGCAGCCGGTCTATTCAACGGATCATCCTGCAAGTCCTGTTGCGTGCGCCGATACCGAATCGCTATCCATGCCGCATCCGAAAGCTCCGTCGCTGTTGCCAAATCGAAGGCTACGTCTTTTCCTGAAAAATACTTACACCAAGGGTGATCGTGCCGCACGTTGAAATTGTGCTCGATTCGACGACCGCCCTGCTCGCGCTGGCCGCCGCCAGCCCCTTCCTCGCCTTCATCTTCCCCGAATTCCGAATCCCAGCCGATTTTTACCCATCCGCCGTAATCGGTAAGCACGGCCATTGTGAGCGCCTTGCGCCACTCTCGCCGCCACTTCAGTTCTCGCTTCTCGTAGTTGAACGTGGCTTCAGCCGCATTGACCTGTCCTTCGTATCGCACGTCACGAGGCTTAGCCTCGAAGTCCCCATCGCTGCCGTCTATGGAACTTATCTTCACGTCCGCGTAGGTGAATACCATAGGAACACCGCCGCGTGGACTATCCGTCTTGCCACGCCAGAAGTTGCTCATGTAATACTGGACGAAGCGGCAATTCTGCTCTTCGCTGATTTCCTTGTCGCGCCACTGCAAAAACCTGGCGATTCTGTCCCGCCAAATTTTCACTTCCTGAGATTCGGAGACATCAACACTTCCGGCGTCCCGTTCTTCATCGCGCCCCCTATCCCCCGTCGCATTCGACGCGTGTTCCTGCAAGAGCATTACAGCAGAAGGATCGTCGGCAATTGCCATGGTTGTTCGTCTGCGCTAAGGCGGAAAGAATATCTTGTAGTCCTCGGCTAGCCGTTCCTGCTTCGTCTTCTCGTAATCTCCGGTGCGGATGGCGTTGTAGAGATGACTGAAAAACTCTCTCGAATCCTGCATGATCTCCACCCGGCGCATCGCTAAACGCCCAGTTTCATCCATCGCAATCCTACCAGAATCCACTTTTAGCACAAGGATTGTAAGGGCGCAATGGGTGCAAAGGAGCATGTCCCCCCGCCGCAAACACCGCCCATCCGTATCGAACGGATAGAAAAAGGTGGAGATAAAGTTGATTTTCGCCTTGCGTTTCCGTTCACGCATCAACCGCTTCGCCGCCGCCAATCGCCACGCCGTTTCCGCAACCTTTTCCGGCAAAAGCAGGCTGTAACGTTCACTTAACTCGCCGATCCGAATAACGTACCGCCGCTTCAGGTGCCGCTTCCCCTTCGGCTCGGCGTCTCCCCGGTAACGCTCCTCGAAGTGCCACTTGCCTTGCGGAACGATTTCCAGCGCCCGGTAGTAGCGGCAGTAATTACATTCCATGAAGTGATTGCGAGCGTCCCGAGGCACCCAGTTCACCCACGGCCTCGAATTCAATTTCCCCGACGGCCCCCAAATCAGTTCCGCCTCGTACATGGTGTCCGACATCTTGGAGAAGTCCAAAGCGTCAACCTTGGACCCTACCGTCCTATGCGTCCGAGCGAAGAAGTGCCGCACGGGGATCCAGCCAGCACCGCCCCCGTAATACCGCCGCACCATTCCACGTTGACTCATGGCGCCACTCCCACGAGGTTGCCAGGCACGTCTTCCCCTTTGTGCTCGTCCTGCTCAGCCAATTCCACCAACAAATGCCCAACAGTCCCCGACGCCGGCGGCATCTCAGCCAGCGTGTCCCACGTAAAGCCAGACGCCATACCGTAAAGGAAGCAGTCGATTGAATGCGCCCCGCGCACCTTCTTCTTGTCCATTTCGTCTTTGTTCTCTCCGGACATGGGACCCGACTTGTAGGTTGCCGGGGACGCGTCCGGCAACGTCGCTATCAGGTCTTCGCAATGATGTCCAATCACAAACGGCTGAACGTCCATCTCCAGTCGCTTGTCCCACCGCGCCTTTATCAAGTCCCGCACAACGTCAAGGCTTCCCTGCGCCCCGGTGACCTTCCGAAACGTAATGCTCTGCCTCTTGTCAAATACTTCGTTGAACTTCACGTAAGGATTGAAGGCCAAGTAGTCCCCATCGTCCATCTCGACGTTGTAATCCACGTCTATCGAACGGTCTACCAAGCGGCACTTCAGCCGCCTGACACCCCATCTCCGCTCCGTCGCCAGCATCATGTCCACGTATTCCGTGGGCGACACGTGCCCCTGAATCAACTGCTCGAAAAATCGGAACTGTCCCCACGGCGCAATCGCACACCACACCGTGTGAATAGGCGTGCTCATGTGGTAGTCCGTAATGCTGAAGACCTCGTAATCCGCAGGTATCGGCGGCTCGATTGGAATGAAAATCTTCTTCGACGTTGCCGGGTCGGATAGTTCGGGGAAGTATGCCCCCAAGACCGCCGTGGGCGTCCCATACCGCCGCGTCTGCCGCTCCATCTCCCCCGCCGTCTCAAGCATTTGTTCCATGTGCTGCCTGGACAGAAACCCCCCATTCTCCTCAAGATTCTCGTCCATGGACGCAAAGAAGCACTCGACAACTCCGGGTCTCTGCTTCCTGATGAACTCCCTCGTCATCCAAGGTTCAGTCAACAGCGTTCCCCCAAACGTGAATTGCCCTTTGCGCCGAATCAGTCCTCTCGCCGTCGCCGTGTAGGCCGCCTGCCGCAACGGCTCGTCAGCTATCGAGTAATGCCCCTGCCATCCTTCCCCAACAACCGGATTCTGGTCGAACTGCTCCGTCGAACACACGTCGAACATGGACCCCGTTGGATTGTGCAGCACTTCGTGCACCTGCTGCTGGTGATTCTTCCGAATCTCCCAAGCGTCGTTGCTCTGATGGTCCGAAGGCCAATCGTCAAGCCATTCCAGCCATTTCGGCAAAAACACCGCCTTCACCAGCCCAAAACTCGGTATCCACAACCTTCCGAGCGTTGGAGGCTTGAACCGTATGTTCTCCGGCCACTCTTCCGGGTAATCTCCCGTGCAGAAATTCCGAAGGATGATGGCCAGCACAAGGCTTTTCCCAACTTGGTTCGCCCAGAACGCTCCCCGATTCATCGCTCCACTCAAGTAGAACGGCTTCTGGAACTGCATCGGCTCGAAGATCAACGCCCGCTTGTGCTTGTTCGGATTCCCGCTTGTCCCCAGGCATTCCGTGATCTCCTTGCGCACGCTCTCAGATAACGCCAGGAACGTCTTCTGGTAGGCGTCCAGATCATAGTCCCCGCGTTGCACCGCTACGCCCAGCTTCGCAAACCATCTCAGGAAGTGCCGAATGTGCCCGCCCTCGAAATACGCTCTCGCCTTTTGCCAGCACGCATGACACGCCAATACCGATTCGGGATCGATCTCCAAGGCGCCGCACAACTGGCAAGCTAAAGTCGTCATTTCTCTGGCCTTTGCGGTTCAGGCAGCGCCTTTGCTTCCTTCGCCTTCGGCAACAACCCCCCGACCGCCGAAAGCATGTTCTGCAAATCTTCCGGCGTCCCCCTTGACCCCGTGTTGATCGTGACCTGCATCCCGTCCCCGCTCAATCGCCGCTTCAGCCGCAAACTCACTTCAGCCGCCTTCAGCTTCTCCTTATACCCCCCTTTCGCAATCACGTCCGCCACCGTCTGCAAATCCGTCTGCAAGGGCAACCTATCTTCCACCATCTCCTGGAACGTCTCCTCGTCCACCATGGCACGCTTCATCTTGCCGTCCACGGCGTTGATGACCTTCCCCTGTCCGGGTGTCGGTACGAGGCTATCCCGCATCTCCATTCCCGGTCTGTCCGTTTCGCCCACGGAAAGTCTCGATTCGAGTTCGTTCATGCTTGATCCTCATAAAAAAAGGCCATCGGCTGCCAAGTGTTGGTCTGCCGGATGGCCTTCCTAGTTATAGGGTTTGCTTTGTTGCCCCTCTAACTGTCCTGCCACGGCTCCCCAGTTTAGAGTCCTTCACCTGAAAGACCCGCAGAGGCGACCAGCAACATTACTACCCATCTTACCTCCTTCGCCGCCTGACTTCCAAATCCTTCCGCCGCTCCCTCGTTATCCTGCTCTTCGCCGTCCGACTTTCCCTTCTCTCTACCATTTGCATTTTCGTCAACATCTCCGGCTCTCCATCGTCTTGACGCCTCAAAATGCTGCTTCGTATCGCTTCAGATATCCGCTCCGCCGGCGTAAACCTATCCCGATTCATGCGTCTACCCTCTCCAACGCTCCGCAATCGTGTTCCGTTACGCAGTCGTCGCACAAAATCGCTTCGCACTTCTCACATTCCTGCACTTCTGTCGCCTTCTTCGATATCAGGCACTCGTGACACAACTGCATCGCCGGTACCCCGCCTTCTTCCTTTTCCTTTTCGGCCTTCAAGGCTTTCACCAGTTCCTCAGTCTCTATCGCCGCCTGCGATTCCGATCCTACACGAAACTCCATCGTGCCCCCGTCTGCGCACGCACTCACAAGCCCCATTATCTCTCCAACGACCCCCTCTATCAGCCTCAAAAGCCGCCCACGCCCAGTTAGCAGCCCGCTCTTCTGGCACAACCTCGACAAAATCAGCAACGTCTGCTGCAACTGCCGTAGCTTCTGCTCAGTTGTCATGCCAACTCCTTTCCTGTCTGCTCGAACTTATATCCAAACCTCTCCACGTCCTTCTCGTGATGCGCCCCTACCAACCGGATCACGTCTTCACTCTGATAATACTCACGATAATCTGCATGTAACCGCTCTAACGACGCATTCTTGCGAGGGAATAGCTCCGCCACTTGCACCCCGGCCAACTCAGCCAAAGCCCGCACCTGCGCCTCCAATCGTTCGAATCGCAAATACCTGAACTGCCTCGTCTGGGCAGGCGTCAATTCGTGCTCCACCCAATTCAAACAGTCCCCCAACGCAAACTCCACGTCCAATTCGTTGTGGCACTTGTCCGTCCAATACCCCTCTCTCCCCTCGTCGTAAATCCATCGAACCCAATCCTCGAAATCCAAGTCTCTCGTCCCACTCTCACGATCCTTGTGATACCGTCTGTACTCCCACATCGACACCATCTTGTCCCAAGGATTCCGCACAACCGCAAAATGCACGTAGTCCAGACACAAACTACGCTCGGCTTTCTCCAACAACTCCCGCTGATACGCATAACAGTAGTGCGTCACGCCCCATTCCCACTCGCCATCCGCCCCAAACGCCTCCTTCACCGTCTGACCACCCGTCCGAGGCACATGAATGAACACCAGCTTCTTTTCGGCATGCACCACGGCTAAGACTTGTCTCCAACATGACGCTGAAAGCACTCCTCTATCAGAGCAGTGAGAACAATTGAAGCCACAGGGTCGTCAGCCCTTAAAGTCAGCCCAATCAAAGCCTGCGTCAACCCTACGCGCTCCAGGGCAAGCCAAACAGCCTCCTGGATAGCCAGCATATCTGATTCAAGAGCCTCCACAGATTTTGTTTTGATCCATCCAGGGTGTCTTGCTGCTGAGTGAAATCGCACCCTCGACAGAAGCTCCCGACACACGCGCTCCTTTTCCGACGTTACGCCGCTACTAAAAGACGCACCACGTTCAATCCTGATTTTCGTCTGTTCCGCCTCCATCGCTTTGAACCGATCCAGCATGTCCCCGTGCATCCCGTTCACCCTCTTCTTCAATTCAATGAGTTCATCCGCAATCACATTCCAGGTTTTTGACACATCGACCGCCCCCAATTCCTCGCATTCCGCTCCCCTCCAAATCGCGCTCAAAAGCTCAGACTTCAGATCGTTCAAAAGTCTCGCTACGTCAACGTTCGTCTTC
>ERZ1292629.2145-Hain-H43-01um-R1-2145-length-17362-cov-9_pt1 | contig 14891 bp, 26 predicted proteins | sample MGYA00564399_ERZ1292629 | MGnify/ENA primary metagenome ERZ1292629 (study PRJEB36523, sample SAMEA6512636) | groundwater metagenome | collected 2019-01-08 | study: AquaDiva: Metagenomics assemblies of 32 groundwater samples
CTAATTACCTACGGCGATGACCAGAACGGCAGTCATAGCAGAAAGATCGGCGGCGCTAGTTACTTCCGCTCCTGCTCCCGCTGCTACTCCTGCTACTCCGGTTATAGTACAAGTTGCTGTAGCGTGAGCACTGGGCTGAGTGACAGTATGATCACCGGGCTGGGTAACTGTATGAGCGGCCATGCTCGCAGCGTCAGAGGTTACAGTGGTCGCTCCGGTAGCATGAGCACTCACAGCAGTAGCCGTATGGGCAGTCACCGCAGTATCTGCGTGGGTAACTTGGGGGGGTCTTGCTACCAGAGTGCTGGTAATGGTGGCCCGAGGATAATAAGCTTTTAGCTTTGAGTTAGTGTAGTCATACTCGAAGCCATAGCCCGATTTATCAGGAACCCATACCCGATCAATCAGAGAAAGACCCATATTGGCCGCAGTCAAGGACTCTCCGCCGGTCGGATAGGAGCTGTCAAAGTCCACCTCCACGAAGTGCATCCTTTTGTTGCCAATTACAAATTGTGAAACGATATCAAATGTTAGAGCCATTGTTCACATCTCCCATATTTTTTCTCTTTGTTTTTCTTCCTCAAATTCCGCTTTGCGTAACTCCACTCCGAAATCTAGTACCGGGCGCAGACGTCTCCAGGAGTCCATGCGCTGCAACTCCTGAATGATGTCCTCAGCGGGTTCCCGGTATTTTCCCGAAGTCTGGATTCTTAGGATGAAGCGGAGATGATTCCGCATCTCAGTCAGAGTCACCCCCGCTATCTTTCCTAATGGATAGACCCGTCTTTCCTTGCGATAGATTTCCCAGCACCTACGAGAATGATTGAATTTAAGTACCAGAAGATCATCAATCTCTCTAAGACGCTTTTGGAAATCCTCGTACATGGTCTACTCCGTTATGTCTGCTAGTTCAGTCTGAGCCTTGGGGTTCTGGCAACCTATTTCACCATAGTGGAACAGAACGGCTTCATAGGCGTCATAACCCGATACTCGGGATAGAATAGCGCCGTCTTCGGACATCCACTCGAAGTCAGAGGCCCGATAGAGTTTGGTCACTGGCTCGTGACAGAAGAAGATGCGGTTGGGCCACGAGTCAGTATCAACTACCCAAGGAACACCGTTGAACTCCAGGGCCTTGTATCCCCCATCCAGAGTCATGGCATTAGGGGCCACAAACCTCTTCTGCGTCACCGCCAGAGCTCCGTACTTCCTTCTCAGGGCGTGTCCAGAAACGATGATGGTAGGTTCCAGACCTACTTCCTCACCGGACTTATCGAAAGCCTGATCCAGAAGAGTCAGAGATAGGGCTCGATTTGTAGCGGAGTTGTCCAGAAGACTTCCCGAGAACTCAGGATAAGTGGTACGAGAGATGTTATAGAGAGTAGTTACTGAGGCAGTCTCTATAATCCCCCGCAGTCCCATCATCTCGTTATCCTTAGCATCTTCCCGGTAGATGACGACGTTGTCGGTCCAGGTCTGAGCCGAGGCCAGAGTTACCTGGGTGGTGGAATCTACCGTGCTGATCTGGATGGAGTTAATTTCCTGAGCTGGTACAGAGGTATAGGCATCAATGTACATATTCTTCTTGAGCCACTTAGAGCTTGGACCATCCACAGTCAAGGTGACTGTATTGTTTCCCGCTCCATTAGCCAACGCTAACTGACCAGTACCCCAACCAAAGACCTGCCGGTTGATGTCCTTCCTCAAGGCTTCCACAGCGGCCTTAACTTCGGACTCTACCGCTCTCAAGAAAGCCCCCTCATTACTCTTTGATTGCCGAATTGTTGGACCCGTTATCTGGATTCGGGCGTAGTTGTACTGAAGGGGTATGTGCGCCCGTACATAGCTAGCCTGCTGGGCGGTAGGAAGTCCCCCGGCATCAGCTCGGGCTCCTACGGCCTGAGTGTAGCCTACCATGACAGGCATAACCGCATATTCACCGACGATACTATCCGTGTCACGCTCCATACGGTGAAACAGTACGCACGCCGAATTCAAAGCCTTCTGAATTGGACCTTTCAGGTACATCTCCTTCAGAAGAGCATCGAAATTACTTAAATTCATAGCCATTTCATTTCACTCCTTATTCTTCACCCTCTTTGAGATATTCCACAGCAGCCTTATGGGCTTCCTCCCAACCCATCTCTTCTGGTTTCATAGAAGGCGAACCCAAAGGCACTCTGGTTTGACTCAAAGGAGGTGAGGGTTTCTTTTTGGATTCCAAGTATTTGGTGATGGCCCGATCATCTCGTCCAGTCATCTCCTCGTGAGAGGCTTTAGCGATCTCGTCTATCTCATCTGGAGTTAGATTGTCGCCATAGGCCAAAATCTCGGCCAAAAGTTCCTTGTCTCTCATCTCAGGATATTTGGATTTCAAACCGGACATCATTTTTTCCAGTTCCTGCTCGTGAACTTTGGGCAGAGTTCCCGCTACACGCTCCTCGAGAGCGGCGTAGCGCTGCTCTATCTCCGCTATTTTCTGAGCAGTCTGGTCGTAGGGATTGAATTGAGGAGTCTGCTGATACGGATTCTGTCCGTAATACTGCTGATACAGTTGTTGCAGATACTCCTTGGATCTTTCCTCTACTCTGGTATCCAAAGAAGACTCCATCTCCTTCAGATTTGTTTCCAACTCCTTCGCCTTAGTGCGGTGAGAGGCAGCTTCCTTTCTCAAGGACTCTACGTACTCCCGACTAAAAGTCTCGGTAGCCTGCGGCGGAGGGCCGACTGGTGGAGTACCTGACTCGGTAATTGGAGCACCTAGCTCTGGTACTTGTGGATCTGGCATTTCTTCCTCCTTGGGCCTCTAGCCCAATAAAAAAGCACCCTACCAGGGGTGCTATTTGTGAACTTTGTCTAAAAATCTGTATAGTTATCTAAAAAACTTACTTCTTACCAGCAGCGGCCATTTTCTGGAAAGTGCCTTTACTGTAGGCTTTCCTTCCAATATGGGCGCAAAGGGCCTTAGCCCTCTCCTCGCTTATGCCCAGTCTTTGCATTTGAAATTTTACACAGGCGTCAAACCGCTCACCGCTACCGGCTTCGCCCTTAAATGTACCTTCCTTACTGACATACTTCTCCTTCAATGTCTGAAGGGCAGACTTTTCCTCAGCCATGTCTCCCTCCTCTTCCTCGGATTTGGGCATCTTGTCGTGCTTGCCCATAGCGATAATTAACGTAATAGATGGTTTTTCAGTCATTTCTTTTTCCTCAATTTTTGTAGGGCAGCAGTTTGAAGATCGCTTAATTTCTTCTTTTTGTGTCCAAAAGGCGGAACACCCGCATTTTCCATGGCATAATAGATGTCTTCGCCTCTTTTCTCTCCGTATTTTTTCTTGAGAGCTCGCATAAGGCTTTGGTTAATTGGCATCTACTACCTCATTTCTCCCGTAGGTGCTCCGCCCATCCCTTCCATTCCCATCATCGGAGGTTCGCCAGTTGGCCCACCCATAATTTGCGATTGTTCGGCTACCTGCGGTTGAGGCTGCGGTTGAGCGGCTTGAACCATAAACTGCTGATGAACCCGGATATGCTCTGTGAATAAGTTTTGAACATTCGGACCTAAGTTATAAAAAATGGGCGTTCTCATAAAATCAATGTGAACCTGCAGGTGAGCTTGATGGTCTTCTTGATAGACAACTTCGGGAACCTGACCCTGGCTCATCAAAGAGTTTTCGGCATGAGCTTTCCAAGCATCCTTAGTGGAGTCAACCTCGACTTCTCCGAACTCCAAACGTTCTAAGATATCTTGGGCATCAGTTAAGATTCTTCTATCCCACAGATTCAAGAGAAGTTCCTGCTTCCCTACTTTGGATTCTGCTAAAGCAGAACCAGCTTCAATTCTTACGTCGTAATTATTTTTGAGATCGGCCCCTTTGAAATTTCTTACTTCAACGGCCTGCTCTTTCCCCACTAAACGAATCAAGCGAGGTTCGGTATAATATTTTCCTACCAGCTCCAGCATGAAAGAGGCGGCTTGCTCCAAACCCTGATCTATTCTTCTCACCACTGGGCCGATTCGGGAGTCGTCGCCTTCTCGTAAATATGCGAGCGCCACCCCAGCTCTAACTCCCCCTGGAGGGCGTGACCTGCTCACTTCGTGGACACCCATAAGATCTTCCATGTCTTTTAAATATTTCTCTAAGACGTAAATAACATATTGAGGAAGGGGATTAACCTGGGATTGTTCAGGTTTCTGCCCCCCGATGGGAAGATATTCTACCACTTCCCCGGATTCGTCAGTTAAGGCGCCCTCCGATACGGACTTTCGAGGCACCATCCACTTTAGTTTAGCCATCTTATTCATGTTCTCTACTATGATACTAATACTTCTATTGTAGCCTTTTTGTAGAGGGATTACGTCTTCAATTAAGGATTTTCCCAAAACTCTTCCTGGTACTCGGATCATGGGGAAAGGAAAAAAGGGAATCCTTGAGTAGGGATTTTCTCCTCCATAAACTAATTCTCCCCCAGCTACGATGGCTAATCTCCCAGATTTGAATTTATCCGAGGGGGCTTCCCAGTATTCCTTCCAGGAAGTGGCATTTTCTACTTCCGAGGGAAGTTCTTTTCCCTGAAGGCCCGAATAAAGAGATAAAAGTTTAGACTCTATGGGAGTGGAGACTTTTTCTGGTTCTACCTTTTTCCCAGTTCTCATAAGAACTTCCTCGACCGATCTTATAGAGGACTGAATAACCCATTTGGCCTGACGGAAAGTCCGAGCTAAGGGATCTATGGCTAAAGCAAAAGGCGGAACGACTTCCGAAGCGACCTGACCTAAGTGAATTTCCTCCTCGAAGGGCTTTCCTAGCTGATCTAAGCTCTGAATACTGAAAGACTCCTCGGCCAGAGGATCCCACCATACTTTAAGATAGTCCATGCCGAAAATTAAAAGAGTCTGAACTAATTCTTCGATAAGGTCGGGCATCTCGATGTGCTTCCACAGCCACTTCATAATCTGATTTCCCAAACGAGCGGCTTGCTTATCTTCTAAAGATTCAGTATTAGGAATGACCCCCATGGCTGGTTCGTTGGCAGTCATCTTGGCCAGGAGAGTCAAAATCATGGAGGCCACGTGATTTGACTTTAGACGAACCCGGGCTTTTTCTTTGGGCTTGGGAGTAATAAGTTTCTTTTCTATTTCCGAATATTTAATCCAGTGCTCTCCTAAGAAGAAGGCTAAGTTCATCCACCACTGTTTTTCATAGACGAAGGTGCGTCTCTGCCAGTCCTGTAGATTTTTATTGACTAATTGGACTAATTCCTGTTCCTCAGAAGGAAGCATTAGTAATTAACTCCTAGCTCGTCATCAATTTCAGGGGGTTCTTCTTCAACTTTAGGGGGAGTTTCGGTTAAGACTTTAAATTCCGAGAAGTCCCTGGACATAATTCGGTCTAACAACTGTTGTCTTTCTTTGTGCCAGAGATCTCTTTCCTGGTTGATCTTTACTTCTCGGAAAAACAGATAAGCACTAAAAATAATAATAATTACAAAAAGAGGTAAAACCGATAAGGCTGTTACCATGAATCCCCCATTTCAAAATCTAAACTTTGTTCATCTCGTTTTCTTTTTAACTGAGTTCTGACTTTATCTCCTAAAGTCGATTCTTTTTCGGTTTTAGGTGCTTCGGGCTGAGACATAAAGAAATAGCGAAGTGCGTCACAGTTGTGTACTATAACCCCTCCGGCTGCAAAATTTCCTGCTACGGTGAGAAGGTTGTAGACAGGGACCTCTATTTTTAGAAATTCGACTTTTGCAATTTGGTGATTAGATTTATTACTACGCCCACAACAAGAGTAGGAGCGGTTCTGCGGCTTGGAATATTTATTAATCATAAAGGGCTTCCCGCAGACCCCACAAATACGTTCTTCGTTATCCACTCCTTGATGGCGCCGCCAAGTACTTCTGCAATTGTTGCTACAAAAATAGGTTCGCTTAGCTATAATTTGAGGAATACTAAATTCTTCCCCACATTGTCGACATTCTTTTTGGACTTGAGGTGCTCTTGGGTCATAGTGCTTAGAGAAAACCCGCTGGCTATGTTGTCTGTGCCATTCATGCCCTTCTGGTGAAGCGTGCCAAGCCTTAGCTTTTTCTTGAATAGTCATAAGATGGGCCTGTCTCTGCAAGCGGTATTGCTCGTCTGTAGTCCAGAGAAAACGATCTTTTTCCTGAGCCAGCTTTATTGCTGAGCCATCATTTCTTTTTTTAGCATGAAGTCCGTTGTGTTCTGCCCTCGGCAAAAGCTCCAAGTTAGAAGGAAGGTTATTTAAGGGATTTTCGTCTTTGTGGTGCACTACTGAGTCCTCAGACAGAGACCCCAAACAGTCTTCATAAACCAGTCGGTGTGCCCATTCGCCACCTGGTTGAGTGCGAACATACATATATCCACTTCTATGAAGGTTTCGATAGAGAGGCATAAGTGAATTTCTGGGAGTAAGAGATTCAGCTGGTTTATAAGCCAAAGAGCGCCGAAGTAAGAACAGATGATCGTGAGTGACATCTAGATAATTTCCATCTTCAAGGTGAATCCGCATCACAGGTCGGATTCCGGTAGAAACCACATTGGTAAAGGAAGTAATACCAATGCGCTTTTTATCGTGTCGATAACAGAAAACATAACCCGTTTGCCCTACCAGCTCTTCTATCGGTTTATCTCCATCCAGGCAATGAATGATGGTGCCTTCGGCCAGACACATGTGATCCCTTATCTTGCGGGGCTTTTCCTTAGCATCTCCCCCCACTCTTCCGGCGGCCCATTCGTAGCCTAGAAACTCGTCAATGGTGTGGACGCAGTTTTTAAATACGAAGAAGCGAGGACTGTCTGGGTTTAGATATTGTTTGACCCGATCAATTCCGGTCATCAAATTGTTGTCCGCTGGAACCGCTAATATCCCATTTTGGGCGTATTCCTCAGCGATAGACTGTCCTGCTTGCGGAGTTCGTGAAAAGGCAGAGGGATCCATCAAAGTCATCAACGGTTCTTTTTCCCTTTTTTCTTTGATCTTTTGGGCGTGCCAGGGGACGGTTTCTTCTTCGACATAATGTTCCTCATATTGGTAAACTCTTCCGTCAAAATCGACCGCTAGGAAAGCGACCGCGGTGGGCATCCGAATGGCTGGGTCTATTGATTCATAAAGATCCCAAGTATCAGGAATGACAAAAGGCTCAATTACGTGCGTATTTACGTTGAACTCGGGATAAACTCTTCCGACGTAAGACTCGAAAGAAGCTTCATATTCCTGACGAAAGTAAGCCTCGGAGTAAATCTTCTTAACCCGCTCTACTTCATTGGGATCAAAGTAGGGAGAGTCAATTGATTTCCAGGTGAAGAACTTGTAATCTGAGTAATTTGGATCTTTGAGTAAGGTTTTCTGAAATAAATCAAAAACCCAGTTGTATCCCTTGGGGGTTCCGGTTCCCCATCCCCTTCCCAGACCGATGGAAGTTCTCCCTTCTAAAATCAGCCAGGCGTCATGGGGCCAGAGGGCAATTTCATCCCCGTAAAACCAGTTCAGTCGGGGTCCTCTCAAAGAGTCGGGATCATCGGCGTGTCTGAAGAAACAGACAGATCCATTGGCTAAATCTAAACGCTTCTCCGTCTTTAAATAATTCCAGACCGTTTGACCTTCGACCTTTCTAGGGGGAAGCCACCGGAAAATCTCTGGTAAAACTATTTGCTCAAGAATTGGGAATGTAGGCGCAATGGCCATTCCAGTACTACCTGGGGCTTCTTTAACCATCTGGCGAATGGCTTCATTTACCCCAGCTATAGTTTTCCCAGATTGAATCCCAGCTACAATCAAACGGAAGCGGGCTGGATTTTGGTGAAAAAGTTTAGGACAATCTCTGGATCCATCCCAGGGTTTGTATTTTTTGGTCTCAACTGTTATCACGAAATTTCTCTTACTCTTACCGTGGCCGTAAAGGTAGCTGTGGCTACAGAGTCATTAGAGAAGATAAGCTTGGCATTTCCAGCGGTGAAGAGACTATTCACGGCCCGGCGGTGGGTATTTACGGAAGTCCCGCTGGTAGTCTGGGCTTTAGGGATAGATAAGGTGGTGAGCAAAGCATCCCGAGCAGCTCCGCCCAGGGAGGCCTCCACGACCATTTGCTTTACGCTCAGATCCGTATCTGTGGAAGGATTATAGACAATAACCTCGTGTTCTTTGTAGGGATTGGGGGGTCTGGTAATGGTTATGGTGACATTAGTATTCGCCGCCGCGGCGCCAGCCCAGTTAGCGGTCTGGTCCACACCGATCGGGACGGCGGAAACATCGGTAGATACTTTTTGTCCGCTTCTAAAAACTTCATCGGCCATAATAAACTCCTTCCTTGAGACAGTTTGACTTCCAGGGCACCCATGTTAGATCTCCCGTAGCTTCTTTTTGCCTAGCTGTGAGGGAGGACGAGGGAAAGCATCAAATTTGAAAAGAAACTTTTTTTTAACGGGTACACCGTCAACAGCTTCTATTGAACCCTTATATTTTTTGACAGGAATACCAGCTATGGGTGGTTTATATTGACGCTTCATGTAGCGACGTAGAGCTTCTTCTAAGTCCGGAGGTAGGTTTGTGCGCATTATTTCCCTTTAAGTGTCTGAAGATGAAATAGAATAGTCTGTGGGGTATCTAAGATCGTTTCCACGGGGCGAATGACCCCAAACACATGTTCTGCTATTGGTGGAGGCGGTGAGACTCGAACTCACGTGCGGAAAATCGCCCAGAAGGAAATATTCCGTCGATCCTGACGCCCCCTTACAAGTGTAGTTAGCCAGTTGGGGCTTGGAGAGAAAATTCAAAAGTGGGTTGACAACGGTGTCGGGGTATTATATACAGCCAGCTTCGCCGGGGCTCCGACCCCCCCCCTTCATGGCCTAAATGTCTTGGGTGTCCTAGATGCCGACCGATCGCCTCCACCACATCCAGCCTTTTCATTCTCCAAAGCAGCTCAGAAAAAAGAGCCACCCCAAAAATTTAAGGCAGGTTATCTTTCTCCCACCTTGTAACAGCTACCCGCAGTGGTGTGCTGTGGCCTAGTCGGAATATCATACAAGTATTACGCATAAAAGCATAACGACAAATACGTAGCAAAATCAAACATACGTTCTCTTGACAACCTTCTTGACACGTGATACAATGAAGCCCTAAGGCAACCAAGAGACAAGGAGGCAAGCCATGAGGTCCTTCCCAATGCGCAAGTTCTCAAGACTTCATCTAGACCAGGAGAAGCCAGTCATCAAGTATCGGGTCAATCCCAAGAAGCTAGCAGAGCTAGAGAAGTCCATGGGACTATCTCAAGCCCTGGAGCTTCTCACCCCAAGACTAGAAACCTACATCCAAGAGAGATTGCTATGATCGACAAGAAAACACTAGAGGCTTATGCCACCATAATGAACAAGGTCTTTTTCGACAACCTGCTGGAAGTCCCAGCTATCGTGCTGGTAAACAATAAAAGCTATTGGGGTAAATATTGGCCACCAAGTCATACCTTTACATATCTACCTAACGGAACCCGAAAGGACGTTAAGTTTCGGCCTAGCAAAATTGTAATCAACACCGATGGGCCACACCCGTTGTCGACCCTGCTACACGAGCTGGTACATGTTTGGCAATATAAGACCTGTTGCGCCCAACATGGCTTTGGCACATGGCATGATAGGAACTTTCAGAAGATGGCCCGCAAAGTAGGAATTTGCGAACATCCTTACTCTTACCACAGAGATACCAACCGGGAGAAGCTACACGAAGAACATCTATCCAACATACTGTTAGAGCGTAAAGACCCACCAGCTACCCATCACAGAATCTATCATCAGGTAGCCCTATTCTAAGGAGGAGCAATGAGTGAGAAAGTCCGCTACATAATGGAGAAAGACAAAGTGTGCAAGCACAGCGTCCGCTATTCCACTACCGGCGCGCAACACGACTTGAACGTCTATCTTCCCAACGAAGCCGTACGTAAGCTCGGCAATCCCGAGACAATCACGGTTGACATTACCAGTGAATAGTTTTACTGGACTTCCTGGATGTCTTTTGACCCAGGAGGCCCGGTAAGGCTATAAACCTAAAAGGAGGAGGCATGAAGAAAATCCGCTGCCGACACTGTGGTATTCGGGCACTACGGCCAGATTCTTACGTTATCCCGTCCGGCTGGATTAGTGAATGTGATATCTACGGCAGCCTATATAGTGCTTTGTGTCCAGAGTGTCAGAGGATAGATGAGCTAACCCTTATGAAAGTACGGCAGACCTATGAACAACTAGAGATGGAGGCCACCAAATGATAAAGAACTGGGAAATAGAAAAGAAATTGGATGAACACATGGCTATGATCTGCAAACTTAGTGAAGCACAAGCCGAACTCGAAAAGAAAATTAGAGAGTTAATTGTTCTCAATAAAGGGAGGCATAGATGAATATTCCCCGTTTGGAAATTCTAGTAGTAAGCGATATCTCTGTCGATAGTAACCGCATCCACAGCTGCGAAGACATTTTTGGAAATGAGATTGTCAAGCGTGAATTGCGTCATGCCGACAGAGAGAAAATGTTGGCTCTGCACTTGAACGCCAAGCATGAAATTATCAGCTATGAGATTGTGAGCATCGGATCCCTCACTACCAGTCTGGCCCATCCTAGAGAGATTTTCAAGGCAGCGGTACTGGCCAATGCTTACGCTATTCTTTTGGTGCATAATCATCCTTCTCAAGATGCCAATCCTTCTGAAGAGGATATCAAAGTGACCAAGAGAATTGATCAAGCTGGAGATATTTTGGGCATCAGGCTCCTGGACCATATTATTGTGACCGCTGATAATGTCTATTCATTCCGGGAACATGAGTTATTGTGAAAAGAGGAGGCTACAAAATGAAAATCGTAGTAAGTGGAGATCGTTCCCACTGGTTGGTACGATTGGCGAGACGCTTAAAATTCAAATTCGTACCAGTGAGTTTATGGGATGGTTATCCGCTACATGTCTTTTTGCGGAGAAACAGAACCATCAGACATAGATAACCTTGGATCCGGCCTGTTTGAATGAGATCAGAAAAGGGAAGCTGCTAAAGAATGGTGAACGTCGCAAGTACGGGGACTACGGTAACATATCTCCAGAAAGCATCAAGCAACATCACGGCAGGTCGGGTCCTCCACATACACCTTAAGGGGTAATCGGATCATCCTTCATTAAAATGCAACTCCTCCTTCAAGGGTAGTCATCTGTTTATTCTTCCTCCTCCCAAGAAATGGTAACCTTAACTTCTTCCTGCACTTTCTCCACTAGCTTGCCGGTATGCTGAAGAAGTAATTTAAGCGCGTCGACATTGCGCTTGCGGACCGTAGAACGTAAGACGGATAGAGCTTCTGGTAAGAAGTCCCTCAAGTAATGCATTGCCCTTTGGTAAACCTCTTCTTGAAAACCTTCCTTCTGTTCCCAGGTCCACAAAGTAGTTCGGCCAATTCCTAAGTCTTTGGATAATTGCTCTTTGGTCCGTCTTTCATCAGGATCAGCAAGACGATCAATATATTGAAGCTGTTCGGCTGTCCAGTTTTTTAAGTTCTTTTCTTGCATATGTACACCTTTACGTATAAATGTTTATACTACCTTTTGTTATACCTTCTGTATTACTTCTTGTAATACTCTTATTAAGAACAATTCCTATTAAGCACCACGCACTATCGTTCCGTAATGTCGCCCGGTATCATTAAGAGTCTTAAGTTCACTCTTTAATATCTCCAGATCCATCTTGGCCTGATAGTATCGGTTAGTGGCCGAGATTATCTCCGCATTCAATTCAGTCATGCGTCGGGTAATCAGCCCTAAAATTCTCAGGACCGCATCTACCTGGAGAGTCTGCACTTCCTCATCAGTCAGCTGGGGAACCTTTATCAAGTTTCACCCTTACTCGTAATAGGAATTATTCCTGTTAAGCTAAATTAGACTTCTCTCTAAAAGAAATCAAAGGTAGTATGACATTCACGCTTTCGAGCGAGGCGGGCGCTTGGTGAAAGAGACAGTGGTTCGGATTGACTTCAGAAGACCATCTCCCCAGACCGCATGTAGAACATATCGATATGTCAACGCACTTTCTACGCTTTGCGCTCAAGCTCAGTTATCGACCAAAGATCATGCTTGCGCCGTGGCTTAACCTTCTTCTCTACCTTCTCTACTTGCGCTTATGGGCATAAAAAAAGCGCCAATCGAAACTGGCGCTGATAAGTTTATTTAATTCTGGGCAACTCGTAGTCACCCACTGTCAAGACCCTACCACATCTTTTTTTATCTGTCAAGTCACCCCCAAAATTATCCCGTTACTTATCCTGTTACCTTAAAATATTCTCTCTCCATCCTCTTGACAAACGCCACGTTCCATGATACAATGAAAGAAAATCGACAAGGAGGAGACAAAGTGATATGTTGACCCTGCGCTGGAAAAGGAAAATTCAAACCCGACTCAAAAGAGCCGATCTAAGCTCTTTAACCCCGAAAGAGCAGGAACTTCTGCATTTGCGCTATCTTGGCGACAGAATTTTAACATTGCAAGAAGTCGCCCGTAAATTAGGTGTCAGCCGACAGCGGGCCCAACAGCTTGAGTCCGTGTCTCTAAAAAAATTAGGATATGACAAGGAGGAAAATCTTGTGAAACGTCAGATGATCAGCTTCCCTACCCCTGTTCAAGAACACATAAAACAAAGACAAGATCGCCTCTTCGGTCAGCAAGCCACCGATGACTTATCTTTGTTCTACGGCTTACTGGACGCTTTAACTGTAGAGATGAAGGGAAAATTTGATGAATTTGAGGTACGCTATTTGATAGATTGCTTTAACGGAATCCATTTAGAGCCCCAGATTCTTCTTTCCTGGCCTGGAGTCATGGCTGGATGTATTCACGATGCCGCAATTTTAGAAAGATTGGACGTCAAGTGGGGTATAGACATAGAAGCTCTAGCCGAAAAGGTATCTAATCTACTTTTCCCACAAGCTTTGTGGTTATACGATCGGATTCAACTTTATTGGAAAGATCCCCAGGAAGAAAGAATAGAAGAACTCTTTTAGGAAAAAGTTATGGTAGACTGGAGAGATAAAGCGGCCTGTGCTGAATGTGATGATCCCGAGATCTTCTTTGAGGGAGGGGTTAGTTCTGCCTCTAGCCGGTTTTGCCAGAGATGTGAAGCGAGAACGGACTGTTTAGATTTCGCCATTAAGAACGCTATTGATTACGGAGTCTGGGGCGGAAAGTTTCCGCATGAACGTCTTAACGAATCTGATCCTCCCTCTCCTCAATAAACATCCAGATAACTTGGGTCTGAGCTTCTATTTTGTTGATCCATCTTGTTAGTTGTCTTTTGGTCCACCTGAGTTTACCAAAACATTTAGGATCCCCTTTGGCATAGTCCCCGTTCTTGGAGGTCTGTACCCGTTCCCCACTTTGAGAGCCGAAGCCTCCGACCGCCAAATCCTCAATTAACTTAGCCGCCTCGATGAACGCTTTCAAGGCTTTGATTAGTTCTTTTAAGAGTTCACCCAAGGAGGCATCAGTAGACACGAATTAACTCCCAGATTTCCTCTTCGGTCTTCTTCTCCCGTACCGCTACTAGGTTAATTAGCTGTACCCTAGAGATTTTCCCTTCCTGGGCCAAATCATGGCACTCCGTACAAAGAGCAATAAGGTTTTCTTTTAGATCATGCCCGCGCTGTGCAAATCCAATCGCCACAATGTGGTGTACTTCTATCCAGTTCGTCCTTCCGCAAAGCTCGCACCAGGGCTTACGAGCCTCACGGATAGCCTTTTTATCTCGGATTCTCTTCGGTTTCGGGAAGGGAAGTTCCTCAGTCATAGAGACTCCACGGCTTTTTTCTCACGTATCAGTCGGTCGATCTCTTCAAATGTCTCTCTCAGGTGTGGTCTACCTTCGGAGGTTGCTTTCAGGGTACTCAGGCGGATCTGGTAATGCTGGACTAATTTCAATAGATCTTCGGTTCGGAGTAACTCCCAGAGTGCGAACATGAGACCTCCGCAATAAAAAAGGCGAGCCAGTCAATTAAGACCGACCCGCCGCTATCGTTTAGTTGGACGGAATTTCCCTATTTGATTTTAACTTTTTCTTTCTTAATCTCTATCTTCTCTGTCCGTCGAATTTCGGAACTTTTCGCCTTGCCACCAGCATAATGTATAGTGAATGACCCAAAGTTTATTTTTAGTTGAGCCGAAAGCTCCTCCAGTAACTCCTCGCTAATCATTATCATTACGAATATGATAAGTCTAGTCGAATATATCTGTCAAGTTTCCTCCCCAGAGAGCCGAATCGAACCAATCTTGTCATATCGCCCCCTATTTATTAACTTGGACAAAGAGAATCAGAAATATAATCAAAACCGCCACGCCCCAAACAGCGGGGAGATTAAGCCACCATTGAATCAGTTCCAAGGTCGTCATTGATTCCACCAACTCGCAGAACTCGAATTATTTTACTAAGTTGCTTAATGCCACCAATGCCCACCATTCTGGATTCACAAGCATGGAAATAGCATAAAACAGAGGAATCAAACCAAGTAGACCCACCACAACAGATGTACCTATGCCTATGGCATACCATTCGTCATCATAGGAATCCTTCTCATTTAGTTTCTTTCTGCACCACTTGGCCACGAAATAGGAACCGCCTATCATGACTATCACAAGACCAAGACTAAACAAGCCATTAATATACTGCTGGCGAATAACCAGCGGCCAGAAATGCTCACCTCCCTTCTTTAAAATTTCGGCTATGCCCGAAAACAGACTTTCTAGCTTCTCCCACGGCACGCTTTCCATTTCTCCTCCTCCATGATTTCTAGGTCGACAATGGTCTCTTCCTTGTCTCCATCACAAATTCTAGGTGTTTCTGCATTGACGTAC
>ERZ1292629.2598-Hain-H43-01um-R1-2598-length-14887-cov-25_pt1 | contig 14887 bp, 11 predicted proteins | sample MGYA00564399_ERZ1292629 | MGnify/ENA primary metagenome ERZ1292629 (study PRJEB36523, sample SAMEA6512636) | groundwater metagenome | collected 2019-01-08 | study: AquaDiva: Metagenomics assemblies of 32 groundwater samples
CCCCTGCTTTGTTCAGGTCATACTCGACATGAATATGGTCTTTGTGAGCCGCATCGCCATAGACCACATCAAAGGCAGGGTTAATCCCTCTCAGTTCGTCTTGCAACCGCCTGGCGACAGTCTCCGCTCCGGTCTGAGAGAAGCCCCATACCCGCACATCCCAAGCCAGGCCCTTGTAATGATAGGAGTTGATGCCATGCTTCCCATCGGCTCCTGAAGTGATGGTAGGCGCACCATGCCCGAAATCGCTCCAGACCCGCCAGAGTATCCTGCAAAAATCTATAAAGGGTTGATTGATTTCTTTGATGAATACCCCTGGCCCGCCAAGTTCTCCAGGCTTACAGGCTATCTTCATATCGCCATGTCCTCTGTCAGAACGCGCAAGCTGAATTTATGAGAATTTACGCTGTGGGGTGCATCCTTTAGGAGAGATGCCCGCAAGCTCCATCCTAATGGCCGTATTGGGGGCGCGTAGGGGTGAGGCCGGTTATCACATGGTTCACATAACCCATCGGCATAGTGCTGCTTCATCCGCCCACAGATGGCGCACTTGATGATCTTGCGCTTGTGTTCTGCGTTGATGGACACTCTCATCACTTCTTCTTCTTTTTGGCCTTCTTGCCCTTTTTCGGTTTGTCCTTGCCCATCATATCATCATGTTCTTTGGGGTGCATCCCTTTTTTGTGTTTCAATCGCCTTCTCCTCTACAGTAATCCCCTGTCTTTTAGGTTCTGCTCGGCCATGCGCCGGATTTCGGCGTCTATCTTCCGAACTCGCTCTTTATCGGCCTTCAACGCCGCAGCCTTAGTCTGGTTAACAGTTACGCCCTCCCCCTTTCGCCCCTCCCATGCCTCTCTATTCTCTCTTGTAGGAGGCAAGGTGGCTATGTCCACGTCATCATAGGGCAATCCACTCAGGGCGCCCGTCATGGCTTTAGCGAATACTCTGTTTAACCACGCATCTTCCGTTTCATCAGGGGCTTTGGATTTAGGCGCGGGGCGAATGATCGCCACACTTCTATTAGGGTGGTAAACTATTCTGCATTTCGACATCGCGCTTATCTCCTTTAGTAAGCCTGGTCTCCATCAGCGATGACCATTACCCATGTAGACTCTGCGCCTGCACCGGCCGCGTCTCTGATGCTTATGGCTACTGAACCTACCAGCGGCGCTCCAACCGCCTGGTCTAATGAAACGGAGACGCCGGTATCGGCGCCTGGGTGCAAAGCCATGCCTGCCACGGCATAATTCACGTTGCTAAAGTCGGTATTCCAGACAACGACAAAATCTCCAACATCTGCACTGTCGGTAACAGATGACACATTAAACGAGTCGAGAACTGTTCCTGCGTCGTTAAATGCCACCCAGCCCTTAACAAGACTCTCTGCATAGAGAGTATTGCCCCACGGTGCGCCTGACGATGCACCAACCGTTAACCTGGTTATACTGACTGTATGCCCGCCCGTAAGCCGCCAATCACCCGTTGCGTATTCGGTAAACTCCAATTCATCTCCTGCAACGGTAGTAATGTTGCGGCTGTGTGGCAGGACTAAATCTGTAGCATGATGGGTGAGCGTAAGAGCAGCATCGAAATGAAGCCTGACGGTCGTTCCTACGCCTATAGTATTTATCGAGGTAATGGTTACTGCACCAGTGATGTCAAAATAATTGCCATCCGTCCCTAATGCTAAAGCAGCAGCGGAAACCACGTCTGCACCCTTAGACCAAATGACGTTTCCAAGGACATGCAAGCGGCCCAAACTGACACTATTCCCGCCGATGAGCCGCCAGTCAGCGCTTGCGTATTCAATAAACTCAAATTCGTCTCCGGCCACAGTGGTAATATTCGCGCTGCCAGGGAGCACAAGGTCAGTCGCATTGTGGGTCAGGAGGAGGGCACCATCGAAGTGCAGCTTGACAACTGTCCCCACGCCGAGGGTATTGATGGAGGTTATGCCTGTTACACCGGTAATATCAAAATAGTTGCCGTCTGTTCCTAATGCCAAGGCCGCACCGGACGCCACATCAGCACCCTTGCGCCAGATGAACTTGCCGCCATGCAGCCCTGCCGCAGTATGTTCAACGGTGAAATTAGTCACCGTGCTGTTATCGGTCAAGCCTTGATAAATATTATCTACCGGCCAGCCAGGGACTTGTGCATCGGCGCTGGTCAAAAGGTTCATCTTATAACCAGCAGTGGCGAGATAAATAAGAGCTTCGCCTTCACTGTTCAAGACGACGGGGTTGGCATGGGCAACACTCAGAGCATAATCGCTGTAAGTCGCCTTGTTATTTGAAGTACCCACGGCGTAAGTGTAGAGCTTACCGCCTCTGATGGGGTTCCCATTACCGTCTATCGCTTTGAATCGGGGGAAGGTTAGATTACTCATTTCGTTCTTCCTCAATATCGTCGAGAATTCGGCTACCGCTTCCTGCCAGCCAGAGATTCATCCGCTCATTTAAAATCCTCAGATTGCGATCAGTGGCAGGCACACCAGGTTTGTCTATGGGTAGAAGTAAAGCCTCAAGCAGTTTTGGGTCATCTGAAAGAATTGCATCGTGTATCATCTGCGCAGTCCTATCTTTTGTAAGCCATGTCATAAAATCTTTCGCTTTCCCAGAAAAGATTTGTGCCATTTGCAGGCTGCCACCAGCGGATTCACGACCCCATATACCTCCAATACGAGCACCAGCAATCCTGCTTGAAAGTTTTAAAGCATTTGAAGCAGCATCTTTAAGTTCAATTTCAGCTTTCCCACCAGGTGTTTTCTCAAAAGCCTCTATTTTAGCAAACTCTGCTCCTATCCGCCGCATCCGTGAGATTTGTTCCGGTTTAAATGCCTGTCGCAAGACACTTTCATCATAACTATTTATGAAATGTAATAGGGTTCTGCCGGAAAGCGTTTGTTCTCCCAACTCGTTGTAGGGCCCTATGGATGATTTCTCTAACATATAATCAATTATACCCCCTCTTACTCCTTGTATCGCTGCGCCGGTCTGGTCTTTCCGCGCTTGCTGAAGTAATTGATAAGTTATCCGCCCAGGGTTTTTGTCCTTAAAAACAACGTCTATTTCTTGCCCCATGTCGGCTGCATTGAGAAACTTTGCCGATACGGATATTTTGGGGTCTTGAAGTGTTTTCTTCCTTGCTTCCATTAAAAGCCGAGTGTTATTGGCTACTTTTTGCGCTTCTGCTGCATCAGCCAACTGGCTCCGCAGGTCAGGGAATTGGTCAAGAATGGCCTCGTTTGTTTTTATCCACTGTTCAGATTTTATCGGGTTGATTTTCCCCGTCGCCCCTTCCAGGGCATAATCAGTGTAACTCCGAGTAAGATACCGTTCAGTGGCTTTAATGGCATCTGGCGTAATGGCAATTTTATTAATGTCTATCGAACCTTTCTGCGCCATGCGGCCTATGCTAATATCAAGAGTTAAATCAGGCGACACTGCCGGAGCATAATAATCTGCGCGGCCCAGTATCTTCCCAACAACGCCCGATTGAAAGCGCGTCTTAAACTCTTTCGTAGCAGCGATGGCAGCCTTTAAGGAGGATTCCCCAGGAACACCGTCCAGGTCTTGTAAAATGGCGTCAGCAATGTTGTTCGCAATGCGCGCTTTGTTCCAGTGGTGTTTGGAGGCTGCGTCCTGCGCTACTTCAAGCATCTTAGAGCGTAATCCTTGCATTTCTCCCACAGTGCTTTTTTGTAATATTTCTGCTTCTGGAACTGCCTGTTCAGGCCGAATGAATCCTGCGCTTTCGGGCGGTTGAGATATTTTTTTCTTTTGGACAATGGGGCTGCTTTTTAAAATACCAGGAACGTCTCCTTTTTGGGCGGCAGGCAAGTTATCTATTATATTTTTATATGTCTGCCGTGTATTCTCAATCCCGACCTCTACATCTTTAGGGACATCCGCCCACAATGCCTTAACTTTACTATTTTCTTCACCCATGCCCCGCTCTATCTCTGCTCTCACGATGCGGGATTCGTTGACTTTCCGCTCAGCTATGGGCAGCGCGCCCAATCGTTTTTGCGCTTTATCAGTGGCGGCTAAGATGCGATTATTCATGCTGAGTTCGAGAGCGGCAACACGCTTCTCGGTAACTTCTGCCAAAAGCGTGGGAGACCCATAACCCATAGCCCGCATCTCACCCTCCAAGGTGATGATTGATTTGCTCAGTTTTTCTATCGTCTCAGCATCTTGTAAAGGTTCTTGTCCTATGAAACTCTTATAAAGAGCAACCAATCGTTTTTCGCCTGACTGCACGGCGGGAGGCAAATCTCCTATGGACTGTTGAGTTATTTCAGTTATTACTTCTTCGGGTCTGGCAACCTGCTTTTTAATAAACTCACCTGCCCGATATTTTGCTCCTGCTTCAGTAAATGGCAAAGAAATTCTCTTTAGAATACTCTTGCCTTCCCTGAGCGCAATCATGGTAGGCGCATAGGTAACAATGGTAGGAGCCATGCCACCTGCCACACCACCAACCATTTCTGCGGCTGCTCGCCTCGTGGGGCTTTCAGGGAACAATTCTTCGCCCGCATATCTGCCCGTGCCAGCACCCACACCACCGCCCAACTCACTTGCCATAGTCAGATATGGATGTTTCACCATCGTGCCATAGATATTCCTTGCAATCTGACCAGCTAATCCAGGCGCCTTGGTTAAAAGGCGTGTTCCGGCACCTCCAGGGATGAGCATTCCAGCAACTTGACCCACTGTAGTCCCCACGTGTTCAGCAAGCGTCTCAGGCTCACGCCCTTCTTCGGGCAATCGGATACCAATTCCGCGCATACCCCTCTTTATGCTCTCCGTTCCGCCAAAGGCAACGGGAAGACCGAATATTTTTTTATATCCAGGAATTGCCTCTAATCCTTTTTGTACGGTCTGAACGGGCGCACCTACCGTTTCGGCAATGGCAAGGTTTGTCCAGGGGAGCACACCAAGATTTTGTGCTGGCGATTCTTCTTGTGGCGCAGATCGAAGCTTGTCGGCTATTGCAGCAAGGCGTTGAGCATCCTCTGTCGCGCCCATTTCATCTGCTTTTCGCAAGGCGTCCATGACGTCTTTTAATTGAGGCACTTTTCTCATCCTTATTTAGGTAAGTATTTCCTTATGAGACTCTCATCATCTTCCGTTAATGGACTGATGCCTTGTTTGGGTTGGCCTTGTCCCATGAGTGCAAGTAGCCGGTCAATTTCCGTATTGGACTTTCTTAGATCGCTGACTTCTTTCGGTGAGACAGCCGTTTGAATAGCTCTATTATTAAATTCTCTTTCCGTTATCAAGGTCTGTCTGAGAACTTTAAACTTGTTTGCCTCAATGCGAGGGTTCCTCCACGTTTTGTCAGGGTCAGGGAAAAGAGTATCAATGATTTTCTGTTCATAGATAGCCCCGCGTGAACTTGTCATTAGGGCCATTTTGCCGGTTTGTTTGATGGTTCTTAGAATCTGTCTGTTCTCTTGGGTATCGGGGAAGATACCTTCTTTCCCGAAAATTATATCCACTCCTACACCGCCCAGAACATTGTCAATTACAGCAGCCAGTTTCCGATAGGGACCTGTCCCACCTTTAGCTGCTTCTTCGGCTGTTTTCGTTTCGAGTAAACCCGTGGCGATTTTGGTTTCCTTTTCAACTGCTCCCTTGGCTTTAATCATGCCCAGTTCTTCACCTGTAACAGTGGCTGTTATCTTTACAGCAGTATATGGCATCGAATGAGTCCGCCCATCGGCTTCTTCATAGGTTCGCCCACCATCGAAACTTCTCACTATACTATTATCCGGCAAGAGATAATTTTGCGCCGGTTCAAGTTTTTCGGGCTTTACATTAGCTGCCTCGTCAACAATTTTCTGATAAGTCCAGTCGGGATGAGCCTTGGCAATTGTGTTAATCTTTTCTTGAAGAGCAGATTCCTTTTCTTTTTCAGGTTTTTCTTTCACTTTCGCCTCTTCCCGCAACTGCGCCTGACTGCCCTGAATCAATGCTTCGTTCTCAAGGGCTTCTGGCGAAGATGGCGTAAAAGGTTCGCTTTCTAACCGTTCCTCTTCTCTCGCCGTATAAGCTTCAGCCGTTCGCTCGGCCATCGTCTTTTCTTTGGTAGCTGTCCCCGTTACCTTCCCAATCACGGCATTAGCCGGTATCAACCCATTATCTTGTCGTTGTTTAAGATCCTCCTGGTTCTTCACTTCTACTTCGCGGTACTGGCCCGTCAGCATAGGGATACTTACCGTGAAAGGCTTGCCCTGTCTCATCTTGAGCAATTCATCAGCGCTCGCCGTGGCCTGCGTTCTATAATCCTCAAATGCCTCATCTGACTCAAAGGACTCAGGAAAGAGGGCAGGGTTTGCACCCAATGTGTCCACCATATAAGTGCGATATTGAGGATATTCCGAGCGGTCTTTAACCCGCGCCAGATAACTTTTACCGATTGTCAGCACCTTGCTTTCGATGTCTAATTCTTTGGCTCGTTTCTCTAATGGCGCACCTTCCATCTCCATCTGAAACTTTTTTATGGCAAGGACATTCTTATACCTTTCCATCGGGTTAGGAACGTTCAGCGCACCACTTTGAGTCAACTGTTCCAAAAAGTTAGGCATATCCGCTCCCCACACCTCGCATTAGTTTTGGAGGAAACACTCCCAATTTCTGTAACATTAAATAATCCATATAATTTCCCAAAGCGTTCTGCCCAACGCCTGCTATACCTGCGCTCATGCCGGTAGCGATATTACCCTGGGTCAAAAAGTTCTGCGCCTGGGTTTGTCCGCCTGCCATTGTGAGATTGGCTATATTCGTGCCCGTCCCCAATGCCGCCTGCGCCTGCCCGCCAACCGCTATCTCACCCATACCGGCCAATTTGAGATACGGATTCAGCTTCTGATGATAGCGGTCTAAGAACGCCTGATAACCAGTCTCAGCGTAATTTGTGGCATATTCAGCAAACCCTTTGAGCGTCTCACCACTTAACCGCTTGCCTCTTGCGCTCTGTGCGCGCAGATATGGGTTTCTAATAAGGTTCTCAAAGCCAAAGGTGTAACCAGGCGTCTCCTCCGGTTTGAACTCGCCAGGCCCCGCTGCCGTCAGTTGCTCCAAAGTGGTGAGTGCCCGCTCGCCAGCTTCACGCCAGGGCGCATAATCCTCGCGGGCCTGCTGAAACATCTGCCACTCTTTCTCTATGGCCTCCCGCGTCGCCTGGGCCTGAAGCTCCGCCGCCCTGGTTGCCGCCCTGCCCGCGCTACGTCCACCCAAAACAGTCGCACCGCCTCCAATGAGTGAACCAGCTATAATCGCCCCAGCTATGGGAAAACCCATCGTCTTATCTCCTCTATTGCCCTGTCGCTCTCAATTTCAAGGTCAACGATAATGTGAGGTTGTGCTTGAGTGGTTACGGCCATATTAGCCTCTCATACAGGGTCAGCAAAGATCCATGCCACTTCGCCCGTATCTGCTAAATTCGTTGAAAGAATGGTAAAAGACGTATCGACTATTCTTGCAGAGATTCTGCAAGTCCCTGTAGTATTGTTGTCCTGTGGTGTCAGGATGATATTGGTGGCAGCTTTTACATGGTTATTGTTCACTGTAACAGTGCCCGCCACAAGGGTAGCAGTGCCCATGTAAGCATTTGCGCCTGTGGCAATCCTTACGCCCGTCAGGTTGGGGATGGCGAAAGTGGGAGATGCAGCTGTATGAAGGTCTTGAGGGCCGTTCAGAGTGATGCTACCAGCCCCAGGGGTAACGACAATCCGGTTAGCTGTGCCCGTGATAAGGGCCAGAACAGGGTCAGCGCCAGTGCTTCCGATAAGTAGCTGCCCGTTTGTAGCCGTTACGTCTACTGGATCGAACTGGCCCCAAATCTTCACCGAATCGACATACAAATAATTGAAAGCCCCTCCCGTTCCTTGTGCATACTTGCCGAGTATAATGCTGAGTGTGGTAGCGCCGCCCAGCGGGAAAAAGAAAGACCCTCTCATTATAACCCATTCTGTAGTAGTAAAATCGGGCATGGTTGATTGGCCCAGGTAGGTTCCCCCACCACGCCAGGCTTGAAGGTAGAACGGGCAGGTTATGGCGTCAGGCGTCTCGTCAGTATCGAGGGTAAGTCTTACACAAGCCTCAACGCTTATCCATTGCCCCCTGTAGGCAGTGGGGATGACATATTCCAAGCCTTCAAACTGATTAGCGTCAACACCAGTTATTCTACAGGCATAATCACCGTAAAGCGTTGTAGTATCCGGTTGACCCGTGCCGGTTTGGGCTATCGTGGCGACGCCATGATTAACAAATCCGGTGGGGAGTCCAGCAATCCACTCCTCCATATTACTCATAAATATGGTGTGGTTGCGGCTGATAATGCCTCTATCCGTGCCGGTTTGGTAGTTCATCGGGCCAGCACTACCCAATGCAACGGTAGAGTTCGCACCTGTCGAAGCAACCCTATCCTGAAATCCTGTATTCGGTAAGTAGCATTTTACACCTGAGACATCCGTTCCTTCGCAGTTAGACATTATCACATAGTTGAGGATGTCGCCTTTCAGCACACATGCCCTACAGTCATCCAGTATGACACGCTCCGAATGGCTGGGGTCAATTACGGCCCCCACGCAACCCTTCAAATAGACATCAGCAGTCTTGTTGCTTTCAAAATGAGTGCCTATCACTTTCAACCCCGGTATATTCTCGGCATAAAGGCCATACTGGACACCTGCCCCGCCTATCATGCCCTCGATGACACCGCCGATGATGGTTGTATTGCCTTCCCCTTTCCCAGTGGGGCCGAGGAGATAAATACCTTCAGTCGTTGTGGCTGAACCTTCGATAATAGGGATAAGAATAGTGTTTTCATTGGACCCCATAGATGCAGCGATATTGTATTCTATCGAAATGCCACGAGTCCCTATGCCCGCGTTTGGCTGCTGCCCAGCGGACTTTATTCCGCTATTGGTGGATATGACAGGGTTGATGAGGGTATTCCCAATACAGCCATTCATCCGAATCCCACCAGCGCCAGCTACTGGTATTTTGATATTTCTCAGGACTGAATTGTGGACACGGCTCAACGCCATAGCATAACCCGTGCCTACCGCCGTACCTAACCAGAGATCTTCAAAGACCACATTGTAGGTATTATCAGCATCGGTTCCTATGGTGAAAAGGTTGACATTTGCCGTCATCTGATAGATTTGACTTGCCGCGCCATCGCCTTTGACGTGGAGGAAGGCGTCCCTGCCCAAAGCGCCGCCGGTAATCGCCGCCACCGGATTATACCAACCAGGCGGGAAGTAGACGATGGCTCCAACAGTCTTGTAAGTAGGCGCTGCGTTGAAAGCCGCTTGAATCGTTATTGCGATAGCAGTTACACCATCGTTCACAACCACATAGTAATAATTAGTGCCCGCCGTTATCAGGGCGCGTTCATTCATCCTTGGCGTTATGTCACGCAACCATTCCTGCCAGGGTATTGAATCGTCAGGGATGACCGATTGAAGGAAAGGTGGCTCTTTTATATTAACCATCTTCTACCTCTCCCGCTGTCGTGCCAGTCAAATAAGCTTTGAATATGTTGCGTTTCACCGGATCGCTGATAGTAACTTTCATGGTGAGGTTGCGGGCCGAACCCAACCGATTCCATTTAACCCGCCTTTTGTATTCACCTGAACCGCCCATTGACTTCCATCGTTCCGGCCCCCATGTATGCCCACCATCGCGTGAAACTTGAAGCATAATTTGAGGGGCGGTTGTAGTAGTCGTTCCTACACCGCTTTCCATATCTAACTCAAAGCTGCTGAAGAAAATGCGGTTGTTATCATCATTGATATGTTGGGCGGTTCGTATGGCTCTTTTCACTCCGCCGTTATCGGTAAAAGTAGCCAAATCGTATTCGTAAATAATGCCGTTATTGAAATCGCCCACTAACACAAGATTGTTGAAGCGGATGGCGCAGTTCGCACGGCTTCTTATATCCGTTGGACCCGATGCTCTCGTATGCCAGAAACCAGTAGTTAAATCATAACAGAGAGTCTTATCGGCTGTAGGGAAACTTATCTCATAAAAGACATGGCCCTCTTGACCATACATAAAAGCCCTTGCATCCGAGACAGACGCCATTGTGCTGATGAGATAATCAATTTGATAAGTAGATACTGGTATCAACCCAAGACCCTGTTTGCGAACTACTTGGTTCTTATCGCTCAAAAACATCAACTCATCTTGATAAGAAGCGATGCTGCGTTTCGCATTACAGCCAATTCTCATAAAGCCGCCGGGGTTGCGCTCAAAAGGGAAAGTTGCACCGGAGTTATACCAGACTTCGGTTGATTTTGTTCCGATAAGCCATACTTGCCTTTGCACGGAAATAGGCGATACAAGCATGTCGCCTGTCCCTTCGACAGTAGCAAAATTCAGCGCACTCCACGAAGCGGGGTCAGCGGCCCCCGTGCCGGTAAACCCGCTGATATAAATTTCGTTAGTGCCGCTCTTACTCATAATATGATACCCATCTTGATATGTAGCACCCGTTGGAGCAGGGAAAGCAGCATTAGTAATGGAAGAAAAGGTTGTATCGTCCCAAATACGGCCACCGATGGCATCGAACAAGACCATATTGGATTCATCTTCCGTGATGTCAACAAAGCCATTATCGGTGCCCAAAGTTCCTATTGAAGTGGGCGTTTTTGCGCTGTCAAATTTATAGACAGTGTTTCCCAAGACGGCGTAAAGACTGCCCCTATATTCATACAAAGCCCTTATTTCCGCCGTTATGCCGGTGGCCTTCCAAACCTTGCAACCCGGTGTGCCCACAAGAGCAATGATGGATTTAGCGCCTGTCTGATCAGTTTCCAGATAAAGGTTCTGACAAGTTTGTGCGTTTAAATTGCTGCTACGGCTCGTGTAAGCGCCGCCCACAAAGGGTGTTTCTATCTTAGCCATCTACGACCTGCTCCGCGTGAACCGAATCCGCACCACACCGTCCTCAGTATCGGCCATCATGGCATCAGCCAGCATCCGTTCAGCCATGAGTGCTACATCAGGAGGTATCTTCCTTCCATAGTTAGGATAGAGCCGCACGGTCAGAGTCCATGCCAGCGGCTCGCCCCACTCCTGGCCCACTTCAAAATCGTCCGTGAGGTTATCCATGCGCTGAATAGGCAATCGGGCGCTCATCTTGATATATTCCTGCATATCGGTCGGCACGGGCCATACCTGAATGACGCCGTTGTTCAACTGTTTATCATAGTAGATTTGATTCGGAGTACCTGTCTGAGTCTTGTTCGACAGAAGTCTATAATCCAACCTGCCGTTGATTAATAGGGGCACGTCATGACCATCGGCTTTGTGCAACCGTGCTTCAATGAGATTAACGGGCCTCTGTGTCATGCTCACATAGGTATAGACGTGGTTATCAATAGCTGCGGCGCCCGTGAGCGCCGTTACGAGCGACGGGGTAGTGCTTAAAGCCCCTGCGATAAACGTCCAGTGGAGTGTGTCGTTGTCCTGTTCTATGCCTATCGGATCGCCCACCTGACCAATCTCAAAATTGCCTGCACTCGCCGCATCTATAGTGATTGAAGTGATGGTCTTGAAATTGTTGCTGCTATAGACCGTGGTTGCATTAGGGCCGGTGATGCTCTCCGTAACTGCCACACCTGCGGCATTCTGACCCGTTACAGCAAACGTCCGTGCTGATTCGTTGCCAGCGGCGTAGACCAGAACTTTTCTGTTACCTGAGAGCGTGGCTATACCTGCGGCCACCAACGCACCAGTAAGGGTTATCGCCCCTGCGCCAGTGGCGGTAACGGCTGTAATTATTCCATTCCGGTCGAAGGTATCGCCAAACCCTGTCGTGGCGTCAATGGTGAGCGACGTGGCCCCGCTCGCCGCCGCAGCCGCCAGTTCGGTCTTGACCGCACCTGTAGCTGCATGGTCGCCCGTCGGCCCCAGGTCATACTCCGCCTGGGCATTGGCGAAGAAGAGGTTGACTTCACGATTGAGCCAGATACCAGCTTTGCTCTGCAAGGTTTTGAGCAGCAGGTTTAGTTCAATCAACGCCTCGGCTGATTCCGAAGCATCTACGCTCTCACCGATGGCGCGGGCGCCTACTTTAGAAAGGGCGATATTGATGATGTCGCCTGCCGTAACGTTGTATCTATAGTTGCCCGAAGTAGCCATTTACAACTCCACGAGTGTTAGGGCTGTGATGAATGTCCTATTATTTACACTCGGCAAATAGACCGTAAGGCCTGATGCCGCCGCACCCGGCATATAAGAACCGAGCGTTATTGTATCGACCGGCGGTGTCCCATCAACAAATGTCCAATGCACCGTGGCATCGTTCAGCGTGATGCCTATGGAGTCCCTATCCGTTAATCCATGACCAGACGGCAGGACAACGCTCATGGCATTTTTAGCCACTGCCCCATTAAGCGTTGTCTCACCCATTGAAGTAATTACATCGGGTCGAGCCACGGGCACTGATTGGTCGTCAGGAACGGCCCGGACAAAATCCTGTGGATGTCGGGGTTCCCAACAGTGGTCGGCGCATACCAGAAGGTTGTCCCATGTGAACCGTGTTTCGGAGCGGTAACGGTGCATGCCGCATCGGTCACAAAGGACATAGTAATCACCTAATTTCCAGCCGCTCCTGACAACCATCTACTCAGTCCTTCAAGCGAAGGCAGACCGTTATCTCATAGGAGTCCCCGTTATCCGCGCTGGTAGTGCTCAAGAGGATATTCCCCGTCCGGTCATCCTCGCCAGGGTCTAACTTGCCACCGAAACAAGCCCAATCCACCTCGCCGGAATCCCTATTGGCGTCAGCGTCGATGCGGATTATCTCGGCGTTAGGCGCTCTGTCCCATTCCAATAGGACAGTGAGGCCCGTTGCCATCCATTGGATCCATTCAACCGCCGTTCTTGTGGGGACTTTGCCACTGGCAGTTTTTAGGTCGGCCAACCGGATTTTGGTTACATCAGTCTCACCCGTCCCATCACTCAAGCCGGATAGCCGTGCTATCACACGCCGGTTTCCGCTATGCTCATCCCACCTGCCATCGAGTAGCTTCGGAGGGTAGAGATATTCGACATTTACAGTATCGACCATTTCTACCTCTCCTTCTCAGCTAAGACCAAATCCCAGGTCAATGTCTTAGCCACAGCCTCTCCGTTCTGAATAGCCATCGAGACGCTGAGTTCCGTCGTGGGGAAACCGGTCGTTTCAACCGTGCCTATCAAGGTGTTGTCGAACCAGTATTCAAACTTATTCACACCATCGAAATAGTAACCCAGGACAACGGCGCTGGTGGAGGCCGTCCCGATATTACTATTGTCTGAGACCATTGCCGAGGACGCCCGCACGGTGAAATCCCACTGGGTGTCCCCGTCGTCTTTACGGAAATAGACTCCATCGGTCGGCGCGGAGGCAATGAGGGTTGTATCCAGGATACATAAGCCTACCACGCAATCAGATTGGGTTGCGTCGCTCAGTGTGATGCGATACTTTACCCACACCTTTTTGCCGCTGGCAAAGGTGAAGGATTCACCAACTAACTGCATGTTGCTAACGTCGTTGTCAGCCGCCGCATTGGTGATTAGAAGCGCACCACCATCGGCATTGGTAAGTGCCCGTGTGTTTGCCCCTGTATCCGTTATTGTCCAGTCGGCAGCAGCATAGACATCGAAATCGTTGAAATACCTGTGGGTGAGGGTAGGGTCGAGATTAAGCGCTTGACCCATGAAGTTAGAAGAGGCAACGTTTGTAATCCCGTTAGAAGCGCGGAAAGGTGAACTCATTTCATTCTCCTTGAAAGCGTCCTTAGAGGACGCCCCCCAGGGTCATCCCAGGGGGCGCTCTCAAGGGAAGTTTATGCTTAGGTAACAGTAGCACCAACCGTTAAACGTTTGTATCGGAGGATGTGTCTCCATGTAGCTGTCGAGGCGGCACCACCAGCGATTGTCTCAATAGTGCCCGGAGGTATTACAACCGTCCCTGGATTGGCTATCAGGTTGGCGCCGGTCACGCTGAATAGAGGCACTGTAGCCAGCGCTGTTCCAGCCAGCGTAATTGAAGAACCTGTCACCGCCGTAGCAAGGGAACCGGTCGCACCGGAAATAGTCCCCGCAGCGCCCACGGTTGGGTCGGCGGTCCACTGTAAGGTGGCTGCACCACCATCTCCGGTAGCCATACACTCGCTGACGAGTGCTTCAATCTTGATCCAGCCAGTCACGGTGAACTTGATCGCTGTAGCCAACACTGCTGTTGATGAGGTAACGATGCCCTCACTTTGAACTATCAGTTGCTTGGCATACCCTACGAGCGTGTCTGTTGTTGTTACTGGCCCATCCGCAGCAGCATCACTTTTATTTCCTATTACCTCGTTTATCTGAGCGTTGAGCACGTTATCTGCGGCGGGGACATCGTGATATTCGTCAACCACCTGGAGTTCAGTTACTAACTGCTTGGCATAGCCCATAAGGGTATCAGTCGTTGTAACCGCTCCCGTAGGCGTGGCATCCGACTTGTTCCCAAGCACCTCGTTCATTTGGGCATTGAGAGCGTTATCTGCGGCGGGCACATCCATGAACTCATCTACCACTTGAAGTTCTGTCACGAGTTGCTTGGCGTAACCCATGAGCGTGTCTGTGGTAGTGACTACCCCTGTAGGGGTCGCGTCTGTCTTATTACCCAGCACTTCATTCATCTGGGCGTTCAGCACATTGTCCGCAGCGGGGACGTCCATGAACTCGTCAACGACTTGTAGCTCCGTAACCAACTGCTTAGTATAACCCATGAGTGTATCAGTCGCTGTCACAGCCCCAGTAGGTGTCGCATCGGTTTTATTACCGATGACTTCGTTGATTTGAGCGTTCAGCACGTTGTCAGCAGCAGGGACATC
>ERZ1292629.2599-Hain-H43-01um-R1-2599-length-14887-cov-5_pt1 | contig 14887 bp, 20 predicted proteins | sample MGYA00564399_ERZ1292629 | MGnify/ENA primary metagenome ERZ1292629 (study PRJEB36523, sample SAMEA6512636) | groundwater metagenome | collected 2019-01-08 | study: AquaDiva: Metagenomics assemblies of 32 groundwater samples
ATGCCCGCAAGGAACGACTCCTTCAAACCCAATACCGGTATTTCCAGTGGCTGGTCACACACCATATTGGCCCCTTACTGTCCCCTTTCGGGCTGAAAACTTTCCAACAGGTCCGACAGGAGTTCTGGGGGGAGCCCAACGCAGAGTCTGACACAGAACCCGCCCCCAAACCCCAGGAGGACCTCCTGCCGGACTTTGAAGAGGAGGACCCCTCAGGGTCCCCGCAGCAGGTTCCAGCGGCCCTCAAGCAACCGGAGCCCCCTCCAGAGGCACCGAAGAGGACGCCATTCTGGCAGGTGGAGCCTTTGGGAGTCCAGTTCATCCGGATGGCTCAAGATCTCTCTGACCCCACAAGGGCCCTGGAAACCCCCGGGACCATAGTTTTGCAGCCCCCGCCTCCAATTGTGACGTTGCAACAGGATCTCCAGACTGCCAAAACCCTCTTGGAGACCCTGATAGGGGAACTCAGTCCCGAGACCCTGGGGAACTCCGTCCGGCGGAAACGTTGGGCAGCGGGAGTTCTCCCCAAAATAATCGTCCTTTTGGCCAAACACCTGTAGGAGCAAGCCGTGACACGTCCACAATCGGTCCATCTGTTGATAGCAGCGCATACCGCCAGACCCCTCTTGGAGACATCCGGGGATATCCCAACCTCCTACGTCCTGTCCCCATCGGATCATGATGCTGTGGCCCGCTACATTGAGCATCTGGAGACGACCCTTGAGGAACTGTCCGAGGTTGGGTTGAACGCCATGGAGAGGCTTCGTGCGCTACTCATTCAGGGGCAGCTCCCAGCCCCCATACGGGAAGAGCTGGAAAACATACACGCCTGTCTCATTGTCTCCGACAAGCCCCTGACCGAGAAGGAAAAACAGGTGCCCCCGGCAGCCATACTTTCGGCATTTGGGATACACCTGAACATGCTCACCAGACGCGCCCTCAACTCAGAGAGAGGTCTCCTTCCCGAGCTGGAGATCCTTGAACAAGACTACCGGGATGCTCAACAGGCTGCGATGCATCTCTGGGGGGAACATGCGGACTGTCCCTCAACAGCCGGTCTGGGCTGGGAAATGTCCGTGGGGGGTTTGATGGTGTCTTTGCGGAAACAAATAGAAATCAATGGCTGATAACCGCTCTCCCTTTGGCATACCGCGACAACCAAAAGGCGGGATGTCCCTGACCGACAAATCCAGTCCCTGGTGGCATTTCCAGCCTTCCTGGATACTGGATCCGGACGAAGCCCTGGTCCAGGCGGGGTTCATCCGTCGATTGGAAACAGGGCAGGGGACAATGCACTGCATTTATGCAAAAGCCCTCACCCGAGACCCGTCAGACCTGATTGTGGCCCGATACGGGCATCCTACGCATCTCTACGAAGATTCCATCAATATGCCCATAACCAAGGTGTGGGTGTGGCCTTCCGGGATGCTGGTAGCCAAAGGACTCTGGCGAGAACCCATAGCATCCATGGGTTCCTTCAATCCGGCAGATATTGAATGGTTCAGGACTACCCTAAGCCCCCTTCAAAGTGTGGGTGGGACTTGCAATTCCATCTACGTAGTTTCCCGGTCTTCCCCAGTCCAGCCCCTGGAACTCCGGAAAATGGGGTACATCACCAGTCCTTTGGAACGAGATAACTATGACCCACAAGTACTTGTTCAATATGATGCAGCTTTGAGGGACCTTCGACGTCCGCACCCCAACGGACGCATCCTGTTGCTGGAGGGACCCCCTGGTGGCGGAAAAACCTTTCTGCTGCGAGGACTCATCACAGAAGTGTCCGCCACCTATGTAGTAGTCAGTCCTAAACACTATGAGGATCTCATGGAGGCGGAGTTCCTGACGTCCCTTCAGGACAATCTCCCCCAGGGGGAGGACGGCCCCATGGTCCTTGTCCTGGAAGATGCCGACAAGCTACTAGCTCCCCGAGCCAAGGGGACCTCCCTATCAGGCCTGTCTTCCGCCCTGAACATGGGGGATGGACTCCTCTCAGACCTGCTGGACATACGTATCCTTGCCACCACCAACGCGGGCATGAAATCTCTCGACCCCGCCATTCTCAGGCCGGGTCGGTTGAGTGGACGAATCCATATTGGCTCGCTGACCCCAGCCCATGCCGCTCAGATATTCCAGCGGCTCTGTCCGGACAGTGCCCCCATGACCTTTCCCGAAGGTACTATCCTGGCGGACGTGTACCAAGTAGCCAAGGATCATGGTTGGGAAGCACCTCCCGTTAGTCGCAAATGCGGGATGTCGCTGAAGGGGGGGTCCCCTGCTGGCAGGAGCCGGAAAGTCCGGGGGCACCATGGGAAAATCCCCCTTGGGCCGATGATTTGCAAAACGAAATGAGGAGCTTCATGGCTAAGACATTCATGACCCGATGGGAAGTGACGGTGGTCAAGAAGACCATTGTGTGGGCGGATCCCAGCTGTTCCGAAGACGATATCCTAGAATCAGTTGAGGAGACCGAATGCGACGACATGTGCGGAGTCAACGGGACCCGAACCTTTACTGCCAAGCCAGTATCCGAAACGTCTGACGTGGAGTCCATGACCTGCATAACCCAGGACGAGGGTTGGCTCTTTCTGGAGGGCATGGAAGACGATAATGGGGATCCCCTGGACCCCACAGCCGATATTGACACTCCGGGTTGTATCCAACCCGCATTGGGATCCGCCTATTACCAACGCGGGTGCGAAGAGGCCGGGCAAGGCCGGTTGCCCTTATAAAGGGGGCTTTTCACCCGGGGCGGCACTACTATGCTTGAACTGGCACCTGATCACGACCGAGCCTTTCAGGTTCTGACAAAAGACCACCAGTGGGATGCCTGGACAGGAAACACCCCCGAGGCACTAGCCTCTGCCGTGGGTATCGTGCAGAAACGCAACTTCAAAGTCTGGTCTATCCTGACCTCCCCTTTACGCTACCAACTATTGCGGAACATGGGGTGCCTTCAGGATCCCCGGCCTTCCATGTTTGATGAAGGGGTCACTTTCCAGGGGATCCCTATGCGGCAGTGGTCGCAGGTTATGAACGACCACATCTACGTTATTGGGGATGAGTGGCCCCTCACACAACAAGCTGTTGTTGTCCTTCTCTGGCAACGCACGGTGCAGGGAACACTGCCATGACAGATTTCCCCAAGGCATTTGGCACCAATATGGACTCTCCGCTCAAACTCTACGTCAATGCCACGGTGACCCCGCCAATAACCTTCTCTTGCTTGCTGGTCCGGTCTGGCAGGCTCCAACGAGTGGTACTGAAATACCACGAGGACGTGATTTGGCGGTCCCGAAAACTGGGCAGACGGAAAGCCAAGAAGATGTTTGCCCGGGCCGTCCACCGATGGACAGGGATCCGACTGGGTACTAGTCCATCGGTGGACGGCCCTACAAGTCGGTAAGCTGCCTTGGCCCATACCGTATTTTCGTCCCAACCATTAAGCCGTTAGGCTGGCCTGACGCAAACTCCCGCATGTGCTGCTTGACTCCCACCCTCTAAACCGGTGGGCTGGCTTTACAAGTGCTCCGACTGTGCCCCAACTTCTAAACCGTTGGGTTGGCTTTACAAGGAAGTGGGGTGTCCCAGCCATGAAGCCGTTGGGCTGACTTTTATCTGCTACTACTTGCTGGCGTCCCAGACAGCAAACCTCTGGGCTGGCTTTGGTTCATGAGGTGGCCGTCCCAATCTCTAAGCCATTGGGCTGGCCTTGTAAGCAGCGCGCCCGGAAGCAACAACCAATCCCGTCTTGCCGTCCCAATCTCTAAGCCATTCTAACTCCTGCCGGACTAGTCCCAAGCCCTAAGCCCTTGGGCTGGCATTGCGAGGCCTCCAGATATGCGATACAAGGAAGGAGGAGTTGCGTCCCAAGCTCTAAGCCCTTGGGCTGGCATTGCGAGAAGCCAAGGCATCCTTGTCCGAGCCTTTGTACTCCCTGTCCCAAGCTCTAAGCCCTTGGGCTGGCATTGCGAGGCTTCGACGTGAACCCCTGCTACTCCATACGTTGGTCCCAAGCCCTAAGCCCTTGGGCTGGCATTGCGAGGGGGCGTGACGTGGGTGAGGGCCGGAGAGAAGCCAAGAGTCCCAAGCTCTAAGCCCTTGGGCTGGCATTGCGAGGGGGCACAACGTGGGCGCACAGGCAGCGTCGGTCTTTCGTCCCAAGCTCTAAGCCCTTGGGCTGGCATTGCGAGCTGATGGCTGGCACGTAGTGTCCGATGTAATCTGGAAGTCCCAAGCTCTAAGCCCTTGGGCTGGCATTGCGAGTCGAGATCCTTGTGGCCTCCACCTTCAAAGATCTCCTGGTCCCAAGCTCTAAGCCCTTGGGCTGGCATTGCGAGGGCAATGTTGGATCATCATCGGATAGCCGTCCAGACGTCCCAAGCTCTAAGCCCTTGGGCTGGCATTGCGAGAGGGCCACCCGGACGGCAAGAAGAAGCTACAGAGCCTGTCCCAAGCTCTAAGCCCTTGGGCTGGCATTGCGAGCTGACCTCGTTCACAAAGAGAGATGCTCATAGGGCTTGTGTCCCAAGCTCTAAGCCCTTGGGCTGGCATTGCGAGCGAGCGGCACAACGAAGTGCCGTCGATGACGATTACCGTCCCAAGCTCTAAGCCCTTGGGCTGGCATTGCGAGCAGCGCCTCGGCTGCACGCGCGAGGCCGGGTTCCTCCGTCCCAAGCTCTAAGCCCTTGGGCTGGCATTGCGAGGGCCCCCCGAAAAAGCCCTTTACTCTCGTCCCTTTGCAATCCTCTTTTCGAGAGGGCTCGTATGAGCCCCTTTTCGAGGGCACTAAACAGATAGAATTTCCTGCCCCGGCACCCGTAAAACCCTATTATTACAACCTATCGAGCGGATCCGGGGATTCTTTCACCACCTACCCGCTCGATAAGTTGCTCTCGTCAAGTTGTCACAGACCTTCTGGATCCCGAGATGATTACGGGGTCACAGGAACTACAACGGCAGCCACCTTGTGCCGCTTCGCCCACTTGGGCTTCCGAGCTACCGACCGTGTAGGTACCGCACCCTGAGACTGCAAAGCGACCCCCAGAGCCAAAATGTTCCGAGCCGCATTCGCATCCTGGTCGAAGACAACCCCGCAACCCCCACAGGGGTGCATCAGTGCCTTCCGTTCCTCCGGAGACCAGGGTTCATCAAACCCACAATCGAAGTGCTTTGTGGTCGTCCCCGGACAAGGCACACGATGAGCCAATTTGCCTTCCCGACGTGCGGTTGATTCGATGGTACTCCGAAGAATACCCGGAGCAACCAACACCCGCTGATGCGGAGCCTTGGGCTTTTCCCCCTCCGACTCCGGCTTGGGCTTCTCAATGACCCTTGGGAGGTTGAAATCCTCCAAAGCCAGAGCATCGTATCCCTTGGCCAACCGGAGAGCGAACAATCGAAACTGCTCCCGACGGTCCAAGATGAACGACGCCCGAAGTCCAGTTTCATACTGCCACAGGTGCCGATCCCGATGATACCAGACCCGGAGCAAATCCTCGGCAGCCGGAGGCAATACAGCCTTGTACCTTTTCCACAAGGTCACGAACCGGGAAAAGGACTTCGAGGCATGAAGTCCAACCGCGCACTGCTTCACTTCGTCGGGCAGAGGCGCGGCCTTCAGGAGAGCCAACAAGGCCACCTTGAGAGCATCCAAGTCCCTGTCCCGATACCCCCGAATCTCATCGGCCTTCTCAGCCCTCTCCTGAATGCTGGCAGGCAACCGAAACTCCCCACTCTTACCCTCCGTGTCATGCCAATAAGCCGCACGAAGATCCATCCCCTGCTTCCGCCACCCCAAGTCAATGCCCACCATCTTGGTACCCGTGGCAACCGCAACCTCGGGAACCCCCAAGGTGAACTGAACCGTCCACCGAACCCAGTCCGCGTGCTTGGTGCAAAACACCTTGACCCACTTGATGTCGGCACCCTTCGGGAACGGCCGATGCAGGATCATGGGCCACTCGGCCCAAATGGGATTGCGCTTGTCATCTGACTGAACCCGCATGGTCAACACGGTACGAGACAGCTTCTTACGCTGACCCTTGGGTACGGTCGGATCAAAAGCCGCATCAGGTACCGGCCGCATCCAGACAGTCCCATTGGGATGAAACACGTCCAAGGCAGGCATGTCCTTGCCCTGGATATGAACCCCCACCATGCCTTCCCCAGTCCAACGATGGAACTCCGGGGGTGCCGGATTCTTGCAAGCCTGCTGTACCGCTGCTTCGATGCACAGATAGGTGCCCCAGTATACCCCCGAAGCCTTGCGAGCCGCACGGCCCTTCTCCAGTGCAGTCTCCTGCTGGGCAACCAACTGGGCCTTGATCTGAGGATTCTCCCGCTGCTCCCGCTTGAGTTCCTTCAGGGTCGCCCGCTTCTCTTTCAAAACCGCGATCACAGCCTGAAGTGCCTTTCGCTTGGTCTTGATGTCAGCCGGAAGTCCCGAAGACCCTTTCATAGCTTGAATCTCTGCCCGACCTGCTTCCTTCTGAGCGTCCAGAACATCCACCTCGGCAGCCAAGGCGGCGATGTCGCCAACCTGAAGCATGGTCTGTTGATACGCTTCACGCCGGGCCCGCTCAATGGCAATCAATTCATTGTAGTAGTTGTGGGCAGCACGGATCTGCTGTATGACCACATCCTGGCCCACGGAGGGCGGAAGCAGTCCATACTCGTACACGATTTGCATGGTGTATCCCCCTAGTCCTGTGTGATCCGGAGTTTGTATTCTAATCTTGCAATGCGCTGGATTAGAGCCTTCTTGGTTTCCTCATAGTCACGGGCTGCCCTGTCCACCTCATGGCCGGACCCCTGATCTTGCTGCCACCCATGATATTTGGCAGCCTCTGCAAATTCTTCCAGTAGCCGTTGGCTAGTTCTAGATATCAAGACAACCTCTTTCCCCAACAGGGACTAATGTCTTTTACCCCGAACCCAGGTTCAACCCGGGTTGTTTCAACCAGCCCGTTCCCTTTCTTCCCATTGAGCCTCAGCAGCCCAACGTGCCTCCAGGGCGCAGGAGAAGCCCTGAGCCTGGGCCTGGGCCTCTTCCCTGGCGTCCAGCCACAGGGTGGCCACTTCCTCAGCAGCGCGGGCCCAGTCGGCTGGGGAGGGGTCTGGCGTTTCCAGCTTTTCCTGACAGGCCGCCTTGAAACTACTCTTAAAGTGAGCGCCCATGGCGGCACAACGGAACACATCGTAAGCCCGACGGTAGTTGGCTACCTGGTGGGCATCGAAATCAAACGAGGACCCCTCGTCTTCTGGATGCGGCACACCCGTGCCATGCTGGGGGCAACGGTGCCACGTATCCCCATTAGACAGGAGCCAGCCCCCACCACGACAAGGGCAACAATCCGGATTAACCGCTGCCCACCTACCGTTCTGAAGGTCCTGGTAAGTGCCCGAATCCATTTTTTGATCCCCAGGAGCTGTTATGCGCCCCTCACATATACAACACGGCAGGACAGGAAACTAAGTAGCCTTTGGGACACAAACTAGGTGTCTGTGCAGGAATGGGTTTCGGGTATAGAGGTATACGGGTGAAGTCACCCGGAGGAGAAACAGATGAACACGAACCCGGCAGTGGGGAAACCCCAAAAGGAAACACAGATTATGAGCTGGGACTTCTACAAACCCTTTCGGCATCATCGGAGGTTCTTGACCCCGGCATTTATCGCAGACATCGAGAAGCTACAAGGCTTCGGGGCCAAGGGTCAGGATCAGGTGGTCGCAGACAAGTTCACGACAGCACAGCTGCTGATCCCGGTGGACAGTCTCGCCCGAGCGGCAATCATGGGGGCTACTCTCGCACAGTTGCTCCCAGGTCGGAAATACCTGCTCCCTACCCTGGAAGAGCTGTGGATGAAGATAGCGGATCATGCCCGAAATTACTCACGGCTGTCAATAGCTCGGGGGGTCTTGGCCGGGACAGAGTTCCGGGAGATTTTTCTGAGACACGGGTTAGATGCCCCCACTCCGGAGGATCTCAAGGGATGGTTCGATGACACACCAGGGACCAACTTTGAAGCTCACCTTGAGGGGCAGATTTGGGCTCTCAAGTGGCTTCCATTTGCTGAACGGAAACCACGTAACTGGAGGGATGAAGAGGTCAAGATTTTCCGTGATTGCTTGAAGGTCCCGATTTCCAGTGGGAACCCCATTTCCGAAACCCACGTGTACGAGACTCTTCGTACCTGGGCTCAACGCAATGGCCTGATGTCCCGCACTTGGGGTGCCATTTACGACAAGGCACTGGAACTCAAACGGGGGGTGCCTTTCAAGCCCGATGCTTCCGGCCATCAGATCCTTGAGAAGATCCGAACCCAACAGCTCATAGAGACGGATGTCCGCAATTGCATCAGGGTCACGCGGATAATGGCAGAGGGGACTTTGAAAGAGGACACCGCATGGGAAACCTCCCATGCGGAACCGCCTTCGCGCCCGTTGATTCTCCTTTCTTCACCCAACGAAGGGATACCCACACCTGCTGTACGCCCGCAGCCCCCCACAACAGACGACCCCCAAAACGGCAAACCAGGTAACGGGCGGATCGCAAATGCCCTCCGGACCTCCATGGAAGAGACCCAGGAACTGGTTGCCAAGATGGTCCAACAAGAGTCTTTCACCCATAAGAGCCTCAGTTTCCGAAACGGGCAGATTTACGTGTGTGTTTCACCGAGTGCGACGGTCCTTGCTAAGGAGGTCCCGGTTGGAAGTCCCGCTGTCGCTCTCATAAACCAGGACATTTCTGGCTTCCTCGATAGGGCTTGTGCTCTAAAGGAAGAGCAGGAAGCCGGTAGGGTGGCAGCCGCGCAGAAGGCAGCCCAGAAGGCAGCCCAGGAGGCCCGTAAAATGGCAGCTGCACAAGAAGAGGCCCAGGCATTGGTTACAAGTCTGGGCTCGCTTTTGGGGAATCTCCGAGGGAAGCTTTCGGAGTAGTCCCTATCAGGGGGTCACTTTCTGGCCTGAGTAGTTGACAAGGTTCGTACAGGCACAGGTGGCGGTTCTCCAGTTGGACCCACCCCCCTGGTCCGAAGAATACCCGGCCTTTCGACAGACATCCAGACATTTCAGGTTATGGGCCCGGGTCTGCAATCCGGCATAGACGCCCAGCCCAAGAAGAAGGACAGAGAGTATCCCAAGGACAGCGATGATCCACCTCCAAACTGGATCCATGCCCTGGGACTCATCTCGCCCGACTATGCCCCCTACCTTGAACCTCATGGCGATTACTCCTTGAAAGATCCTCCTAGGCCACGCAGGAGGCTTCCCACTGGCCGTTGCCCCAGGTGCCCAGGTACTTGGTTCCCCGGGTGTTGTTATCAAGTCGGCGGATGGCAGCCACGTCCAGGGGTACCCCATTGTCGGCAGCCCATTCCGCAAGTCCCCTGGGACCCTCGCCATCGTAACCCCAGGAAAACCCGGAGAACGTGAACTGGAAACCGTCCTGGTAGATGACCTCTACCCGATACCAAACGTCCGAAGGGTTGTAGAGGCAATGGACCGACTTGACGGCCCCGTGGGCAGCCTTGAGAATCTGACCGTTGTGGAGGCTGTGCCGAGTGACGCCGCCTTCGGGTTTGAGCTGGGGTCCCATTACTGGTGTGTTCATGGTGTCTCCTGGGGGTTGTTATACGTCCCCGTCACATATACAACACGCTACCGGACAGAACTAAGTAGGAAAGTTTGCCGGGTGTAGCTGGGTTAGCTAGGTCCCAAACCCGGCGACAGACCACTCGGAGCGGGACAGGGGGAGTCAACTGAGGAGGCGGCCCCCTGTCCTTCGCACCCAGCCCTGACGTCTATGGACACCCGCCTCGATGAAACTATACCCGAAACGGGTAGAATGAAAAGGGAGGCCGCCTTGAAAAAACCCACGACCCGCAAACCATCCAAGCCCCCCGCCAAAAAGATCCGGTGGTCGAAGGGAGCCTTACGAGACCTTCAGCAGTTAACCCCGGAGGAACGACAGGCTCTCATTCCCCTTCTGAACAAGGTCGCTGAAAATCCAACAGGGGTTGGCACCCCCCTCCGATGTCCGGACTGTGGTTCCAAATTCCACCACTTCGGTCAGAAAGCACAGTGCGAACAGGGACATGTATGGTCCTGGGAGGACCTGGCGGATATGGGAGATTGACATGATACAGGTAGGACCCCGAATCAATCTTTGGATCCATTTCGATAACCCGCCCGGATACGTGGACCACTGTCACACGTGCGACTTGTATGGGAATCCAACACGGGACACCCTTTGTGGACAACAACTACGGGGACACTGGCAGATCGACGTCCTGGGAAACAACCGCTGCAAAACCTGTGACCAGCTCTTTGACACCTGTCTCAAGAAGTAGGTTGCCGGGTGTAGTTGGCTTAGCTAGGTCCCAGACCCGGCAATGGACCACTAAAGGTGGATAGGGGGCAATCGACAGGGTCTGACCCGGAGGCGACCCCACTATCCCCGCAGCCAACCCTGACGGCACACATGAACCGCCTCCACAGGCACCCTACCCACAAGAAAGGCAGCTTAGATCCCCCCGTTCCCGTGTAGTATAAGGGAGAGGTGCCCGGTGGCTACCCAGATCCTATTCCTTGACATCGATGGCGTGCTAAATAGCACCACCTGTGCTCAACGATTCAAGACCTTCGACACGTTTGGTCCGGAGAACGTGGCCGCCCTGAACCGCATCCTTGAACTGACTGGAGCGGACATCGTAATCTCATCTACTTGGCGATATAGATACCCGAAAGAACATCTCCAAAGCATCCTGGATACCCAGGAACACGTAGCACAAGTAATGGCCCTCCTAGGGAATGGAACAGCCAGGTTGTGCCCTGGTTGCCGCTCTCTTGACGGCGAACACGATTTCAGCCCCACCTGCACATTGACACACCCTGTGACTTCGGATCCCCCATGGTCCGAAAAGGCCATTACGTAGTGGAGTGACCGTCTGATGAAGTTCAACCCCTCAACTGGAACACAACGTCCGGTAATCTGGCTCCCCTCAACCCCCACTCTGCGACAAAGCGTGGATGCTTTCCTGGGACGTCTGGCTACCACCCATGCCCGGGATGACCTTGAACTCCTCTTGAGAGTTTTCCAGGAACGCTGCAAGAGCGGATACTACACCCCTACAGATGAGGATCATGCCGCATTGGAGATGTTGCACGAGATGCGCCAACAGTGCCCCGGAAGATGGGAACTCCCCACCGGTTGACTCTCTATACCCAATCTCTTGTATGGGGTCTCCCTACCAGAACGTAGCCCGCCGATTTATAGCCCGAGCATGCAGGCATGTCGCCCGGGCCCTCAAACTGGAGGATTGGAACCTGGAAGGGCTGACCCAAGCCCGGCCCGTAACGCTCTATCACGGGACTACCAAGTCTTTCCATACCTTTGACCCGTCGAAAAGTCGGTCCGAGCTGGTAGACAAGTACTACGGAGCGGGGGTTTTCCTGACCCCCTCCAAACGGGTGGCCGAGAAGTATGCAGAGGCTAACCGGAACATTGGCTTTGAACCAACTCTGATTGATGACCTGAAAACAAAGAACGCCCCGGCAGCTGTTTTCCTCCAGGCACTGTATACCCGGGGGGACGCAGCTTGGGATCTCTGGACCCCCGAAACGTTGGGTGTGGCCCCCGGTGACGACTACATGGAGGCTCTCACAAAACTGACCGGTGGCATTGACCCCAACACCCTGGCAGACGTTGGACGTTGGATCCTTGGCAGCAAGGTCAAGTCAATGATGCAGGAGGATGACACCCTGTCCCTGTTTAGCCAGAGCACGGGGATGCCGGATTGGGTGTACGGGCAGCTTGCAGAGATAGGCCTGGACGCAGACAAGTACCGCCCAAAGGTCTACACCGTCACTGTGACTGTCTCAAACACGCTGGTTACAGCAAACCGAGCCCAGGCCCGTTCCGCCAAGAGGAAAGGCTACGAGTGCGTAGTCTACTACGGGACAGACCTCGTAGACGGTGTGCCCGAAGTAGCTGTGTTCAACCCCCACAAAGTGAAAATCGGCCACGTCGAAGTGATCTGACCTCACGATAACCTGCTTAGTTTCTCCAACTCCCGTGTAGTAATAGATAGGGGCCTAGTTTTAGGTCGTGATGGGATCCCAAATGGCTTTCTTCGGTGTGACGCTTGAGACTATAGGAACCGTTCGGAACCACCCAAATGCTGACAGGTTGGATCTTGCTACGGTCAACGGCATGAGTTTCCAGTTCGTAGTTGGTAGAGATCAGTGGAAAGTTGGGGACTCCGTTCTCTATTTCCCTGTGGACTCCCTGCTGCCTGCCCCAATCATCGAGAAGCTCGGACTCACAGGCAAATTGTCTGGCCCCCAGAAGAATCGGGTCAAGACTATCAAGTTGCGTGGGGAACTGTCTCAGGGTCTGGTGGCGGGTCCCATTGCGTTCCTCGGTTGTGATTACTACCGACATGAAAGAACCCGTCTTGTCATTGAGAACGGGCGAGAGTATTTTATCAACCCGCCCGCCTGGACCCCGGAGACCATCACTGAGTTCCTGGGGGTCACCAAGTACGAACCCATGCCGGAGCATTCCAAAGCCGGGTTTCTTCTGCCTATGCCAGACGGTGTCTCCGTCTATGACATTGAGGGGGCTGACCGCTACCCCGGTGTCGTAGGGATTCTCATGGACCGGCCCGTGTGCATTACAGAGAAGCTGGAGGGAACGAATCTTTGGGTGCGAAGACTCCCCGGCGGCGAGATTCAGGTGGGGCAGCGCAACCACCTGATCAAGGAAGATCCTGATACGGACAAGAAGAACATGTATTGGCAGGCCGTGAGGGACATGGAGATCCCAGAGTTCCTTGAGGCACAAGCCCATCTTACAACCTTGGAAGGGAACGTCACCCTGACCCTTCGAGGGGAACTCCTTGGACCCGCCATTCAGAGGTACTACAAGGGTCTCACGAAGAACACGATCCGTTTCTTTGACCTGCAAGTAGACGGCCGCTATGTGGATGCAGAGCTATTCATGCAAATCGTCCCCGAGAACTGGCGGGTTCCTGTTATCTCGGTGGGGCCAACCCTGCGAGAATGGCTGACATGGCGGACTATCCAGGAAGCCTCCGATGGAAAGAGTGCTTTCGCTCCCGGACAGTTGCGGGAAGGGATCGTCATTCGCCCCCTGGTGGAACAGGATATCATAGAGGAGATCCCCGGCTTCAGGGGCAGGCTGCAAATCAAGCAACGGTCGCCGGAGTACCTGGCTGGGGGTGAAACTTGAACCCGCTGGTACAGGAACATAAACATGGCCAGCAGACTTGACTGGAAAGTCTACACCCGGGACAAGATATACATCGCGGGCTGCGCACATCCCGAGGATGCCATCCAGATAGCTTCCTTTCGGGGTCCGGGTACAACCATTCGCTGGGGGCATTCCAGCAAGTGGACCTGTTGGACTGAGGGACCAGAAGCGGACGGATGTGGGATGGGACAGTGCGCCAGTGCCGTCACCCTCATGCGGGCACGTTTGAAAGAAAAACAGCGGGAACACTACAAGGAGGGCTACGGGCACTACCCCGAACCCCGAACTGGAGAAAGTACCTGACACGAACGGATTTCTCTTGACACATCTCCCAAATAGGGTATCTTGGAAATGATGACTACACCCTGCCAGCCGGGAACAAACCCGGCAATACAATCCCCGAAGGTTTGCTCACCTGTACGTCGCCCCTAACAAGGGCACCCACCAAACTGAAGTCGGGGTGTGGCCCTAACCGGCCGCCCCCGACCCCCCCAAAAAAAAGACTGCTTAGTTTCCCCAACCTTCGTGTAGAATAAACAAGTGGCCCGAGTTTTCGGGCGGAGTTACCGTGGCCCAAAAAACACCATGCTGATCAGAGTAATCACTTCAACCAACGATAGGATAACTCCATGGGATACCTACAGGGCATCATCCAGGAAACAGACAGGGTCTATAGCGCACAAGGACCCCACACCCGATTGGGCCGGAACTCCGAGAATCCCCACGTCTTTGCGGCCATGATCTTGGCAGCCGCTATTGGGAAACCCCTCGCTGACCTAACCAGAGCCCTCCAAAAACTGGGAATGGGGACTGATGAAATGGATCAGGGACCCGGTGACCGCCGTGGGGCACTGGAACGGTTGGCCGTTGAACTGCCAGCCGCCATCGAACACCTCGCATCCGCAGTGGAAACACACGACTAGAGGAACTATGGCCCGCATCTACGCAGTCAGAGAAGATAACGGGAAACGGATATTACTCGCCTTAACATGCGATGAGGACGGCTGCACGGCCGAAATCAAACCCAACCCCGAAATCAGTAGGTCCGGATGGACCAAAACAGGACTCACAACCGGGAGAGAAGCAGACGAACGTTACTACTGCCCGGAACATTCCTGGGGAAAGTCATGATAGATACACCTAACCTGGACACCCTGACAGGATATGACGACATCCTCAGCAAAACCTTGATTGAAGGAGCCCGTGAAGAACTGGACCTTCTCAAAAACCATTCCGCAGCCCTGCACACTATCTGGCGGACAGGTTTCCCGCCAGATAGAACCCCCTTCATGCCCCGAGACCCCACGGCTATCACCGAAGCCCTGACCAAAAATAACCACTACCACACCATCCTAACCCAATGCTGGCACGTTGTCCGGGGAACGGAAACTCCCATGCCCGATGACCCGGTGGAACTCCTACACGCCCTCTCAACACTGATGGCATCCAGGAAACCCCTGCAACAACCCCCGCCAGACCCCCTGGAAGCCCCTCCCGCTAAATGCCAAACCTGCGGGGTGGATATGCTCGTCCCCCATGGGGTTTACTTCTGTCCCGCTTGTCACCACAACATGGAGGGGATACCCGAGAAAATCACCCCCCAGATTGCTCCCC
>ERZ1292629.2603-Hain-H43-01um-R1-2603-length-14870-cov-5_pt1 | contig 14870 bp, 16 predicted proteins | sample MGYA00564399_ERZ1292629 | MGnify/ENA primary metagenome ERZ1292629 (study PRJEB36523, sample SAMEA6512636) | groundwater metagenome | collected 2019-01-08 | study: AquaDiva: Metagenomics assemblies of 32 groundwater samples
TCCACTCGCCTATCCCTTTGACCGCCGTGACGTGCCCGATTATCTCGGCGTCATTCATGCGGTGAAACAACTTCGGGTTGATGGTGCCGTCTCTAAACTTTGCCGCGAGGTCTTTGAGGTACGAGGCTTTTTGGCCCGAGAGCCCCGCCGTGCGCAACTTCTCTGTCTGTATTTTTAAAACATCGTCGGGTGTGGGGAATTTTTTCTTGGGCCACAGCGATATGAATCGTTTCAAAATAGTTCCTGCCGCCTTGCCCGAAAGTTGTTGGTAAATAATAGACTCGCAGAGCGATTGAAACGCGCCGGGTGCGTGCTCGCGCCGGTGCATAATCGGCCCGTGCTTTTTAACAAACGCGCCGAGGCGCAGGTCTCTCAGTAAGTGCTTGCGCGAAGCTTCGTGCGGGTCTGCGGCCATGCCCGCAATCATAAACGCATTTGCACAAAGAAAAAAGCCGCCGAAAACTCGGCGGCCCGCGGCTAATGCGCGCTGGCTCTGTAGGCAGGGCGCGTGTACAAGTGTGCACAGAACACCCGCAGCTGGAGTTCCGAGTTTTCGGCGACGAGTTCCGCCTGCGCTTCCAGCCCTTTTTTGGTGAGATGTGCCATGGGCGGGATCATCGGGTCCCCAGAACCCTGCATGGTCACCAGCCCCTGCAAGGTCATCCGCACAAGGCGAAAGAAGGTCACCATGACGTAAGACTTCGTATACCGGGCGCCGGTAAGCTCGGCAACGGTTTCGGCAATAGCGGCCGGCGACCGAGGGTCGCCGGTCATGCAGAGCAGAATATTCCTCTCGTCGCTGTCCATTGTTTCCTCCCCCAAAACGTCTGTCGGGTACTATACCCTAACTTTTCCGCTCGCGGTACTGCAGGGCTTCCAGTACATGACTTTCGTTTATGTCGGGCGATTCGTCTAAGTCGGCTACGGTGCGCGCTACTTTTATGACGCGATGGAATGCACGCGGCGAGAGTGCCAGGCGCGTGCCCGCTTTTTCTAACACGGCGCGCACGCTCGGTCGCAGGGGCACCAACTCGTCGAGTTCGCGCGGCGACAGGTCGCTGTTGGTTTTGTGGGGATTTTTAGTATGGACAAAGCGGCCGTGCTGTGCGGCGCGTGCCTTGAGCACGCGTTCGCGCGCGGCAATCGTCTCTGTCCCTAACTTGTTGCGCTTGCCGAGCTCGCCCAGCTCGACCGGGCCCATCATGCTCCAGAGGTCGATGCGGTCGGCTATCGGGCCCGATACTTTGCGCCGGTAGCGCTCGATGGCAATCGGCGAGCAGGTGCAGGCCAGTTCGGGGTGGCCCCAGTTGCCGCAGGGGCACGGGTTCATCGCGGCAACCAGCGTAAAGCGCGCGGGGAATTGCGCCGTGCCTTTGGCGCGCGCGATAGAGATGACGCGGTCCTCGAGCGGCTGGCGCAGGGCCTCGATAACGCGCCGCTCAAACTCAGGGAATTCATCTAAAAATAAAACGCCGCGGTGCGCGAGTGTCGCCTCACCGGGGCGCGGGGTTGTCCCGCCGCCGACTATCGAAACGTAGGAGGAGGTGTGGTGCGGCGCGCGGAACGGCGGCAGTACCATCAGCTCGCCGTGCAGAGCGCCCGCGACCGAGTGTATGCCGTTGACCTCCAGCACTTCGTCGAAGTTAAGCGGCGGCAAAATGCTTGCGAGTGCGCGGGCCAGCATGGTTTTGCCGGTGCCGGGCGGGCCCGAGAGGCCTAAGTTGTGCCCGCCGGCCGCGGCAATAACCGCCGCACGTTTGGCGCCCTCCTGCCCGCGGATGTCCTCAAAGCTAAACTGGGTTTCGGCGTCGGGTATGGGTAGTTTTGTCTGCGGCGCGGGCTTGAGAGTTACCGAGGACCGTCCTTTGGAGCCCTTTTCTAAGGACGGTCCTCGGTTTCGCTTCGTATTCAAAAAGTCTATAACCTCCCGCAAACTCTCTACCCCATAAATACTGATGCCGCCGACCAATGCGGCTTCGCGCTCATTCTCCTTTGGCACGAACATCGCCCTTTTACCCTTGCGCTTGGCCTCGGCCACCAGGGGCAAAATCCCGCGCACGCCCCTAACCATGCCGTCGAGCGAAAGTTCGCCGACAAACACGTACGGCCCGGGGTCAAACTTAATATCGCCGGCCGCCAGCAAGTACGACAGCGCAATCGGCAGGTCGAACATCGGCCCTTCCTTTTTTAAATCCGCCGGCGCAAGCGAAATGACGATTTTTTGGTTGCGCGACTTAGGCGACTCAAACCCCGCGTGCTTGATGGCGGCCGCCACCCGGTCGCGCGACTCCTCGACCGCCTTGTCGGGCAGGCCCACTAAAGTAAAAGCATGGAGCCCTCGCGAGAGGTCCGTTTCGATAGAAACTAAATAAGGCGAAAGAAGCGACGTCTGCGCGCCGTACACTTTTGCATACTGCATACCCAGATAATACTATGAGTTCCTCACGGCGTTATTTAGTGCGGTATCATATTAGGTATGCGGACGTTCGGCAACCGGTTTTTGCTCAAAGTTTTAGCGCCGGCGTGCGTCTTTTGTCTTGCCTTTTTACTCCCGGTCTTTCGTTTTAGTTTTGACACTTCGACCCTGCTTACCGTTGCATCCCTCACGCTCACTATTTTGGTCGGATTTTTTATAGCGGCCGCCACCACCAACTACTTAAACCTCCAAAGTCTCTTGGCCGAGGAGGAGGGAGGACTGATAATCTTGCACAACCTCGCAAAACTGGTTGACGAGCCGGGGGCGGGCCGGATCGCCGAGTCTATAGACCGCTACCTTGTTGCATCGTTTGACTTCGAGCTAAAGGGTTATGTCGAGGGCACACGCGACGAGTTTGCGCGAGTGGCAAAAGAGGTCGACTCCATTGATCCACCGGCCGCCACCCCAAGACAAGAGGCCGCCCTCTCCTACTTGCAGGAAACAAAAAGCAGTTTGTTCAAGACACGCCAGTCGATTATGCTTGCCTCCTCGCACATAGTACAAACCCTGCACTGGCTCATCCTCTCCGCGCTCTCGGTGTCCGTCGTGGCTCTGCTTTTTGGGCTGCGCGACGGCAGCCCCTTCTTAAGCATTATCGTCGGTCTGCTGTCGGTGTCCGTGTATCTAATTCTGGTCCTCCTCTACGAAGTGGATAGCAACTTCTTTGCAGAAGAAGGGATGGCGTTCCTCAACCCGCAGGAGATATTTAGCGCCATCGGGGCGCTGCCGTACTTCCCCGAATATGCCATCAAGCACAACCGCGTTAAAAAACTTCCCGCAGAGTACCGGGTCGGCGTGTACAAAAACTTTTTTACCTCGCGGGAGAAAGAAATAAAAGTAATCAAACGCTCCAAGGCATAGAAAATCAAAATGGGCTCCTCATCGTCGAAGTAGTTTTTGTGCTTAGGAAAACCCGCCTTGGCGGGTTTTCGGAGCGGAGCGGAATAAATTTTGGAGGGGGTACGGACCGCGACGGCGGGAGTCTTCAGACTTTTTCTAGCAAGAAAAAAGTCGTACCCGGCGAAAATTTGATTCCGCGGAGCCCCTACTCCATGTGCACCTTGCACGTCCGAGCCGCAGGATTAACCTCCAAACGGTCCTCCTCTATTTTTTCGCCGCATTCCTCGCAAAAGCCGTAGGTGCTGTCTTGCATGCGCTTGAGCGCGGCCGCGATTTCGAGCCTGCGGGCCGTGAGGGCACTTGTCTCCCCCACGTTTTCCTCGCTGGCCTCCTGGCGGTCGGCGAGTTCGTCGGGTTCGGTGGCGGTGGGGTCAACGTCCTCGTGCCCCAAGTCGGCCAGCTCCTGGCTCACCACATCCAACTCCTCCTCCAACTTCAACTTCAGTTCGGCGTTAGTCATGAAAAAGAGTATAGCACACAGGCCTATTGTCGGGGCTGGGGGACCACCGACGCCGTGTTTATGCGGCGGACAACCTCGCGCAGAGTGTACTCATTGGTGGTGATGATGACCGTATTGCGGTCGAGAAAGGTCCACAGCAGCAACAGGTCTCCCGTGCCGTTCAGGACCGCGCGGGCGTCGTGATTTTCGATTATTTTGTCGGTGAAGCCTGTTTGGAAAAACTCCGGCGTGGTGGCCCCGACGCTCGTAGAGGTCGGGGAGCCGACCGGAGCCTCGGCTTCGGCCGGGGGGATGCGGGGCGACGGGTGCCGGGTAAAAAGCGGCGCAAGTTCCTGCCGCATAGTCGGCTCCCACGCCAAAAGCCCCGAGTACGCCTGTTGGTAGGAGTCGACGCGCAAGACCAGGAAACTCTGGTTTTCGTCATACGAGTGCACGCCAAGGAGATAGGTCGGCAAAATAGTGCGCACCAGGTCTTGCGGGATGTCCGGCGCCAAAACAGAGAGTACCTGCGGCGCCGGCACCGGTTCGGGGATTGCTCCGGTCGTGGTTGGCGTGCCGACGTATAGCTGGGCGACGAGCCCGACCGGCAAGGCGACCTGCTGGCGCGCGGCTTCAAGCTCCGTCACCAGCGCGTCACGCGTTACGCCCGCCACCGCAGAGACGGATATGATTTGGTCAACCGACATAAGCGGCGCCGTGGGTCCGTTGGCGACCGTGTTCTGTGGGGAGGTACGTAATAGGAGTACCGCAATGATGCCGAGGGCCGCGACAATGAGCACCGAGCCGCCGATGAGGAGCACCAGGCGCCAGCGCGAAGCTTTTTCTTCCTGATTCAGCGAGGCCGGGGCAATTGGTTCGTCTTTGGTGGCTTTGGCGCGGCGCTCGGCCTCGGCCGCCGCGATAGTGACGGCCGACACGCCGCCCGCTTGCACGACGCGGCTGATATCAGTGCTGTAGGTTTGGACAGCCTTGACCGCGGAAGGCTCTTCAAAAGTTTTCTTTTGTTCAACTTTCTCTTGCTTCGGCAGTTCCGCCGCAGTTTCCTGCTCCAAAAGCGCGCCCGCATTGACGCGTTGCGCGCTGAGCGGCGAAGGCCCACCCTCTTTTTTGGGGAGGAGGAAGCTCTTAGGGTCGACGGGGTCTATCGGTTGGTCCGGCATTGGTTGATGGGGTAAGCCCTTTACTCTCGGCCCACTTGGGGTCGACGGCTTTGATAGAGAGATTGATGCGCCCCTTCTCGTCTATCTCTTTAATCATAACCCGCACTTTGTCCCCCACCTTGAGTGCACTGCCGATTTTGTCGATGCGGAACGGCGCCACTTCAGAAACATGGACAAGGCCCTCGGCATCCTTGCCCGGGCCGACGCGCACAAACGCGCCGAAGTCCATCATGCGGGTAACCTCGCCGTCGTACACTTCGCCGGGCTTGTACTCTTTGACCAGCGCCTCAATCATCGCCTTGGCCGCCTGCGCCGCACCGCCCTTGCCGGTGATAAATATCGAGCCGTCGTCTTCTATCGAGATTTCGTCGACCTTGGTAATGTCTTTGATGCCGTTGATGGTTTTGCCGCCGCCGCCGATGACGAGGCCTATCTGGTCGGGTTTGACCTTCATCGAGATTATTTCGGGAGCGCGCGGACTGAGGTTCGGGCGCGGTGCCGCGATTTCTTTGGTGATGACGCCGAGTATCTGTAGGCGCGCCTTTTTTGCCTGGGCAAATGCCTCGGACAGTACCGCCAAAGGCACGCCCTCTACTTTGACGTCCATCTGCACGGCCGTGACGCCGTCGCTGGTGCCCGCAACCTTAAAGTCCATGTCGCCGTGGTGGTCTTCGGGGCCCTGGATGTCGGTTAATATCTTATATTTTTTAAGACCGTCTGACATTCGGCCCGAGGCCGATCCGCCTTGGGCGGACATGAGCCCCATGGCAATCCCCGCGACCGGTTTGGTAATCGGTACGCCCGCGTCCATGAGCGCCAGCGTGCCGGCGCAGACCGAGGCCATCGAGGTCGAGCCGTTGCTGGCCAAGCTCTCGCACACGATGCGTATCGTGTAGGGGAAAGTTTCTTTAGCGGGGATGATGGCGCGCAGAGCTTTTTCGGCCAGGGCGCCGTGGCCTATCATGCGGCGGTTCATGCCGCCGACGCGGCCGGTCTCGCCGACGCTAAACGGCGGAAAGTTGTAGTGCAGCATAAAGCGCTTTTTGCCGTCTTGCGTCTCGATGGTGTCTATAATCTGCGCCGCCTCGGGTCCGCCGAGCGTCAGCGCACCGAGTACGTGCGTCGCGCCGCGATAAAACAGGCCCGTGCCGTGTATCATCGGCGAGATGCCGCCGGCTTTGGCGAAGAGCGGACGGATTTCGTCAAACTTGCGGCCGTCAACGCGCTTGCCTTCCTTAATAGCAAGATCGTGCACAAACTCGTCGAGACGCTTTTCAAAATAGCCGTCGAGTTGGTTGGGTTTGATGTCAGCAAATTGTTCAGCGGCCTTTTTCATCCATTCACCTTTCATTGCGCCGAGCTCCTCTTTGCCGAAGATGCCTTTATACGAGGCGAGCATCGGCTCAACAATTTGTGCAAACGCGGCCGCCACCTCGGCGCCGTTTTCGGGTTGTGTAAAGGCGGCCTTTTCGACACCGCGCTCTTTAATTATTTCCTCCTGCCACACCTGAATCCGCTCTATCTCGGCAGAGGCACGTACCAGGGCCTGCTCGAGTATTTCCTCGCCGACCTCGCGCGCGCCGACCTCTATCATGTTAATCAAGCCGTCTTTGCCGCAGGCGGTCAGGTCCATGCGGGCCTTCGGCGGTAGCTCTTCGTCGCGCTGTCTGTAGGTCGGGTAGACGATGTAGTCGGGTGTCCCCTCTTCGAGCCCCAGGCGCACCGCCGAGACGGGGCCGCTCCACGGGATGTTCGAGGTCGAGAGCGCCAAAGACGCGGCAGTCACCGCAAGCACGTCGGTGTCGTAGTCCTCTATTGCGAGCACAGAGAGGATGACCTGCACGTCGCGCTTCAATCCTTTGGGGAAGAGTGGGCGGATGGTGCGGTCGACAATGCGGCCCGAGAGCACGGCCTCATCGCTCGGCCGCCCCTCGCGGCGCATAAAGCGGCTGCCCAAAATTGCGCCGGCGGCGTAAAACTTTTCTTCTTACTCAACCGACAGGGGAAAGTAATCGAGCGTCGACTCTTTGGCACCCATCACGGCGGTGGCGAGCACGGCGCTGTTGCCGTAGCGCACCAATACCGAGCCGTTGGCCTGGTCGGCCCAATCGTTAAACTCTGCGGTCAGCGTCTTGCCGCCGACTTCTATCAAATAGGTCTTGCTTTGCATAATGGCCTTTTGTTAGGCCTCCAGATTTTAGGTCTCAAGCTGACTTGAGAACTACCTATCTAAAGGCCGCTATTAATATATAGAACGATAGCAAAAGAAAAGCCTCCGCGCTAGGCGGAGGTTCCTGCATTCAGAGCGTCAGGTCCAAGCCGACGCCGCGTTCGGGCGAGGTCGCAGCATGCTCGGCTGGGGCGTTTTTCTTTGCGAGCCGTCTACCCATCAGGTAGACGCTACTGTTTGCCAGTACAGAGGTGATCTTGCCGCTCTTTGCATCATCATAACCCCAGCGCCAAATCGGGATTGCTTCGGCGGACGGGACATTGATAAGACAGTCCTCGTCGTGCTTGTTGCTGTTCTGCGGACCTGCACCGCAGAACTTGCAGGTGACGTGAGGAAGACAACGGCCTTGTGTGGGGTTTGCCATGACGGCCTCCACTGGGGTTTCTTCTGCTCCGACTGTAGCAAAAAAGCCCCGCCTATGCTAGCGTAGCGGCAGTTCGGTCTTCTTGTCCTGGGAGAGAGATAATGGATTCTAAAACGTTGATATCGGCACTCACCACTTGTGCCGACCGGCTTAGGACAGCCAAGGGCGTTTATGTCCTCCATCACGGGGTCAACTTTGCCGAGTCGGTGGAGGTCGATTCGGTCATGCGGCCCGACGTCGGCGCTACCCTGTCCAAACTAATCGGCATGGATATCAAGGTGAGAAAGCCCGGGCCGTTTGCGGCCGGGGCCAAAAATCCGATGGCACTCTCGGTCCGCGAGCATATCCAATGGATGGTGGATGAGGCCCCCAAAAAGGGCGACCTCAACTTGCGATGCTGGTGGATCGGCTTTGCGGCCGGAGCCGCGGCGCGGGCAAATTTGCACAGCCGCTACTACCGCAAGGACGTCTTCGACACCATGGACATGCCAAACCTGATCAAGTTTGCAGAGAGCCATGCCACCGCGCAACACTACTTCGCCCATATGGTCCTCGGCTATCTGCAAGGATGGCTTTGGGCCGACGGGCAGAGCAGTATCAACGACTTCAATCGGATGAACGCCGCCTAAATCAAAACCGCCCGACACACTTCTCTCAGTGTGATGGGCGGTCTTTCTTTTGTATTTAAGAAAACCCGCCAAAGCGGGTTTTCGGTGCGGAGCGAAAGAGGTTGGCGGGAGGCTTCGCAAGTGCGACGGCACGAGACTTGAGGAACTATTTAGCAAAATAGTATCCGTACTCCCGCCAGCCTGCTTTCGTGGAGTCTCTACTCGCCCGACATTTTTATCGCCGGGTCCTCGCCCTCGCCGTTCCACTCGGGGGCTTCGGTCGTTTCGACGCTGGTGTCGGCGTCGATACGGCCCTCTTTGCCGCCGCCGTTGCCCGACTTGCCGCCGAAGCCCGGGATGTAGCGCCCCACCCCGCCGCGGTAGCCGATGAGGTAGTTGCGCGGGTCCTCGCACATGTCGATAAAGTCGTCGGCCGACTCGCGTAGCTGGCCGCTCGAGGATTTGCCGAAGGCGATAACCTCAACCTGGCAGCCGTGCGCATACTTGAGGTACTCGACGAGCGGCACAAAGTCGCCGTCGCCGGTCGCCAAGATTACCGTATCGAGTTTTTGGGCCATTGCGACAATGTCTACGGTCGTGCCCAGGTCCCAGTCGGCCTTTTTGGCACCGCCCGCAAAGACGCGGATGTCTTTGACCTTGGTTTCGATACCGAGCTTGTTGAGCGCCTCGAAAAAGCCCTTCTCCTCCTCGGACTCGGTGCGTATAACGTAGGCGATGGCGCGGATGAGTATGCGGCCCGCAACCGCCTCTTTGACCACCTGGCCGAAGTTAACCTTTGATTTATAGAGGTTCTTTGCCGAGTGATAGAGGTTTTGCGTGTCTATAAAAATGCCGACACGCTGGCTTTTATGTTTGATGATTGCCATGTAATTAGGCGTTAGCCACTAGCCACTAGGGTCTAGGGAACGCAACATTAAAAAATAATACTGACCTAAATTAAAAATACGCCTCCTAACAGATTATACAATGAAGAAGGAGAAAAAATTACTTCTTCAAACTCAGCTTTTTGACGATAGCGTTGTAGCGCTTGGTGCTCTTGGCCTCGAGATACTTCAAATGCGTGCGGCGGTTGGCCACCATCTGCAAGAGGCCGCGGCGGCTGTGCTTATCCTTCAAATGCTTCTTCAAATGCGAGGTAAGCTCCTCTATTCCCTTGGAAAGGAGGGCGATTTGTACCTCGGGAGAGCCGGTGTCTTTGTCGTGAACGCCGGTTTCCTTTATAGTTTTAGCCTTTTTCTGCTTGGTCAGCATGACACTATATATAGCATATTCATGCATTTTACGCAATAGCTATCGTGTTGTGTAAAGAAAAAGCCCGCGGTCGGTGTGACAGCGGGACGCGAGCGTGAGACCCCGGTTTACCAGGTGCCGTCGGTCATGGCAGCGACAGCCGCGCCGATGACCGCTAGAACAAAGCATGCGATCACAAGCAAGGCGGTCTCCAAGCTCATGAGATGGACAGGCCATGCGCCCAGCCACCATACCCATAGCGGGTAGACGACGAGGACCGCTACCCCGAGGGAGACGAGGAATCCGAGGTTTTCCTCGTAAAAGTAAACGTAGGCCCAGGAGCCGAAGACCATGGCCAGGACCGGAATGATGTAGAGGTAGAGTATCAGAGCTGGCATCAACATATTTTCCTCCCTTTCGAGGACTCGAGTGGAAGCGACGTCTGGCGGCACGATACTTATTTCTTCAGTTGTTGTCAACGGACAAAGAAAAGCCCCGCGGTCGGTGTGACAGCGAGGCGTAGTGCATCAGGTCTTCTTTTTGCGCTTCCTGCCGATTTTCAGGCTCTTTTTCCTCGTCTTCTCAAATTTTGGACGGTTGTTCACCGTCCTGAACAGGAAGAACCAGCCCATGATCACCTGGACGGTGATGAGGCTCGAGAGCCAGCGCCAGTCGAGGTATGGGTAGAGAGCGACCGTCGCCGCACAGGCGACGAAGAAGCTGTAGCGCTCGAGCCAGGTAACCGGGCGCGCCTTGTAGTAGAGCTCAGTCACCTTGCCGGCGCGCGAGGCGGCACTTATGGCCATGGCCGCCAGCGCCACAAGCATTATGAAGATGGCACCGTAGAGGTCCAGCCCGTAGGGCTGTTTGCTCGGCATAGTAATCACCGCGAGCGCGGCCAAGAAAGTACCGAGGGACCCTAGAGCGATCGTTGCCGAAGTCCTCGCCATCTCCTGGTGTGCTCTCTGCTTGTCCGTCAGGACCAGCATCAATAGATAGCACGCCGCGGTGGTGATGATGCACGGGAGGCCAACCAGCCAGCCGACGGCCGACTTGGCCCCCGAGGTGGCCAGCACCAAATGATAGGCCATGATGGAGGTGGCCTCCATGGTGACCATCCAAGCGAAGACGGCGCCCATTCCTGAGCGACGGAAAAGAAAACTAAGGTGAAGATTCACGGGCCCCTCCCTTCAAGAGGTTTGAGTGTGAAGCGACGTCTGGTGGCACGATACTTAATTATTGTGATTTAGTCAATAGGTGGCGAAATATTGTGCGACACTAGAGGTATGGCGGATTTGAAGGAGTTAAAGAACCAGTTTTTGCCAGCCCGAGGCTGGTCCGCCTTGGGCGGAGAGTATATATGAAAGATTTAAAAAATTTGAAGAATGAATTTCTAGAATATCTAGAGATCGAGAAAGGCCGCTCTATCAAGACGGTCGAAAACTATGACCGCTACCTCATGCGCTTTTTGGCGCACACCAAAGTTGCCTCACCCGCCAAAATTACCGAGGCTATGGTGCGCGAGTTCCGCATGCACCTTAACCGGCAGGAGGGTGTATCGGGGACGATGAAGCACAAAACGCAGAACTACTACTTAATAGCCCTGCGCGCGTTTTTAAAATTTTTGCGCAAGCGCGATATCGAAAGTTTAAACCCCGAACGGATTGAATTGGCCAAAGTCGGCGGCCGCGATTTGGATTTAATATCGAGCGAAGAATTAAACAGGTTAATGGACATTAAAGGGACTTCTCTGCCTGCCCTGCGCGACAAAGCGATTTTGGAATTGTTTTTTAGCACAGGCCTGCGCGTCAGCGAGTTGTGCGCGCTCAATCGCGACTTGGACTTGAGCCGTGACGAGTTTAGCGTGCGCGGCAAAGGCGACAAAATACGGGTAGTGTTTCTCTCCCCCGCCGCTAAAGAAGCGATTAAGGCGTACGAAAAAAAGCGCGGCGATGTAGAAGAGGCTCTGTTTATCTCAACGTCAAATACCCGCCTCACCCCGCGCAGTATCGAGCGGCTGGTCAAGCAGTACGCCATCAAAGCCGGCATCACGCGCAAAGTGACCCCGCACGTAATCAGACACTGCCTTCATCCTGACACGCGGATATTTACAAATCCGGGAATAACTTCAGCTCAAGCACTCTTGAAAGATAAGAAAGAAAAAATCCTAAGTTTTGATTGGGGTACAAATAAAATTATACGAAACAATATATCCCGGTACGAAACTCATAAAACCGATTTACTCCTGTCTCTGTGGGCGGACGGGCGCGAATTGATATGCACTCCATATCACACCCTTTTTACCCTCACAAACAAGGGCCTGACGCCTATACAAGCCCAGCAGCTGTCTATCGGAGATTATGTTGCGGGTGTGAAACAGGTGGACTACGTGTTTCCAAAGGCTGGCGCTTACTCGCCGGAATTTTGGAGACTTGTTGGGTACATTATTGGGGACGGGACCTTGAGCGAGGCGCGCCGCGGGGTGATTATTAACGATAAAGACAGAGCGCACCTAGAATTTTACTCCAAAATTGTTCAAAAAGTTTTAAAGAAGACCCCAACCATTACGCCCCTAAAAAGCGGAAACGGCTATGCGCTGAATGTTTACGATGTTAAGTTTCTAAAAGTTTTACGCAATCTGGGAATAACTCAGAAATCTCCTGAGCGACGAGTTCCTGTTGCCTTGTTGCAGGACACTCGAGAGTCAATGGCGGCTTTTATTGCCGGCCTTTATGACGCAGAAGGAAATAACGGAACGATTAAAATGTTTTCGACGAGCAAGGAGTTGTTAAAAGATGTACAGATGCTAATGCTACGCCTTTCTATCGAAAGCGTGTTGTTAAAACGAGACAGGGTTGTCCGTCTACCGCAAGGAAAACATCTTCAGCATAGAATATATGTGCTCCACGTTACTACGCCACCCAACCGAGAGCGGTTTTCAAGAGAAATTCCGACTCTTAAAATAAAGACAAATACTAAGAAAACATGGCAACGTTTGGATGAAGCACTACCCACCCAACAACTTTTTCAGGCGCTTTATCCAAGAATTTTAAAAGAGAAAGGTTTTTCGCATCTGTTGGGCGAAAAGTACGGAGTTCGTTATCTGAAAAGATATACAAAAATATGTTCAACGCCGGGACTTCTGAACTCGTTTATATTATGTTGCAAAGAGAAAAAAATCAAAACTCCTGAGGTTGAGGAGTTGAAAAAAGTACTGTTTTTATCGAATGTGCGATGGTTGAGAGTAAAACGTATAGAAAAAATAGAAAAGCCAAACCAATCCGTGTACGACTTTACGGTTGAACCTTCTCACAATTTTATAACCGACGGTTTCATGTCACATAATTCCTTTGCCACCGACCTGCTGGAGAACGGTGCCGACCTCCGCAGTGTGCAAGCCCTGTTAGGCCACCAAAACATAGCCACCACGCAGGTCTACACCCACGTCACCGACAAACATTTACGGGATATACACCAACGCTTTCACGGAAAGAAAAGAAAATAAAATTCCACGCCTGCCCCGCAGACAGCTTTGCTGTTGTGCGGGGGCCAGCGGCGGCGCTAGACAAATACACAGAAGTTGGTATGGTACGGGCTAGCTACCTCACGCACGTGCCGTCGGCACGTGATTGACACCGGAAAGGTCATTATCATGTTCTTCAAACGCTTCGTCGCGATGTTGCTCGCGGTTTCGATGCTTATGCCCCAAGTGGCGTTTGCAGACCCGTTTGCGAAGGCAAGCGCCTCGTACCGGGCGCTCTTTAGCAAATACGTCACCCCCGACTTTGTGCGCGGGGTCTATGTCGACAAGTCGGCGACGATCGACAATTGGTGTCTGCGTGACACCTGGGTCAATCCCGAGACCGGCAAACTCTGCCGCGACGGGACCGAGCGGCCGCTCTATAAGTTCGTCATCCCGCAAGCGATATATAGCACGGCGGGTGGCGGAGGTTCCTCGTCGGCAACGATGCGGGCCCACAGCAAGAAGGCTCCGGTCACGAACACCCAACTTGCAGCGGTCGCGTCCGCGGCCGCAGACGCGATGAGCGCGCCTGGAGCGTTCACCCGTATGGGCTTGGCGTTCGATGCCCGTGGCCGCCCCGCCGACGTGTTTACCCCCGAGGCGGTCACCTGCGATGCGCTTGGGTGGGTGCTCAAGACGTCGTGCGAGACGCTCGCGCTCACCACCAAGAAGGAGCGGCAGACGGCGTATTGCATCTCCGAACTCCTGAACAAGCAAGTCGTCGCCCAAACCGGCCACACGCTGGTAGCGCTCAACGATGATTACGGGCGCGACGCGGTTGCCGCCGCGCTCAGGGATGCCGCGAGGTACTTTGCCAAGAGCTGACCCCGCGCCATCATTAGCTAGACCCCGCCAGGTAACACTGCGCGGGTTTTTTCTTTATAAAAAAACCGCGCCGATACAATCGGAGCGGTCAGGAAATTTCGCCGCGCACTATTGCTTGGCAAAAGGCTATGACAAGCGGCGGGAGCGTGCCTTTGCGGCAAAAGTGTTCAAACGTCGGCCGGTATTCGAGCGGGCCGTAGGCCTTTTCGAACACGATGCGGTCGAGGTCGAATTCGCGCGGATTTGTTTGCATGGCCGCGTCGAGCAGTTGGCGGTCGGTCAGGCCCACGGGGCCCGAAATGACGGGTGCGAGCATGGTATCCTCCCCGGTTCTTCTGCCTGCTACAACTCCGTACAAGTCCGAAGAGTTTCTTTTTTGCTATGATACGAAGATGAAGCTCGTGTCCTGGAACGTCAACGGCATCCGCGCGGTGGTCAAAAAAGACGTGTTTGTGCCGTTTGTTAGAAAGGAGAAGCCGGATGTGCTGTGCCTGCAAGAAACCAAGGCCGAGCGCGGCCAAGCGGTCATCGACTTGCCGGAGTACGAAGAATATTGGAACAGCGCGGTAAAAAAAGGCTACTCAGGTACTGCGACATTCGTCAAAAAAGATTTAGCAGTGCATAGCGTTGCACTCGGCTTGCCCGAAGACCTGTGCAAAAAGTACAAACTGCACGAAGACGGCTACGGCGACCCAAACACCGAGGGCCGCGTTGTCGCGGTCGAGCTCGACGACTTTTTTGTCGTCACCGCCTACACCCCCAACAGCAAAGAGGACCTCTCGCGGCTTAGCTTGCGTCACAAGCAGTGGGACCCGGCGTTCCTCGAATATATGAAACGCCTGGAGAAAATTAAGCCCGTACTTTTTTGCGGCGACCTCAACGTGGCGCACACGGCCGACGACCTCGCCCACCCCAAGCAAAACGAGGGGGAGCACGGCTTTACCGTCGAGGAGCGCGAGGGTATCGACAACTTGATTAACGCCGGCTTCGTGGATTCCTTTCGCCACCTTACGCCCAAAGGCAACGGGCATTACACGTGGTGGTCACATTGGCAAAACGCCCGCGCCCGCAAT
>ERZ1292629.2604-Hain-H43-01um-R1-2604-length-14869-cov-5_pt1 | contig 14869 bp, 18 predicted proteins | sample MGYA00564399_ERZ1292629 | MGnify/ENA primary metagenome ERZ1292629 (study PRJEB36523, sample SAMEA6512636) | groundwater metagenome | collected 2019-01-08 | study: AquaDiva: Metagenomics assemblies of 32 groundwater samples
CCTTGCACATCCAGCTTTCCCACTGGCGCCGTGGTCCCGATGCCGACGTTGCCGGAACCGTCAATAACCATTGCCGTTGCCGTTCCTCCTCGGTCAAAGCTGTAAGCGCTGGCGCTATTAAATACCATGGTGTTCGACTTTATGCCAAACCCGTAAGAATTTCCCGCGGTGCCAGCATCATGTAAAATTTCCTGATATTCGCTGTAGTTGTCCAAAAAACCGGTAGCGACGTTGTTTGAAAGGGTAAGTTTGGTCGACGGCGCAGTCGTCCCGATGCCGACGTTGCCGTTATCTTTGATTGTGACCAAATCTGTCGTCACACTTGTGGCTCTCGTTGCAAACCTAAGCCCCCATCCAGTAGTGTCTCCGAATATAATCCTACCTGCCACTATTGAACTATCTCCTCCAGTAATCCCAACTTTATTAGCATAAGTCGATGCGCCCACAGCTCCCGTTGCAGTTATAGTTCCATTAACCTCCAATTTATCCCCCGGTCCCGTCGTCCCGATGCCAATGTTGCCATTATTCAAGAGAGTCATCGCCACAGTTGCTCCGTCAGTTCCCCCGACAAATTGATGGGCAATACCTGCGACTGTGCCTATACCTGTGGTGGACTTATAAATTATATTTGAACCAACAGCCGTGCCACCGATAAGTTTAGGAGCATATAATATGTTGGAAAGTCCTGCACCCCAAATTGAATATTGTCTGTCAACCGCCTCACTTCCAAACGTCACATCCCCCGCACCGCACCCTGAGAATACCTGCGCCATCTTCGCATTAAACGTCCCTGCAAAATGATACTTCCCGCCCGAACAAGTAAGCTTCCCACCCTCGATCACCACGTTGCTCGTAAACGTCATGGTTCCGCTCGTGGCGATATAGTTCTTCGTAACGTACAGGGATTTACTTTGCGCCGCGGCGTAGACATCAGCCTGAATAATCGTACTGTACGATTGAGAGTCAACCCAGGGAAAGGGTTGCGAGGGATACCCGCTTTGCGCGAGCAGGGGCGCGGGAATGACGAGAAAAGATAGTGCTATGGCGAGCGCGATTAAGAGCTTTTTGATCTGCATGACTTCACCTCAATTATGATATTTTCTCCCACGTTCCCGCGTCGCTGAGTTTCCAGATCACGCCGAGAATACCATCCGGCCCAGTCCACCCGGCGGGGATTGCTTCGCCTACACCAAAGATCCTCGGCTGAAATTCACGGTGGTAGAGAAACTGGCGCTTTTCAGACACGCGCATCTCTGCCTTCGCCGTTTCAGGCTCTTCCTGCTCCACAACAGGAGCAATGGTCGCCTCGGCGGCTTCCGTGCCGTGCACGGCCTTCTGTGCGTCCTGAGCGGTCTTCTGTGCGTCCTGAGCGGTCTTCTTTGTCGTTCCCTTGGGTCTTCTCATGTTCGTTTTCTCCTTCTCAAAGACTGATAGCTCAGTCCTTGAAAAGAAGCCCGTCCCTGTCAGACGTCAGACAAGGACAAAGACGGGCTCGGCCTATTCAGCCAAGGTGGGGAGTAGCCTTGGTTATTCAGCAGCAAATATCCCCTTACTGCCGATGATAAACCATCCATCTACGCCATCCCCGACAAGGGTAATCCAGTCTCCCTTGACCGTGGTGCCTCCGGTATTGATGACGTACGCGCCATCGGCTCCGGCAATGGTTACGGTGGTAGCCGCAAGGGTAACGCCGCCCATGATCTTATCGCTGGCATTCGGATCAATGGTCATAGTGGCATTGGGTCCAGCAACGGCATTGACGAACGTTAGCTCGCAATTCGCTACCGTGGCGGGCAGGGTAAACACCGTTGTGCCAGTTGCCATTGAAATGATATTGCCACACTCAGATGCCGTAAGCGTTCGGGAAGTGGTTGACGTGGTGTAGAGTCCACCGCTACCAATGCCCGTGGTATACGTCCCCGCCTCGTGATCCTCGACAAGATACGGCGATTCAAAATTAACCGTCCAGTTGCGACCGGGGCCGGCATGGGTCACCATATAAGACTCGTCACCGATCAAATGGCGCGTGGACTCGTAGCCGATGGTATCGCCGCTTGCAGGGGTAACGATGATCTTGTATGCCGTCGCGTCTTTCTTGGTGATCTTGAACGAACAGATCTGCCCGGCCTGACAACTCGCGACAGTAGGCAGCGTAATGACGATATTCGCGCTGGAAGCGGTCACGTCCACCTGACTATCCGAGGTTGTCACCGTATAGTTCGCTGTCTTCTGCACGATCTTCGTCGGATTGAAGTTGTACGCATTCCCGCCGAATCGTGCGGTTTCGGCAAAACCGATGGCGGCAGCGACAAGTACGATTGCCAGAGCCGTCAAGCCGATGTATTTCAGAGTCTTCATTGTCTTTTCTCCTTCTTCCGTTGAATGAGTAGCGGGCCGAAACCCGCTACTTGTTAGGGGTTATGCGTCAGGGGCTAGCCCCACACGCGGGTTGCAAGTTGCTGCCGGATCGTCTTGTAGCCGTACAGCACGTCAAACCGGCTCTTCCACTTGTCGTCGTCGCCGTCATACCAGCGGATGAATCGGAGCGGCAGTTTGTCGATGTTCGCCATGTACGCCATATCGACGCCCTTGGGCATTTCGAGGTCGGCTGCCACGAACGCGAAAGCGTCTCGGGCGTGAACGAGGTTGCACGGATAGGCGGTTGAGGCCGTTCCGCCGATGGTGTATGCGGCACCAGTGACAATCGCGGCGTCCACGTTCTTCTTTGCGCCCGTGGTAACGATGGTCGGGGAGATGGCTACGGTCACGGCACCCGCTCCATCAGCCGTGACATCAGCGGTCACGACGAACTGCATGAGCCCGCCATAGCTCTCCTTGGTTTCAGGATGCACGCGGTTGACGCTGGCAAAGGTGAGAACTTGGCCCTTCTTGAACGTCCCGAGTGCTCCCGCTCCGGCCAGTATCACCGTACCGGCTTCGCCCTGGTTGGCACCGTTTACCGTACCGGCAATTGCCGAACCGAGAGTCAGGCGCTTAACCCTGTTGTTCTGCATGTAGTCGATGCCGGAGTTACGAAGCAGGAAGCCTTCCGTGAACTGCTTGGAAAGCGTACGCTGCTCATGGTAGAGCGAGGCCAGACCGTTGATCGTGTAGGTCGAGGCGTTGCCGTCGATCTGCGCGAAATATGGACCAGGGGCAAGATTCTCCGAAAGCCGCTGCTTGGCCTGAAGCCAAGGCAGGAGGGCTTGGTTCGCCGTGCTGCCGGGGGTCGTGCCGGGAGTGCCTACGCTGTTCGCCACGTCGTAGGTCATATTGAGCGCATCTGCCTCGACGATGGACGCCAAAACGCTCATCTGCGGTTCAAGAACACGCTGCTTGAAATCGTCCATGCTCATCGTGAGGTCGAGGCTGGTGATCTCCGAGTCCACGCCGCGCTGAGTTGCGACCACCAGCGTTTCAGCCGCTTCATCATGGCCCTGCGGAGTATATATCGCGCCTTCGCGGGTCACATACTCATTGGGCAGCCGAATCTTGAGCGATACACCCTTCTTTGCTCCCTTCTGAGCAAACTGGCTGTCATACTGTCTGTTGATGCTCTGGACGAAATCCATCTTTTCGTGCAGGATCACCGCAGCTTCGCGGGTGATGTCCTGTGCTGTCAAAATTGCCATTGTAGTGTCTCCTTACGCGCTCACGCGCTGTTTATTTTTTGCTGGCGCCGGTATGCGGCATACTCAGGGTCAGTCATCTTCGACGTATCTACTTTCCCACCGCCGCCTTTGCCATCCACATGTGTAAGAGGAGGAAGTGCGGCGGTTTCCTTCTTTGCCTTGAGCGTTGCGCTCAGTTTGTCAATCTCGCGGACCTGTTCTGCCAGGGACAGCGTGGAAATCTTCGCCGCGACCTTGGGATTCTCAGCGAAGAACCCGAGGATCTTTGTCGCGTTGTCCTTTTCAAACGTTGTATCGCGCATCAGGTTCGTGAACCGGAAGTCCGTATCCTTGATGTCGGCGGTCAGAGTTTCAATGGCGTCTTCGCCGTATTCCTCTCTGACCTTTTCCATCGTCGTTCTGATTTTGCCTTGGACTTCCCTCTCGTATTTCTGCTCCGGCGTCTCTGCCAGGGTAGGAGCCCCGCGCCTGATCTCGTCAAGTTCCTTTTTCCGGGCCATCCGGTCCTGCTCGATAAGCCAGTCCTGCCGACGCTCAAGATAGGCGGTGTTGGCGTCCGAGTACTCGCCTTCCGTCTCAAAGTCATCCTTGCTCGGCCTGACCGGGGCTGCATTTGGGTCGGGCTTCTGTTCCCCGCCCTTACCCTGCTGCATCGCCTCAAGCTGGCCCTCAAGCCTTGCGGCCCTGACCTCGGCTGCGTGGCGGGCGTCGCGTTCGGCGCGGGATTCGTTTTTGAGTTCCTTGATTGTTCGATTGATCTTCTTGTAGGTACTCTCCTCTTCCCGCTTAACCTTTGCTGCCGCCTCTACCTTGGCCGCTTCCTCTGCCGCCGAGATTTCTTCCGGCGTTTGCTCCACGGCAGTTTCGGGTGCCGCCCCCGTTGCTTCCTTTACTTCTACTTCCTGTTCGCTCCCGATTTGCGTGGTGTTCGTCACCTGTGCATCTGTACCCATTTGAGTCTCCTTGTGTGCGCCTGCGCCCGGCGTTTTGTGTCTGCCGTAGACAGAATTTGAAAAACAAAAAAGGCCGATAATCCTTTTCAGGACCATCGGCTTTCTCGCTATCAAAGTAGCTGTGAAGCTCAGATAAGCATGATTAACTCATACTATTTGTCAAAGAACTAATATGCAAGACTTCTTGATTTGAAGAAATCTTGCCATGAGTGAGCATCCAAGAAACTCTGTGTGCCCTCAACCTTTTTCCTTGAAAGTTTATTGAACCATAACCATGAGAACTGGTTGCACCCATCCATATCATGCAACCACATTCTGGTATTTGCTCAGTTCTTTTCCAGAATTTCTCTGCATATTCATGCAAAGATTTCATGGCGATCCCCTTTCAATAAGTAGATATTATTTCAATAAATGCTTTTGCCTTTTCATCTGATACACGTTTTGCCAATTCATGAATACCCTCAATAATTTTCTTACACCTCGGGCACTTGATCTCATGTGCCGCCCCTTCTTGCACCTTCCCGAGCAGCTTCCCGCAGGAGCAACGCACCTCTTTTAAGGTGATTATACCCTCATTCTTTGGCAAGTCAATTACTTTCTGGCTCATTGCCACCTCACGCGCTCCAAGTCAAAGTGCTCAAAGCCAACGAGGTTCCCGTTCCGGTCGTATTTGTACTGGTCATGGCCGAGAACGAGTCCGCCCTTGCCATCATCCCGATAGGTGGGCTCGATCAGGAACGATGCCCCGCCCTTGAAAACTGTCGTGCACTCATCGGCAATGATGGTATCGCTCATGCCTTCACCAAATATTCGCCGAGGATGCCCCTGCCTTTAGGCATGGGGAGGAATCGGCGGCCTCTATTTTCTTCTTGACTTTTGTTATCAGCTTTTGGATTCTCAGCGTTGCAACTGAGATGCAAAGCCCCCGGCTTTCGCCGTGGGGATTATTTACCACTGCCAATACATGGGAATTTCCTTGGCGACAGTAGCGGCACGTTCCAGCCGAACTATCTATGGGATCGCCATGCACAGCGCACCTACCGTCAATAGGTAAAGGGGGCATCATTTCTTAGCCTTCCACTTCTTCCACGCCTTGGCCAAGTCGGGCAGGGCGGGCGTGATAAACTCGGCGGTACGACAGCACATCTCTTGGAATTGAGGATGCGTCATGGTGAACTTATATCGGTTGCTGTCATTCCCATAATAGTAGCTAGGGATCCACGAGCAATCCATCTTCGTCATGATGACTTCCTGGACTTCATGGAGTAGGCTTTCTACGATATTCCTCCAATGAGGATCATCAGCGCCAATGAAGAACTTCACTAAGCCCTTATCTTCTGGTAGAAATTCCGCATTCGCGGCCTTGCCTTCACGCAGGACAAGTATGCCTCTTTCAAACCCAAAGGCGTATGTGCCGACGATGACTTGTTTCATTATTCTTACGGTTCCCACCTGTCCATCACATTCCGCTTGTGAAAGCTGAACCAGCCTCCTAGGTACACCCCGGCTGTCATGCCGTATGTGACGGCAAATGACTTGTGCCGCGCTTTCATGGCTTCAAAAAACACGCGGTTTGCCTGGGAGAATGACACACGCTTGTCAATCCCTTCCTTGAACTCAACATAGTCGGCGGTATCCCTGCGGTATAGCAGATCATGGATGATCCCCTCGTAATGAGCCCTACCGCCATAGAGCAGGAAAAAGATGGGGATACGCGGCACGCTGGCAAAGTCGGTATAGAACCCCGCCGGCGCCGTGATCTTGCCGAGAATGTCACTCTGAAAGATAAGCGGCTTGTTGAGTATCCAGAGTTTGTCACTCTCTTCCACGGGCGTACAATCCATTTTGGTAAGAAATTCCGACATGGCGTTATCTCTTAGCCTTCATGTTGTACAGTGATCCGCCCACCGCGCCGCCTGCAATGAGCTTCGGCAGGATGATCGGAAGCGACTCGCGCCAGGGCTGAGAAATCAGGGCCACCAGCATCTCGGAATTGCTCAACAGCAATACCGCTGCGGACCCCACCGTTGACAGGATGACTTTTGCCTCATGTGAAAGCATTTTTATTATCTGCATGTTCATGACCTTCCCCCTATCGTTGCCCGTCTCTTTGCGACGGCATTGATCCATTCCAAGACCTTCCGCACCTCGACGAGTTGCGTTCCCGTGTCAGTTATGTTCTTCGCCCGCGCCCGAAGCGTGTCCTCGATATTCCTGCGGACCTGGGAGATAAGGACCGATACAAGGGCCTGCTCCTCGGGCATCATAGTATCCCAGTGCATTCGGCTTTTTACATAGGTCTCCACGTCGCCGAGCTCGACGAACTGCTTTGCGTCGATCATGGCCATAGCATTATTGGTGATGGTGATCGTCTGCCATACCCAGAGCGGCCGATCATGAAGCACCCGCGCTGTCGCCGCTTCCGTGGCGAGCTGCATGGTAAATTCATTCTCGTTTACCAGCCGCTTGAATGACGCGCACCCGGAAAAGAGAACAAGTATGAGCGTGATGATTATGAGAACCCCTGACGCCAGCTCCGTCAAATTTCTTGAATTTCTTGCGATCTTCATGTTTCCTCCTTTTGTTATCAGCACCATTTTATATGCAGCGTAAAAGTTTCTTTCCCGTTAACCACTTCCATGAACTTTTTGAAAGCCTCTCCGCTCCTGAGCCCGGCAAGCTGTAATTCTTTCACGCCGGTATCATCGTCAATCGCTTCCATGTAGCCCCACTCCATTGCGGGAAGGATACAGCCTTCCGTGTCGATTTCAGTATTGCCGGGATGGAATAGGATGAGCGTTCTGTTTCCCGGCACGTCCATCACCTGATAGGTGTCCAGCCCGTTCGGACGCTTGAACTTCTGGCAGAGATAGGATCCTGCCGGAATGCTTGAAATCCCCTTAGCGTTATTCTTCCACTCCTCCTCAAACGTCAGGCATACGGGATACACGCCGGAGAGCAATACTCCTATCACTCCGTCGTCGGTCATGCTTACACGCTTTAGTGTGAGTTCCATTATAGTTTCCCCGCTATTCCAATTGCCGCAAGAAATTCTCTAACCCATCCCTTGAACCCGAGAACAAGGAGCGTTATGGCCGCCGTGATGACCCCAATAGTTACTGTCTTACACGCCGTTCCTTTTATTTTGTCGGCGGTTGATATGAACGACTTGATGAACTGATGGTGCTGGAAATGCTCCTCACGAGCTACAAAGAACGGTCCAAGCTCTTCTTGGATTACCTCTTTCATCGTTGATTTTATCTCTTCCCTTGTCACGGTAATTCTCCTTAAAGCTCCATAGTAACGATCATGATGATGTCGATAAGTTCCTGCTCTTGCCTTAATGCTTCTGCTTGTCTGTGTTGCTCTCGTAATGCAAACAGTCTGGCAATTTCCGCTCGTTGCTTTTCTTCTCTCTGCCTTGTTACTCGCTCAAGTTCAACTTGGTATTCAAGTTGTTTCTGCCTGATGCGTTCCTGCAATACCTTGGTTGATGCCTCAACGCATTCAAAGTACTCATGATCTGTCCGGCGCTTCCTCTTCTCCTGAATTGCCGCCGCTTTGAACCACGATCACCTGTGGTCTGTCTGCCTTCTTCGGCTTTTCAGCGTTATCCTTGTCAATTGCGCCCATGAGTTCGGTCATCATCGACATCCGCTCAGTCTTCATGGAGTCGAGCTGCGCCTGTAACTCAGCAATCGACTTGACCGTGAGGTCGTTCTGTGCCGCTTTTGCCGCTTCAATGCGGAGCATTTCCTTCTCGGCTTCGAGCTTGAACCTATCGGCCTCTGCCTGCAACTTTTCCTCACGGAGAGACAGGTCGAATTCCTGCCCCTGGATGGCCTGTTTCGTGGTTGCGTCCTTCATAGCGATTGTCGCCGCGTCGATCTTGGCTTTTAGCGACTGCGCCTCTTGGTCGCGCTTCTGGATTTCCGCTTGCAGTCGCTCAATCATGTCCGCCGACTGTTGCATCACCGGCATCATCTGCTGTTTGATCTGCTCTGTCGCCTGCTGTACCGCCTGTTGAGTCTTGGCCTGCGGGCTCCCGCTCCCGCCTTCCTCGTCCTTGCCAACCTGGTCAATGCCTGGGTATTTCGTGTTCAGAATAAACTCGGTGCGCTCGGCAATCTTCTCCGCGTCGGGGTAGTCGAGCATCCTTGCGACCTGCCCGCTGGACGCCTCGGCAAACACGGAATTGCCCTGGCTCATACGGATCATGGAGTCAACCGCCTCCATGCGTTGCGTCTTCATGCCCGGTCCCACGTCAACGGTGATGTCAAACCGAACGTGCGCGAGGTCGGACAACACGCGCTTGACGATCTCGCCGCGCGTGTTCCTAAACTCGTGGACCGTTCCTCTGTCAACGCCGGACGTGCCCGGCACCGGCATGGTCTTGTTGATCGTGACTTCGCCTTGCTCGCGCTCGTCTTCCCCGATGATCTTGAGCGTCTTTTCGTAGTCGTATATCTTCGGGAAGAGGTCGGAAAACTGGAGGGCGATGTACTCAAGAGGTGTGATGATTCCGTTGTCAACGAAAGCAAAGTTTGTGGTATTGCTCTGCGCATCACGGGCATTGATTGCCCGGCCCGATGTTTCGTTGCTCGTTTCTCCTCGTGAAGCACTGTAGATGTTCGTCAGGCTCTTCTCGTCGTCGATCATCTGCGGAACGCTGCGGAACAAGCTTGATAGCTTCTGCCCGTTGTCTTCTTTGCGTGGAAGGAGCCCATTGTCGGGCTTGGCGTACAGGAAACCATACTGTTTCTTGTTCTTCTTATCCCACATCTCCTCATGGCCTTCGATCATCTCTGGCGAACCGATATACGGCTCGTCGGCCATGAGTTCGATCATCTCCGAGGCCATCCAGTTTTCCATGCGGTTCGCGTCCTTGGCCTCGCGGTACACGCTGCGATACTGTTTTTTGCCATCGGCATAGAACCACTTGCCCTCAAACGGGATGATCGGGATGAACTTACCGGCCCACACCTCCGGCCCCTTGAGCACTTCGCTACCATTAATGACATAGTGATCAATGCGCCATTTGAAGAATTTGCGAGACTTGGCAGGCTCGGCATCAGGGTATTGCTCTGTGAATGCTTTGTACTCGGCGCTACTGGCAATCAGGCTCTTGGTGCTTCCCGGCTGCATGGGATCATCGAAGTCATGCCGCGTCTCCTGCACGGGCACGGCCTTGTAGTACGAGCAGACCGTAACGCCTTCCTGCTTGAACCACTCATTACCCTTGTCGCTCACGGAGTCCCATGACTTTGCCGTAGCATTGGGATATTCATCGTTGAAATCCACCCAAGTCATAAACTTCGGAACGTGACCCCACTTCGGTCCGCCCTTGCCCGGCTCGTCCAGGTCCGTTGCCGTATGGTCAAGCGCGGGACCGAATTGTGAGGGAATGAACTTGATGAAAATATCCTGCTCGTCGTTTACTGCCGGGTCCACAAACTCCGTAACGAGTTGGCACCAGCCCGGATAGCCACCTGTACACGCCTGCTCGAACGCGGGAATATACTGCCTGTGCGCCCGGCTGATCGCCTGCATGTAGAGGATCGCTGAGTTGTAAATCTCGGCCAGCTTCGGGTCGGTATTGGAATCGGTAGGCCGGTACTTGATGCGCGGCATGTTCTGCCTGACATCGCCGGTCACGTTGTCGATGAAGCCCGGTGCGCGGTTCTTTGTGAAGGAGAGCTTATTGTTCTTCGTGCGCTCAGCCTTGATGTCCTTGCCGTCGATGAACCAATGATCGCCACCGACGAAACGAATGTCATCCCTGGCCTTCGTCTGCTCTTCGTCAAGTTCGACATGGTACGCCTTGTACTGCTTTACGGCGAGAGAAACGATGTCCTTCTCGTCTTCGCTCGCCTTATGCTTACCCTCGCGCTTGCCTTTCTCGGTGCCGAGTTCAATCTCCAGGCGCTCTTTCTCGGGCTTGGAGAGTTTAAACTCTTTTTCCTGCTCGATCTTCATTGCCATTGCGCTATGTCCTCATTACATCGCCATGCCGTGCGATACGGCGGGCTTGGAAACGACGGGCTTCTTTTCTTTTTTCCCGAGTAGCTTGAGACAGAGTGCGCCGAAACAATCCCCGGGGTGCGAGTGAATACATTTAACTGGCTTGTCTCGAATGACTTGCCCGGAGTGAGTGCTTAAATAGTGCCAGCCACCGCGCAGGGCTTTATGTAGGATCTCGGCGTCGCTGCCAACCTGCACATAAGGACGACCATCAATGGATAGATTAAGCGCGGCCTTCATCGGTTCAAGCACTGCCGGCCAGTGTGACGCCCCCTGGTAGCGCGTGCCAAACTCTTTCTCAATCGTTCGCGCCGGTGACTTCTCGATGTCCGAGTCATCGCCCACAATAAGCGAAGGATCGCCCGTGTCCAGCCAATCCGTTACGTCCTTGTAGTACATGTTCACAATAGGGCGCACCTGCGTATCAATGAGCTGCTTCATGCCGATATGCTCGCCACGGAAACAATGGATGATGTTCATACGACCGGCAGGAGTGATCTGCCCCATAACACACGTCGGCCAGTGTCCACCATCCCAGGACCGGAAACCAAAGGCTTTCGGAATAACCGCGATGGGCTTGCCCGTGTAGTGGTGAGGATGACTGTCGATGTCCTCGTGATATTCAGGAGTGACTTGTTCTCCCTGCTGCACAAACGCCCATTTGCCGCCAACATACCGTGCCGTCAGCGCGGGATTGTTATGGTACGCCGCTCGTGTGGCCTGTTCCATTTGCTCGGTTCGTGATGGATTGCTACCGGCAGGAATGTTAATCGTTTCAGTCCAGATCATCGGTGCATAGTCAGGCCGCATGATAGGGTTTCGTATCGCGGCATCATAAGTCCAGTGGTCCTCGTCGCCTGGATTCTGTCCGACAATCAACTTCATCGCCCCACCACCACGAGCGGAACGGGACACGCAAGTATCGAACACGCCACGCGGAATACCCGCTGAGTTTCCCGAATACATCGGCGCTGGTTCCTCAATGCCAATCCACGACCACTCACCGCCCTGCAAACGAGCGATAGAAGCTAGATCGTCAGCTCCAAATAGGTCAACCTCGATATTCGGAGCTTTGCAAACGAGTCGCTTGCCGCCACGTGACCATACCCAGGACTGAATGTATCCGGGGAAGTCGTTAGTTTCAGCAAGAAATCCTATGGCTTTTTGAATAGACGGGATTGTCTTTGTAGAAATGTTCTCAAATGTATCGCGGATGATTGCGGCGCGGAGAACTTTACTTGGCGAATGGTTTGCGGCATGATAGTTCAGGGCAACAAAAAGAGCGTAGGTTTTGCCTACGCCTTCTGGACCGACGATAAAAACTATGGGAGCCTCAGACTTTACAGCCTGTTCCTGGTAGGGCGTGAGGGGAAAGTGTACCCGCTTTTCACTTACCGTTTGCAATGGTACCTCCGCCGAATTGGAAAACGAGCTTGACCGCTTCTCCTGTACCTTCGTCGGGATATAACCCTTTCAGCTTTGATAATTCTTTCAGCGCGTCGATCTTCCCGCACAGCTTGATTTTCATACTCATGCCGGTGCCAGTAACGGTGTGACTCAGGGATTCTATAATTGCTCTCTTGTCACGCTTGAGATCAACGGAGGGGATAAGATCGATGCCAGACTCGTTCCAGCTCATCACATCGGCGGGATCTGAAAAAGCGATCAACTCTAACTCTCGCTCAATTCGCTCTCTGGTAACGATAGACCTTTCTTCCAGTTTGTTAGTCAGCCTATTTACTTCAACCATTACTTTAGCTTTTTTTAGCAACTTTGATGCTGTAACTCCAGCACTGTTTTTCGCATAACCTGCCTTAATTGCAGCGTTAGTCCCCTCTTTCAACTCGACATACGCGAGCGCAAAAGCTTTTTCCTTCGGTGATAGTTTTCCATCCCGCATTTTACGCCGCCTTGCTCTCTTCGATCAGTTCATCAACGATTTCCCGCAACTCATCATCAAGTGGCGCAAATCTCGTGACGGCTTCCACGATTTTCCGAACTTTGGTCTGTTCCATCATGCGCAAATAGTAGGGTAAGTTTACCAAAAAGTCAAGGTAAATTTTGGCATTCACACCAGCTTTGGTATTTACGCCCGACTAGAGGAGCGGATAAACTCTCTCTTTCCAGCTTGTTGAGTGCTGATTGCGCCTAGGTCAAAACCCACGCAACGGCGACGGCAGAGGCTTACGACTCCATGACCCTTTCCCATCCGGGTGCAGCCTCTTTTGCCCTGTTGCGGCGTTCTGGTACGGTTTTCCGGCCTGTTCGCTGATCGGTCCGGCAATGCCCACCACGGCACACCACGACGCCGACAGCCAGTCAATAACCTGCCCTCATCCGGGCTTTTTCTTAACTCGTTGTTTTCCCTCATTTGTATGATATTTACGCAAAAAACAGCCTTTTTTTTAGCTGACACTCATTCCGGCCTTTATTCATGCGGGTTTTATCCCTATGTGGCATTTTACCCCATGCCGTAATTTGTCAGTCCGAAACGCCCCTTTGCGTCAATTACAAACTATCGCAACAACTATCTATCTGTTTTTGTGTATCTATTTTTTTTTAAATTTGGCACGTGACTTGCTGTACATAGTGGCATAGCAGCTCATCAATAATTCCTCGCCCCCAGGGATAAGGGGAGAAAGGGAAGCAATGAAGATCGCGGAATACACTTCTCTCAGAGTAATCTCTGAGAGCGAATACCGCCTGGCCAGCAAAAGCCAGGCGGCTCGGGATTGCACCAAAACGGTGTGTCCCGTGTGCACCGACGATGCGTTGGTGCATGGGGGTTTGTTTACCCCCACTGTCCGCTGTTCCTCTTGCGGTTGGAGGGGAACAGATGTGGAGATACAGACTGTGTATCTCCGTATTGCTCAGTAGCTCCTGTGAGCAGGGCGTCTCAATCCCTTCTTCATCAGGTCTGCTTTGAATCACGCCGTCCACGCAGTACCCCGAGGCCGTCTATAATTATCTGACTAAAATCAACGAGCAAATCGAGGCCGTGGTGGAGGCTATCAAGACAACAGCGGATAATCTTGCGAAGAACAAAGGAGGCAAGGCATGACCGACAGCATCAAGATCACCGCGGAACTCACAGTAACCCGAGAACGCATCAGCGACCTGCTCTGCACGGCATTCGAGGGCGGGTCAAACTACTGGATCGGCGGCATTGAATATATCGTGCCTGACAATCCGACCTTCCGACCGACCTATAACGGGAGTATCTATCCGAAGTACCTGTGGGTGCCCTTGAATGAAGGCGGAACCACAAAGATCAGGCCGGACGGTTCACCCCTATGGCATCATCTGGGCCTGCTCCAGATCGCGGCAGGGCTCAGGCTCCTGGCATCGGAGTATCCTAACCACTGGCGGTCTTTCATGACTGAGAACGAGGACGCGGCAACAGGAGACCTTTTTCTACAACTTTGTTTATTCGGGGAGGCAACTTTCGCATGAATTATTCTGAGTTGTATGAAACACTGGACAGATGCACACAACAGGACCTCAAGGAGTGCATCATTGATCTTTACAGTCTTTCGTATGGAGCATTGTCTGAGAAATTAACAATAGGAAATCTTACTGAGACAATGCGTTACAGAATTGAAAATTTACCCTTACCATCATCACTCTCACTCTCCAAGGGAGGACGGTTATGATCGACCAAGAGCATCTTGATAAGGTCATTCTGGACGGTTGCCCATACGGGCGCCGAACCTGTACCCTGGCAATCCTCGGCTGTTGCTCAATCGTGAATCAGTGGCGGTATGACTCTCGGGCAGGATATCCGACTTATGTGGCGGCGTATTCGGAACAGGTAAGGGAAGCAGCGGCGCGAGGAAGAAAAAACAGAGTACGCTAAGACGGGAGCCTTCAGGCTCCTTTTTTTATGCCACTAAATGACGATGAGAGAACAATACCCGGCCTATTCCGATGATCCTTACCGGCCTACAGTAACAGCCATGATGCAAAATGTGATCATCGGCTATAGACCTGTCTGCGAAAACTGGAATAATGTGAACCCCATCCTCACCAACGTATCGACTGGTCGCAAGACCCGCGCCCGTCATCCGGGTGTTATTTTTCTTTCACCATAGCCTGACAAAAGGTAATTCTATCTTGCTTGGAAACTGAGACGCCTCCTTGTGGCTTCCATCCGTTTTCGATGTGCTCGTTTACTTGTTTCTGAAAATCACCACCATAGGTATCCACCATAATAAGTTTGTATTCCATACCCCCTCCGAAAAATAACAATAATTTCGACCTCGA
>ERZ1292629.2128-Hain-H43-01um-R1-2128-length-17454-cov-5_pt1 | contig 14866 bp, 17 predicted proteins | sample MGYA00564399_ERZ1292629 | MGnify/ENA primary metagenome ERZ1292629 (study PRJEB36523, sample SAMEA6512636) | groundwater metagenome | collected 2019-01-08 | study: AquaDiva: Metagenomics assemblies of 32 groundwater samples
GGAGATAAATGTCAAATTAAATTATAATGAAACTATTAGTTACCGGCGGAGCGGGATTTATCGGCTCGAATTTTATTAGATATTGGCTTAAAAGCCATCTCGGTGATGAAATTATTAATTTAGACAAGCTTACTTATGCCGGTCGCCTGGAAACGACAAAAGATTTTTCTGACGAGAAAAATTATAAATTTATTAAGGGTGATATTGCCGATTTGAAAACAGTGAGAAAAGCAATTGCGGGAGTCGATGTGGTGGTTAATTTTGCTGCCGAATCTCATAATGATAGAGCTATTCAAGATCCCGGAATTTTCGTTCGCACCAATGTGTTGGGGACACAGTTATTACTTGAGGAAGCTCGTCGAGAAGGCGTAAAACGATTCCATCATATTTCAACATGTGAAGTCTTTGGTGAATTAGAATTAGACAAAAAAAGGGCTTTTAAGGAGGAAGACCCTTTTCGACCCAGAACTCCATATAACGCCTCGAAAGCTTCTGCAAACCATATAGTCATGGCATATTTTCACACCTTTGGCCTTCCGATAACAATTAGTCATTGTTCAAATAATTTTGGACCTTATCAATTTCCTGAGAAAATTATTCCGAGGTTTATAACAAACTTAATTGATGATGGGAAAATACCTCTTTATAAAAGCAGTCAAAATAAAAGAGAATGGATTTATGTAGATGACCACAATAGAGCGGTGGATTTTATAATTCATAAAGGGAAAGAAGGGGAGGCATATAATATCGGAACCGGTGTCGAAAAAAGTGTTGAGGATATTGCCGACGCAATTTTAAAAATATTTAATAAGACAGATGTTTATAAAAAGTATGTTCCTGATAGACTTGGGCATGATAAGAGATATTTGTTGGATACAACCAAAATTCATAAAGAACTGAAATGGAAGCCGTTAAATAAATTTAATGAATGGTTGGAAAAGACGGTAGGTTGGTACCAAAAGAACGAGTGGTGGTGGAGGCCTTTAAAAGAAAAGGCAGAAAAGTTGTATGAAAAAACGGGACAAATATGACGAAAGATACAAATTACATCAAAAAGACTTCAATTCCCGAGCTTTTTGTAATTGAAAGACCGACATTTACGGATGAGAGAGGCTTTTTTAGAGAAATATTCAGACTTGATGATTTGGAGCGGGAAGTTGGAATTAAGTTTTGTATTGTCCAGGTCAACCATGCCAGGTCACACCCCAATGTGATAAGAGCGCTGCATGCTGAAAACTGGAATAAGTTGGTGTACCCGGTAAGGGGAAAAGTATTTTTGGCGATTGTGGATATCAGACCGGATTCCCCCACCTTTGCCAAACATGAAACATTTAATTTTGATAATAATTCACACAAAGCCTTGTTTATTTCAAAGGGACTGGCTAATTCAATCTGTGTTGACGGAGATGAGGATGTCGACTATCTTTATTTGGTTGATGCCTATTATGACGGCAAAGACACAACCGCCGTCGCTTGGGATGATCCGGATTTAGATATAAAGTGGCCTGTTAAAAACCCGATTATTTCCGAAAGGGACAGAAAAAACCCCACATTAAGAGAGCTTTTTCCTGAAAAATTCGAAAAAAAATGAAAAAAATCTATGTGACCGGCAGTTCGGGCTTGGTTGGCTCCCGCTTCGTTGAACTCTACTCAAAAAAATACGACCTTCTTACTCCGGATTATCCCGGGGTTGATATCACCCAAAAGGGTAGTGTTGGAAAGCTAATAAAGGAAGAAAAGCCCGACGTGATGATTCATTTGGCGGCATATACCGATGTTGGCGAGGGAGAAAATCAAAGAGACAACAAAGACGGAGATTGTTGGAAAATAAACGTATTAGGCACCGAGAATTTGGTTTTGTCGATAGACCCCAATAAAACGCAGTTTATCCATATCTCGACGCAGATGGTGTTTAGCGGTTCAGCGAATGACCCCGGCCCTTATGCCGAGAATCATTTACCCGAGTCAGATAGTTCCAGGTTAACCTGGTATGGTTACACAAAAGCGGAAGCCGAAAAGGTTGTTCGTAAATATCTTGGTGATAAAGCGGCAATAGTCAGAATTATTTCTCCCGTAAGGGCGAAGTATGATCTTAAATTAGACTTTTTAAGAAAATCCCTTTCGCTTTTCGATGAAGGAAAACTGTACCCGCTTTTTGATGACCAGCAAATTTCAATAGCCTTTATTGACGAAATCGCGTTGGCACTTGATAGAATTGTAGAAGAAAACTTTAAAGGAACATTCCATGTGAGTTCGAAAGATACAACCACTCCGTATGAGCTTGTTTCTTACTTAATCAAGAAAGCCAGAGGAAAAGTCGGGGTAGTGAAACCGGCTTCCTTGAAAGATTTTCTAAAAACGGCCGACAGTCCCGTCCGGTACCCCATGTATGGGGGATTAAAAGTAGAAGAAACGGAAAAAGCTCTAGGCGTTAAGTTTAGTCCTTGGAGGAAAGTTGTTGACCGGCTTGTTGCCAACTTTTAATTTCTTTGTGGTTGCCGGATAAAAGAACTTTTGGTACTTTCCAATCCTTGTATTCTTCTGGTCTTGTGTATTGGGCGTATTTTAAATAGCCCGGTTTTGAATGCGATTCTTCTATAATCGATTCTTCCTTTCCGACGACTCCGGGAATTAATCTAACTATCGAATCGACAATAACCATTGCTGGAATTTCTCCTCCGGTTAAAACATAATCTCCGATTGAAATAACCTCATCTGCTAGGTGTTCATGAACTCTGTGGTCCACTCCCTCGTAGTGTCCGGTAATAAAAACCAGATGCTTTACTTTACTCAATTGAAGTGCTTTTTGTTGAGTGAATTTTTCTCCGGCAGCATCCAAGAGAATGACTAATGGTTTATGGCTAATGGCTGATGATTTAATTTCTGTCAGTGCTCGATCAATAATGTCGACACGCAGAACCATCCCCGCTCCGCCGCTATAAGGCCTGCCGTCTACGGTTCGTCTTTCCGTAAGTCCCCATTTTCTAAGGTCATGGATATTTATTTCCACAAGCTTTTTTTTCTGAGCTCTTTGAAGAATTGACTCACCAAAAGGTCCCTCAAACATTTTCGGAAAAAGTGTCAATATATCAATTTTCATTATACCCCTGTATTTTATCAGTTTTAGCTGTTAAAGTTAATGCGTATGAATAAGATTGTGATTGTAATGCCGGCTTATAATGAAGTCCAAAACATCGGTTTGATGATCCCGGAGCTTTTTGAAAAAGAGTTTCCCAAGATTACCGGAGCTGAAATGCACCTTTTAGTGGTTGATGACAATTCTCCGGATAAAACGGGAAACGTTGTTAAAAGACAAATAGAGAAGTACAAAAACTTGCACCTGCTTCAAGGGGAGAGAAAAGGCTTGGGTTGGGCATATGTCAGGGGTTTCAGGTACGCCATGGATAAAATTGGGGCGGATGCCGTCATGGAAATGGATGCCGATTTTCAACACCCCCCGCGGTTTGTAAAGCCCATGGTTGAAGCTTATTTGGATGGGGCCGATTATGTAATCGGAAGCCGCTATATTAAGGGAGGCTCGGTACCGAAAGAATGGGCTCTTTTTAGGAAGCTTGTTAGTTATTTTGGAAATCTATTTATTCGCTTGGTTCTTCTGAAACCAAAACTCCATGATTTAACTACCGGTTTCAGGTTGACCAAAGTGAAAGGGGTGCTTGATAAGATTGACCTTGAGAATTTGATGGAATTGGGGAGATTTTCCCACAAAGTTGATTTATTTTATCAAAGCGTAAAAAATGCCAAAAAGGTAGTTGAAGTGCCTTTGGAGTTTGCTGCCCGCAGCAAAGAAAAATCCAAGTTTAATCCCAAAGAAATGATTTCAACTTTTAGAGTGGCGATAATCTTGGGGATTAAAGATAAGCAAAAGTTTATTAAATTCGGGACAGTTGGCTTTTTGGGTTTTGTTGTTAATTTCGCGGCCTTAAGGTTTTTTAGGCGCATGGGTTTTACGGAAACACTCTCATGGTTGTTTTCGACCGAGCTTGCGATTATTAATAATTATATTTTGAATAACGTTTGGACATTCAGTGAAAAAAAGATTTCCGGGATCAAGAATACCGTAGTGAAGTTTTTGCAGTTTAATCTTACATCGGCAGGAGCCCTTGCGATCCAATCCATATTTGGACCCTTAGGTGTCAAGCTGGTTGGGGTACAGTACGATGCTTTCGTTTTGGCTTTTGTTATTGTCCTTTTGGTCCTTCCTTATAACTACGCAATGTATAACTTGGTTATCTGGAAGGCCTGGAAACTTCCATGGAGATCCCGATAGCTTTTGCAAGTCTCTCCGGGGTATAATTTCATCTACCAATGAGTCAGGAGCGGACGTCATATCAGGAAAAAGAGGAGGGTTTTAATCGTTTCGTTGTCGGTCAATATTTAAAATACGGTTCGGTAGATGAAATATTCAGGCAAAACAATTACGATCTGCCGATTTCCTACCCGGGAGTTCACAGGCTGATAAAAAGATGGGGGATAGTAAAATCTGCCGGGCCAAATTCCCTTCTTTCGGAGGGCATAACATTCCTCACTCTTCTGTCTCAAGATAAAATTCCTTTGGAGAGTTTGTATAAAAGACTTCCTCCGAGCTTTAAAGCGTCAATGGGAACGATGCACAGGCTTCTTCATAATATTAAAGAGGGGGTAATCAGAAGGATGGGAACGGCGCTGATAATAACTCCATTCAACAAACCGCAGATGGTCCTTATCGGAGAAGACATTTCAACTCCGAGGTTGGAATTGGGAAAGCCGTTTGGTTCGACAACCCTTCCTATGGGTTACTCAAAAGTTGACGAAGAGCCAAGGAATTCAATCTTGAGAGCGTTACAGCAGGAAGTCTTTACCCAGATGGCTATTAATAAGACTTTGCCAATCGAAATGATTCCTGTCAACCCCAAACCTTTTATGCGTGTAGATATTGCGGATATAAGAGTTTCTGTATACCATCTCGATTTGCCGGACGGCTTGAGCGGGGAAGAGTGCTTTAGCAGTTATAAAGTTCGAAAACATAGTTTTATTCGAACCTTCGAACTTTTGGACGGTAATCGGGCATATAATTTCCGGTCCGGAGTAAAAGAAATCGGCTTGGGATATCAAAAATATTTGGAAAGAATAACGGAGGGTGTGGAGGAAAAAGCGATTGCGGAGACGTGTTTTCTAAACAGAAAACTGGCTATTTCCTTTGCTTAAGATCCGGCCTAAATTTATAACCGTAGATGATTTGCCCCCGATCTTCATCTCCTTCTACTTTAAGTCTTCTGGTTACCATTTCCACTCGATCACCTATATTTACTATAGATTCTGTTACCTCCCTCTCTTCTCCATCGATGATTCTTTTTACTGTCCTGGTAGGCAGGTCGGTGAGTTGAGCGGCAACAAGAGGCCCCTCGTCAAGTCTGACGAGGGCAACCGGATACGGCCCCTGTTTATCGAACCCGGCTGGCGCATCATAGACGGTTGTGTAGGAGTATACTTCGCCTTTGCCGCTGAATCGAAATTGATCTTTTGTCTTTCCTCCGCAGCCGGGACAAATATCCCGCGGGGGGAATATTTTCTTCTCGCAATGAGGACAACACTCTCCAATCAGGTTATATCTTTGTTCTTGCAGCCGCCAATATCTGGCAATTTCCATAAGCAAGAGGATATTATGAAGCTTTTTTCCTCTCAAAACCTATCGAAAAAAATCCGACCTCGCGGGTCGACCTCGCGGGTTGAATTTTTAATCAGAGGAATGGGGACCAGTTGCTGATGGGCATGACGTTTTGGGAGATATAGGCAAGGGAGAATAAGTAGATGGGAATAGCAATGAAGGCAACAACGATTTTAAACTCTTTACTTGTTAAGACTTCGGAAAACGCTGCAAATAAAAAGGGAATAACAGGAAGGGAGTACCTCATCAAATCTCTGTGGGAAACAAACAAGGTGGAGGCGAAAAATAGTCCGACGTACCAAATTAAAATTCCGGTTTTTTGTTTTATGAGCCTTGAAAGTCCCAAAGTTACCAAAAGGTAAATAAATATGATCTCCTCCAGCCAAAAAGTTCCTACCCAGGGGGCCGAGTAGTTGAAGATTGCAAATGGCGGGAAAAAGAGATGGATATTATCTCCGGAGCGGAAATATGCCCCAAAGTCACCCATTCTAAATGCATAGAAAACAAAAACAGTGACTAAAGAAACAGGAATTAAATAAATCGGAAGGGTTTTTTTAAGATTTAAAACCTCGGACCATTTTGTAAAATGTGAGGTTGCCAGTTTTTTAAGTTGGGGAAATATCAAATATGCAAAGTAAGCAATAAAAAGAAGAATCCCGGTTGATTTGGTAAGCTGGGCAACCAACCCCCACACACCCGCATTGAGATATTTATTTTTCTGAAAGTAGTAGATTGAGGCAATGGTTGCGGCTATAAAAAGGGGCTCGGGAGAGCCGACGGATCTGACAATTAGCCACCTGGCAGGAAAAATCGCAAAGAAAAAAGTTAAAAACAGCGTTCCCCTTTTGTCTGCGTATTGGCTAATGAATTTATTAAAGAAATATAACGCCAGAACACTTGATGCTAAAGTTACAAAAAGCATTGAATAAGGATAACCGCCAATAAAAGAGAAAATTCTAATTAAAAGAGGAAAAAGGGGAAAATGGGCAGCGTAATACTCCGTGGGAAGGGGGAATTGGAAGTTTGCCTTGATTAAATCGGGGTTATAGAAAGTTTTGGCAACCACCAAAAAAAGAGGTCCGTCGTAATTGGCAACAATAGTTGCCATGCCGTTTTGGGGCAAAGGTATTGTCCAAAAACTCCTTAATCTGGCAAAGAAGGGGAGCCAAATGAGGAAAGTAGGAATTAAGGATATCAGTATAAGAATGATAAGTCCCGAAAATTTCTTTTGCACGCTTAAATCATACCATAAAAATAAGATTTTATGATAAACTTTGTGGTGTCTGTGAATAAATATTTAATTAATTCTCTTTCTGTTTTTTTCCCAACTTATAATGAGGAAGGACATATTAGAAATACTGTCCTCTCGGCAAAGAAAGTCTTGGAAAATGTTGCTAAAAATTGGGAAATAATTATCGTTAATGATGGATCCAGCGATAGAACAAAAGGAATTGCGGAAAAGTTAAGAAGTGAGGATTCGAGAATTAATCTCGTAAGTCACGGGGGAAATAGGGGTTATGGAGCAAGTTTGCAGAGCGGTTTTTATAACGCTAAATATCCCTGGATTGCTTTTACAGATTCAGACGGACAGTTTGATTTTTCTGAAATAACTAAATTTGTTGAAACTCAAAAACATACGAATTCTGATTTGGTGATAGGATTTTATAAAAAAAGGCAGGTTTCTAAGTTTAAAATTGCAACAAGCAGAATGTGGGAATTTTCGGTAACGGTTCTTTTCGGACTCCATGTCCATGATATAGATTGCGGGTTTAAACTTGTTTCTAAAAAGGTGATTGATAGAATTCCAAAACTTGAATCGGAGCGTGGGGCATTTATCTCAAGTGAATTGTTAATCAAAGCCAAAAAAGCCGGATTTAAAATTGTTGAGATACCCGTGACTCATTATCCGAGAACCAAAGGGAAAGGAACAGGAAGAGATCTGAAAGTAATAATGAAAAGTTTTGTTGATTTATTTAGACTATGGCGAAAATTAAAATAATTAATTGGGTAAAAACCAACCGGGATTTATTGCTAATTTTGGTTATTGGCTCAATATTGCGTTTATATAAGATCGACCAGTATATGACTTTTTTGGGCGATGAGGGAAGAGATGTAATTGTCGTCAGAAGACTTCTGGTTGATTTTGACCCGATCTTAATCGGCCCCGGTACTTCAATCGGGAATATGTATTTGGGCCCCTTATATTACTATTTTATGGCACCGTTTTTACTCTTTTTTAAATTTTCCCCGGTGGGTCCGGCGGTTGGAGTGGCACTTTTAGGCGTTGCAGCAATTTATTTAATTTATTTAGCCGGAAGGGACTGGTTTTCAGAAAAAACGGGGCTGATTTCTGCGGGACTATATGCAATTTCACCTACTGTAATTATATATTCACGCGCATCTTGGAATCCGAATATCATGCCGTTCTTCGCTTTACTGTCAATTTACTCTCTCTGGAAAGTCTGGAAAGAACACAAATTTAAATGGTTGATTGTGTTAGGTGTTTCATATGCATTTGTTCTTCAGTCCCATTATCTAGGACTTCTCCTCGCCCCAACCCTTATAATTTTTTGGTATTTTTCGCGTGTACCCGGACGCTACACGCTATACGCTGCGGCAATTTTTTTGTTTCTTATGAGCCCTCTTTTGATTTTTGACATTCGTCATAATTGGATAAATACGAAAGCTGTCGCAAAATTTTTCACTGAAAGACAAACTACTGTTTCAGCCAAACCATGGAATGCAATACCCAAGCTATACCCGATTTTTGAAAAAGCGAACACCAGCCTGATTGCCGGAAAAAATGAGACAGTCGGAAGGTGGACGACGGTGGGGATAGTTGTATTGCTGGGATGGCTAATATTGTTCAAAAAAAATGGTTTGACGATCTTACATCGTAAATCTTATATCCTTCTTTTGTCTTGGCTTGCTTTTGCAATCTTAGGTCTGGGGCTTTATAAGCAGGAAATATATGACCACTACTATGGATTTTTCTTTCCGGCGCCGTTTTTGCTCGTTGGGGCACTCGCAGAGCGAATAGGGAAGATAAGACTGCTGTTGGTCTTAGGTCTTATGTTTTACGTCAATATCAAAGAGAATCCCTTAAAATTTCCTCCGAACCAACAACTTAAAAGAAGCATTGAGGTTGCCAATAAAATCGGGCAAGAGTCCGGGGGACAAAAGTTTAATTTGGCTGTTATTGCCGAAAGAAACTACGAGGACGGGTATCAATATTTTCTGGAAAAAGAAGACCGTCCGGTTGTCGACATCGATGCCCAGGTACCGGAGACGATAACCAATCAGCTTTTTGTGGTTTGCGAGATGCCGAAAGAAAAATGCGACCCGACACATAGCCCAAAAGCCGAGGTCGCCAATTTTGGCTGGACCAAAATAGATAAAGAGTGGGAAGTATTTGGGGCAACAATTTATAAACTTATTCACACCGATTGAATCGGTGTTCATACAAAATGAATTACGAATTGTCAGGCAAAATTTTGAGAGAAATAAATAAAGCGGAAAAGATTTTGGTTAATTGCCACCGAAGTCCCGATCCGGACTCGGTTGGCAGTGCCTTGGCAATACGTAGTGTTCTGGAAAAAATGGGCAAGGATGTAAAAGTAGTATGTCCAACAAAAATTAACAGTAAGCTTGAGTTTTTGGGTGGCTTTGACTTAATTAAACAGATTGTGGATTTTAGTGAACTGGATTATAAAAGTTTTGACCTTTTTATTATCCTGGACTCTTCAAGTTGGGACTTTGCTTCCAAAATGGAGAGAGGAAATATTCCTCCAATAAAAATTATTAATATTGATCATCATAAAACTAATGAAATGTATGGAAGTATAAATTTAGTGGATAGTAAACTGGTTTCTCTTTCCGAACTTTTATATCTGCTTTTTGACGATTGGGGTGTAAATATTGACAAGAAAATGGCAAATTGCCTCTTGGCAGGGATAATTGGGGACTCGGGGGCTTTTAGGTTTCCCGGAACAACAGCAAAAACTTTGGAAATTGGGGCAAAACTAATTTCGCTGGGTGCTGACCAAAAAGAAATTGTATTTAATATCTATACATCCATTGATTTTGAGGAATTTAAGTTCTGGGGGAAGGTTATGCAAGAGATGAAGTATGATCAGGAATTTAATTTTGTGTGGGTAGCTATTGCGTATGAGGTGTTTAAGAAATATGGTGGAAAGAAAAATTATAAGAAGGATACTGCTACTACATTTTTCCAATCTATAAGGGGTTCTGATTTTGGAATTGTGATGGTGGAGGAAGAAAAAAATAAATTAAACGTCAGTCTTCGTTCCAGAACCGGGCTTGATGTTTCTAAGATTGCAGTTGAATTGGGTGGAGGAGGGCACAGGTATGCGTCAGGTGGAGGAATTCATGGGTTATCTTTTGAAAAAGCAGTAAAAAAAGTATTAAATGTCGCCAGAAAGTATGCTAAAAAAGCTTCTTAAAGAAATCGGAGAGCATAAATTAATTTACTTCCTTCTGGGAATAATTCTGATACTTGCTTTTGCAGTTAGGGTTTATAACATCGACAGACTGTTGGGTTTTTATTATGACCAGGGCAGAGACGCGTTGGTTATTTGGGATCTTTGGCACAAAGGAAAACTGTTTTTGATCGGGCCCACAACCGGACTGGCCGGTATTTTTAGAGGACCGTATTATTATTATCTAATCGCGCCGTTTTATCTGATGGGAAAAGGAAATCCTCTTTTTCCTTCCGTTTTTTTGATCTTTACTTCGGTTATAGCCGTCGCTTTTATTTATTACCTGGGAGCAAAGATTCAAAGCAGAGCAACGGGAATAATTGCCGCCATCCTGGCATCATTTTCTTTTAATATTGTCATGGCTTCGCGTTGGCTTTCAAATCCTACTCCGATGCTTCTGTTTTCCATGATTCTTATTTGGGCAATGTTAAAGGTTAGTGAAGGGAAAAAATGGGGCTGGCCGGTTATTGCCCTTATCTCCGGACTGTCTCTTTTTAGTTTCGGTTCCGCAGGTGAGTTATTTTACTTTCCGGCAATACTAATTTTTTTAATGCTGCAATGGAAAAATAGACCCGACAAGAAAAACTTAATTCTTTCAATAGCTTTGTTTGTTTTAACTTTTCTACCCCTGATTTTATTTGACCTTAAACATAATGGAATCTTAAGAACCAATATGGTTAATACTTTTGTGGGAGAAAAAAGTTTTACTCTTCCGTCCGGGTCCTTATTTGAATCCAGAAACAAATCTTACTACGACATTTTTACGACAAAACTTTTCCACTCAAGAGGAAAAGAAGAAATCACGGCTCTTTGGGGGTTAGCCTTGTCTTTTGTTTTATTCCTGCCCGGTCTACTCAAAAACAAAAAAACAAAAATTATTTTAATTTTACTTATTTCTCCCCTCGTCGGACTTTATTTCTACCAAGGAAATTACACAGTTTTGTATGACTATTACGTGACCGGATATTATTTGATATTTATTCTGCTTGCTGCTGTCGTTTTAGGGAAGATTTGGAGTCATAAATTGGGAATGCTTTTGGTTGCCTATTTTATGTATTTGTTTATTGCGAACAACTATGATGTTTTGCGTTATAAATTAAACGATAAATCCAATAGCCCGGGGAGCATTGCCTTGGTTAATCAACTTGAGTCGGTTGATTGGATTTTTGATAATGCGAGGGGGGAAGTTTTCAATGTTGACGTATATGTCCCTCCCGTAATTCCGTATTCATACGACTATCTTTTTCTTTGGCAGGGAACAAAGCGTTGTGAGGAGAACCTTTGCGGATTAACAACAAAAGAGAATGTCAAAAGGGTATATACGCTCTATGAGAAAGATTTTGACCATCCGGAAAGACTTCAAGCTTGGATGGATAGGCAAGGGGGGGTTGGGAAAGTTGTTGAAGAGAATTCCTTTGGGGGTATTGTGGTGCAAAAAAGAGAAAGAATATTAGATGAGAAATAAATTGCTGCCGGTTCTTTTTATCGGTTTATGGCTGCGTATTTACAAACCTCTCCAGCTTTATATGTATAGTCATGACCAGGACTTGGCGGGTTGGATAATAAAAGACGTCTTGGTCAATAGGCATTTAAGATTGATAGGTCAGGAGACCTCTTCGCAGGGAGTTTTTGTCGGGCCCTTATTTTATTACCTCCAGATTCCTTTCTATCTATTAACCAAAATGGATCCTGCGGGAACTATATTACTGGTTACGTTGTTGGGAATATTTACGATATTTTCTTTTTATTTTTGTTTTTCGAAGATGTTTACCAAACGAGCGGGGTTAATGGCCGCATTTATATATTCGGTTTCCTTGTACTTTGTTTTTACCGATAGAGAGGTTGTCCCCACCATGCCGGTTCATCTTTGGACTGTCTGGTTTCTTTTTGCGACATGGATGGTACTAAAAGGAAAGAGTAGGGCGTATATTTTACTTGGGTTTTTGGCAGGGATTCTCTGGAACTTTCATTTAGCTCTTGCCATTGTTGTTCCCCTGGTTTTGGTTGCCCAGATCCTTTCTAAAACAAAAATTAATTTTAAACATATGTCTTTGGGAATTATTATATTTGTTGTCGCGATGAGCCCTTTTATTGTTTTTGAAGTCAGGCATTCCTTTAGACAAACCAAGGCAATTTTTTATTCTCTTGCCTTCTCTAAAGATTATATTCCCGGGACCGGCAGGGGGTTGGCAAAGCTGGATAGGGTTTTTCAGTTGGTTCACAAGAACGCTTCAGCAATATTTTGGGGAGAATTTAAACCAATCCCATATTCATATACATTCTATCTTTTGGTTATTTCTTTTACTTTACTGGTGGTGAAGAAAATTATCCCCAGAGATTTAGGTTTGATATTGGCCTTGTGGTTTGCGGTTTATATCGTATTTTTTACCGTCAATAAGATTAATCTGTCCGAGTATTATCTTAACGGAATGAATGTTGTTTGGATAACCACTTTGTCTGTCGGTTTTGATTTTCTTTTTAAGAAGAATGTGTATCTGAAACGGCCGGCAATATTTCTATTAATAATTTTTACTGTGGTTAGTTTTTATGGTCTGTTTACCAAGGCGATTAACAGAAGCGGTTATATTGAGAGAAAAGCCATAGTTAAATATATTAAAGAAGATGCCGAAGAGAAAGGCTATCCTTGCGTCTCGGTTTCGTATATTACCTCCCCCGGGAACGAATTGGGCTACAGATATCTATTTTGGCGGGAAGGAATGCACGTTAATCAGTCATCAAGTATGTCGCCGGTTTATACTATAGTTTTTCCACACAGCAAAGTTGACAGGATAAATAAAAGCTTTGGAGCATTAGGATTGGTTTTGCCGGACTACGAAAGGTACAATAAAAAGGAAGTGGATATCAGTTGAAGTGGAGAAAACTCAAACCTGCCCGATCCGATGTTTGGTTATACCGAATAGTATGGCGATATTTCTTTCTATTATTATGCCGGCATATAACGAAGAAAAGAATCTCAAAAATGGGGTTTTAGAGGAGGTTTGGGATTATTTAAAAACCCAAAAATATTCCTGGGAAGTATTAATTGTCGACGACGGTTCGACGGATGCAACGATAAAGCTTTCAGAAAAATTTCTTAAAGAACACAGTAGCCTGCCTGCCGGCAGGCAGGGTTTTAAACTCTTAAAAGAAAAACATAGGGGAAAGGGAGGAACAATAATTGCCGGGATGCTTCAAGCCAAAGGGGATTATGCGCTTTTTATGGATATGGATCAGGCAACCCCAATTTCTGAGGTTGAAAAATTCTTGCCAAAATTTTCCACCAAAGGCGGATCGGCCTCCGGCCGAAAGCAGGGATACGATGTAGTAATTGCCTCACGCAGCGGCAGGCAGGGGGCACCGATAGTCAGAAAGCTTATGGCCTATGGTTTTATGTTTTTAAGGTCTCTTATTTTAAGGCTTCCCTACAAAGATACTCAGTGCGGTTTTAAGGCCTTTAAAAAAGATTCGGTAAAAGAGATATTCAAAAGGCTAAAAATATTTAACGAAAGCAATATTGTTTCGGGAGCTTCTGTTTCTGCGGGTTTTGATTTGGAGATTCTCTACATTGCCAGGAAACTTGGTCTCAAAATTGCCGAAGTAAATGTCAATTGGTACCATAAAGATACGGAGAGAATTAACCCCATTAAAGATTCCCTCGAGGGTTTGAGGGATTTGCTTCGGGTGAGAATAAACGCAATTTTAGGCAAGTATAAATAAAAAGAGTAGTGTATAATGGGTACTATGGAGTCAAATCTTTTAAGTTTAATCAAAAAACATGGAGGTAAGTGGGTTGCGTTGAGGTCTGGTTCACAGAGAGTAGTTTCTAGTGGGACAGATGCCAAGAGGGTTTATAGGGAGGCCAAGAAAAAGAATGTTGATATTCCGACCCTGTTCAAGGTGCCTGTAAAATACATTCCATATATCGGATAAATATGCAACTGAAGTTTCCCTTTGAAGTTGTAGGTAACGATAAAATACCCCTCATTGACATAAGAATTACTAACAAAGAAAACAAAAAGGCAACCAATTACAGGGCAATGTTGGATTCAGGTGCTTATGCAAATGTTTTTCATTCAGACATTGCCGAGGTTTTGAGTATAAATCTTGCTTCTATTACAGGATTTGCCCTTCTGGGCAGGCAGGGATTTTTCGACCAATTTGACGAAGTGCGCTTTAATTATAAGAATAATAAGTTTTACCTTCAAAAGTAGGCCAAGTAATTTTTTTTGTGCTAGAATTTTGAGAGGGATGAACAAGATTTTTAAAGAGTGGGGGTGGGTAATTTTAGCCGGAGCAGCTGTTCTTATGCTTGGATTGATACTTAGGCTGTATCATTTAACTCTCCTTCCCGTTTTTGTCGACGAAGCTATCTATATCAGATGGGCACAGGTGATGAGAGCTGAATCAACATTAAGATTTCTTCCTTTATCCGACGGGAAACAACCGCTGTACATGTGGCTGGTTATTCCCTTTTTGAAGTTTGTATCCGATCCGCTTTTTGCCGGAAGAATTGTTTCCGTTTTGTCCGGAATGGGAACTTTGGTGGCCATTTTCCTTCTTTCGTATCAACTTTTCAAGTCCGAAAAGGCTGCTTTAATTTCCTCGTTGTTGTACGCTGTTTCTCCATACGCAGTCTTTTTTGACAGAATGGCCTTAGCCGACTCACTTCTTTCTATGTTTGGGGTGTGGATATTGTTGCTGG
>ERZ1292629.2608-Hain-H43-01um-R1-2608-length-14849-cov-5_pt1 | contig 14849 bp, 17 predicted proteins | sample MGYA00564399_ERZ1292629 | MGnify/ENA primary metagenome ERZ1292629 (study PRJEB36523, sample SAMEA6512636) | groundwater metagenome | collected 2019-01-08 | study: AquaDiva: Metagenomics assemblies of 32 groundwater samples
GGCGGCGTTTAATTTCGGCTTCTTTGCTCCCAATATCCAGTTCCAACTCTTCCAATTTAAGATTAGTGGTAGAAATTTTTTTCTCCGTCACCTTAATATCAGTAGAAATTTTCTGTCGGTTCGTATCCACCAATTTAACCGCCTTCTGTAAAGAATCTTTTTCTTCGGTGGTGGTTTTAATCACCGATTGATACTGCTTAATTTCACTCTCCAGTCGCTCAATTTCCTCATTGTGGGCCGAGATTTTGGCTTCTAGCTCCACCACCGTAGCTCCCTGTCCCGAGCAAAGTCGAGGAGCCACAAGGAACAACACCCCAATTAATAAAACCCTAAAGCTTCGCCGCATAAGCCAAGCGTTTGAGGGTTTCCTCTTTACCCAAAGTGGCAGCCAAAGTAAAAGGATCGGGCGATTTATCGCGACCCGAGAGGGCCACGCGCATCGGCCAGAGCACCTCCCCCCTCCCCACTTCGGTGGCATAATCCCAAATCGTGACTTTAATTTTTTCGGTCGAAAAATTATCTTCTGGCAGAACGCCAAGCAATTCTTGCAACTTAGCAAAATGAATTTGATTTTTCAAAAGCTCCTTGGCATAAGTCGGTTGACCGGCAAAGTAATTAAACTCTCCATCTCGCACCAAAGCTCGCTCCCAATACTCCCGTTGCTTCTCGGGTGGCAAAATTTGAACATAGTGACGATTAAACCAATCTAATTTTTTTTGATCAAACACCGCCCCACCTTTTTGCACTCGTTCGAGTTGGAACCCTTTCACCAATTCTTCTAAACCAAAAAGCTCTTGATCATTTTCTGGATGCCAACCAAGTAACGCTAAAAAATTAATAATTGCTTCTGGTAAATAACCCTGATCGCGATAATCGGTGAGGGCCACCGCCCCATGACGCTTAGATAATTTAGAGCGATCAGTGGCTAAAATGAGGGGCAAGTGACAATACACCGGCCGCGGCGCCCCAAGCGCCTCTTGAATCAAAATCTGTCGTGGAGTATTAGCAATATGATCATCACCCCGGATCACATGAGTCACTCCAGACAACCAATCGTCTACCACCACGGCAAAATGATAAAGTGGCGCTTCTGGCGCTTTGGCAATCACCATATCGCCTAAATCGTTCACGGTGGTGATAATTTCTCCCCGCAATAAATCAGTAAAAGTAATAGTGCCACCAGCATTACGAAAGCGAATTACTTTAGACAAATTACCATCTTCGCGTTTTTCTTCTGACCAATAAGCTTTGTTTTGGGACAATAAATTATTAATTTCTTTGGCATAAATTTCTCCTCGTTCCGACTGTCGATAAAATTCGTCATAATTGAGACCAAGCCAAGCCAAGCCATCAAGAATCTTTTGCTCAAATTCTTTGGTTGATCGCGCCCGGTCAGTATCCTCAAGACGCAAAATAAATTTGCCGCCCATTTGTCGCGCAAATAAATAGTCAAACAAGGCTGTTCGGGCGCTCCCAATATGCAAATTGCCGGTTGGACTCGGCGCAAATCTGGTAACGACTTTATTCTTCATGTTCTAAAGCGAGACCAATCAAGGCTTCGGCAATTAGGCGACCCGCCTCCGGCCGAGCAAAACTTTTGGCCCCGCGTTTCATCTCTTCGCGTAAATGAGCGTCGCCAACCAATCGATCAATTTCGGCCAGTAAAACCGAGGGGGTCAAATTTTCTTGTTCAATTACCACGGCGCCACCTGAACGAGCATAGGTAAAAGCATTACTTCGCTGATCATGACTAATGGCTTCAGGAATAGGAATAAGGATGGCTGGCAACTGCCAATTGGCTAGTTCAAAAATCATTCCCGCCCCGGCTCGCGACACCGCCAGAGTGGCCGCGCCCGCCACCATCTTCAGCGCCACTTCGTTCAAATAATCATAGGCCTGATAACGGCCAGCTTGAGGATTGTTTTCTAAAATCAAACCACTGCGGCTCTTAACTTCGGCTAAATTCTCGGCTCCCGCCTGATGAATAATAGCGTAACGCGAGACCAAATCTGGCAAAATTTTGAGCACCGCTTCGTTTAGGGTTACCGCGCCCTGCGAACCACCGGTAATAAAAATAATTGGTGCTTCTGGATCGATTTGTAAATATTCTCGGGCGCCAGTGGTAATTGGCTTCTTAAGCGAAGCCCGAATCGGATTACCCGTGACCGCTGTTTTCTCGACCGAGAAATGTGGCGTGGCTTCGGGGAAAGAGAGGGCCACGCGGGCGGCAAACTTACCTGACCAAAGGGCCACGCGCCCGGGATGAGAATCAGACTCATGAATTGCCACCGGAATCCGCAGAATTCTCGCGGCCCAAAGCACCGGAAAGCTCACATAGCCGCCTTTGCTAAAAATTACATCGGGGTAAAGGGTGTAGAGCTTCCACAGAGCGGTCCACATTCCTCGGGCGGTACGCCAGAGATCAAAAAAGTTTTGCAAAGAAAAATAGCGCCGCCACTTACCAGCCGAAATTTTGATAAATTTTATTTGATTTTCAAACAAGGCCTGCTCATCGTAAGGCTTGTCAGCAAAATAATAGAGTTGCGGTGGTACCAACTTCCGCTCCTGCACCAGCAAATTAATTTCCTCCGCTACCGCAATCAACGGATTAAAGTGTCCCCCACTCCCGCCACCAGTTAAGACAATTTTCATAAGATGTGGCGCAGTATAGCAGTTTTACGCGTATTTTGAAATATTGAGAAGAATACCAATTTCAAACAAAGTCACAAGCAAGGCCGTGCCGCCGTGAGAGAAAAGCGAAAGCGGAACACCCACCACCGGCGCCAACCCCACCATGGAAGCGATATTGAAAAAAGCGCCCACGGTAATGAGCGACACCAAACCGATGCCCAAAAAACGCCCAAAGGTATCAGTGACGCGCGCCGATAAACGAAAACCCCAAATCGAAAAGATAATATACAACAATACCAAGGTGCTGGTACCCACAAAACCAAACTCTTCTCCCGCTACCGAAAAAATGGAGTCACCAATAGGCTCGGGCAAAAATTGGAATTTTTGCACACTTTGGCCAAAGCCGCGGCCAAACAAGCCGCCTGAACCCAAGGCAATCAGAGATTGGTTAATCTGATAAGCCGAACCTTGCATATCTCGCGAAGGATCCCACAGGGTTAATAATCGCTCTCGAACATAAGGCTTAAAATAGGCCATACTAGCGACCAAAATAAGCGAGGCTAAAACGATGAAGGCAATGTGACTCCAACGCGCGCCAGCCACAAAAAACATCATGAAAGCGGCAGAAAAAATAATTAAAAAGGTGCCAAGGTCTGGTTGCGCCAAAATCAAACCACCCGCCAAGCCGGTAATAATTAAAAAGGGCAATAAACCAGTCTGCCAAGTTTCTACCTCGCGGCGATTCTTGGCAAGCCAAGCCGCCAAATATAAAATTAAACCAAACTTAAGAAATTCTGAAGGCTGAAGCGAAATGGGACCAAGATGCAACCAACGCACCGCGCCACCAAACTTAAACCCCAAGGCCGGCACAAATACCGCCGCGGTTAAAACTAGGGTTAATAAAAAGATTGGCAAAGAGTATTGTCGCCAAAAACGATAAGGAATCCGCGCCGCGAGCAACATCCCCGCCAAGCCTAAAGCCAAAACCAGCAGCTGTTTACCCACCACCAAAATAAAGCTGGCGCCATCGCGAGAGTGGAGGCCGAGCGCCGCCGACGAAAACACAAAAAAGCCAGCGGCGGCAAGCGCGAGAATAAAAATCAGAAACCACTTGTTGGCTCGCCGTCGCACCTTAAGTAAGCAGGGCGATCACCATACCAATGAGCGCCATGATAATACTAATAATCCAATAACGCATGGTGACCTTGTACGCCGGCCAACCCAAAGCCTCAAAGTGGTGGTGAAGTGGGGCAATGAGAAAAACTTTTTTCCCGTGCCGAAATTTTTTAGACAACAACTGAATCACATCCGAGGCCGCCGTGGCCAGCAAAGGAAAAGCGATGATCGGCAAAATCAAAACAGTATCCGTAAGAAAAGCCACCACCGTAAGCGCCGTGGTTAAACCGAGCATTCCCGTTTCCGACATATAAAAGCGCGCCGGCGGCACATTGAACCACAAAAAAGCCAAGATTCCGCCCGTCACCACCGCGCAAAAAGCCGCCAAATCAATTTGGTTTTGGAAAAAAGCAATCCCCGCATAAGCGGCAAAAATGATGGCCATGACCCCGCCAGCTAAACCATCAATCCCATCAATTACTCCCGAGGCAAAAAGTCCAACCATCGTGATGATAAAAAGCGGGATCACCCACCAACCAATATTGATAAGGCCATCAAGCGGGATCGCAATCTCGGACAACTCAAGTTTGAAGTAGAACCACCAAGCGCCGATGGCCGCAATAATCAAGACGATAAATAACCTTTTTTTGAACGACAAGCCACCAGAAATATATTGCCCGCGGCCACTTACCTCAAACCAATCATCAACTAAACCTACCAGCGAGGCCGCCACCAAGGTAAAAAGCGGCAACCAAGTTTGATTCCGGCTCAAAAAATTAAGTTTAGAGGTAAGCTCCGAGGGGAAAAAAATCGACACCAACCAAATGGCCAAAATTGTTAGCAGAACACTCCCCCACACAATCACTCCGCCCATCCGTGGCGTGCCCACCTCTTTGTGCTTATGCAGTTCGTTGAAAAGGGGCGTGGCTCGACCATCGGGGGCCACCTTGCCAGCCTTCTTCTTCCACATCTCGTGACGATACAAAAAACCCGCCCAAAACGGCGTAATCAAAATTCCCACGATAAAGGCAAAAATACTCGGCGCAAAAACCTTGATTACATCGGTAATCATCGGGCGTAGTATAGCTCAAAAGGCGTTTTTCGCGAAGTATTCTAATGTGGCTTGTGCCAAGGTGGTGGTATCAGCAAAACGGCCGTCAAGAGTAGAGCCGAGCACCACAATAATTACGGGCTGATTGAGACCGCGATCGAAGACGGTTACTAAATTGCCACCAGCCAAATCGGTGGAACCAGTTTTCGATGCTAATAAGTCGGGAATGGCTGAAGCGGCCTTATTGGTATTGGCCGGAAAATAAAGTTGCCCCGTACCAGACTTAATAATTAACCCAGTCTCTTTGGTCGCCTCCAGCAAAGCCGGTTCCTGCTCGACAATATAAGAAAAAAGGGTCGCCAAATCACGCGCCGAGCTGTAACCACCAGCAAGGTTGGTAGACCAGTCGAGCCCCGACGCATCCAAGAAAAAGGTTTGCTCGAGGCCGAGCTCCCGCGCGCGGCGATTCATGGTTTCGACAAAGTTTTTGCCAGTTTGCTGCTCCACCGCCATGGCTAGCGCCTCGGCCCCATCATTAATTGAAGCTAGTAAAGTGAGATTAATTAATTTAGTTAGCGAGAAAAAATCTTCGCTCAAAGCCACGGTGCTGGTGGCATTTAAATTCTCGGTAGCGAGCAAGGCCGTCATCACCTTAGACAGTGAGGCGGTGGGCAGGGGTCGGTCGGCTTGCTTAGCAAAAAGAGTTTGCTGGGTGGTGAGATCATAAACCAGCACCGCGCGCGCCAAAATGTTTTTGGGAACAACAAACTGTGTTTGAGGAATGGGCACCGGAGTTAAAACTGGTTCTAAATTTTCTCGTTCGGTAATCACCAAAAAAACCACCAAGAGCAAAAGGCCTCCAACCATTAATGCCTTAATTTTTATTAGGGTGAGAGATGAATTCATTAAGTTTTTGTTTAACCACCTCATAATCCGGTGCCTCTTCGAGCTTACTAATCCCCAAATGACTAAGCAAATCAAAGGTGGGACGATAAAGGAAACTACGCGCATCTTCCGGATTCGGCACTTTCTCCACTAAGCCGCGCACGAGGAGATGGCGCACAATAAAGCTCGAGTTCACGCCGCGCACATAATCAATTTGCGCGCGCGACACGGGGCCTTGGTAAATGATCACCGCAAGAGTCTCAAGCCCGGCCTTGCCAATATCGCGTGAGAGTTCCTCTCGAGTTAACTTCTCGATCAGCTCCCCCACCTCTGGCGCGGTGCCCAGCATCACCTCATCGTCTTTGCGCACCAATCTCAAGCCTCGACCAACCAACGCTGTTTCTAAATTATTTAACGCTTCGCCAATTTCTACTTCGTTTTTACCCAGAATCTGCGCGAGCGTTTTCACACTCACGGGCTCCGCTTTCCAAAAAAGAATTGCCTCAATTTGCGCTTCGAGATTCATAAGTTAATCATATCTGGGAACCCCCGCTTGTGTCGACTCCATGCGGATATCACGGAAATGCGCCTCTTGCCGCACCTCAAGCAAACCCCGACGCACGAGCTCAAGCATCCCGAGGAAGCTCACGATCACATTAACCTTCTCTTTTTTATCTTTCACAAAATCGCGGAAGCTAAGGTTAAGCGCCCGCTCGGCGCGCGAGGCAAGATCGGTAATTACTTCTTCCAAACTAATCACTTTCTTCACCACCACCTGCGCGAGCTTCTCTGGCACCGGCAAAGCTTGGAGCAAGCTCTTAATCGCTTGCGCCAAATTACTCAAACTAATTTCTGGGGTCACAGTGAAAACTGGTTCAACATTCTTCGCTTCTTGCCTAAAGAAAATAGTTTGCGCTCCCCAAGCTTCATTTAATCTGGGAACAGCGTCGCGAATAATTTGATACATTTTGAGCCGGCGCTCGAGCTCCTCCACACTCGCCTTCTCTTCTTCATTAAGTTGCAGGGTGGGCAACAGGGCCACTGATTTAATCAGCATCAAGGTCGCCGCCACCAAAATAAAATCGGCCATGGCCGACATGGTTGAATCAAATCGCTTAAGATATTCCACATAATCATCCGTCACCTGCGCGAGCGCCACTTCGCTCACATGCAGTTTGCGCTTTTCGATCAAATCCAAAATGAGCGGAAGCGGCCCCTCATATTCCCCCACTTTAACCTTAAAATCATTTTCCATTTTTACCCCCAAACTATACCGTTTTTTTACCCCTCCGCGAGACTTGACAAGATAAGAATATAAATGCTAGACTGGTGGCGGAACTTCAGGTTGGCCGCATTTGATCAACTCAACAATTTTCAGAAAGGGAGAAAGTATGAGCGCAAAGGTTGTTGTAGTAATTCTACTGAACGCAGCCATAATGGTCTTCGCTGAAAAGATCGCGAGGATTGAATACAAAGAAGGTGTCAGCCAGTTCGGGGTATTCGCCTGCAAAATGTTACGAACAATTTGCGGCGCGGCCCTTTACTGGGCAATGACAACCTGACCCGCCCGCAGCGACCGGAAATAGGCCCGTCGTGTCGTGAGGCGGGTTTATTGTTTTTAAAATTAAGGCGTAACACATTTCCCACGACCGTTAGGATTGTATTACACTTGTGGTTTGAGGTCCTTCTGTCTATAGAGTTGGTTTTGTTTGACACCGAATGTCACACATTAAGAAAAATGCCCGCGAGACTTGACAAGATAGTGTGCAATATGCTAAGCTGTGCGCGGAAAGGCCTTCTCGTCGGAAGACCGCTACCCAAACAAAGTCTCGAGATAAGGAGTTTGAAATGTTATCCAGACAGAAACTAATCGTGTATGCCGCCCCCCTGGCAATCTTTTTAATCACAGGAATTGTGTTGACACTAGTTCACTTTGGACTTCTCAAGGAAGTTGAGAAGGTCGGGGTACAGAGATCACTGGTATGCTCAAGTCTCGGTGTGTCTTTTATTTTTGGGGCACTCCTAGGCGCAGCCAACACAATGAGCCAAAAAGGTTTTGTTCGGATTATTATTGTTTCCCTCGCTTTAAATTCCACCATCTTGTTTGTCTTGGTGGTCTCTGCAACCCTATAGTACCCGCCCTGACAGGCACAATAAACCTGTCGTGAGGCGGGTTTATTGTTTTTTACTTTCTCACCTCTGTAATCTCAAACGTATCGTGATCTTTCTCGAAGCGAATTTTGTGTTGATCGAAAAAAACCTCTTGGCCAATTAGTAAATCAACATTTTCGCTATCCACAAACCAAACTGGTAAATTAATTTTGGTCACTATCATCAACCCTAATCCCCAAAGCGTGGGCATACTGAAGATTTATTGTGGTGGTGTCAGCTCCAGAATCAAGAATTCCTAAGGTGGTGATTTTCTTCCCATTAACCCCCATCAGTTCAACTTCTAGCACCGGCCGTTTAACCATGTGCCCACGCGTATCAGAAACCCCTAAAGCCGCTTGATACTGAAACTTCATCAGCTTAAATTACCACTGGTGCGTAACCAAGTTTTGGTAAAACTTTCATCACCACTCGAGAATCGCCAGACACATCAGCGAGATTGTCGCCCACCGCGACAATCTTTTTGTAATCGCTCGAGAAAGCCACCCACTTATTTGCGTGTTGCTCATTGAGCAATGACAAATCAGGAGCCGAGATAACTTTTTCACCTTTTTTCATAAAAATAATACTACCTTACTTTTTAACCTTTGCCAACTATACCGTTTTTTCACCCCTCCGCGAGACTTGACAATATAGCCACATTCGTGCTAGGCTGGTGGCAGAAAAGTTACCAATTCTAAGTAGCGAGCGCGTGGCTCAAAACTTGGGTTGAGGAGTTGTAAACATGGAATTTATCTTATTAATCCTACTAATTCTTGGTTTTGGGTTCGCTCTTTTGGGGGTCATCTGGGCTCTAGGGGTGGTCGTGGTTCGAACAACCCGCCCCGCAAAAAACGAACGATGGGGTTGGACCTGCATCGAGTGGGTAATCCTTGTGGCCATACTGGCCTTCATTCCTTGGTTTGCCGTCTCGTTTGGATCCGATCCAGCCGGTCTAAGTTGACTGATCACTTACCCCAACCCCACCACCACAAACCGTCTCGCTTCATCGCGAGCGGTTTTTATTTTTTAATATTTAAACCGAGTTCTTTGAGTTGCTTCTCTTCAATCTCGCTCGGGGCGTCCATCATGAGGTCGCGGCCTTCGCCGGTCTTGGGAAAGGCAATGACTTCGCGGATATTCGGTTCGCCCAAAAGTAAGGTTACTAGCCGATCTAAGCCCCAAGCAATCCCACCATGCGGCGGGCAACCAGAAGCGAGCGCCGCGAGCATATGACCAAAATTTTTCTCGATTCTTTCTGACTCGTAACCCAAAATTTCAAACACTTTCCGCAACGCTTCTGGCTCGTGGTTCCGGATACTCCCCCCGCCAATCTCGAAGCCATTAAGCGCCACATCGTATTGACTAGTAAGAATCTCGCCAATTTTTTCTTTATTCTCGAGCCACGCTTTATACTCCGGCTGTGGCGCGGAAAAAGGATTGTGCGTGAAGGTCCAAGATCCGTCTTCGGCTTTTTCGAAGAACGGAAAATCTATGACCCAACAAAAAGCGAGCAAATCTTTATTTCCTTTATCTTCTCGCAAATCTGGTCGATCGGTGCCGTATTTTTCCATCGCTTCTTTATAGGTCAAACGCGGGAAAGGTTTGGTTTGAATTTTCTTCTCCGGAAACAAAGTCTCCACAATTTTAATCAATAATTCTTCATTGAGAGCAATCACCTCTTCGCGCATCACAAAGCTCATCTAGAGGTCGAGCTGGGTAAACTCGGGCTGCCTATCCCCTCGCGTGTCTTCATCGCGGAAGCAACGGGCAATCTGGAAATACTTCTCTAAGCCAGCAGCCATAAGAAGTTGCTTATATTGCTGAGGCGATTGCGGCAAAGCATAAAATTTTCCTTGGTAGAGGCGCGACGGCACCACATAATCGCGCGCGCCTTCGGGCGTACTCTTGGTGAGAATCGGCGTCTCGACTTCCGTAAAATTCTGCGCCGAAAGGTGATCGCGAATCAGTTTAACAATCGCGTGACGCGAGCGAAGATTGTTTTGCAATCGGGGCCGACGCAGATCGAGGTAACGATATTTCAGCCGCGTTTCCTCGCCCACTTCGCGCCCGTCGGTGGAGATATCGAGCGCGGGCGTAGTGGCTTCATTCAAGATTTTAATTTCCAAAAGTTCTATTTCCAAATCACCATTCATCACACCGGCCTTCACATTTTTCTCCGGGCGCTTATTAACCTTGCCGCGCACTTCAATCACCCATTCTGTTCGTAATCGGTCCGCCTTCGCTAGGGCTTCGGCGTGACTAGGAAGTGCGACCATTTGCACCTTGCCGGTCATGTCGCGCAAATCAAGAAAAACCATCTTTCCCTGATCCCGCCGCACATCCACCCAACCGGCAAGCGTCACTTCCTCACCCACCTGCGCCGCCAAGTCTTTAGTATAAATTCTCTGCATTAATTTAATCCTACCAATTCTCGGACTTTTTGCATCTTTTCGCTCGCGACCGCGCGCGCTTTCTCGGCACCGGCTTTCAAAATCTCTTGAACATGCTCGGGGTTCTTGGCAATTTCGGCTCGTTTCTCCCGTAACGGCGCAAGATAATTATTCATATTGTTAAACAAAATCTCTTTCGCTTCCGCATACCCAATCCCCCCTTCTTTATACCGCTTGGTGAGTTCGGGTAAATCGTTTTCGCTAAAAAGTTTGTGCAAAGCAAATACATTACAAGTTTCTGGATCCTTCGCTTCTTCCACCCCCTTCGAGTCAGTCTTAATACTCATCACGAGCTTTTTCATTTCCTCCGGCTCGGCAAAAAGTGGAATAGTGTTGCCATAACTCTTGCTCATCTTGCGACCATCAAGACCGGGCACCACGCCAACATTGGGCAAAATAAGGGCTTCTGGCAGTTTAAAAGCTTCGCTGTAAACTCGATTAAATTTTTCCGCTACATCCCGCGCAATCTCCACATGTTGCTTCTGGTCCTGCCCCACCGGCACCACATCGGAACCATAAAGAAGAATATCCGCCGCCATTAAAATCGGATAATCGAAAAGACCCACATTCACCTCCTTGGCCTTCTGTTCGGCATCTTTATAAGCATGCGCGCGCTCGAGGTAAGGCATCGTGACGAGACAATTAAAAATCCAAGCGAGCTCGGTGTGCGCGGGCACTTGCGATTGACGAAAAAGCACCACCTTCTCTGGATCCAGACCAATCGCCAAATAATCAATCGCGAGATTGAGAATATTTTCTCGCAACTTACTCGCCTCCTTCACCGTGGTGAGCGCGTGGAGATCGGCGATCATAATATGCGCCTGATACTCGTTCTGAAGTTCAACAAATTGCCGCATGGCGCCGAAATAATTGCCAAGATGCGGCGCGCCCGTGGGCTGAATGCCGGAAAGTAAAATTTTCTGTTCTTGATTCATTTTTGACCCCCAAATCATAGCAAATTGCCCAAGACTTGACAAATATTGCCCAAGCTGATAGGGTTACCGAGGATGGACTGGTGGCCGCGTGGCCCCAGCCTCAAGGTGGAAGTTCTTCGAAAAAACAGGAGAGTTAGTGATGAAAAAGTGTTTGGTTTTGGCGTGGGCGATGATGGTTCTTGCGGTGCCAGTGTTTGGTGGAGGAATCTATACCGGCTCGTCGTTCAACAACGACACGGGCACGAGCGGCAATGCCTGGGCCAACTTTTACGGTCAAAATGTGAAAGTTACCACGGTCGGTTCGACCACAGATTTGTGGTTAAACGGCGATCCTGCGACCAGTGACGCGTACTTCGAACTCCGCGTCAATATGTTGGGAAATATCCTAACGGACGATGAGCTACCAAGTGGTGGCTCTGGTGGAGGCGGCGGCGGAGGAAACAGTGGACACTTAACGGTGTCCCATGTGACTTGGTATAATTACGAAACTGGCGAAAGCCAATTGTACCAATTCTCGCCGGCGTTGGATCTCCATTGGAACACTTCCAGTTGGTTTAACTACAACGAGTTCGACGACATTTGGTCGGGTGGTGGGAGCGGAGATGGTCGAGTAACCGGAGGCGTTTTCACCAGCACATCCATGAACTTCAACGAGACGCCGTGGACAGATGCGGGTCCAGAACCGGACTGGTGGACCGATTGGAGTTCTTCAATGGTGTTCACTGGCATCATCACGGCCGACACATGGGTTGCCGTGCCCGAACCCACCAGCCTTGCGCTTATGGCGCTCGGTGGTATAGCAGCAATCTGGCGCCGCAAGCACCGGATTGCCTAACAATCTCCTGAACACGGGGAAAGAAGCACCCCCTGCCCCGCCTTATTGCGCACAGCGCTTTAGGCGGGGTTTTTTCTTGTCTTTTTTTGCCAAAAGAGTTATATTCAATCGGCGTAAATGGGTCTTTGACAAGATCCATGGATATCTCACACTTTTTTAGGAGGATTAAGTCTTGCTAAAAATAGTTTTGCTTCTCTTTTGGCTGGTTGGATCATCATTCAACCCACCACCGCTATGCTCAAACAAGGACTGTGTCAAAGATCAGTCGGCGGCCTTCATCAAGGATGGCTGGCTCAAGTATCAAGTAAGGGTCAAGGACGAAAATGAGGGGGAAGTATTCTGCGAGGTGATCAACGGAACATCGAATCTAGTAAACCTCAGGGTTTCGTTTAATCAGCACTTGATTTACGAACTCCGAAGTCACGAGGAAAACGACGAGGTGGTGGTATGGGAAAAGAATCACGTAGGAAAGGAGGAAAAAACTTCAAGGGTTCCACGCAAACTTTTCAATAAAGTTGGTGGTTGGGACATTAAGTGTCAAAAAGAATTGCCTGGTTGTTTGTTTGGCTCTTATTGGCGGTCCTGGGTAACCGAAGACTGGAAAAGTGTTGTCCCGCCACCAATCAAATACGACACGGTGATTTGGACAGACCCGATGCGACCACGAGTAAGATATTTTCGGTTCATAACGATGGAGAAAACCCCAGAAGAAAACCTCTTTAAGAAGGAGAGTGAGTAATGCTCAACATCATCTTCGTACTCGCGACCATTGTCGCCAGTGCACCCAGCACCAAGACCTTCGTCGTTAACGATGAAAAGGTCAGGATGGACACGGTGGACAAAGAAGGTTTGTCTGTGGCCCACATCCTGACATCTTATGATGTCATCGAGACCTCGGAAGAAGTCGGGAAATTCGTCAGATATGTCCTACCTCGCGGGGATCTCGACCTGAAAGTCAGCCACTTCGAGTGGGATGAATTTGGCCAACTTCTTTTCAGTGCAATACTTGACGAAGAAGAAGTTGGGGGCAAAATGGTGCTGGCAGGGAACATCTTTGTCGTTGAGATCTCTGATCCCAACGGAAAAAATGTCGAAACCTATGACTACCAAGTCTGGGAACCGGTGGGGGGCGAAGATCTTCGTCCACTATATATCGAGTTCTTACCCGCCCCACCCATTATCCCCCGCTGTAAGTGCGGAATTAGCGGGGAAGACAACAACAATGGCGTATGTACCACGGAGCAGTGTGACGACATGAAAACTTGCACTGCAACAAACGGGCACACAGGAAGCTGTGGTTACAGATCGCTCGTCTTATGAAAAAGGAGTACCATGGATCAAATAAGTTAAAGCCCCGCCCGACGGAGATCGGACGGGGCTTATTTGTGCCAAAAATCAGGCGAATTCTACAATGAAGGTACTCCCCTTGCCCACCCCCTCGCTCTCGGCCCAAATTTTGCCCTTATGTGCCTCTACAATCTGCTTAGCCACATAGAGACCGAGGCCGGTGCCTTTTATATTCACCTTCCCCGCATCATCAGCGCGCGAAAACTTTTCGAAGAGTTTGGGCATCGTTTCTGGTGCAATCCCAATCCCCGTATCGGTCACGGAAAAACGAATTTTGCCCGCCACTTTGGCCAGCTTTACCGCAATCGAACCAGCGTGCGTATACTTCATCCCATTATCAATGAGATTAGAGATAACTTGGCTAATTTTACCAGAATCGACCTGCGCCTTAAACTCCTCACCGCTCGCCGATGGATCGCTTTCAAAAGTAATTTTTAACTTATTTCGCTCCACCGTAGGCGCAATTTCTTTGACCAAGTTTTCGGCGAGCGCCTTAAGATCAATCTCGGCTATTTCATACTTCATGGTGCCGAGTTCGATCCGGCTAATGTTTAAAAAGTCCTCAATCACCAAAACCAGCTTTTGACTGGATTGGAAGATCCGACTCACCGCCTCCACCGCCTTATCGGAAATTGGACCAAAAGAACCTTCGAGAAGCATGGAGGCATAACCCTTCACCGAAGTCAGCGGGCTACGCAATTGATGACTCGCAATCGACACAAATTCTGTTTTCTGCCGATCAAGCTCCTTCAATTTCTCATTCGCCACCCACAACTTGTCGTTTGAGGTGCTAAGTTCCCCCGCCAAATGCTCGATTTTCTCCCGCTGTTTAAGTTCCTTCTTTACATTTCTTACCAAGAGATAGCCAAAACCCAAAGAAAACACGAAGGTGGCAGCATTAAGAAAAACATTGGTCCGGTTACGAATAAAGAAAAACTGCGCTCCGATCAGCATCACCAGCGCAAACACCAGAGCTTGAGCAGCAATTAAACGAATATTGAACACAGCAAAACGAACAATCAAGTAACCCAGAGCGGCGATAAATATCACCATCGCAAAGAGACCCCAAATTTCAAAAATAAAGTTGCCAGTCCTTTCTGAGATAAAACCTGAAACAAAAAAGGCATAAAGAAAACTAATTATTCCAATTCCTAAAATTAGAATTTGCTTCCTCGTTCCCCAAACTTTGGTCAAAAAATATTTATAGCCAAGGTAAACAAGGGTCAAAGCGGCAAAAAATATTTTCACTCCTCGGATATAATTTAAATAGGGCAAATTTTCTACGGCCACACACTCTTGTAAATCATAAGAAAGAAGATTAAACCTCGTCGCCGCAAAAATAATCAATGGCAAAATGGGCGCAAAAAGCAACACTTGCTGACGCAGAGACAAGTCACGCTTCTCCAAAAATACATAAACAAAATAAAAACCTAAAACAAAAAGCAAAA
>ERZ1292629.2612-Hain-H43-01um-R1-2612-length-14835-cov-12_pt1 | contig 14835 bp, 6 predicted proteins | sample MGYA00564399_ERZ1292629 | MGnify/ENA primary metagenome ERZ1292629 (study PRJEB36523, sample SAMEA6512636) | groundwater metagenome | collected 2019-01-08 | study: AquaDiva: Metagenomics assemblies of 32 groundwater samples
TCCAGGCTCCGCCGGCCCCGGCAGCCAACCCTGCGAGGAAGATCCCGCCGGCAATCCACGGCAGGGCGAGCGGATTGCCGGTCGCCAATTTGAGCAGCCAAGCGATCATAGCTTCGCCGCCGTGTCGCGCTGCGCCTGCGTCCACTCGGCGCGCCCGCCCCACCGGGCGATAATGGCATCGGCCAGCTTCTCGACGAATCGCGGCCCCATCGCCCACATCGCCATGTAAGTGGCGAAGTACCAGAAGAGCTCGTGCAGCACCTTCACCAAGTCATCTGCGCTATACGAGGCGTGCATGCCGTTCACGTAGGCGTAGATCAGCACCCAGGTACTCACCGCGAGTGACATGAGGAGCGCCGCACGGGTCCAGGTGATCTTGCCGGCTTCATCGCGGAAGGCTTCGGTCCAGTCAAAATCGTCGCGCTGCTGCGCCTTCGCCATCGCCAATGCCATGCCGAGCAGCATGAACACGAGGACTGTTGCCGGCAGGTCCAGTTCGCTGATTAGGATAGTCATAAAATCAAGCATTGCATTACCCCTTTCTCATCGCGTCCGCCAAGCGCACCGCGCGTTCTCCGACCTGCTTGGCCCAAAGACTGTCAAGCATCGCATCAGCAGCGGCGTCGAAAAATCCGCCCTCGATCATCCGAATCGTATGCGAGAACGCGGCGAACCTCCGATAGCCGAGGTTGAACGCCATGTTGACGACGACGGCCTTGCGCGCATCGGACAAATCGTCGAAGGTTTTCACGAGTTTCCGCGCGTCGCCCTCGGCCGCGTACATATCGTCCTCGAAGATTGCGCGCACGGCCCGGTCGCTGATCGGCACGTCACGCAAATTATGCCCGATGCCAATTGTCGGCACCTTTAGCGAATCGAGGTACATCTTATTGCGCTTGCCCTCATCAAGGGTGAGCTGCGCTTCAAGAATGTCAAGGTAGCTCATGATGGCTCGAACGCCCGCCAGTGGCTTGCCTGCCGATGCCCCTCAGCCTTAGATTCCAGCGCGCAGGCCATGCAGACCGCTGTGTGCGGGTAGTAGTCCTTCAGCTCCGTCGGCCTGCCGCAGATCGGGCATATGGCGCGCATCGGCTCGGTGAGCATGGTGAGCGTTTCGCCAGTCATTGTTTCAGCCACTGCCACAGATCACGGACATCGCCGAACTTGAAGGCCAGCATTGCGATTATCGTGAGTACGATTGCCTTCGCTGCGAGCAGTACAAAGCGTCCGAGCGAAAGTTGTTGCTCGATGCACTTCAGGCGTTTTTCCTCACGCTCAGTATGCGCTACCAAGTCGTTTCGGACGGTTTGGATAGCGCCAACTAGGCCGGTATCCATCCTATCGAGTCGCTCGCTTAGCCCCTCGACCAGCGCGGAGAGGCGGCCTAGTTCATGGTCTCGGTCGGTCATGACCTACCCTTTCATCTTCCGTTGCCTGCGTCGCACCAGCAGGTTGTTGCCCACCACCGCGACGTAGATCGCCAAGATTATCCAGTACGCCACCAGCGGGATCTGTTCGTTACCGTACGCCCAAAGAAACGCCGTGAGCGCCAAGCCCTTGACCGCGAACAATGCCTCGTCCCGGCCCATCAGCCCGAACAGCCACTTGACCGGGCCGACTTCCCGCCCGCCGTCGATCAGCACGTCAATGGTCAGCGCGAGGTCCGCGAATTGCAGGCCGACGATGATCCAGAATAGGTAGAGCGTGGTCATGGCGATGTCCTTTCCTGTTGCAGTAGCGGTTGAGCCCTATCAGCGATTCCGCCTCGCATCTTCTTCGGCGCCCCCTCAATACTACGCTGCAAACGCGGCTTCTGCGCGCTCTCAAGCGCCCTCTTGATTGTCGTCTCGCTTACGTCAACGCCAGCTTTTTCCATGTCCGCTTGGATTTTGTTCAGCGCAGCATCGAGCTTCGCCTCATTGTGGCCGTAGGTTCGCACGGCGGACACGATTCGGTTGACGTAGAGCGAAGTCTTCTTCTTCTCAAGCGCGATGTCCTTGGCATCAGTAGCCCACTCATCGCGCGCCATCGACACCTTCGTCGGCGTGGATCCTACCGCCATGCGCAGCAGGTCCGTCTTGGTGATGTTCTGCTCGGTAAAGTCTGGCCGGTTCTTCCACGGGTTGATCCACGCGATCTTGTTATCTGCGAGCGCATTGGCGAACGCCTCTCTTTCCGTGAATGCTGCCGGGAAGATGGGCATGCCGTTGGCTGCGGCCTCGATTGCCTTCAGAGGCTTGCCTAATCCGGGCGAGAAGTTGTAGAGCTGATCCACGAATCCGGCTTGGAGTTCTCCCAAGCTCTCTGCCTTGTCCCACGACGAATACCACGCCCCAGCGAGGTCGCCCCACTTCTGCGGCATGAACTGCTCGCCCATGCCGGCGCGGGCGCTCATGTCCTCGCCCAGCGCGTAGGCGGGAAGGCCACGGGCGAAGATCAGCCAGGCCGCTGCAGCAAGTTCTCCGGCCGCCTGCGCTCTAAGAGCTGCCTTCTTGAGTTCTTCGATCGGGTCCCAATCCGAGACCCACTTGATAAGCTGAGCAAGAAGAGCAACGAATGGGAGCACAATAACGCCAGCCGTGAGGAATAGCGATGTAAGGTGCCACAGGATGGCGTCCCGATCAATCTGGATTTCTTCGTCATAGATGGATTCCCCGGTCACGCCCTTCCTTCCAAGCTCGAAGGTGAAGGCGATTTGCTGGAACATGTAGTTTTTGAAGATCGCCGGCACGCGAACGAAGGTGTTGCGCAGCAGTTCGGCCTTGTTCGATGCGCCGTACCTGTGCTGCGTGAAGGCCATCGTGGCCTCGGCTTCCTTGAAGGCTGGCCCCGGCAACGCGCCCCTGTCCTTGGCGCGGTGGTACGCCCCAAGGAAGGCTACCGCCCGGTTCGTATTCTCCGTCGTCCTGAATGGCAGCATTGACCAGATGGCTGCCTTGTGCCGCACGATCGCCATCAGTTGCTGCTCGGTGTAGGTGTCGTTCGAGAAGGTGTCGCTGCGTTGCAGGAGACGCCAGTCCTCGTTTGGCGACTCGCGTAGCCCGAGCTTCCACGAAGCCCACGAGCGCACCGCCTCCTCTGTCTTGGCTATCCCGATCGCCGTGTATTTTGGCTTGAGCACGGGCAGGGTGTTGTTGAACGTCTGGGTCAGGTTGATCATGGCCGAGCCGAGATTGAACAGCATCCCGAGCTTCAGGTGGCTCATATCAGAAATCATGACTTGGGTGATCGCGCGCGACTTGAACTCAGTGTCCTGCGCGAGCCCGCGGTACATGGTGTAGCCTACCCAGCCGGCAATCGCTGCTGCGGCAACAGGGTTCGTGGAGATTCCCGCCAAGAGCGGCAAGGTCGACAGTCCGGCCGGGAAGGTGATGAGCGCTGGCTTGCCCCACTTCGAGGACAGGATCTTGTCGATCACCTCGTCAACCGAGCCTTCCATCGGCTGCTTCTGCCCGTTCATGTCCCGAATGAATGCGTCGACCATGCGCGTCGTGGTCGGGTATTCCTGGTTGGCCGAGCGGAACGGCGACATGCCCATCTTTTCCATGGCGTTGATGGCGTGGTATTTGAACTTGTCCAGGTAGACGTAGCGCGTGACCTCGCTGATGTGCGCGCGCATGATCTTGTCCATATCCGTGCTGAAGCCCTCTACGCCCTTCCTTTGTTGGGTGAACCCGGCGATGCGACGGCGGAAGCGACGGCGGATAGTACCTTTCATGACGTCGTGCAGGTCCTGCCCTACCAGTCCAGTGATCTTGCTCACCTTCGCCAATGTCGTCCAGTAGGAGGCGTCGGTCAGGGTCGTGGCGGTAGAGTTCGGGAACTTGAACTGCACGGCGCGGACCACGAACTGATCTTGAGGCGAGGCGGCGCCCACGCGCGCGGAGGCAGCTACTGCGGCGCGCTGGTTAGGGTGAAAGCCGTACTTCTCTCCGGCTACCAGATGATGAACCGTCTCGGTAACTGGCTGCCCAGCATCGTCCATGGTCGGCTTCCCGTCCTTGTCCAGCACTGGCTCATCGACCAGCTTGTACACCGCCCAAGTGCCGAAGAACTTGTGGGGCAGGTATCCGACCTTGGTGCGGATCGACGTTGCCGCGAGGATGGCATCCAACCTGTCGACCTCGTCCAACAGGTCGGCATAGTCTTGGGTCTGCTCACGGATGCCCTGCATCTGGCGCTCGATGTCTGTCAGGGTGTCCAGCAGGGCTTGGTCTGTGCCGGCTGCGGCGCGCGCTTTCAAGCGCAGGCGCGCGCGACGCCCGTACAGAGATCTGAACGCCTTGTCGTCCATGGCGGTGAGCGTGCGCATGCGCTCAAGCACGGCGGCCTTGCGTGCCCTGTACTTCGGCAGCATAGAGCGGCGGTGCATGTCAACGAAGCGCCCCATCTTCTCGACGAGAGAGCGGAAGTCCTTGTACGCCTTGATGAGCTTCGGATCTGTCCAGCCAAGATCAGTACGGAGCTGCTCCTCGGTGAACTCGACCTCGTCCGCCTCGCCCACCCACAGGGTATCTGTCAGGGTTTCCCAGCCTTCCTTGTCGTGCCTGAAGAGGTTGCGGATCTCGTTATACTCTTTCGTCAGGCTGTCCTGCGTGCTCGCGGTGAAGGTTTCAATTTCGGTTGCGAACTTCTGCATGCCGCGCAGGACAGGCGAGCTGTAGAAGGCGTTCTTCGGGTTGGAGAGGAAGCGTGTTGTCGGCCACTTGTCCTTGCTGCCTACTTTCTCGATGACTTTGACATTGGCTGGAAGGTCGCGGACAAGGCTGAACCTCTCCTGCGCAGCCCCGTCGGCAGGCTTCGCCGCAGAGAACTTGGCGAGCACTGCATTCAGGTCGTCGCGCACGGCGGCGCGGTACGACTCAGGCATCGCCTTATAGCCCTCAAGCGTCATGCTCGCCAGGTCCGCCATGCTGCCAGGGCGCACCGTGCCGCCAACCTCTCCCGCCTCGACGCTTGCGAAGATGTCCTCGATCGACTGGAACCCGAGCCCGCGCAGGGCGTTGCCCAGGCGCTCCAAGAACTGGCGGATGCGCTCGAACGCGCGCCCCACCGGCCCGGCGAACTTGCCGCCCTCCCTGAAATACTCAAAGGCGTTGGCGATGCCCTCCTCGTTGTTGGGGACTCGGTACTGCTTCATCCAGTATTTCTCGGACTCGCGCTGCAGGATTGTCCACTCGGCCTCCTTGAACATACCCATGTCGTAGAGGGCGTGAATCGCCTCGTGGCGGATCGTGAGGAGCGGGCGACCGTACTCGAGGGCCACCGTCATGAGCTGGCGCGCGCCAAGGTAGCTGCCGGAGACTTCAGTTTCGTCGGTCGACTTGCCACCAGAACGGAGCACGCCCTCGCCCGAGCCAAAGTAGCGATCAACCATCTTCAGGTTCGCCTTTGGCGCGAGCTGCTCGGCGATCTGGCGCACGACTGGCGCTACCTTGGCTGATAGGCGCTCGCCAGTGCCAAGGCTGAACTTCTCTCCGCCTTCAGGTCCTAGTTCGACGACTGGCGTGGTTTCGAGCACGCGCTCCAGCACGTCAGCGTTGGGGATGAATGCGCGCTCCTGCCAGCCGTGCTTCTCGATCTGCGCGCCCTGGTCGGCCAATTGCCGCCTCTTGGCGATCGACATGCCGCGCGGCACTGCCAATTCGACGCGCTTCGATCCGAGTAGCGTCACTTGCACCAGTGGCGTGCCGTCGGCCAGCAAGGCGCGCTCGCCGGCCAGAACGCGGCTGAAGACTTCGGCGGCCGGGATCTTCGAGGCCGTCGACCCGACGCCAAGGTTGCGCAGCGTGTCTTTCAACTGGCTTGGCGGGACCACACGCCCGATGATGCGGGTGCCATCCTCTGTTTGCGTGCGCACCACGCGAGCGTTGTCGCCAGTAATCCGGTTCCAGACAGGCAGGATCGCCCCGGCGATCATGTGCAGGTGGTCGGTGTAGGTCTTTGGCGCAGCGGCAAGCTCTTTGTCCCATGCCGCCTTGGCTTCCGCTTCGGTCAGCATCGTGTAGGTGATCTCTCGCTCTCCGTACCCAGTGCTACCGCTCTTGACGCCATCAACGTTGTCGACGTAGCGATGCTTTCCTGTGACGCCCCAGCGCGTGCCACGGGTGAACGGAACTCCATCTGAGTTGACGCGCCTGCCACGCTCGATCATGGCAAAAACATGTCCAGACTTCTCGTTCTTGTAGAAGAAGTGCTCGCGCGGAGTGCCGGGCGGTGCGGCAGCCTCCTCCGCGGCGATGGTGTCCTGCACGGCACCGAACTCGTTGAGGATGTTCGGATGCGTCAACTTCAGGTCGTAATACTTCGTTTCGGCGCCGCTGCGCTCGTCGGTATGCACCGTCTCCTGCCGCTCGATCTCGACCTTTTGCGCGCGCACGGTCTCCATCCCGTCGTTGTAGGTGCCGTGCGCGATGGCATTCTCAACGGCCTCCTCCATGCGTCGGATGAACTCCTCGAATATCTGGTCCTGCATTTCAATACGCACGGACATGATCCGGTTCATGAACTGCGGAATGTCCGGGATCTTATCGTGGTTGAGTGCGTGCGTTCTCGGATCGACAATATCCAGAGCCATCTGGGTGGTAACTTCGTCGAAGTTCAGAGGAGTACGACCGGCATGCAAATCCTCGAAGAACGTGGTCACTGCGGCGTGAGCGTAGGCAGACTCCAGGTTGTCCTTGGCCGAAAATAGCCCCTGTGAACCAGTCTGGCGCTGCCCCTTGGTCAACGCTCCCAACTGGTCCAGGCGACGCGCAATGGACGAAATGAAACGCTTCTGTGCCTTCAGGTTGGTGGTAGGCAGGATATACTTCGGTTGGTTTGCCTCGTTAGTGCGGTGCGTTCTACCGAACCCTTGAACGGCGTTATCTGCCCGCCACCCAGCCTGCACAAGATAGTGATGGCGCTTGCGCTGGTTTTTAGCGCCGAGGTCCGACTGGAACGAGTACCCAGTACCGCCCGACTCGTTGAAGATCAGGACGCGCTTCTTGTCGTCCATGAAATCTTTTGCGTCGTTCTTCCTGACCGATGGCGGGCGCTTCTGTTCGGTCATTTCGTACTCGCCATTGTCGCCCTTGAGGCGCAGGAACCGTCGCTTTCTACCAGTGATTTCGCCTACGTTGTCAGGACCGAATTCCTCCAATACAACATCAATGGGATTTCCTGGAATAGCAGTAGTTCGCTTCATCGACTCCAATTCAGCGATCAGGGCATCGCGCTCCCTTTCTGCATCACGGTTGATTACAGGATTCCCGGCAGCGTCAGAGACAGGCTGTGAACTCACGTTTCCGCTGTCGTCCATGACGTCGTGATACTGCTGCACCGGAAAACTATTGGTCACAAAGTCGATAAGACCGTCCATAGGACCGAATTCAAACTCGTCCAGATCAGTGCCTTCCACTTCTGCGCGCGTTATTTGCCTGTCCTGTGCCGCTTCGTTAGTGTTGACCAACTGCATCACTACCGCATCACCCGCCTTCAGGACTTCACGAGCTTGATCGATGACGGAAGGCATTTGCATCGACGTGATTAACTGGTTGAAGAATCGAAGTTGTGATCCCCATAGAGCGGACATGGCGGCGCCGCGCGCGCGCCCATTTGTCGCTTGTCCAGTCGTCACCAATGCAGCGTTGATGTTTCGTATTACGATCTGCCAAGTGTCTGCTAGCTTGTTGTACAGGTCGTGCTGAATCGGCGTAAGAGTGTGGTCCAATCTCTCATATGTGACGCCGTCGTATGACAATGACCGTGACGTGTACGCTCCCAGCGCCTTCATGTTCTGCGCCACAAGTTCCATCACCGCCACGCCGCCAGCCGAAATTTGGTTGAGGAATTCATCGCGCCCGGCGAAAGGCGTACCCTCTCCCCACAGGCCAAGGCGAGCCGCGTAGGCGAGATTCTGGACCTCGGTCGCTCCGGTTGCTGACACGTAGACGATGCGCGCCTTCGGTAGCCTTGCCTGTAGGTCAAGACCAGCTAGAGCCATTTCAGATGGCTTCTTGGTTCCTCTACTACCGCGCATCGGAACCGCGTTCGCCATTTTGTGCGCTTCGTCGAATGCAATTACGCCGTCGAAGTCGGCGCCTAGCCAGTTGACGAGTTGTTCGATGCGGGACTGCCCTCCCAATCCAAGTGAGTCTATTTTTTGGTACACGGCGAGAGCACCTGGACCAATGTCTGTTGGCTTCTTATGCTTCACCCACTCCGCGTATCCGTCCATCGTGTTTTTTGCGCCGCCCATGACCGCTAACTCTGCTGTGGTCAGTCCGGTTAAATCTTGTTTTCCTGTTGCCTGTTTCTTTTGCCCACTTCTCAGAGTGTCGTAGGTCGTGAACAAAATACCGGAACTCGCCGTGATCGTGTTTGGCGCTTTTACGTCGGCGTGCTTAAAAATTATCTTGGGGTCTCCGCCAACGCCTTGGAAGTCGCGTTGTGCGTCCTCATGTAATCCCTGCTTCGCCGATACCCATACGGCCTTGGTGCGCCCTTGGCGTAGGTTATCTAGGATGATGCCGCCGATCTCGCGGCCTTTACCGACGCCGGTACCATCGCCAATAAAAAAGCCGCGGCGTTCCTGCTTTCCTTCGGTGCCAGGCAGTATCTGAGAGTGTGCTTGGCCTGCATACACCACCGCCTCGAGCTGCGCTATCGACAGCATGCCTTCGGTGATGACTTCGCGCGGCAGGTTTGGCGTGTAGGTCGGCGCCGGCGGATCCACCGCTGACATGGCCGCGGATTCAACGAGCTTCCCAGGATGCGGCAGCGCGCCCTCGATCTTCAAGCGCTTCGGCGTGTAGTTCTCGTAGATCAAGTCGGTAAGTTCGCCTTTGTTCTTTTCGGCAGTCTTGGATTCGACCGCTACGCCTGTCTTACCTGCAGGTTGCTGTACAGTATCTCCAATAGGTAGCTCGCCGCTTCGTGGCGGCTCTCCCGTTCCACCAGTTCCTGCGTCGATCCCACCGGCTCCCCCTCGACCTCCTGGAAGAACTTCATTGCCACCTGTGGCGACACCTGATCCAGGTCGTGCAGCCGTTGGCGTACCTCCGGTAACGTCGGATACCCCGGTGCTTGGGGCTTTATCTCCAGGCCGTTCTCCAGCCCCCATCGCGCCAGGGCCAGGACGTTCAACTGGTCCTTGTTCCGCAGGCTTCCCGGCAACCACTTGCCCGCCGCTCGGTTGAGCGGGTGGTTGTTCGCTCGCTGTACCGCTTTCAGGTCGATCACGGAGCCCCTCCAGCAGCGCCGGAACGTCGTCCGGTGCCGCGTCCTTTGCCACCACAATCTCGCCAGTCGTCGGGCCGGTCTTGTCGATGACAATCAGTTGGACACCGAAGTTCGTGCCGTACTTCATGTAAGCACTGCCCTCGATGCCGATGTTCGCGCGGACGTTGTACTCCGCACGGGTCTTGTTCCACCATTCACGCTGACCGGGTAGGTCGAGCGCCATGCCCTCACCCATCAGGATCACCGCACGCCCGCCCGGCTCTAGGCGTTTCAGGGCTTGGTCGATGTGGGAAAGTCCTTCCTTGGTCGATCTCTTTCCTTCGATCCGCCCAGCGGTTGCCGAGAATGGCGGGTTCATCACCACTACGGTTGGCTTTACGTTAGCCGGCAGCACGTTGTTGATCTGGGTGGCGTCCTCGGTGAAGATGCGCGCGCCAGGGAAGAGGTCCTTCAGTACGGTGGCGCGCCGTGGCGAGAGTTCGTTGATGACGATCTTAGCGCCAGCTCCTTCCGCGAACACGGCGAGCCCACCGAGACCGGCTGACGGCTCCAGCGCCGTCTCGCCGCGCCGGATCTGCGCCGCCCAGTTCACGAGCCATGCGATGGCCGGCGGCGTGCTGAATTGCTGGAACTCCTCCTGCTCTGCATCGCGCACGTTCTGCGTGGGCAGGAAATCCGTCGCTGCCCTCAACTTGCCTACCATGAAACGCGCTTCCTGCTGATTCTTGGCTTGGTTCGGATCGCTCAAGGTAGGATGGTCGCGCAGCCACAAGTTCATCCCGGCCTCGACCGCGTCGTAGATCTCCTTCGGGCTGAACTGCTGATCGCCGTACACCTCGCGCGCGATCGCCATCAGGCGCACGTTGTTGATTTTCTGCTGGCCCTCGATCACCTCGGTCTTGATGCGCTCGGCAAGGCGCATTGCTGCGCTGGCTTTTCGGCTCTCAACGGCGTCAGGATGGACGTTTGGAAGCTGGCCACTATGGCCAGACAGCAACGCTGCCGCAGGAGACAACTTCGAGCGCAGTGTCGCAAGTACCTTCTCTCTGTTGTAGGGGAAAGCGCCCCTGGTCGTGGATACGGTGGTGTACGACTGTCCAGATGGCGTCTTCTGCATCGAGCTTCCAGCATCGAAGTTGACCTCGTACTCTGGCGTCTTGGCTGTGAACATTCCAAAGCCGCGATGTTCGGCACCCTTGACCCCGTGAATGGTTTGGATGCCAAGGTCTGGCGATGCCATCAAGATGATGCTCCCGCCCTCGATCTCTTTGATGAGGAACTGGATGTCCTCTGGCGTGAACTTGTCGGCTGGCGCTTCCTTCGGCGTCTCAGGCACCGTCTTGGTTTCCGCAGGGGCCCCCGGCCGCAACGGCTGGACCACGAACTCGATGCCGCCGCTTGGCGTGCGCGTCGGGATCAGCGCTGCCTTGGTCGGCTCCTGCTCAGGGGCTCGGCGACGGCGCTCTCTTTCCAGCGAAGCAAGGTGGCGCTCGCTCCGGTTGCCCTCAACCGCGAGTTTGTCCAGTTGGATATTGGTCAGCGATTCGAGCCCAGTGCCACGCACTTCGGGCGGCGTCATGTCGTCCGTGATTGCGAACGATGGGCGAGCGGGCTTGGCAGCAGGCTTCAACCCATCGAACTTCGGCGCGGCATAGGTGCGCGCCGTCTCGTCCGCCCCGGTGTAGCCGCCAAGCGCTCTCACCCCGTCCAGCGCGCGCGCCCGATACTCCACCGCGGCGTCCAGCACTTCCTTCTCGGTCATGCCCATCTGGCGGCCAAGCTGCTGCGCCCCCTCGCGCGCCTGCGCAATCCTGGCCGCGCGCTTGTCCTCGCTCTCATTCACGCGCGCCATGAAACTGTACTTGGCGCCAATGTCGAATGCGCTCGCCGATCTCACGTCCGGCAGGTCAATGTGGAATAGGCCGCGCTTGCCCATGAAGGCATTGCGGCGCGGCTGCTTGAAGCGGTCTACTACCGGCGCTGGCTGCTCCACGGGCGGCCCTTGGCCTTCGGCTGGGCGTGGAACTGGCCGATCGCCGGGCCCGGGGGCGGCATTGGGCTCTTGCGTGGGGCGCCCTCCGGGTGCTGGCCCGACATTGGCCGGCCTTGGTGCTTGGAATTGTAGATCGCCGCCGACCGGCTTTGCGCCTTGTCCTCCGGCATCCCCTTTTTCATCATCTTGCTTTTGATCGCCTCGTACTGGGCTGGCATTTGGTGCTCCTTGGTCGAGCTTGGTGGTGAGCGGAATCTCGGTGAGCTTGGGCGCTGGTGCCGCCTTCGGCTTCACGTAAGCGACCGGCTTCTTGTTGTTGCCGTTCTTGAGCCATTCCTTGAACTGGTCCATGCTCATGTGCGTGGCTGCGCCCATCCGAGACGGACCACTCCCATCGCTGAACCCCATGCGGTAGGCGTGCAGCGCAGACACGGCGGTCGGGAACCCAACGAGGGCCTTGTGCTCATCGAAGTTTCCGGTCTTCGGGTCGATCTGGTCGACAACCCACACCTGCTGGCTGCCTGGCACGTCGCCAACGTACACGTCGACCTGCTCGCCGTCCGTGCCCTCGGTGCGCTTGATGTAGCCGTAAGTCGCCGGCATGGACGGAACCACCCATTGAGGCGGATCGTTGTGCACGTCGCGTCGCTCGCTGCCTTTCGGATTCTCGATGCTGACTTGCAGCCCCTGAACAACCATGTGCCCTAATTGCGCACTGCGACCTTTGATTTGGTCTGGCGTGGCATTCAGATCGACACCCTGCTCGGCAAGCCTGATATGGCTGGCATCATCCACCTTGACCGGACTCTTCGGCGTCCCGTCGCCGGCTGGTTCAGACGTCCAAGTGACGCCCTCGTCCGGCCCAAGCTCAGCCGTCTGTCCATCTGGAAACTGGACCTTCTTCGATTCGCCAAAGTCCTCCAAGACAGTGACAACGTCAGTTTCACCGCCTGGCCAGGTAACGGTGACGCGCTCGCCAGGCGCAGCCGGTATGACGTTAGCCGTCGCCGCGGCTGCCGTTTCCGCCTGCGCTTGAGCCTGAGCGGCCTGGATCTCGGCTTGTTGTTGCGCTGCAACAGCAGCGGCCTGCTGCGCTTGGTCCTCGGCGATCTTTTCTGCAGGGCGCTCGTCTGCCAGGACCTTCTTGAGGGTTTCAGGGCCGGTGCCGGACAATGGCGCTGGTCCGGCTGGCACAGGCGCGGACGGAGGTCCGTCTGACGCTGCCTCTACTGCCAGCCTGTCGGCGCGGAACTTATCCAGATCGAAGCCGGCTGCTCGCATTTGATCTTTGGCGGTCACCGTCTCAAACGGCTCTCTTGGCCCTTGCGGCCCCTGCAGCGCCGCCGCGCCGCCGCCGATGATCGACCCTATTAGCGTGGCCGTCCCAGTGCCCTCCATGATAGGCTGTCCAGACAGGTAGTTCTGAATCATCTGTTGCGGAAGTTCCTGCCCTGGGCCTTCCGTGGTCGATGCTGTGGCGATCCTTGCGCTCAGTTTCTTTACGTCATTGAAAAATGCGAGCTTATCTGTGATCCCAATCAGCGCGAGGTTGGTGGTAAAGGACTTGTCCGCCGCCGATATGGCTGCAGCGTGACCTTTGCCCTGCTTGATGAGGGTTTCGTAGACGCCGTGCGCCTCAGCAGCAGCCTCTAACCCAGCCATAGCGCCTGCGCCGGCCCATTGTGATAGTGCGGGCGACAGGATCGCCAGGGCGCGCGCCCCTTTCATCACACCAATGCCTGGGATCATAAACGACCCCATGCTTCCGATGCCCTGCACGAGTTGGTCTGCGAACGTAGGATTCGGCGACATTTTCCCGGTCGCCCAGTTGTCCATGGCGTCGCCCAAGTCGCGCATGTAGTTGCTGCCGATCTTGCGTCCAGCGTAGGCAAGCGTAGATCCAGTGGACCCAACAACACCACCCTCGAAGTCGCGCCACATTTGCACAGCTTCGCTTGGTTTTTCTGGTCCCTCTGTCACTCCTGAAAGTCCCTGCGGAGGCAGTTTGGCAAGGATCTGGCTGATCCCGATGGCCTGCGATGCAGCCTCGCCAGCTCCGTACCGAGCGGCGCGCCCTGTCCGGTCAGAAAGGCGAGTGCCGACCACGCGCTCCTGCTCTGTCGACAGCGTTCCAACTCTGGTCGGTGCCTCCTTGGTAAGATGCCGAAACACCGACCCGGCCGGGCTAGTTTGCGCCGCTACTAGCGCGCGCTCTGCTGGATCCATCAGATCGAACTGCTGCGCCAATTTGTCATAGGTCGAGCGGTTCACCGGAATAACCTGCGATCCCTGATCTGTTGCTGGAAAGGCTTTCGTCTCGTCCTCCATGACTGAATCTTGGAGGTACGTTTTTGGTATTTTCTTGGCTTCTATTGCTTGGTCTACTTTGCGAACGTCGCCTTGGGCTCCGTTCGTGTAGCGCCGCGGTATGGTCGCCCGCACTGGCTGGCTTGCGTTCGCCAACTCATGCGCGGACGGCTCTGCCACGAAACTGGAGATAGCTGGCGCGGCCTGAACTGGCGTAGCTACGTCGGCAGGCTGCCCAAGCGCCGCCGGCTCATCGTTCGAATACGGCTTCATGGGCCGGATCGGCCCGATGCCGCGGAACGGCATGGTGGCGGCGGATACTTCGGCTGGCGTCGGTTCAGGTTCCGGCGGCGCATCGAGCGGAACGTCAAGCGCGATCGCGCGCAGCTTCACTCGCGCTGGCGCGACGGCGGGCGCGGCCGGAGCGGAGTCCAGCGGTTCGTCGAGCGCGATCTCGCGAAGTGCCATGGCTATTCAGCGACTGCCCTATGCTTGCCGGTAGCGTCAGTCCATTCATAGACAGGCTTCCCTCCAGAGGTGCCTACCTGCTTCGCGCCTGCCGGCAATCCTTCTGGTTCAGCAGAGGCTGGTCCTTGCGTTCCGGTGGTTGGTTGTTGGATGCCTGCCGCGGAGGCTGAATCCTCTTGGGCAGCCTGCAGCCTTGCTTGGGTGGCGGCGCGCAACTCCTGCGGCGTTTTGTAGCGCGGCCTTCCCATGTCTGTTTCTTTGGCGAGGTTCGCCTGAGTTCGTAGCACGTCCTGAGCGGTGATCTGCGCGCGCCCGTTTAGCGCAAGTTTCGTGGCGATATCTTCCGGCAACCCGATCTTGATGTATTTTTTTATCTTGTACTCGACGAACTGCTCCTGCTTCGAGACGCCACCAGCTCCGCCTGTGGCGGCAGGTGGTAGGCGCCCGATCACACCAGACCTCAGCGGTTTCATGCTTGGAGTGAAACCAACGAACTCACCGCTTGGAAGTTGCCCATGGTAGGTGGCTTTTTCCTCCGGCTGCACTTTCTGCGCTTCAGCGAGTCCAGCTGCGTGAGCTGCACGAATGTCGGCCCCGCTCGCCTTGGCGTGTATTGATCCCTTGGCATACGCAATGGCTCTGACATCGTCGGTGATCCCGAACCCCTTCGCAAGATTCGCTTGGGATGCGATCTCGGCCATCATTTCCCTGTTGTTCAGCACCTCTGGAGGGATGCCAAAGTCGTAGCGCTGCGATATGGCGCGCATGCTCGCCACGTCGTTATTTTTCGAGGCGTCCATGAATAGTTTCAGGCCCTCTTGGTGCAGCCTCTGCCGCTCGGT
>ERZ1292629.2011-Hain-H43-01um-R1-2011-length-18260-cov-8_pt1 | contig 14832 bp, 15 predicted proteins | sample MGYA00564399_ERZ1292629 | MGnify/ENA primary metagenome ERZ1292629 (study PRJEB36523, sample SAMEA6512636) | groundwater metagenome | collected 2019-01-08 | study: AquaDiva: Metagenomics assemblies of 32 groundwater samples
TTTATGTTTAAAGGGTATGTGGTGGATATTGGTAAAAAGCAATTAAAGGAAGGAGGTGTAAAATGAGTCCACTTACAAAAAAGGGAAGAAAGATTTTTAAAGCCATGACTAGGGCAAAATCGAAAGGTGGATATGGAGCTAAGAAGGGTAAGCGGGTCTTCTATGCTTCAGCCAATAAAAAAAGGATTACAGGAGTTCATAGATGAAAAGTGTTATAAAGGTAAAGACCGAACTTATTGCTCGCCACATCAGAAATGGCAAAGTAATCGGCAAAAGGATAGTTAAGAACAAGGTTGTTACTACTGCCTTTGTCAATGATATTGTGGATAATTTAATTGCTGAAGTTGCTGCCTTTGGAGATTACAAGTTCCACGATTCGGGCATTGGCACTACCGCAGAAGCTGCAGCTGATACGGGTCTTGTAACCGCTTGGGGTGGTGCGAGGGATACAGGCACGCAGATAGAAGGGACATCAACTAATATCTACAAGAGTGTAGCGACAACAACCTATAATGCTACGAAAGCTATTACTGAACATGGTTTATTCAATGCTGCTACTGCTGGAACTTTGATGGATAGAACAGTGTTTACTGCCATCAACGTGGTAAGTGGCGACAAAATAGAGTTCACATTTACAATAACGTTTAGTTCGGGTGGTTAAATGGCTGATACTGGAGTAAAGTATCCAGCCACTGTCTCTACAATTCAAGAGACTGGCGACGATAATGATTGGGTAACTCCTGCGGAAGTTATCTCTGACAATGCTGTTTATGGCAACATTACGGCTGCTTCCTTTGACAATCTTGATACTAGTTGGCTCTTGAAGGCAACTAACCCCAGTATGGGAGTGCCTTCTGGGGCGACAATAAATGGTATCCTTGTTGAGATAGAGAGACACTATGCTGGTGGCACGGTGGCTGATTATGATGTCTGTCTCACCAAGGATGGCTCGGCTAGAGTTGGAGACGATAAAAGCACAGGAGCAACATTTCCAACGGCAGATGCCATCACCTCTTTTGGCGGTTCTACCGACCTTTGGGGCACTACTTGGACTGTTGATGAGGTCAATGCCACCACCTTTGGTGTCCTCTATAAAATGCAAGCCACTGCCAACAATGCCGATGGCTTTGTGGATTTTATCAGAGTAACAGTTTATTATACCGCTGTAAGTCAAACTTTTTACCAGAATGTGGGTGGGGCTTCATCCGCAATAAGTGGGGCGCTCGCCAGAATAGCCACATTTTATAGGAGTATGGGCGCTGCTTCTATGACCATTGTGGGCGCTCTAGCGACTGCTTTAATAAAACTTCAAGCAGTTGGTGGAGCATCGATGATTATAGCAAGCACTTTATCTACTATCTGGACTAAAGTCCTATCTGTAGGCGGAGGTATTATATCAATCGCTGGCGTAACAGCGAGGATAAGCACTTTTTATCGAGAGATGGGGCAGGCATCGGTGGCTATTTCTGGGGTTCTCTCTAATGTTAAATCTGCCTTCTTAAATGTTGGTGGGGCAAGCCTTAGCATTGCTGGAAGTTTGGCTACTCAATTTACCGCAGGGGTTATTGCGCAAGCTGTTGGCAATGGAATAGTGACTATATCGTCTAAATTAAAGTTGGTTTTTGAGCAATTTTATAGACATGAGTATAATCGCGTTAAGGTATTGATAGAGCAACAACATAAAAAGATAGATATAGAGAAATAGTGTGTTATAATAAGAGAAAAGAAATGAAAACTAAAGAGCAGATTTATAACTTCGTGGTAGGTCAAAGTTATGATGCACTCGCTGAAAGGGTATGTGGTGGATATTGACAAAAAGCAATTAAAGGAAGTAATAAAAGGAGTGCACAGATGAAATGGTATAGACCTAATATAACAGTTGTTCTAACGCTGGCAGTTATTGTTGGTTTCTTTATAGGCAAGATTGATGCTCAGGCGTTCTTTGGGTTTGCTACTGGTTTAGTGGTTTGGTGGCTAAAGAGTCGGGATGAGGAAAAGAAAAACGAAAGATGAAAAAAACCGATTGGCTTAGATTGTGGTTGCACGTTCCTTGGTGGTTACTTGCGGTTGGTCTTTTTATATTTAATCCCCTTTTAGGTGCAACCGCATGTTTAATGGAGCTAGGTTATGAGGTAATGAATGACTTAGGGAAGGGAGATAAAAGTTATCGAGATATTCTAGGGATAGTTTGGGGTATTTTAATTGGAGGCTATATCTTGCTTATTTTAGGCATTAAAGTATAGGAGTTGGAATGAACTTATCTGCACAAGAAAGAATTGCTTTTATAGAAAAAAATTTCATGGTTAAAGCTCCTGCTGAAGAAGGAGCAATTTCTTATTTAGTGCCTATGCTTTTATACCCGAATCAAAGGCACTATATAGAGAATCGGACAGTAAGGGATGTTATTGTAAAAGGTAGACAGATGGGACAATCTACTGGGATTGAAGCAGATAATTCAGCAATTTTATTTACCAGTCCTTATCAGAATCAAACTATCATTACGCATGATGCTGAAGTTTCAGAGTTTCTTTTCCAAAATGTACAGCGATTTTATCGGCATTTACCTTGGAATAGAGGTAAATCAGAAGACCAGATGCAACCAAAACATGACTGGAAGTCTGGCACACGCATGAGGTTTCCAGTTATTGACTCTTATATTTATATAGATTCGGCTAAATCAGATACAATTGGAGTGGGACATGGTTTAAATGTTTGTCATTTATCTGAAGTAGCTAAATATCCTGATAAAAAAGCAAGACAACTATGGGCTGATATTACACAAACTGTGCCTCCAGATGGATTTATTACTGCCGAATCTACACCTCAAGGCAGGACTGGATTATTTTATGAAATTTACCAGGATGCTAAAAGAGGTATAAATGGGTTTAAACCCTTTTTCTATCCTTGGTGGTGGAATTTAAGATATAAAGCAGATTCAAATATATATATGACTGCGGAAAAAGCAGAGAATATAGCCATGATTTTGGGACAATCTACTTTAGCATATTTAAAAGAGGAAAAACTTTTAGCTGAAATGAATAAATTAAGTTTGGAACAATTAGCTTTCCGTAGAATGAAGCTCGGAGAGATAAAAGTCCTGTTCTTTCAAGAATATCCTGAGAATGAAATTGACTGTTGGTTGTCAAATGAAATGTCCATAATTGAAGCTGGCAGTTTGAAACCATACTTTTCAGAGGTAAGGGAAGGTAGACAGGAAGGAAATTTAATCATATGGAAGGATGCAATTGGTGGACATAGATATGTGATAGGTGCGGATGTGGCATCGGGCACGGCTAGGGATTTTTCAGTAGCATCTGTTCTTGATGCAAAAAATATGGAATATGTTGCTAGGTTAAAAGGCAAGATTCATACTGATTTGTTTGCCGAGCAGTTATTTCATCTTGGACTTCGGTATAATAAAGCCTCACTGGCGGTAGAAAGAATTGGTCATGGACATAGTGTTCTTAGAGTATTGTTGGAGAAAAATTATCCGAATCTATATTATCACATGGATTATGATGAGTTTATAAATGCTAATATAACCGATGTTGGGTGGAAGACTTCTGCAAAGACGAAATTGCCAATGGTAAATGGTCTTATTACTGCAATGAGAGCGCATGATTTGATTTCCTATAGTATAGATTTGTTGGAAGAAATATCTGCGTTGACATGGATAGGCGGGATAGATAGTAAAATAGCTACTACTGGACATGATGATGAATTTATGTCGCTGGCTATAGCATTACAGGTAAGAGAGCAAGCACCTTTAATGTCTGAAGAGTTCAGACCGAAGGCAGTACATTATGCCCGATTATAAGTTAGGAGTTTTATATGGCAAAAGAATTAACTGAAATAGAAAAGAAAAATCAGGAAGTAATGATTGAGAAAGATGCCTATGACCTTACAAACTATTGGCAAGAAAGGAATACCCAGTTCAAGATAGATAGAGATATTATAAATCTTGTCAAACCTAAAAAGGAAACATCGGATAAAGTTAAATGGATGTCTAATGAGCCAAAGGTATTTTTCGATACTTCAAGGGCACTAGTCTCTCTTAATGCGCCTCGTTTCAGATTGCCAATTCCAATGAATTATTCACCTGAAGAGAAAGAAAAGATGAATAAAGCTGAGAGATTTGTTATAGGTATTTGGAGAACACTTGACCAGCAGATAGCTGATAGAGGTGCAGTTTCATGGCTTTACGACTTAGCATACTGGGTTTTATTAGGATGGTATGCAGTATTTTCTATAGTTAAAAAGACCTCTGAAGGTATTCAATTTCTGGCTGATATTTATGACCCAATAACTGTATATCCAGAATGGGATAAAGAAGGACTTTCGAAATGCGTTAGAGCATATGAGATAGATAAAATAACAGCAGAGGAAATGGCGTTGGATTTCCAAGAAAAGGGATTAGATTTTGTATATCAAGAACCTAAAGAAGGCGCTAAATATAATATCATAAATTACTGGAGGAAAGATGGGAAGAAGATTTTTAATGCTATTATGTTGAACGGCATTTTGGTAAAGCCCATGACTTTACAGAGAAATCTTAATCGCATTCCTATTCACATAGGAGCGATTGGGTCTCCTGATAGAATTTCAGAGGGGAATCAAGGCAGAAGGGGAGAAAGTATTGTTGCTGCTAACCGAGATATGTTTGAATATGACAATATAATGATTTCTTTGATGGCTACGATTCTAGCTTCTCAAGCCTACCCCAATATTATAGAAAAAACAAGAACGGGACAAGAAGCGCATAAAGGTGAGGAATTTACTGGTTTTGGTACAAAGCTAACCTATAAAATAGAAGACCAGATTGAATTGCTTAGGAACGCAACTACACCGCAAGAAGCCAATATTTTGCTTCAATATGTAAGTCAGCAAAGACAGAAAGGCGGTATCCCGAATGTTACCTATGGTGGTGTAGTACAAGATGTATCAGGATTTGCCTTATCTCAATATTTGTCCGCCTTGAAATATAAACTTGGTACTTCTCTTAATGCTATGCAATTCTGTGTTTCAAGAATAATGACTGACTTTCTGTATCAATATAAAACTGGGAACTTTGGTAAAATAGAGCTATCCACTGAAAATCCCTACGATATGAGGCGAGGAATGTCCTATATTGAGGAATTCAGTAAAGATGATGTACCTGAAAGGATATATGTTGAAGTTACTATCCCAATAACATCCCAATTTGATAAGACACAGGCGATTCTCAATTCAGTACAATCTCTTAACTCAGGATTGTTATCTAGAGAAACTCTCTGGGAGACTGAACTTGATGTTCAAGATGCGGAGCAAGAAAAAGAAAGATTAAGAGAAGACCAGATGTTTCGAGACCCATTCATAATGGATATGGAAACTATAGAGAGAATGTGGGCTAGAGTGGAATTCTATATTGCAAAAGGGAAGCCTGTTTATGCCGAGGCATTGAAAAGATATATACAGATGAAAGAAATGCAAATAGGTTTGAGACAGGGAATAGTTGAGAAACCTGGAGTAGGTGTTCCTCCTCAACAGATGCCTTCTGAAGCAAGAGAAAGTCCAGACCAGCTAAGAGCCATGAGAGGAATTCCACCTTCTGGATTAAATAGACCTCCACAAACACCAGAACAAAGAGCTGCTAGTGTGGGGAAAAAAGGAGTATTAGTAGCACCAGATGGGACTTCTATATTGTGAGATGAAAAATGCCTGAACCGATTGGGATTGGTGGATTTTTACCAACTTTTATAACTCTGCCTGATGGTACTGAGGTGGGAGTAACATGGATTAAGCTAGGTACTTTTGAACGTAAACCTGATAAAAGTGAAATACAAAAACGAACTATTGAAGCTCTTATGCGAGGAGACCCGATACCCAAAATATCTGAAGAAGCAGAAGTTAGAGATATATGGGCACCAGTTTTGCCCCCTGAGTATGTAACTATTGAAAACCAGCAATCTATTTTTAATAAACTTTATAGTATTGGGGAAGATGGAATTCCTGAACAAATGACTAAGATTGATATGACTCAAACTGATTTAGATTATCAAGATTTCACAAAAATTGAATCTTATTATTCTTTGGTTAATGCATCAATTCAAAGAGGAATATTCAATGATATAGATATACTCAGTAATTTTGGAGTTAAAAAGGCTCTTACTACTTATGCGTTGTCTATGGCGGGCGGTGGATTTTTTGACCAGGATTGGTATAAGAAAATGACTCAAATACAACAGATTGTGCCTAACGTTAATACTTATCAGTCTTTAGGTGCTGGGGATTTAATCAATATTCCTGAATGGACTAGAGGAATGACGACGCAGCCTTTGCCTATGGCACTGAGGAGAATTGATGAACAATTAGTAATGGATATAATGAGCAAAACGCCAGCAGCTCTTGAAATAGCTAAGCGACAAGCGGATTTAGATAGACTTCAGCTTTTTGAGCAATATGGCAGAACGGATGTCGCTTTAAACTATTTACAACAAATGCCGGAAGATATTAAAAGAGATGCTTATGCTAGAATATTGGGTAAGACTTTCACTGGTATTGGAAGAGAAGGAATAGGTGCAGGTGAAAGACCAACAAGATATGGGATTGGGCAATTTCTACAGAAACCAGAAAATTTACCGCTCTTTGAAACTGCATTAGCTAGAGCCAGAATGCAAGCTAAAAGACTTGCTTCTCAACTATATCCCACTGCCGACCCTAAATGGGCGGAATTACAAATACTTGCTGATACTTTAAATAAGGAACTTAGTAGTCAGTTAGGAAGAGAGGGGTTTCCTGAATTTGAACCTGTATCTGAAGCACCTCTTATACCTTCTGGGATTAGTGCAATAGAGCCTATAGAAGGTGAGACAGAAGAGGATATTAGACGTAAACAGTGGGAAGAACTTGTTAAGGCAGCTAGACTTAAAGGTCAAGTAGGTATTCAACGCCCACAAAAGCTCACTAGGATATAAAATGCCAGTAAAAAGTGGTATTGATTCAGTATTAGATAGATTATTACGCTTCAGTGCAATAGAGAGAGCAGTTTCTACATCTGAACCAGAGCAATTAGAAACTCGTTCTGCTGGTATTCCGAAGATGATGCCTCCTATTCCACGCCCTTTTATGCAACCCCAACCACCTATTGGCACATTACCTCCGCAACCAGAGAAAGAAATTTTTGCTAGAGATTTAATTCCTGAAGAATTATTTCGTCTAGTTACTCCACCTCCAGTAGCCACTTTACCTCCAAAAGAGCAACCAAAACCTATACCTGATATTTCATTAGATGAATTTACAGATAGCTATTTCACTGAAAAGGGATGGAATAAGAAAATTCACCGTGCCTTAGCTTCTAATGAGGAAAGACAGGAATATGATATTAGATTAAAAGAGGCATCTGATGCTTATAGAGCAAAATATGGCAATGTTGCATGGCTTCAAAGTGGAATAGCTAAAGTCGCTGGATTTCTTGTTACTCCCGCTAAAGTAATCGCTCCAGAGATAGATTGGGGGGATTTAACTACTGCTGATAAAGTTTGGGGTGGTATTGATGTTGCAACCTGGATGCCATTTCTTATACCTTTCAAAGGTTTAAAAGTGCTTAAAGTAGGTAAGACAGCCAAAATTTCAGAAATTGCAGCAGAAAAAATTCCTGGCATGGATACATTAAAAAAAACAATTGACATGTTTGAAAAGCCTCCCAAACTCGGTAAGATTCCATTTAAGGAAAAGCTCGGTAATTTAAGACTTGCTTTTGAAGAGCAATTTACAGATGAACTCGCTCTGATAAATAAATTAACTGCACGAAACAAGGCAAAATATGGTGGGAAAATACCTGTAGAACTTAATGCTGAACTTCATGCTGCTAATCTGCGAGGTGCTTCTTCTGCAGGGTTACAGAAAACTGTTGATGTTTATGCAAAAATGAAAAGAACTTTAGGTAAAGATGTAAATGAAAATATGGTTGATGCCTATTTGCATTTAAAACATCAACAGGAAGTTATTAAAATGCATCCTGAAAGAGCAATTCCTGGTGGTTTGCAAGTAGACGAATTAGAAAAGGGTTTGGAAGCTATGAAGTCTCATTTGGGTGAGGTGAAATTCAAGCAAGTTGAATCTGCTGCTGATGTAATCAAACAGCATTATAATAGTTTACTTGATGCTAGAGTGGAATCAGGACTTGCTTCACAGGATTTAGCTGATTTATTAAAAGGTCAGTATCCCTGGTATAATCCGATTAAATATATAGAGGCAGAGGGCAAATATGCTATAGGGGTTGGTGGGAAAAGAATATCAGTAACATCCAGTGGGATACGGCGTTTGTCTGAACTGGGAAGTGAAGCAGCAATGGAACGTCCTCTTAATAGTCTTGCAGTATCTACAATTGAAGCTGAAACTCTTATCAGGCGGAATGATGCTGCTAAAGCAGTTATTAAACTCGCTTTACAAGATGAAAAATTGGGTTCTCAAATTAAAAAAGTAGTGAAGGCACGTCCTGTTGCAAAAGAAGCAGAGAAAGTAATTTTTCGTAGACCCCCAGGAGAAATTAGAGGCACGGTATCCTATATGGAAGGAGGTAAACGGCAAGTTTATGAAGTACCCCAAAAACTTGAAATAGTGATGAAGGCTCTTGATTTTGTTCCTGCAAGCAAATTTGAAGCCGTTATTGCAGCAATTAATCAAATTAGTAAAACTGCTATTACAGGTGCAAATCCTGGATTCTTTATTCCCAACTTTGCTATTGACTCAATGACTGCGATACTCACTCAGGGAATTAGTCCGCTTAGAATAGGCAAAAGATTGGCGATAAACCTAAAAAATCTAATTAAAGGAGATGAAGTTTTAAGGGAACTTCGGCGTTCAGGTGGAGGAATGGAGGGATTTTCAGGCAAAAGTTCACAGCGGATTATCAGGGAAGCAAGGAAATCAGGACAACTTGTTTTGCAAAAGGAAATAGATTGGAAGCAACTTTTAGCCAACCCTATTGAATTGTTGGAGAAGATAGGTTATGCGGTAGAAATGTCTCCCCGAACTGCTAGGTTTGAAACTGCATTAAAAAGAGGTTTAACAAAAGAAGAAGCTGCACTTCTCTCTAGGAGAATAACTATAGATTTCTCTAGAGCAGGTGCAGCTATCCGCCATGCTAATAACTTTTTCATTTATCTCAATGCAGGTGTTCAAGGTGCTTTAATACCATTTCGAGCATTGAGGGATACTCCAATTTCACGTTTATTTATAAGTGGCTATATGGCTTCAATATTGGGGAATTATTCTTGGAATAGGCAATTCCCTGAGTATGAAGATGTGCCTAACTATATTAAATATGGTTCACTTCTTTTTATGTTACCTAGTGAGGAATATGATAAAAGAGGGAATAAAGTTCCGCATTATATAACTATTGTTCCCAATCTGAGGGAATTTGCTATGTTTAGTGCGCCTCTTATATATACCTTGCGGAAACTGGATGGAGAAGCACCAGAAGATATAGGGCAATTTCTCGGCGAGGTATTGCCCGGGTTAAATCCATTAGGTCAGATTACTGGGCAATCTGGTCTTCCAGTGCCATCGCAACTTGGCGAAACTATGACAGAGATTGCATTGAATAAGGATGTATATAGAGATAGACCTGTTGTTCCTGATGAACTTATAGGATTAGAACCTGAAAAACAATATGATGAATATACATCTGAAACTGCAAGAAGGTTAGGAGAGATTATCGGGTTATCGCCTAAGAAAATTGATTATTTTGTTAATAGTGCGTTTGGTGGATTGGGTAGAGTATTTATAAGTGCTGTTAATGCAGTAATAAGTGGTATTGCTCCTGAAGATGTTGACCCTAGAATAGCCGATTTATATGCTCAGTTACAGGAAATAAAAGCCCCATTAGTTGCGCCTGAAGATATAAGTAGAAGGAGAGATGAATTCTTATATAGTTTAAAAGCTGAGGATAGGGAAACAGTTCTTGAATTAGAACGTAAACCAGATAAACAAATACCACTTATTACTCCTATAATGAGAAGAATATATCGTGAAGGTGGTGGACAATTATATAAAACTGGACAAGCTTTGGCAGAGAAGGAAACAGGTATATCGGCAAAGCAAACAGCCAAAGCGGGCAAAATACTTGGAGGAGTTAGTGGTGAACTTCAAGCAGCGCAAGAGAGAATAGATGATAATGTTAGGTCTGGGGCTTTGACAATGCAAGAATGGAGAAATAATCATAGAGACCAAGGCGCAATGTATAGAGGTGCATTACTGGCAGTTGGTGTAATATATCCTAGTTCTGCTCAAGGTCAAAAAAGTCCTGATGCGTGGAATGAATTTATGAACTCTGTCTTTACATTAGCTTCTTCAATGCCTGATATGAGAACTAGGGGGGATTTGCTTGTGGCTGCATGGCGTTCTATCTATCCTGAAGAAATAACTGAAGGTAAAATGGATTGGGATATATTTTTTGCACGAAGGGATGAGTTCAAGGCAAATTTGATTGCTGAAGATAAAAGATTATTAGAAGCGGAATTAAAAAGCAGAATGACAGCTATAGAAAAAATGTATTTTGATATAACCAGTGATGAAAGGTTTAGTTTTTATTATAAATTGCCTGAAGGCACTTATAGGGCAACTTATAGGGAGATGTTCCCAGAGTTTGATGCCTTTCTCAATTTGGGAGGATTTGTAACTACTACTCGAACTAATCAGGCTCTTGCTTTATTGAAAAAGAAAACTAATGAATATGGTATTCCTTTTGAGTTTATGCCTGCTGTTAAAAGCATATTGGAGAGAAAACCTGAAGTATCTAAACTAAGTAAGACAAAAAGAGCAGGCGGTGGATTAAGGGAATTGACAGAATCAATATTTGGAAAATGAGCGTAAAAGGGCATGTGCTATAATAGAAGTAGGAACTTAATGGAGGTTTTATGCCAGAAGAGAAAATGGTAAAAGAATCTGATTTAATTGCATATAAGAAATCAGCTCAAGAAAGAGAAAGAAAACTTAAAGAAGAGATAGAAACTATAAATAAGCGGGTCGCTGAAGCTGAACAAGCTAGGCGACAGGCAGAATCCCAATTAAAAATAGCTAGGGCAAATGTGGAGGATGATGAGGAGGTAAAAGCAGTAAGGGAGCATCTGCTGGCGGAATCGGCACGCATAGAAGGAGATAGGCAAGCCCTAAATAATGATTTGACTTCCTTCCAAAAGAGAGAGCGGGAAGTTCGAGCCAAGGAAATTGCCTCTGGCTATAAAGCCAAAGGATTAGAGATTGAATATCAATCTCTAATGGATATAGAGGATATGGAAAAACACTCTAGCGAACTCTATGTTGATTTTCTGGCTAAGGAGAATGAGAAACTAAAGGCACAAGCACCTGCAAAATCTCCTGAATCGGTTTTCGATATGGGTGGAGGTGGAGTTTTGAAAAAGGCAATTTGGGATATGAAGCCTGAGGAATTCAAAGCTTATGAAGCCCAATTGAAACAAGAAGCTCTTTCTAGAAAATAAATTAGTGAGGTAAGAAAATGGCTGTTGAACTTTTAGGCGCAGCGGGTATGACCAGTGAAATGAAGCAGTTTTACGATAGGAAGCTGCTTTCGGTCGCTGAGCTTGATACTATATTTATGAAATATGGTGTTAAGCGTCCAATTCCCGCAAGAGGCGGAAAATCTATCGAATTCCGAAGGTTTGAGAAAATAGTAGTAACGGCTGGTAGTTATACTCTAACCGAAGGTACTGCTCCAGTAGAAACACAAGCAACTATCTCTATTGTTGCTGCAACTATTTCTCAGTATGGACAGTATTCCAAGATTTCTGATTTATTGCAGACACAGGGATATGACCCAGTAATTGCTGAGTTCACTGAGAAATATGGTATAGCATTGGCAGAAGGTAGTGATATTGTTGTCAGAGATGCTCTATCTTCAGCTACTACTCTTCAATATGCGGATATAGCAATTCAGGTAGGCACTTCAGGTACTGGTGCTATTGGTAGTGGTCAATACTTGACTGCTGCCGAGTTGCTAGAAATGAAGAGAACTCTCCGCAGAAATGGTGCAAGACCTATTGGTGGTGGATTTGTTTGCTTTATTCATCCAGATAATACCAAAGACTTAATGGAAGACCCTGATATTAGAGACGATTTTAGATGGGTTGACCCTGGGGCAATTAGAGATGGCAAGGTTGGTCGCTGGATGGGTATTGACTTCGTAGAGACAAATAATCTTAGAGTTCGTTCATCCTACGGTATGTCAGGGGCAGATGTCTATGAAATAATCATGATGGGTGATGAGTTCTATGGTGTAACTGAGCTTTCTGCTCTATCTGCAAGAACTATAATTCATCCTCTCGGTACTGGTGGACATACTGACCCACTAGAACAGTATTCAACCATCGGTTGGAAAGCTGCCTTGGCTGCTATTGTTCTCAACAATAGTTTTGGCGGAATCATATATTGTGCTTCAAGCAGAAGCAATGCTGCTTAATAAGTGATTAGGGGAGGGGTGATGAATCCCCTCCCCAAATAATCTAAAAAGGAGTAATTAAATGGCAGAATCACAAAAACCCAAAAATATGTATTGGAATCCTGTAAGAAAGAGATGGGAAGTTAAAGGCATCGCTAAAGGAAATGTTCCCCTTTTTGTAGACGATAGTGGTCTGGGTTCGGATGTAGGTATTCGTACAGCACAGGTTGCTTCTATCACCACACTTCATAATACTAGGGCTAGAATTGGTGATGGCGGAACTATTAGCCTTATCAAAAAATTCACTGGAACTCTTCCTGCTATCACTGGTATAGGTTCAGGGGCTACAGCAGTTAATACTTTGAGTAATGTTGCGTCTGCGGGTATTGCTGTAGGGGATTTGGTCTTTGGTAATGTCAAAGCTGCTCTTGGTGGACATACAGGGTTAGGTGGATTTTTTGTTCCAACCACTAATGTAGTAAATGCATATATTCAGAACACAAAACCAGATAGTGCAGGCAGTTTTGTAGCTGTCGGCGCAGATATACTTGTATTAAGGTCATCATAAAATAAAGGGGGGTAAAGTGGCAACAAAACCAAGTAAAAGGAAAAGTTCTAAAGAACTAAGAAAGGAAGCATTAACTCCAATAGAAGAAAAAATTGAGGAATTTGTTGAAGAAACCGATACTGAAGCAGTTAGTTTGCTAAGGGAATATCTAGCAAAACATCAAAAGGAGCAACCAACAGAAAGGATACCTGGCAGAACTGTTAGAGGAATAAAAACCGCTTGGTCTTATTCCGATATGGTAAAGAGATTTCCTATAAGCAGCTTTGTGCCAGAAGAGACAATCCCTCTTACTTGGAATGGAGTTACAGTTCAGGCATATTCTGGCATTGAGATGCATGCTCCTAAACCTTTTTATGACCTCTATCGTGAGCATAGAAAAAGACTTGGAGAAGGGTCAAAGAACTTGCCAGATGGTTTTATAATAGATTTAGGTGCTGGCGCTTTACCTCCCGAAGCATAATAGGAGGATGGAATGAAGCCACAAATGTCCCGTGAGGGATGGTTTGACGAGATATTTCCTTTAGCTGATGGTTTAATAGCTACTGATGGGGTTCAATTATCTGCTGTAGCGACTGTGGGGACTACTGCTGTTAATATATTGCAAAAGCGCATAGACCCTGGTTTCACAGTAGCATTAAACAAACTACAGGTAGGTTTAACTCAAAGGTTCACCAATCTCAATGCTTCTTTCGCTGGTAGTATTAGCTATTATTGGACTGTTAAACCCGTATATACTGAGATGTCTGGTTCGGGCAAGCGTCTTGTAAGTGGCACTACTATTGGCATTACGCCAACATATGCTGTAGGAGTTGCTACTTTAGTATCAGGCTCTTATTCAGAAGATACTCTCAGCGGATATATACCAGTGGGGAGTATTCCTTATGCGCCTTTTGAGTTTACCTTAATAGCGCTTGGTATTCAGGCTGCGATAGTAACTGGGCAAGTAAAGAATAGTTCCTTTGTAAGATTGGTAGGCAATATTGTACCTGGGACTTAGAGATGAATAAGGCTGAAAAGATTATTTTTAAGCCTAGTCTTGTCCTATATTTGCCCCTATGGAAGAAAGATGGGGCAAATTTTTTATCTGAAGATGCTTATGGGCATCAAAGTTCTGTTACTGGCGCTAAATGGACTCCTCAAGGCAGATATTTTGATGGAACAGATGATGTAATTATTGTTCCAAATAAATCCTGTTTACAAATAGTTGATGATATAACTATTATCGCTTGGATAAAACCTAGTGCTAATAGAGTGGAAGGTATTTGTACTAAATATATTTCGGGAGCAACATCTTATCTATTTCGTAGACTAGATACACAACTAATTCAATTTGCTGGACATGATGGGGTTACTGCTTATGCGACAAGCACACGAAATACAGTTCCTATTGGTAAATTTTCTTGTGTAGGTAGCTCAAAACAGGGTGGTATTCAGACAGTATTTATAAATGGTAATGTGGATAATCAAGAAAATAAAGGTGCTTATAAAATAGCAATAACTACGAATGATGTTTGGATTGGTAAATACTACGATAATACTTATGTTTTTACTAATCTTATAGGTGAGGTTGCTATTTACAATCAAGCATTGTCTCCTGTAGAAATGAGGGATTGGGTTTCAGCTACACAAGATAAATATGCTTAATAAAGTGGGGGGATGGGGAGGAGGTTGAAAGGAGTGTTAATTGAATATTCTACTTGTATCGCCTTTGGGTTTTCCGATTCGTCCTGAAACTACCTATGCAGGAATTGAGCAGCTAGTCTTTAATTATGTCAAGGAATTAGTTAAAACACATTCTGTTACAGTAATGGGACATGCTAACTCTGTG
>ERZ1292629.2614-Hain-H43-01um-R1-2614-length-14831-cov-5_pt1 | contig 14831 bp, 26 predicted proteins | sample MGYA00564399_ERZ1292629 | MGnify/ENA primary metagenome ERZ1292629 (study PRJEB36523, sample SAMEA6512636) | groundwater metagenome | collected 2019-01-08 | study: AquaDiva: Metagenomics assemblies of 32 groundwater samples
CACTGTACTCAATGTACGCCCTCCTCATGCATCTTCATGCATCTGAAATAATGCGTTATGCCCAAGACACATCTCGGCTCGTCCTTGAACATCTCATTAGCCCTACTCTGTTGTTGTATCTGAAAGTCTACTGGTAAGCCTGTCATGCTCTTTCCTAGTGCGGAAAATGCCAGTACAAAGGCATGCCACTTGCCACTCATATCAGTATGCCTTGGGTCTCCTAATCTCTCATACTCCTCATCTTGTAACATTAATCTTACGTCTATGTCTCTCCAGTCCTTCCGTTGTAGAGCGGAACCTACCAGATATGGATACTCTCCAAAGGCACAATACACATGAAAGCCGAATTCCTCTAAATACAAACTAGCAGGCATACCTACAAAGATTCCCATTATACTCCCCTTGATGTTTACCCCCTCTATCATGTGTTAGCACGAGGATTAAATCCACTACCAGGAAAGCAATCCTTACTCTCCTCATCTAGTGCAGTAATTCGATCATGTAAAAGACACCATCTCTTTGATCTATACCTTGATTTATACTGGCGCATTTTCTCATAAATAGCATCCCTCTCTAATGGGATTTCCCTCAGTCTCTTATTCTTGTGTATGTAATCCGCCCTCCCTCTCTCTATACACTCAGGACAATGATAGTATTTGTCTATATAGGAATAGAAATGCGGTACATACCATCCAGCTTGACCAGTATAAGGCTTTCCACAGCTACACCTTCCAGTATCATACTTCTCCTTTCGGCATCTATCACATAATCCGTCTATAGCAGTGATGTATAAGACAGTACCAGGCAGTGAACACTTCATACATCCCCTGTCCACTATCACTTCTTCCACTTCCATACATTGATATGAAAACTCACACTAAAGCCCAATCTCCACACATTCTTACCAATTCCCAAAGAGAGACTTATTACATTATGAGTAAATGACTCATCACTTGATATCCTTATCATAACCCTTCTCCTTCATCTCTTTAAGATTGCTCCTCACACAATGACAATAAAAACACTTCTCTGCATCCTCCTCACTTGGCCATAACTCTGGGAATTTAGACATATACGGACTCCACTTATAGTTATGATCATTCGTTGTTAAGCCACATGGATTACGAATAGGTTTCTTATATTCTGGTAAATTTGTCCTATATTCCTCTTCGTATTCATCCCAGAAGGTATTAGGGCTATGGACATGTTGCTCACCATCTGGAGTAGTGATAATCCAGTCTCCTAATCTCACCAACTCCCTACCCTTTGATGTGTTAATATAACCTACATATGCCTTATTGCGCGGAGTTAAAATCTCATTGAATGGGTCAAACTCACTAAAGAGATTCACTCCCTTCGGCACACAAGATATTTCCAAGAACTGCTCCGCCTCTACAATAATCGGTCTCTTTCTAAATCTCACACTATCCCTCCCTAGAACAAGTGTTCCTACCCTATTGACTTAATAACTCCTATATGTTATTGTACCTATAAGGAGGGACTTTGTAAAGAGGTAATTTACCCTATATTTTCAAAAAGAGAAGGACACAAATGATTGAAATTGGATTCCTGAGGGGATTCCTTATACTACTACTTGCCATATTTCTTGCAACACTGCCCTTAATAGTAGTAGAGTTATTTCTTCAAATCAAGTCTATAATGCTACGATAGAGAGGGAGATTGTTGGAAGATGGATGACTCAGATGTAGTTACTGGTATTATGTTAGGAATCTTTATATTTCTTTCAATACTTTACATCTTTGAACATGTTATAATTATATGGGAGTAGAAGTGCATCCATTGCACTTATAGGAGAGGAATTTATGAATACCTTCTGTCCACTAAGTAAGTTAATCATCTATTGCTACAAGGATAAATGTCAATGGTGGATTAATACAGCCGAGAGATGTGCCGTTGTAGTAATAGCCACGAAGGAAACACACAAGAAGAAAGATAAGGCATATCGACCACCTAATTGGCCACCAGCACCTAATGAGTTATTTATCCCAAATGAGGTAGTAGACATAGATAATCCACCAAGGGGAGATTAGCATATGAAAAAACTTGAAGGTACTCTTTGTTGTATCGTTTATATCTTATGTGGATTCATGAGATATAACCTGTTAATCATAGCCAATATGTGCTATACTGGTATCAAGGTTATGTATTTCCTAGATAAGTTTGTCTGTAAAATTCAGTACTCTATCATAGGTATTCAATAATGCAACTCTTTAATTTCTTATTTAAGGAAACCACAATCACCCTATGTGCTCTATGTGCAATACATTTTAATTATGAGAATCTTAAGCAAGCAGTAGATAACGACACTGCCATCTATAATAAGATGTATTGTGATCTATGTGGGGCGGATGCAGAGTATTAAATGTTAACAGTATCTTATATTCCCACTAAGCGTGAGTTTCACTATCACCTTGATGGCATCAGTAAGCCAGTCCTTGTCGTACCAGAGTTATTCACCTCTATTGCCATTTCTCAAGACATCATGCATCAGAGATTATGCGAAGCTATCCTCAGTACCCTAGATTATAGCTTTATTCCTGAGTGGGATGAAAGACTAAATGATTACTACTGCACTTAAAGCTGCCAAGACAAGTGACATGAGAAAAACTAGAGTAGGTTGCGTAATTACAAAAGGAAGGAGGGTAATAGCTACTGGTGTTAATCAGATGAGGCATATCTCCCGCTGTCCCACCCCTCTTAAATGGCAAGCCTCCTGCCACGCCGAGACGGCTGCTGTCATGAAGCTATTAAGAACCAGACGACAACATCTACTCGTGGGCTCTACTATCTATGTCTCAAGGGTTAAGCGGGATGGTAAAATAGGTATGGCTAAACCGTGTCCTAGTTGCCATGCCTTACTACTAGCATGTGGTGTCAAGAAGGCAATCTATACTACAGAGACTGGAATAGGGGAAATTAGATTTTAGGAGGAGAGTTATAAAGAGACGGTACTTAGTTAATATGGAATGTAGCGTTACAGTGGAGGTAGACGATGCGGTATTTGATGTAGTTGACGATGAGTGGCAGGAAAACTTTTACAAGATGGATAGTAAGGATGATATCCTCCTAATGATTGCCTCAAATCTAGTTACAGGATCACGCCTGAGCATGCTTGATGGTTGGGGCGATCAACCAGATGAGAACGCAGTCCTATTAGATGAATCTTGGGATATTATTAGCGCAGAAGGAGTATAGTATGGATATCTTAGAATTGCAAAGTCTTGAGGATTATTACTATCAAGATAACCCAAAGTCAAAGGAGGTAATGTTACTAACTAACGATGTAGATACCGTCTTAGCTAATGCAGAATGTCATCAGTGTAATAGGGCTGATGAAGTATTGAAATGTGGATTTCTTTGCGGTTATCCCACCGCTATCCTAGAAAGGATAATAAAAGTATTATGACAGAACGAGGAGGCATTATGATTCCCTCTACCCTTCAAGAGGCATTCAAGGAGCTAGACGAACTATTAGGTATAAGGGAGGTTAAGTTCATCAAGGAGTCCCCACAATCTCCTATGGGTCAGTACCACCACTTTCTCGGTATGCATATTAGAAACGAGTGGGGACTATGGGCACAAGGACCCCTTGTAAAGTATTTTAATATAATCGGTATCTATCACGCAGATGATATGTCAGGGATCATCTTGGAGTCCTATTGGCGTGATAAACATAACCTTGACTTAGATATTGATGGTCAAGTTAAGCGTTATCGGGCTTACTGGAAGAAGACCACAGGAAATGAGATTCCTGAAGGATACTTGACAAGCGCATAATACTATGATATAATATGATTCATTTTACTTTTAGGAGTATCTTTGCGGTATTGTGATAATTGCTATAGCAAACTAGCCTCTTTTTATGTCTTACATCCTACCACAGAGCTTCCTCAATGGGTATGCCCTCGCTGCGAGCAGGGGTATGCCCTCATGAGAGGTTATGAGTATGTAACACCAAAACAATATTATAAGATGATTTCATAAAGGATTATTATGTTCAATCAGTGGATTAAGTTCTGGGATGTCGTTCTTCAATCACCACAAGAATTTGAATGGAATACCCCTAGTAGTATTGTTCTAGACTTCCCTAATCTCGCCTTAAGGGACTTTGGTGGCGATGGTGATGTATGTCTCTTTCTCCCTCCACAAGCAGGACATAATTCTAAGCTAGAGGATTGGGATAAAGGACAGTCGCCAATTCAAGTAGCCCTAGATGCGGGCTTTCATGTCTTTATGGCAGACTGGAAGCCACCCGACAGTGACACAAAAGACTTTACCCTTGACGATCTTATTGATTACACAGAGATCGTACTAGATACCCTCTACTCTGTCTATGGTAAGGTTATCCTTAAGGGTGATTGTCAAGGCGGATGGTTAGCCGCTATTCTCACTGCTAGAAACCCCCACAAGGTTAAGCATCTTATTATCTCTGCTACCCCGATAGATTTCCACGCAGATGACGGTCTGATTAAATTCTACTCACAATTGTTTCCAATGGAATTCTATGAGTGGCTAGTATGTCTCGGTGGTGGTTATTATAACGGCTACTTTCAACTACTAGCCTTTCACATGTTGAATCCTTACAAATACTTCGTACAGGAATACTTCGATCTGTGGAACAATATAGACAATGACCAATTCATTGACAGGTGGAAGCACTTCCATAAGGGTTGGTTTGAGTGTCCACGAGATATCTCAGGCCCTCTATACCTTGACATTGTAAAGATGTTCAAGTATAATCCTCTTGTTAAAGGTGAGTTAATCATTAATGGCGATGTAGTTGATTTAAGCAAGATTAACTGTCCTGTCGATGTTCTCACTGGCGGAAAGGATCATATCACTACAGAGCATCAGTCCACTAACCTAGAGAATTTTATACCTATTAATCATATTCACATTAATGAGTCTGGTCACATTGGAGTCTTCCAAGGTGCCGCCAATCTTAAAACAATCTGGCCAAAAGTATATCAAGGGATAAGATAATGGATGTTATAAAATGTTGTGCTAATTGTAAGTCTGGTGTTACTCTATTCGATTATGATAATGACGGAATGTTTACGTTCTGGTGTTACCGGATATTTGAGCGCCTAATTAACCTTGGTATGATTTGTAATAACTGGGAGGGGTTCAACGATTGAACTGTAATGTAGTTAAGTGCGATGATTGCAAGATAGAAATTGATGTTAAATATAGGATCAAGGGTTTTGTTTATCGCAAGTATAGAGATTTTCATAATGGCGGCTATGAGTATGTAAAAGAAGATTCATTTCTAGATATTTGCCCTGAGTGTGCCCATAAGAGATTCCGAAAGGAATTTGAAGGGCAACAGATGGCTATTAGATTCTAGTGTTTGAAATCACTAGACACGGCATAAAATACCACATACTCAAGCACGAATTCCTCTCAATGCTTCCCCCTACTACAAACAGCATGTACTTCGATGTCTGAATAAAAGGCAGAGCCCGGCGGGTTCTTACAGCTAAAGCTAGAAACTGGAAAAAGAAGGTAGTAGAGGAATTACAGTCTAAATGGGATAATATTCAAGTCGGTAAATACCTAGGAATTACGATTCTTCTCAACTTAAAATCAGATAACCGTGATGTTGATGGATCACAAAAGATATTAATTGATGCAATATCTCAAGCCCTAGATATAAATGATAAACGATTCAGATGGGTTGATATAGATAAAATTATTAACAAGAATGATGTAGGAGTATACTTCTCGTTATACTCAGAAGTGCAACCGATGCACTTGGAAGAAGGTGATGTTTGCCTAAAATAGTAAATAACATAACCAGTCTTAGGGGATTGGGGAAAGAAGGTACTACAGACTTTGTTGCCTTTGAGACGATCAATAAACTAAAACTAAGCTCGCAGGTAAGAAATACCCTTGGCTCAAAGACAAGAGATGGTTCCGATCTAACAGATGAAGCTATAGCGGATTATGTGAGAGAACAGCGATTCCAAAAAGAACAAGTAGTTGCTGCTAAGAAAAAAACAAAGAGACATGATGCCGTTGGTGGTAAGATTACACCACAAAAGATTTACCAAAGAATGCAAGAATACGATAAATGGTTCGATCTTAACACACTGACACCAAATGATCGAACATCCTTAGAGCAACTAATTCGCTGTGAAGAAACTATCAGGATTATTGATACAGAACTTGACGAATTACGTGGTTGCACAGATAAAGATAGCCACGAGACATATGGCAAACTTGTCACAGAAAAGAACAATAATATTAAGAACATTAATGACTTACAGAAAATCCTAGGTATTGATCGTGTCGGTAGAACTAGTGCCAAGACTAAGGTAAACCCAGAAGAAGAAATCAAGGAAATGGTACTTGCCGCTCAATCCTTTATAGAAGAGCAGCTAGTAACAATCAATTGCCCACAATGTCACACACATCATACTTGGGTGTATAACCTACTAAGAAACGACCTATCGTGGGCATACATTCATGAATGCGGTTGTGGCTTAAAATGTCTAGTAATGAAAGACTTAGAACAACCATTCATATTAACAGAGGATTCCTTTCAGGAGGTACTAGCATGCATACAGAAAACGATAGAGTAGAGAATGAAGAAGAGTACCTAAATGTTGAATATAACTTTATCTCAACTTGCCCTCATTGCGGAGCACCAGTATACGAGATGACGTTCTATAACCAGCATGGTGCAGAATGTGGCCCTCCTGCTGTCTATTACACCTGTCTTTGTAGTCAATATATGTGGGATGTAAAGAAGCTATGGAATGTAGAGGTTAATTAATCATGGAGATCAATGCACTAGAAATTGTAGCCAGATATCTTGAATCACACGACTACGACTGTCTCTTTAATTACCAATATGAATGTATTTGCATGGTTGATAATATAAGAGAGGATATGTTAACCTGTGACGGCATAACCTCTGATTGCATAGCGGGACATTGGCATCTTTGTGATTGTAATGAAGACTGTTTGTGCCATGTATCTCCTCAAGAATCTCAAGGAGAGTGTAATGACTAGTTACTCTTTTATCTTTACTAAATCATCAGATGGATGGGATGCTGAGTGTATCGAAACTGGACATTCCTCCTTTGGTACAACTTTATTACAAGCCGCTATTGAGTTAGCAGAGGATATCTCATATTCATCAAATACTGACTTTAGTGATGATGATATGCTTGTTGATGAAGAAGATAGTGATGAATAAGATATCTAAAAGCCTTTATGAAGTATCTCGTTATATAGAATTGGCAGAAGTTCACCTTGAGGACACTATTAACAATTGGCCACCAACCTTATCTATTCCTCTTGAGTTATTATATAGCCTCAAACAATTAACTTGGATTAGAAATTCAATAGATGAGGAAAACGTGTAAAGGATTCTAGAATGTTATACCAGAAGATGGAGCCGGAGCGCTTGCGCTTCGGCCTTCTGATTGTCAATCAATATTGGTTTATGCGGTACTTCTGGAAAGAGGACTTATCTATGGAGCCCTCCGTTAAGCAGAAGATGATGTTCGCTGATACCGCAAAAAAGAAGTTATGCTGCACGTCAAGAAAAACCGGCAAAACTCTCAAAATTGAAGCATACATTATCCATAGCGTAATGAATAAGACTAGCGATGCTCTAGAAGAATATCTCTTTGATACACCAGGTCAAGCTCATATGACACCTGTGAGAGAACGTATCTCATCAAAGATTTATCAGATTCCCATCTTTAATATGATGGTTAAAAGCATTAACAAGTCAGATGGGATTATGGACTTCAAGAATAACTGTAAATGGCATATGAGAATTGAGGGTAGTGGTGGGGCATCAAATGCTGGTCGTAATATGATTGGTATTCGTGCTTCTAGGCGAGTAGGTGATGAGGGAGCTTATAGTCAAGAGGCTGCTCATCGTGAAAGACAAAACACTAAGATGCCAAACTGTGATGAGCTTTGGTGCGGAGTACCAAATGGTATTAGAACCAGTCCCTTCTATCGTGCCTCAGAGGGAGTTGACGGAAAGTTACAAGGATGGAACACCCATCACCTCTGTCAATTCGATAATCCAATTTACGATAATGATAAGGCAAGGAAGGATTTAATTACCGACCACGGAGGAGAGAACTCACAAAGCTATATTACACAAGTACTAGGTCTTTGGGGCACGGAGGCATTCTCTGCTTTTCCGCCCTCTCATATTGTACAAGAGACACGATATCCTTATGAGGAATATTCCGCTGCCGATCAAGCAGTGGTTGCCGCCATAGAGGCTGGTTCTATTACACTAGATTCCTTCTTCTCTATTCCAAGGGTAAATGCAGAGAATTTCGTTATTGGTGCAGACATAGGATTCAGTCCAGACCCAACTGTCATTCTATTGTCATATCTAATGAATGAGTGTTGGTACATGCTCTGTAAGATTAAACTAATGAGGGTTATTGGCACTCATCAAGCATTCGTAATTGACTCCCTAAATAGGCAAACAGAGTATAGGGTTAAGCGTATCTGTATTGACCAGATTGGTTACGGTAAGTCTGTTATAGATGCACTAGTGACTGACCCGCGTTTCGATGGTAGATATAACCCGATTCCCTTTAAGCCCGAGGTTGTGATTAATGCTAACTTCGGTGGTAGAATTGATGACGGCACAAAAGACGAAAACGGGAAACCTATTTCTAAGCCTAAGAAACAATGGAGTACAGAGATGTTAAGAATCGGATTGGCTAATGAAGCCATGAAGAGAAGGGGCAAAATAGCTTGAACATACACATAGCGATGCCGCCAGAGGATGAGATGTATAATGAACTTATCAATACCACCCAAAGCTATACACCGGCTAAGTATGTGATCTACCACCCACCCGTAAAGGATGAGGAGCATAACACGGATGCCCTACGGTGTATAGCTATTGCTATTCATTCCTTTAATCAAGACAACGATGGTGGATCTGATTTCGTTAAGGAGATGGGATGGGCTCCCACGACTGGTAAATCGCCTTGGAAACCAGCATGGGGATAAAGGAGAGGCTGACGTTATAAATATCCTCTATAGATTGAATACATGAATGACACATGCCTATTGACTCTGTATCAAGGTGCTTCTCCTCTAGTACCAATACAGAGCAAATGTCAAGGGAGTTGGAATGGAAAGTAAAGGCGGTATCTTGATGATGAGGTCTCCATAACTCATTCTCATAACGATCATCTAGTGAAAGATTGAAATGAGCAAAGGAATAGGTATTCAATATTCCATACTGACATGCTATACTTTCTAGCCTAGATATCAGTGTATGGATACTCTTTAGTAGATTTAACTCCTCTACTTTATGATTAGACAGGGTTAATAAAACCTTCTCATATGGATTCAATCGCTGAGCTTCCATAGAGACAGTTATGACACCAGAGTAGTTATGAATAGCGGTCACAAAGAAGCGGTTGTCCATTCCTCACCTACTTTGTTGTTAGGACAGGCACATTGACATGTACTTGTCCTCTGATGATAGTCATCTGATAATGACACTCTGGATTATTACATACCCATGCCTTGTATTCTATCGGACTGCTACTACCATTACTAGTTTGTCCGTAATCAGAGAACGGCAATAAGACTCCTTTGCTACATCTTAGACATACAGGATACTCCATTGTATACTCACTTTCTAAACTACAGACAACCGCTCAACCAAATAGGGTCTCTCTACTAGTATACACCAACGTCGCCCTATTTGATCCTCTATTATATCAGAAACAGGGGCGACTATTCCACCAATCTTAACCTTCACCCCTCTTTTAATCCTCCCTACGCTTGGTAGACTAGTTGCCTCCCCCAACGCCTCTATACAAGGACCGGGCATAGAACACCATCCACATAGAATTCTCTCATGCTTCGGTAGAGGATCAGGGAGCCATCCATTAACACGGCCTTCAATATACAGAGCAAGCCTATTATTAAGCTCCTCCTCTGTTTCCCTTAATGACCACATTGGAACATATGATCTACTGCGCTTGCCCATTGTGAAATAAAGAAGACTCATCCTAGTGTCATGCTGGAATTGTGGAAAAGTACCAGAAACTAGAAGGCGGTAGAAATTCAATTGCGCTATGTGGCCTGTATGAGGATGTAAGGGAATAGAATCTGTACTCTTAAAATCAACTATCTCTGGTATGTTAGGAAGTAACAGATCAGGCTTACCACTCACTGTTATTCCATTAATATCTTTATAAAATCTACGCTCAGCGATACTATTATCCTCTGGTGCATGGCCATTTTCAATCATTAAATGGCCAATACGTCCCCTAAGGAATGACCATAGAGTTTCTACAGGATAATAGAAATCAAAGCGAGATTGTAAGCATGCTTGTCGGAGACAACCAGTGAGAGTAGTTATTCGCACTCCCTCTGGTTGTTCCTCATCAGACATGAATTGCCTAATCATAGCTGGTTCCAATGTACATGGTCTACTTTGTGAACATGCTAGACATTCAGTAATAGTATGTCGCTTCCCTGTCAGTTCACAAAGTAACCCTATATTTGGCATAAGTCATAGATCAAAGAAGACCCCTAATACATTTAATCGTGCAGTTCCAAATGACTAAAATAACCTCTATATCAGGATAGATAGGGGGAGAATTTACTGAGTAAGGATTGACCCTCTATTCCCCTATCTATCCGTGAACCAGCCTTTGATTAAAATCTCTATACCTATTGTAACGCATGTACGCTAGGTTGTCAACTAAAAGAATCTAAATATTAGATCACATGTTATAAGATTGTTGAATAATTCAACACCTGATTATTCTTAATTCCTATGTTCTTTCTTCTTATTTGGATAATAAATGAAAGAATAAGAAATAATAATTAAAAAAGATGTCTTTGCGAATCGCCCGTTCGGAAGTCCCGAGTTAGGGACTTCAGGGCGATGAAGCAATCACAGGGAACGCAGAATGCGTTCACGTGACACCCCTCCGCCTCAGCGGTACTCAGAATAAAATTAAACATTGATAGAGGAATAATGCTTGGGGGAAGGAACGAGGAACGTACTTTTCTTTTTAGGTAAAAGAAAAGTAACAAAAGAAAACCAGCGGAAACAGGGGGAATGTCCATTATTTTTATTCTTTAATTATTTCCCCCCTGTTTCCTTGTTCCTCTATTTTTATAATAGAACGAAGATTCTAAAATACTTAAGTATCTTACTTCTGTTACTCTCGTCTTCTTCGTTAGAGGAAATGTGTAAAGAATAAGAAATAAAACATTGAGTAAAATGTATCAGAAAATGGGTATGCGTCGCCCTTAGTGGCAGTAGATTTTTTTCTACTGGACTAGCCCTCTCACGAAGCTGTTACGCAGTCTACCAATTCCACAGAGACTTTCATAGCACTCTAGGTCGCCCTTCCTACTTCCCTACTGAACCTGCCCAGGTAGTACATTACCAGGTGCGGATGTTGAATTATCCAACAGTTAAGGTGTTGAATTATCCAACGCCCGACTTCGGGGTTCGGAGTACTGACGGTACTTATGCCGCTCAAATTTATCCTCCCTGTACGTTAACGGCGGCATCTGGGCCGTACTAGAGAGGCGGTAGACAAATCCCTCGCAGTGACCATTTGGTGTGGTCAGGATTGAAGCAAACAAGTCTTTAGTCTCTCTATATTGAGAAACTCGTACCTTGAATACTAGTCACCTTATACTAACATACCTGCACCCATTTGTCAAGCGTACTCTAGGATAGTGTTGAATAATACAACGATAATAAGGCCAATTCAACACCCCTGTTACTTAAAATATATTCGTTGAATAATTCAACAGAAGCAACCAGCAACTCGCTTGTTGATGATAGGTATGTTAATACTTATAATGATATGAGTAATCTTGTAGGGCTGGTGTGAATTGGAAGAACAAGTTAATGTTCAAACTGTAGAGACTATAGGTACTGCTGCGCAAGAGATGTTCGGTGCAATGGTCTATCCTGCTAATGCCTTTATGTCCAAGGCAGCAGCATCTATTGAGAAGTCTGTATGTAAGTATGATGCCATTACCCTACAAGCGGAATTAGCTAAATACAAGCCTGCTCTCACTAAGAAGGGTGTTCCTATTCTTAGCTCACCTGCTATTGCGCAGTATAGACTCACTGATTACTATCTCCTTTCAGAGGGTGATATTTGGCAGACCATTCAGTTGCCTTTAGAGCTTTCTGCAAGACCATTACGCTTTAGGTCTAAAGATAAAGGCGCAGAGGAAGAGATTAAAGAGGTATTTAGTGAGTTAGGCTTATATCAATTTCTTCTTGATATGCAGTTATGTATTGAGAAATATGGTGTCTGTTATCCCTTTGAGGTATGGGATGGTGGGGTGCCAGTCCATTTAAGTCTACTTAATCCGATGCATATTGCCATTGGTACAGTAGATGGGTTTGGTACAAGGCCACTCTGGCTTAGTTCCCCTGCTGGCTTCGATCAGCATTTAACCTCACTACCAGAGCCCATTCGTAAGGCATTAACTGGTGGCAAGGAAGATAAAGTTCAAAACAGTATGATGTTTGAATTGGGTTCAGATGTTTGTACACAGGTGCGTGATTGGTGCCTGCCTTGGGAGCCATATCCTGTAGCACCATTAACAAGGGCTTTCAGGACAATCTCTCTGCGACAGACATTAGAAGAAATGGTCAAGGCTACTGTTGAGGGTTATAAGTCCCAACTCTGGTTGTTCCTACTTGGAGACATGACGCATCCCCCTGGTCCAGGTGAGATGACTCAATTAGTGTCTGCTGTTAGTGGGCAGTCTGGTGACAGGACAGGACATCTAGTATGGCGTGGTAATCTCAAAGTAGAACAGCATACTCCAAAGTCTCTTGATTCCGCACTTGGTAATGAATTAAAGAAGGAACTTACTCAGCATATTATGAGGCAGAGGGGCATATCCCTTCGCATGATGGATGGTGAGGTTAATCAAGCAGCAGCTAGGAATGCACCATCTCCACTGGATATCAAAGTCTTCCTTGAAAGATTAAAATATCGTCGTAGTCGTGTCGAGGATTGGCTTAATGGTTATATTAAGCGGTACTTTGAGAAGAATAATCATAACTTAAAGAAGGGAGATGTTCCTCATTCTGCCTTTGCTGATATTACTATTGCGATAGAGGAACGCATTCGTAATGTTCTTCTGCCGTTATTTGGTGTTGGGGCATTATCGAATGAGACACTACTAGAGGATTCCCAAGTCTCATCTTACGAGATCGAGACTACTCGAAAGAAGGCAGAGAGGAAGGACGCAGAGTTATTTGGCCCGCGTCCAACATTTGCACAACAGACAGTTAATCCTAATACCCCTGCTAAAACAACGGTACAGCAGATTCCAGGTAGACCTGATGGATCAGAGAACAAGAATGAGGCTGCTTATCATGATGAGTTGCAGTCAGCGTATGAGACATTTCGTGCTAGTAGGGATGCTAGTGCTTTTGGTAGTTCCCTAAAAGAGATTGGTAATAGATATTTGAGGTCTGCATATGAAGGTGGGTACAGTTCTGCTGGCGGCGCGACTGGCGTTGATGAGACTCGCGTATTTGCTCTCCAGGCTTGGCATAGCCATTATCTAAGTGGTTTTATAGATGATATAGATCAAGCAATTCAAGCGAATGATGAGAATAAATTATCACAATGGCAAGGTTATCGTCTTGGTTTGTACGCTGCTGGTGAAAGGCAAGGTTATACTTATGGTCTATTTCAAGCGCGTAGAGAACAAGGTTATTCTGGATGGAGTCGCTTGGTAGGTGATAACTGCTGCGCTGATTGCAAAAATGACAGTAAGCAGATTCATAATATCGGTGAGGAATGGTTTGAGTTACATCCCGGTGGAAATTGCAAGGGTGATTTTGTGATGTTCTATCGTGGCAAAACCTCATCAATGCCAAGTGTATTGCCTGCACTCGGTTTGAGTGGGCCGGAAGTAACCATATAGGCGTAGCTCAATTGGTAGAGCAGCAGCCTCCAAAACTGCGTGTTAGGGGTTCAAGTCCTCTCGCCTATGCGACGAAGCTAATGAATTTAGCGAAGGAAAGTTATGAGAATACTTGCTGTCTGTGACTTAGGTTGCACATCTGGCTTTGCTACTGTAGCTAGAAATGTTCTCGGTGGACTAGTTAAGAAGTATGGACATGAGGTTCATTGCTTAGCAATTAATTATGACGGAGACCCGCATCCAGATCAACAATTCGCTACACTATACCCTGCTCATACTGGTGGTGATTCTGTTGGTATTGGAAGAATAGGAAACCTTGCACAGCAAATAAAACCAGATGTTATATGGCTTCTTAGTGATATCCAAGTGCATGAGCTATGGCTAAAGGCGCTTAATAATAAGTATCGCACCCTCTGTTACTCCCCTATAGACTCTAAGGATTTCCACGCCTCTGTCTTTAATTGCTTCGATAAGGATAATGTTACTCTAATAACTTATACCCAGTTTGGCTATGACCAGATTAAGAAGGTTAAACCTAATCTTGACGTTAAGATCATTAGTCACGGTATAGATACTAATATCTTTTATCCGATTACACCAGAAGAGAAGACTCTACTAAGGAAATCTTTTGGGATTCCTGATGATTTATTTATCTTTCTTAATGTTAACAGAAATCAGTTGCGTAAGAATATTCCAGCTACAATGAGGGCATTTGCTAGTATTAAGAATCGCCTAGAAAATCCCGCTTTGTATATGCATATGGTATGGAATGAGTCGCCACCAAGAGGGGCTGGATGGAATATACAACAATTAGCAGAGATGTACGGTATAGAAGACAAGATGATGAAGACTTATTTAGAAAATGTTCGTGG